>ENA-UOWK01000040-UOWK01000040.1-bioreactor-metagenome-genome-assembly--contig:-NODE-40-length-189185-cov-25.266510_pt1 | contig 189185 bp, 153 predicted proteins | sample MGYA00238157_ERZ761612 | MGnify/ENA primary metagenome ERZ761612 (study PRJEB28901, sample SAMN06268035) | bioreactor metagenome | isolation source: Joint BioEnergy Institute, California, USA...
AAAAAAAAAAAAAAAAAAAAAAAAAAAAAAAAAAAAAAAAAAAAAAAAAAAAACACCAAAAGAGCAACGCAGTATCCGAAAACCAATTCGCGCTCCTTGCTCCAATCATGCGTGCAATGGGTCTATGCAGCTGTAGCTGTAGCCGTAGCCATTGGTTAACCAAGAAGGAATGAAGGCAGGAACGAATTCGTGACGACATTCTAAATTTGCAAATCCCCCAAAACGGACGAATGCACGCTCATGCGGAATGCTGAGGGATAATTGTGTTGGACAATACGGATCGTGAACGGGCACGAAGCAACAGTGCGCTGTCGGTCAATGCCTAAGGGTTGAACTCCGCGAACTCTCTCTCTCGAGAGAAACCCACGAGTTCATTAGATTTGTATAAGAAGGAAGGGGACTGACCTTGATTGGTTGAGTCCATCCAAGACATGAGGGAGGGGAATCAGGGGATCGGGCTACTTCGAGTCGCAGTAACCGGGGGTCTTGACGACCTCTCCGGAAACCCAGTTGTGGATGGTCAGCGTGGTGGTGTAGATGCAGCCGATGACGCCGAAGCAGGCGAGCGCGATGTCAGCGATCTGCTGCCGCCTGGTCTGCGCGCAGGCTCGGAGGTGGAGCAGAGGCTGTCGTGTTGGAGTGAGTACCAGAGCAGTCTATATAAAGTGATGTTTGAGAAGAAAAACATACCGGATACACATAGATCAACGGAACGCAGGCAAAGCTCCCGATCAGCGAGACGAACTTGTCCAGATCACTTGCTCCTCCCCATGCAACCAACGCGCACAGCATGACGAGCGAAAAGCGGAAAAAGTTCTTCTTCCACTTGATGCCGGGGTTGTACTTGCCGCTCCGCGTGAAGAGCCCGTTCTCCATGATCCTGACGGCTGGAAACAGCTGGAGCGGGGTGCTCAGCAGGATCGCAAATGAGTAGAGGAATTGGGCCGCGTTTACGAACTTGGATTCCTGGGGGAGGTTGAGGATGATGACCGTCTTGGTCGCGGACCCATAGGCGGCATATCCGAGGGCACCAGCCGTCAGGAAGACAATCGTGATGCCTACTATCACACCGGCGAGGACATGGGGAAACTTCCGGGGGTCCTTCATGGACTCCTGGACCGGGATGATTAGGCCAATACCTTCGTAGGTGAAGATGGCGGTGCCGATGAAGAGGGTCCAACTCGACGGGTTAAAGGGCTTGATGTCCGCAACACCGTGCTGCTGGACGATTTCACTGATATCGTAGTAATAGAGGATAATGAGCCCCATCACGATGAAGGCATCTGCGATGAGGGCAGTGAAGCCCAGCTTGCTGATGTCGCGGACCAGGGAGAGCGGGAGGAAGATGATCAGCTGTATCAATACCATGAACTTGATGTCAATGAATGTTTTGCACTTGGTGATGGCAAGAACGAAGGCCTGCAAATTCTCGGCAGTGAAAACAGTGTACGCAGCTACAAATCCAAGCTGGCTCACGACGATGGAGCCCAGAATGATTCTTCTCATATTCTCGCCGTACAGGGCTCCGCCAATGTCACCAAAAGAACCATCGACCTTCATGCGCGAGTTGACTAGCAAGATGAAGCAGTAGAAGCTGAGTATAGAGACGGCAACCAGCACGATGCCACTGAACAACATGCCTCCGTTCATGAAGGCTCTGGGCAAGAATAGAACACCCGTGCCGACAAAAGACTTGAGGAGCAGCAGAGCAGCCCCAGAGACGCTGTTGGTACCTGCAACCGCGCGCTCTTTGTGCTTGCGCTTCCTCTTGCCAGGCATGTCCGGATGGAGCAACGCAGACTCTTCTCCGGGCACCCTCTCTTCCGGACCATAAGCCCCTTCCCAGGCATCGGAGAAATATTCGTCTGGTCCAAGCACCTCGTCATCCTCTTCGAGCTCCTCACCGGCGAAGTGGCCGTAAAGCGTCAGGAATTCAAGAAAGCTGCTCGTCAGGAATTGGGGTTCCGCTTGCTTGGACGGCGCCGGTGAGCCATGGAGTCGTGGCGCCGGGCTCCCAGCCGTCCTCCGCAAATAGTCTCTTCGGAATCCTCCAGGGACTCTGATGGAGTTGATATTCATGGTCTCGCTCTCGGGCTCTGGTCGGCTGATAATGAAACTCCGACTTCGGGCGTGCCTGCGGGACCTCGTCGCTTGTGCCTCTGCGTCTTCCGTCCAGCGGTAGACTTGCCTGGTGATGTCACCCCCCTGGAGTTTCAGACTGGAGAATTCATCGTCAATATCCCCGGACTTGGTAACATTCCGGGGCCGCACCAAATGCCTTTTGACGATCTCGGGATCCTCGTACGGTGCCGTGGAGGAGTGCTCGGAGCCGTCTCTTCCTTTGTTGTCGAAGGATCCATAGTTGTTCCTGACTAGCTTATCGAGCAATGTATTTTGCTGCAAGGCCGGGGAGGCTGTTCGTCTAGGCGGTGTTCCTGACCGTGGAGGAGAACGGCCCAGGCTGGCCTGGGCTGCAGAGGCCAGGGCAGACCGTCCGGGACCTGGCAGAGACGACGCCGCATTCTCCACCGTGGGGAGGTCCTGGTATCTGTCCGGGGTTGGAACCCGTCTCACTGGGGAGCGCGAGTCTGAGTTCGACGGAGAACCCGGTATGGGAGAAGCTAGGCGTGCAATCGAGGCTTGTCGGGAGCTGGGCCGGTCCGCTGCTGGGGACCCGGATCGGGCTGAACGGCTGGGAGAGCCCGATCTGGCGTCTGGCCGGGGGTAGGTGGACGAGGGACCCTCTCCGTTGTCCGACATGGTGCCCTAGCCCCAGACTTGGGTATACTCCGTACAATCCTATGGTATCGCGGGAGAGGGACTGCCGTGGTCAGAACGGGGGAGCGGTGATCTGGCTAGGCAGAGGAGGCCGTGGGATCCAAACAGGCTGTGCTGCGCGTCAAGTACGTGGTGCCGCTCACGCAGCATGGGGGAGCGGGGAGAGGATGATACAGCAGAGATGAGAGGAGATGCTGTCGACGGGAAGCCTCGACAGCCGGCTACAAGCCAGAGGGGAACTCCATGCTGAGCTCGAGAGATCGGGGAGGGAGATCACAGGACTCGGCTGACCGACCTGGCTCGGGCGGACACGGCGTGTTTGCGGTGTTTGGCCGCCGATCGCTCCGCCCATGACCTCATCGCCGATGAAACAAAGGAGTCGAGATGGTGGAGCTGGCGAGTCCAGCCCTCCATCCCTTGCATCGTCATTTATATCCTTCCTGATCGCGGCCCGGGGAACCGTCTCTGCTCTCGTCCTCGTCGGGTGTCTTTTTGTTGGGTCGTGGTGCTGCACCCAACGTGGTTCCAGCTGCCGAGTAGACGGTTGCTGCAAACAGACAGGGGATCCGTCGCTATCATGTCCTGTTTTTCAGAGATAAGATCGTAGCTGTGCTCGAAGATGACAGGCGACGGGACGTCCTCCACGCAACCCGGGCCCCGGAGGCGGCCCAACTTTTCCACTTGCACCGCCGCTGAGGATGTCGCCAGGCTCGCACCCAGTGACTCGGATGCCAATCGGGGTTCTGGTCTCCAGACTACTCAATCCGCAAGTCCATATGAGCCATTGAACGCGGGCTCTCTGCCGTCTCCACGCGAACATACCCTGACCCGGAAGCTCTTCGGAGGTCTCTTTGGATGGCGGGACAAGCGGAAGAGCCAGGGCGAGCAGGATGGAGCTGGTGCGGGGCTCCTGCGACGGGCAGGTGAAGGCCATCGGGGACACGATGTTGACCGAAAGGAGAGAAATGCGCAAAAGGCCCGCGCAAGTGAGACGTCCGAGAAGCTCGGGACCTTCTCCGGCGTCTTCGTCCCGACGACCCTGAACGTCCTCAGCATCCTCATGTTTCTTCGTTTTGGATTTATCCTGGGACAAGCTGGTGTTCTGGGCATGCTGGGTAAGCAGTTGACCTCTTCCTTGTGGCGGACACGTTGCTGAACGCGCTCTGCAGGCATGCTGATTGCTGCGTATGCGATCAATCTCTTGACGACAATGTCGATTTCTGCGATTGCAACAAATGGGACGGTTCGAGGAGGAGGCGCCTATTATCTGATATCGCGGTCGTTGGGGCCGGAGTTTGGCGGCTCCATTGGCATAGTGTTCTATCTGGGATTCGTTTTCAACACCGGCATGAATGCGGTTGGTCTCATCGACTGTTTCACCGAAAACTTCGGTACCAAGTCTGGCACTTGGTCAAACTTTCTCGAAGAAGGCTTTTGGTGGGAGTATCTCTGGGAGACCATCGTCCTGGTTCTCTGCACGGCAATCTGTCTAGCTGGGAGCTCCATCTTTGCCAGAGCGAGCAATGGGCTGCTTGTAATCCTACTGGTCGCGACTTTTAGCATTCCCTTTTCCGCGATCGTTTTGAAGCCCTTCTCCGTACCGCGGCTGGGCATCGAATTTACTGGACTCAGTCTGCGGACTTTCCTGGAGAATCTCAAACCAAGGCTCACCAAGGGAGCTGCTGGCAGTCAGATGCGCGGGAGAGAAACCTTCAAAGACCTGTTTGGAATCCTATTTCCGGCCACTGGAGGCATCTTTGCGTACGTATTATCGGCATGACAGGGAAAGTGAACGGCCAGCTAAACCATCAACAGTGGCGCCAGCATGTCCGGTGACCTTAAGAACCCAAGCAAATCGATACCGAAAGGCACACTCTATGGACTTGCCTTGACCTTCGTCACTTACACCATCGTCATTCTTTCCATGGCCGCTTCCATTACAAGGGATTCATTTTATAACAATGTCAATGTCATTCAAGTGGTAAGTTCCTACGACTGAAATCCGCTCATACGCACCATACTGAGTACCTAGACCAACATTTCCGGCGTTGTTGTCCTTCTCGGCGAATTTGCGACAACTTTCTTCTCTTCCTTGATGGGAGTGATTGGGTCCGCCAAGTTGCTGCAGGCCATCGCACGAGACGGCTTGCTGCCGGGTCTTTCGTTCTTTGGGCAGGGCAGTAAGAAGAACGACGAGCCCACGTACGCCATCATCCTGACCTTTGTCGTTACCCAGCTCACGATGCTCTTTGACATCAATCGCATCGCCTCGTTCATTACCATGACCTATCTGATGACATTTCTGGTAACCAACCTGGCTTGTTTCCTGCTGAAGATCGGCTCTGCACCGAACTTCAGACCGTCATTCCACTACTTCAACTGGCAGACAGCCGCTGCAGGTGCTCTGATCAGCGGAGCCAGTATGTTTTATGTCGATGGTATCTACGCAACGGGCTGCGTTGGCATCCTCATGGTCCTGTTCCTACTGATACACTACACTTCACCGCCAAAGTCGTGGGGAGATGTAAGCCAAAGCCTGATCTATCACCAGGTCCGCAAGTACTTGCTGCGCCTCAAACAGGAGCATGTCAAGTTCTGGCGGCCGCAAATCCTTCTTTTCGTGAATGACTACGACACTCAGTACAAAATGATCCATTTTTGCAACTCGCTGAAGAAGGGGGCACTTTTCGTCCTGGGCCATGTCATCGTGACGGACGATTTCTCCGGCGCAGTTCCAGAAGCACGCCGTCAGCAGACTGCGTGGACAAAGTTTATCGAATACACCAAGGTCAAGGCATTCGTTAACATTTCAGTAGCTCCGACCGCAGAGTGGGGAATCAGAAATACCGTCTTGAACTCTGGTCTGGGAGGGATGAGACCAAACATCGTTATTATCGACCAGTATCGCAAAGACCAGTTGCTCGCTGAGGTTTTCAATCCCCCGTTGAGCGCCAAAGGGAGACGACGGTCGGTTAGTTCTCGTGGCAAAGGCGAGCAGGCGTCAGAGATTAGCAAGCCAGAGACATCAAGTAGCGTCAGAAGCTATCTGACTATACTGGAAGACCTGCTGTATAAGCTCCGAATTAATGTTGCTGTCGCCAGGGGGTTTGAAGATCTGGAACTGCCCAACCCGCGCGGGAGGAACACGAAGAAATACATCGACCTCTGGCCCATCCAGATGTCCGCGGAGCTTGCCACAGACGACGAGAGCAAACAGAACGTGCTGACGACGAACTTCGATACTTACACACTTATTCTTCAGCTGGGCTGCATTCTCCACACCGTGCCATCCTGGAAGAAGTCGTACAAGCTGCGTGTGATCGTCTTTGTTGAGTATGAATCAGACGTCGAGGAGGAACGTGGACGAGTCGAGGCTCTTCTGGAGAAGCTCCGGATCGAGGCCAAGGTGCTTGTCTTCTGGCTCGCTTGCGGTGACTTGAAGTCATATCGAGTGATTGTCAACGGTGACGTCTCTCCGGAGACCGCAGATGCCTGGGATACGATCAACTCGGTGCTGAAGGACGAGAGCTGGTGGCATGACATTCAACGGTTTCGCGAGAGTGCCCAGGGTCGAAATAAATTGGGCAAGGTGGCACAGCTGCTAGGAGCGGTGCCCAGCTGGCCGGGCTCCTCTTTCCAGGAGGGCGGGCAAAGACCTCCCAGCCGAAGGTTTGATGGTCTGCGAAAACTGATTCAAAATGAGAGAAGGAGACGATCGATTGGAAGCATCGGCGGTTTGAATCTGGGAATGCAGACACACCGCCTGTTGGACGCTTTCGTCGACTCCCAGGCGACCACCAGCGATGAATCCTGCAGCGAGAGCGAATTCGAGGCATACGTGAGTGATGATGACGACGGAGGAAGTACAACACCGGGCTCAAAGAGACCGGCTACATCTCCTAGTGCTCACGAGCCACCTGAGCTTCGTTTGGGATCGAATGAAGCCGCTGCTGCGTCCGGGATGGCCTTGGTTGACACATCTCCCGTATCCGAAGATCAAAATCTGCAGCAATCCGTTGCATCGTTCACAACGGCTCCTGAAGATGGAGACACTCCGACCGATCTGCCTGCTGCGCTGAGACCTCCCATTCCGCACACCAACTCCAGCAACCGATTTTCCTCGTCTCCAATCCCCGAAGCCAAGGTCAGCACTGAAGAAGGCGCGGGCCCCTCGATCATGTTCGCGAGTTCCCCGCCTCGTTCTCGATCTCGTGATCGTGATCGACGATCCTCGCGATCTCCGCACGCTCACGAGTCGATCTACGCCCACGACTCTCCATCCTCGTCCTCGTTGTCAGAAGGAGGAAACAACAAACCCGCTTCCGGCTTCCCAGCCCGGGCCTCCGTCCCGCTCTCCTTCAACGACCTCCCGTGCCGCGCGCAGCATCTGATCCTGAACGAGCTGATGATCAGACACAGCAAGGAGACGGCAGTGATATTCACGACCCTGCCGTCCCCCGTGGAAGGGACCTCGCTCGATGAAGCCGCCAGTGCGTCATACGTGAGCGATATGGAGGTGCTGTGTCAGGGCTTGCCACCGTGTTTGCTTGTTCATAGCAATAGCATGACTGTTACTATGAATCTTTGATGAATGCAGACCTGAGAGTCGGCCTTGCCGTTTGTTTGGATATCGATTTCAGTTTTTGGTAGGTTATGTGTTGCATGCATGACACGTACAGTAATGACACTGCATGACACGATACGTTTGCATGGATTCTGTGATTGCATTCCATTGCATAGCTCTGATGTCCTTGGTGTCCTCCTGTGGAGTTGACTGCCCCTTGTTTTCGTCTTATTGGATATGTAGAGTGTTGAATGCTGCATGCAGTAGGCTGCTTTTGGGCTTCAGCCTTCCATATTGTTCTTTTTTTTGGCCTTGGATACTTTGGATACTAGCATAACCTTTCTTGTATCCTCAACGCATATATATATATATCTCTGATTGAGTCGAGCAGTGATATGAAAACGACTTCGACGAACTGGCTGCTAAGAGCAGGAGATTCAGTCTCTATCTCTAGAGATTAGCTGTTTCAGAGGGACAGACTTCCATTCTATCCTGATAGCACAATGTACTGTATCACACTCAGAGGCTGTCAAATATCTGTTTTCCAGCTGTAGCAGGGGATGTGGGATGAGTTATGCAGTTCCAGTCTAGTTCCAGCCCCATCAGTGTTAGTAATTACGGCACGGATATCTAGGTTGACATCACAATTATATAGATGGGTACAGACCTGGTGTTTAGGTACTGCAGCACTATCTGCCCGCCGGAGCCGGTTTAACTACTTCGAAATCAGTCAGAGACTCTAAGAGACATCAGAGACGTCGCATGGAACCTATGTAGATATTTGGACTTATCTGTGACTGAAATGAAAAAAAAAGGTAAAACAAAGATCATGATACAAAAAGGAGCACCCCTGTTTGTGACGTGACTGACAAGATAAGGTAAATGAAACAAATAGATAAATATATGCATACAATATTTTCCTTGCATACTCCATACTCTATCCCAACAGACCAACGCCTGCAAGATAAGTGGGCATGTTCGCCGTCTACTAAACACAGACACATGGGTATGTATCACACTAAAAAAAACCCAAGAAAAAAAATCTTCCTCCTCTTTCTCGAGACGCCATACATGCATGCCTTATCGGCGAGTTGATATATAATGATAATAATGTACACGGACAATTACTGGACTGGAATAGCGACAGAACGAGGCGCCTGCCGCGTGACAACTTGCGATCATCTTGCCGAAAAGTTCATGGGGCTCGTGGACGCATAGTTATGGTTCCTTGTTGTTGGCGCTGCTGCAGCAGAAGCAGGAGGTGGAAGAGGAGATTCGAGCCATGCAGCAGCCTGCGGGAGTCTTGGCGCTGCTGGGAGGCATGTAGTAGAAATGGAGAGTTCCAGTGGTGCAGAGAAAGAATGGTGGTGGTAGGATGTTTGTTGTTGTCGGGAGGGTGCCTCAGTCGCCTGGGAAGCAGGAATTGTTGTTGATGGGGAAGTAGAAAAGTGACAGTGGTGGTAGAGTCTTGGTTGAGTGGAGGAGGAGGAGCTCTGGAATAGTGATGCATCGACCTCGAATATGATGCACTCGTGTTGGTTGGCTGCTACCATGTAAGTACAGTCTTACTTGGGTAAACAAGATTAGATTAGAGGAGGATTATGCATACCTCGAGCTTCGAATCTAGCACGCCGAGTCTCCCACCATGACAGCAATGCAATGATGAGAGATGGGACACCGAGGATCAAGGTGACGAGCGCTTCGAATGACAGCGTTGACATTGTCAGTTTTGTTCTATTTGTAAAGACAACAACAGAGTTGGATTTCAGAAGATGCCTTCTTGCCTGCAATTCAGGTTGGACTTGACCTTTTATACCATCTCCTCCTAGGAGAGGGATTGCGGAAAGAAAGATAAATGCATTATCTCCAGATATAGATCCATGACGAACTGCGACAGTGCGACAGCTCAGGGCAAGTACCCAAGGACAGCGGGGTTTCCGTAATTGTCTAGCTTGCGCAGATCGACATCTGGGGAGAGCGAACGGTGCGCTATTGGGCGATCGAGAACTGGGTCCGTCCGGCGGCCAATCACGCATCTATCGCACTGCTCCTATCGCACTGGCTGTTTCTTCCGGCGTCCAATCTGATGCAGCCCGCCCCGAGGCTGAGCCGGTTGGGCTCTGCCTTGCTTTGGGGCACGTGAAGCTTAAACAGGTCTGGTTCTCTCTGAGTGCGACAGTGCGACAGCGGCCTTCGACCTTTCATCTATATAGGAGCGTTCTGCCGGGCAGGTCTCCTTCTCTCCTTATTTATATGTGTATGTTTGGTCAATTGATATCCTTTACTTGTCCTTTCCTGAGTCATAACGCGACTGTCTTCCTCTCCTAGTGTCTCTTTTCCTTCTGCCACCCTCCCCATACAGAGGCTTGACGAGTTACGGCAATTCAACACGAGCTTCGGGGATCCTTTGAGAATTCAGACCGTCGGCAAGGGCTCCAACAGATTTAAGATAATTCCTTTACAGTTTCAACCATATCATCAAGAGATCGTTCGGTACCGAGATAGGCATCTCCCTATCAAGTACACACAGCACGGAGGACCTAAAGACAGTGTGGAAAGGACAAAAGGGCTCTCTAGCTGCTTTGATGCTCGATCCTCGTCATTGACAACACAAACATCGATTACTCAAGCTGAAACCCTCTTCACCATGTCTGAGCCTCAACCGAAGCGTCCCCGACTTCAGTACGAGAAATGCAAGTACTGCCGGCGTGATAAGAAAAAGGTTCGTTAGGCGTCTAATATCTGCTAGTAATCAAGAAACGGCTCGTAACTAAATACATACATTCAGTGCCAACCGTATCCTCGAGAATGGCCGCAAAAGTGCACAAGATGCATTGAGAAAGACCTGCCTTGTTCGGAGAACGAGATCTCGAAAGGCCGTGCGCGGTCGATAGAAGAAACAAGCACTCCCATCCACGCTGGTGGACCGCATAGCAATGCAGAATTCGACAGGGTTTTGGAGTGGTGAGATTTTACTCTCCCGTAACCCAGGTAGTCGCGAGTCATTGTCTCTTTGCAGGTCCACTGACATCTCCAGTAGTATCTTTATAGCTAAATGGGTCCATCAGCTTGGTACACACTTGAAATTCGTTCAATCAGTCAACGAAAACTATGGAATTCTTCAAGATATTCTTCCTCCAGGGTCCATGACCTTCGGCAAGTTCACGAACCTCGTGCGCTGTGCCCAAGCCAAGCTTGCCAACGAGGCAGAAGAACTCTCCAAAACACTAGAAGAAAATGGTAGAATTGCTGAAGCATTGCTGGTGTCAAGGCTCGTCGATGAGGGCTGGGGATCTCATTTCCTTCTTTGTTCTGCCCCACTGTACTACAACATAGATTTACTACGAGCCCGCATCGACCGGTCGGACAGGAGACGAGATTTCGCAACAGCGGAAACACTGCAGAGAACTCTTGTTAAAAGTATGCTCCAGGGTGAAGGGGGGCTCGATGTGGTAAAGGAGATCGACAGGCTTCAATCATTGCATGCAAAATATGCCGCAGGGCTAGCCACGTTCCTAGAAGGCTGGCAAATCGACATTAACCCTCTCTTACTTATCCCACCGATTTCCCATTATGTTGACCTCCTATATCCTCCTTTTATCAGAACGTTAGTTGACCGCCATACCCAGCTACTTTCAGAGACGGATTGTTGGGGTCGGACAGTCTTACATGTCGTCTTAGATGGCCTGGCAACTGCATCGTTGTGGCATCTTGAATCCGACCTTGAACAGCTTCTGCAAGACCTTCCTGTCCACAGAAAAGACATTTTCGGCCGCACTCCTTTGCATGCAGTGTGCCAAAACAAGCTTACAGAGTGCGAGAGATCCGTGGCACAGAGATGTGTGAAGCGCATCGTAAAGCTGCTGCTGGGCTGCGGCGACGTCGAGCCCAACGCTGAGGATATTAATGGACGGACACCACTATCATATGCAGCAGAGAATGGGCATGAGGAAGTCGTTGAGCTGCTCTTAGAGCATGGCAATATCATGGTTAATACCAAGGATATCTTTGGAACAGCAACACTTTCATATGCAGCACGGAAAGGGCACAAGAGAATAGTCAAGCTGCTGCTACAACACAAGAACATTGATGTCAACATTATAAATGATTATGGACGCACACCACTATTATATGCAGTAAGAGGAGGGCATATAGAAACAGTCAAGCTGCTACTAAAACACAAGAACACTGATGTCAACATTGCAGATGATCATGGACGCACACCACTATCATGTGCAGCAGCAAGAGGGCATGAGGGAATAGTCAAGCTGCTGCTAGAACATGAGAACATTGATGTCAACATTGCAGATGATCATGGACGCACACCACTATCATCTGCAGTGGAAGGAGGGGATGAGGGAATAGTTGAGATGCTGCTAGAACATGAGAACATTGATGTCAACATTGCAGATGATCATGGACGCACACCACTATTATCTGCAGCAGCAAGAGGGCATGAGGGAATAGTCAAGCTGCTGCTAGAACAGAAGAATGTTGATGCCAATATTGGGGATAAGAATGGACGAACACCTCTCTCACTCGCCAGAATGGGAGGACATGAAGGAATAGTCAAGCTCCTCCAGTCCCGTATTCCTTCTCAGAATGGACCTTGACGAAACCATTCTTCTCACCTTCTATCTGTGATCTTATCTTAGTACTACTCTTCAAAGAAATACAGGCAAGTCTACTACTTTGTGCAATTACTTCTTCCCGCAGTTAACTTAGAATGTGCTAATCTATATCTGAAGAATGCAGTATTGACGGTTTTTCGTCCGTTTTAACTGACTACTGTCACAAGCTGAAGGCTACTATATATAAGGCCATGAAAGACAATTGTCCAAAAGGGACAGTTGCATAGGACCTGGTAATAAGGCAAGCAAAGCGCTAGGAAAACCGAGCAAGAGAGCTTCTACTTCAACCTCGCCTCCACCACTCCCACCGGTGTCCCCGGTGCTCTCCACACCTTGACTAGCTTCAACCCAGAAATGTCAAGCAGACGCGCGAAGTCCTTCTCCGTCCGCTCCATCCCACCGAATGTCATAATCGTGTGGTCCATCCACGCAGGGAGCATGCTGTTGCCGGTCTCTGGGACGATGAACTCGGTGATCAGCACCCGCAAGCGCTCGCGGTCCATGACCGCTGCGTTGTTTTGCAGGATCTTCTTGCTTTCGGGCTCGTCGGGCCAGTCGTGGAAAATACGGCGGAAGTAGTACGCCAGAGCTCCTGCAGAGATAGACCATTCCGCGTTAGTCGTAGTCACACAGGATAATTAAGAGAACATGGACAAACCCTTGACAGGCTGGGGCTTGAAGAAATCATGAGCCATAGCCTCTATTCCGTGCGAGATCAGCGACTTCTTGTTGTCCTCGATGACCTCGTCTCTGTCCTGCAGGATGAACCTGCCCTTCAGGCCTGGGCTGCTCTCCTTGATCTGGCGCAGGATATGACCCCGGCCACCGCCCACGTCGACAATGGTGACGGTGTCATCAGTGGCATACTTGCCCAGCTCCTCAGCAAAAGGATAGATACCGATGGTCACCTGGCTCGAGTCCTGGGCGACCATAGCCTCGTTGAAGCGAGCGAGCCGCTCGGGCGATTCGGAGACCTCAAACATGGTGATCCCTTCGCAGTCATGGGAGTATGTGAACGGGTTGTGGCGGATGCCGATGTGGTCTTTCCAGTTGTGCTGGCGGAGGAACTCGTGGTTCTTGATCATTGGGAGTAGAAATTCGTCCACCCTATAGATGGTCAGTTGCATGTATGAGGTATCTTGCCAGATGCTTTTCAGACTACTCACATCAGCGTAAAGACGGCTGCCATCTGCGGGCTGAGATAGATCTCCGAGAAGCTTGTGTGTGCATATTGCTCCTCTCCCGTCTCGACAAAAGGCCCCAGGGGAGTGACGGACCGCATGAGCCGTACTTGCAAGATATCAGCAACCTATTCACTTCTCGCTCATATAACCCAGGAAGGTTCAACATACCCAGAATCTGTTTGTCAATGCCTGTCTTCGCGGCGATCTCTTCGGCGGTCATGCTCGCACCTCCAACCGGAATGGCGTCAAATACACCAGCTGCAAGCAGGGTTCGGATTGCCCCTATTCTTGACATCTAGGAGAGTCAGCGGACGGACCCTTGCAAGAAATGGTCTCAACCCAAGTCTGGACGAAGGCAGTTGGGGGTCTTTCACCACTTACATCCTCGAAATTCGCAAAGACCATATCTACTGGTCCCCGAATGGTCTGGAGGAGGCGCATTGTCTTCATCATGAGCTCGTACTTGTACGGCGCCACGTCGGTCTCTGAAGCATCGCCGCTGGAGGACAACTTCAGATACTTCTCTGCCGCCGCGGTGAGCTGGTCGAGCTCCTTCTTAATGGCGGCGCTCTCCTCTTGTGCCTTTGTTGCGCTGCCCATTGTGCTGTACAAAGATGTATGGTGCGTGGTAGGCGTGGTGATGGAATTCCTAATCGATAAGAAGAATCTCTTTTCAGGCCTGGGGTGAAAGCAACGCTTGACATCTAATCTATAATATTGCCCCGGATCCGTGCGACAGCTGTCAATCTATCTGAGCAGACCGAAGACAAGACCCGGCTCTGAACTTGGGGGTGGCTGATGTTAATAGGTCCTAACTCCAGCTCACATGAGGGGACCGCTGCCTTGTCATTTTTCTGCTCGGATGCCGCTACTGTGCTGCGCATCCTGATCTGCAAAGCATCGCTAGCTCTGATTTGCCTCTCTAGATAGTTTACCGGGGTTGTATGGGCAGTTCTGGATCCGATAATGTGGAAGTTTGGCCAATATTTTGATCCCTCCCCGAGCTGTCAAAAGGGCACCCCTGATGCGTCGAAGAGGCCTATTGGCTACATAGCTAGCTGTACACGGTATGTCAAATGACAGTGCTTTTGGGATGACTACCTAACGAATCATAGATCAGCGTCCCTAAAAAGGATAATCTTATCCTTGTCCGTGTCTGTTCGGAGTTTGCAGTAAGACGCCTTGTATCCCCACCTGTCTTTTCGAGGATGGCCTTGTCACGATCTTTGCTACGACACTTCGCTCCTGAATAAAAAAAAAAAATACAGAGCCCAGAGCGCTTAGCATCGTTAGCGCAGTCGTCCCTGTCATACCTTGAAGACTTGCCGTGAGAAAATGGAGTACAGTACTCCGTGAAAAGTCCGGTGTGTCCTTGAATTCCTTCCTAGCCATTAGGGTCCCACCAGTAGGCATGGGACTCATGAGGCTCGTGAGATGGGAAAATAAAAATTCCATCCTCTTGCCATATATGGACCCATCCAGGAACAGGACTCAAAAATGACAATCATGCCTAAAAAGTGTGAAAAAGCTTACCGTGTACAGTCTTGCAGTTGATTCTTGCACGCTAACTGTTGGTGATAGGGGTATAGAAGGAGACAATAACTGCTCCGTACTCCAAATTCAAACTGTTACCGGGGTCGTTGGAGATGTGACTGTTCTATTAATAATCAGGACACATTATTAATGGTTATGAGTGAAATCGAACGCTGTCACGGCGCACTCAGTTCCCGAGTCCGATTGCTGCGGGCTATCTAATCGACTGATATTGGGGGCCGCTGACAGGCTCCACATCCATAATAGATATGGAGCCAGGAGCACGGAGTTCCAGCTCCCGGCGCAATGGCAGAAGTTTAAAAGTTAAGCGAATCCATCAGAGATTGCAGCGGTTTTTGAGGCTGGATGCTAGCCCAGCCTTCCTCGGCACGGATCCTTCAGGGAGGCTGCCAAGAGCGAAGCTTGACCTCACTTCACGCTCGGAGATGCCTCTCATGGCCCATGTCTTCAGAGACTCCGTAGACGCTCACAGACACTGATGTGCCAACACCGACTATTCTGCGGGACGTGTGCTGGGGAAATATAAGCGGAATTACCCCAGCCCTCTGGTGGACACCATTTTGCAACTGGCTTGGAACAACGACGCCATGTCTGACATACCCTAACAGACGACAGGGCCACTGGTCGCAATGAACTTTACCATTCCCGGTTCCTGAGCTCTATCCGGTTCCCCGTCCCGGTTCTCAGTCCTTGGGCTCCACTATCATGAAAACGGTATGTGTTATTCGGGTCTAGACGAGCAGGGATGCAGCTTGCTAATTCGAACATCATAGTCTGCTGCGCCGCAGATTCCTGTTGAGAGCCGCCAGTTTTATCATTGCCAGTCTTGGAATGTCTTCGAGTACTACTGCAGGGGTTTGTGAAGAGCCGGATACCTACATTCCCCCGCTTCTGTCGAATGGGAGGCAGTCGAGACTTTTCTTGTCAACTCTACTTACCGCGTACTTGTCAGCAACTTCAGACTCCACGAACATCTGTTTCTAACAGTTCGTTATCCACAGGCCCCATATCGGGAACGGCGGTCTGTCGGTTTAATTGCCCTCTTCCCTGCTTTCATCTTGTCTACTTTGCGTACGGAATACTCTGAATGCTAACATTCTGTAGCACCGTTTCGAGTTTGTGCCTTTGAAGCTGTCTAGACCACCGAGGTCGAGAGGATCGGGTGTCCTATTTCATGTCATCTTATGGAGTCTAGACCTTCGTGCATGGAACCACTTGTCCAAATGTTCCCCGTCGTCGATTTTGTAAAGATGAGGAAGCAAGCGATATTATATTATCTAGAGACATCCGAGACTGATTATGTCGAGACCAAAGATGAGGGTCAGAGCGCACGGTCGAATCAGCTATCAATATCTTGTCAAAGGATAGGATCCTTCTTCACTCCTCGGGCTGAATTGGAAGTCTTGCTGCGGTGATAATCTATTGGTGATTTCTCTTCCCTAGAGCATAGAGTGGCCTGGGTGATAACTGCCTCATGCCAAGCAGGGGCACCAATACCAAGGCACGTCGAAGATCGGCCCGCCTGTCAAAGGTAGAAGGTACCTAGCTACAGGGACTCTGCGTCACTGTACTTGTGTCAGAAACCCCTGTCGAGATCCATCCTGCAGGCTGGGATGTCGGGAAAGGAGCGAAAAGAATAAGAAAAGCCAAAACAGCCTTGGCTATCTCGCACATCTTCCAGACGGCCGGTGGTTAATATCTACCGATGTTCGGCCGCGCTCCGCTCCTTCACAAGCGTACATAGTATATGGGAAACTGCGCTTCGTAAAAACATCTGAACAAGAGGGCTGTCCGTGCATGCCATCCTGACAAGCCTCAATATCCGCCATGGATCGTGTTCCGGCAGCACCACCTCCTCCAGGCGTCACTCCCAACTTCGTGAACCCGCCTTCGGACAAGGCAGCCGTATACTCCGCCAGCATCGGCCTCTGCTCTGCTGCTACGCTTGTTCTCCTGCTCCGGCTTTATACGCGAGGGATCGTGCTTCGTTCCATCGGGCTTGATGATCGTGAGTTGCTTTTCTTTAATACATACGCGGTGAACTGTACTGATGTTGATGCAGACTTTTGTATAATTGGCCAGGTATTTGCGAAAACTGCGAGTTTGCCAACCAGTTATTGATTTATACGTGCTCCCTTTATTTAGCTGTGTGCGTGGATATTTTGCATTCTCAGCATACTGAGTATGGTTACTCGTCCCGACGCCCTCTATATCAGGCTAACAGGCTAACAGGATGACTTTTTCTAGATACCAGGAAAGGATATGGCGTACACATCTGGAACTTGTACGTCCCTGATGTTATCGCCTTTAAGAAGGTGAGACCTTTCATCTCACAAGTTATCCGTATAGTATGTTGTATGCACAAGCTAAAATCATACCAGTACGACCTCGCCGAGGAAGACGTCTACTGCGTCGGGATGTTCTTCGTCAAATGCTCCATCCTGGTCTTCTACTTCCGCCTGAACCCGAACCGCCGCTTTCGCCAGCTCGCCTGGGCTATCATCGCGTTCGTGTTTGCCTGCAGCCTGGTCAGCATCCTCGGTCTTCACGTTCATGTGCCGGCCGGTGGCCGCGCAGTGGGACATCACGATGAAGGGCAAGTGCATCAACCAGCTGTCCTTCATTTACGCCAACGCGGCGTTCAACATCTTCAGCGACTTTGCGACCTTGATCCTGCCTATTCGGCTGTTCTGGTCGCTGCAGACGTCGCTCAAGCAGAAGCTGCTGCTGATGGTGGTGTTTATTGTAGGGTCTTTGTAAGCTTTCTCCCCCCCCCCCTCCCCCAAATGACGGTCAATGTTACACTTGACTTATGGCTACAGTTGAGGAGGGAGGTTAAGACTGCAGCTAACTTCTACCTAATCAGTGCCTGTATCGTAGCCATCCTCCGGATCGTCACCATGATGCCCTACACGCACAGCAACGACGCAACGTGGTTCAAGAGGATAATCGCAAATTGGTGGTAAGCTAGCTTCCTTCTGTCACATCCTACTCATCCAAAATATCTAGTATATGTATGCCTAGGTGCCGAGCTAACCTATCCATAATGAAAAAAAAAGCATGGTCGAAATCAACGTCGCAGTCATTTGCGCCTGCCTCCCCATCATCCGGCCCCTGCTTGTCCAGATCCTGCCCAGAATCTTCCAAAGCAGCCACGGACACAGCAAGATGGCCGGAAGCTACGCGCTGCAGGACGTCGAGTCACAAAGTAGAAGCAAAAGTACTTTCAGACGCACATTCAAGGGCCGCACAACTATTAGTTCCGTGGATAACAAATAATAACGACAGCGTATTCCGTGGTTAGAACATCACGAACAAGGCCAAGACCACTGTAGGCAAGGACAGTGGCAGAGACAGCGATAGTGACTCGGAGAGCGCGCAGGGGATCGTCAAAAGGGGGCAGCTGGAGGATGGGGTAATCGCGAAATCCACCGAATATACGGTTTCGTATGAGAGCAGTGGAGATCGGGAGCGGGAGCAGCAGCATGAGCAGCAACATGTTGGGGCTCATGTTGTCTAGGCTTGAGGGTGGGCATCTTTCATTTCTTTTCTTCCAGTAGAGCGCTGAAGAGCGGAATTGAATTGAACAGAGCAGGAAAAAAACTAGATATCCGGATAAAAGATAAAAAAAAAAAATAAAACTAAAGTCGCCTTTGATTGTTCTTGTTCTTGTTTTTCTCTTTTTTTGTCATCCATACCTCTCTCTCTCTCTTATTTGCATCTCCTTTGCTTTTCTATTCCCTCGGTTCCCACTTTCTAATAGCCCTGTACTGAACAATGCAATGCAATAAAATAACAAAAAGATGTATAACCCACATGTATAATTATCTTGAACCAATACGTATTACACCTATTTTACTGATTGCTTTTGTCGGACAGCCAAGATACCAGTATCCGATTTGCATTAGTGGCCTTGACCTCTTCTTTGTAGTCGAGTGCTATTTTTTGTTTGATAGCCTTGAAGATATAGTGGTTTGTTTATTACATGCAATACTTCAACAGTACAACACGGGCTCTTTGCACTAGCAAAGCTGATAAGTTGAGATTAGGTCATCCAAAGCCCAACAATGGTATCTACTGAGCTGAGATTCTTGCAAGGGAAAAGGAAAGAATATTCAAAAGATATTCATATGGATCTCTGTCGATCGGTGATGCCTGTTCTGACGCTCATGTATGTTATTGGGTCAGTACCGATGGTGTCAGGTGGTAGTTCCTACCTGCCCATTCGGGTACTCATCATTTGTCGTCGCGAAGGAGGGAAGCGTCTCAAGTCTCCTCTTAACCCATCCATCCCATCTTCCACCCCCATTCATCTTTCGTTCATATCCTCTATGTCTTCTCTTCGACTGTTCTCGTCTCCGGAATCCACCTTTCAAACACGCAAGTTCATTCGATACAACCTAAACTTACTCTACCCTCTTCATTCACTCATTCATCCCCCTCGAGTCCCTGCGCTTTGTTTTGAACGGGAAAACGGCTCACCAGCCAGTGACCTAGAATGCACTGAAGGGGTTTTGTCACGGACGAGGGTTCAATGATTGGACCATTTGATAGGACTCATTCAAGTTCAAAAGTATGATTCATTCACGGTTCAATCTCTTAGACTAACATCTACGTGAAGAGGTGGAGACAATGGACTTTTTTTTGGGGGGGGGGGGGGGGGGGGGGGGGCGCCAGGAAGAGTAAAAGCTAACTGGGGCAGTCATACTCCTAACCGTACCCAAGCCAGTGTGACAGGCATCATTTGGTTCTGTGTCCCGAATGCAACCGATTGCAGTCATGGGGTCATGTCTTTACAGAAGGATTTTCCTCCCTAGTTCAAGTTCCTCGATCTCCTTCTTCAGCTGTCCGCGCCTTCGTTTGAGGGCCGGATCCTCCCCAGCGATCTCCTCAAGCTGTTCCGCCGTCAAACCGCTGACCAGAGACGGTGAAAACAGTTTCAGAGGAGTCTCTGGTCCTGTCACAAGATGGTAATCGGTCGCCTGCATGCACACATTATCCACGAACCGCTTGAGCGCAACCTTGTAGTAAGCGTGCAGGATGTCATGGATATCCTGGACTGTGTGCTTGATGTTGCTCATGTCGTGATGGTGGTGGTCAATGTCGCTTAACCGAACCACTTCTCCATGGCGATTGTCATAGACAGCCTTCTTTGCCATAGAGGAGCGCATCCGTTCCTGGCGACTATGAGATGCGGGCGCGGTCAGCATGACTCACAGGCAACTGAAAGTAACACGTACCTTTTCTCGAGGTTATCGTTAAGATAGTGGTTGAGGGTCATCAGTGTACCAGTCCTTTCAACGTGAAGGAGGAATTCAACCCCTTCCACGGCTTTCTTATATTTGTTGACCAGATCGTCCATGAATACCGATAATAAATTGCGGCGCACTCGGTCGTCTGGACACACAGATTTCAGAGCCCTCACTATGAAGTTGTGCACCGTGACAATCACATCGCTGATGTATCCCAGCGCGAAACTAGTCCACTTGGTAGTCTGTTTCTTCATGATCGTCGGTAAGAAGGAAGAGTCGAAAGTCCCAATCTCGAATCCGCGGGAGTTGCGATATAGTCTTTCAATCCAGCTGAGAATATCTTCGTCTGATGATCTCGGGACAGTCTCTTGATCATAGAGAATATCTTCCAACTCGGGAAGATTATCCTTCTTCCGCACCGGCACTCCTCCTTTGCCAACTTCTTTCTTCTCTTCCCCCTTCTCTTCCTTGACGATTGATTCTGGGGTTTTCGCAATGTCTACTGCTGAAGTGAAGCTGTATTCATGGCCCCACTGGGTGATATCGTCTGAAAACGTCTGGTTCCTATTCACCAGGACAGTAGCCAGACGAAGATCTTCATCCTCGTCGAATATGTCATTGGCTCCGTAGTTAGTCCTCAGCGCCTCCGTGGTGATTTCCTGGAATGCCATCATGATATTGAGAAGGTAGCTCGACTGTTGCTCTGTTGTGTCTCGCTCTGCTCCAAGGGCTCGAAGGGCATTCTTCCTAGCGTTCAGTTTTTTGCTGATATCTGACCTTACCTTTAACAGCATCCGGTCAACGACAACTCAGACCCAATGCGAAGGAAATAGTATGTACTTACAGCGGGAAACTCTCGACGGATGTTCGCGATGATAATTTCTCGCAAACGAACCTTTAAAGCTTGGACTCCAACTTTGTCTTTGTCAAGGCTATTCCAGGGAGCCATTTGTCGGAAGAAAATCTCCTCAGTTAGGTCTCGATTGGCACTGCCGTCCAGCAGTTCTTGCTGGCCCAGGTTGCGCACGATGCTCCATCCCAACTTTATTCTCTGCTCCTTTCCTTCGACAATATCCATGACCTTCTTCTCAGCCCCAGGATCTACCAAGTCTGGCTTGGTGAGGACTCCTAGTGTTCTCTCACCGTCCGGATCGAGCTCACGTGCCATCTCAACGATCTCCTGGGTGGCCATGTCGACATTCGCGGCGACAACAGTGAGCATGACAGAACGACGGTTCTTCATGTAACTGAGGACCATGTCCCTGACCATATCCCTGTCAGCTTTTGTTGTTAGGCCCGGAGTTGTGTTTCGAAAAATTCCCGGGACATCGATCACGCTGAGATGGTCTTCGTCGGGTCCGCAGATCTCCAGGCGGAGAATATCCTTGGAGAAGGTTGGCTTTGAAGAATCCTCTCCTTCGCCTTTTGGGTCTGTCAGACCCATCACGGCGTGGACCTAGTACAGAGTCAGCAGACTACCCCCGACACAACATCGTGAGCTGAAGCTTTCTCACCTCAGACATGATCTTGGAAAAGGACGCAGCGTCTAGCGTCTCCAAATGCACACTCCACTCTCTGAGTTGTGCTTTGTGCGTGGGATCCGCATCGGGGGCAGGGATGATCGATACGGTGATGCTCTTCTTTTGAGACCTGTCGCTGGACCTGCGAAACATGATCTGAGTCGCAAACCTGGTGCAGAGTCCGCTGTCTCGAGGAAACGGCAACTTCGTAAGACCTTCCAGCACAGAGCTCTTGCCGCTTGACTGGTCGCCGACGACAACAAGCTGCGGAAGGTCGATGTGCTCACCGACATTGCAGGCGAACAACTTGTCAATCTTGTCCAGCAAGGCAGGGTCTCCAAGACCGCTGGAGGATTGTTTGGTCTCCATTTCGGCAGGAGACATCACTGCGTTGGAAGGAAGAGTGTGTGAAAGTGAGAAAGAAAGACGAGAAGGTGCGTGAAGGTGAGAGGAGGTAAACCCTAAGGGTACACGCGTAACGAATAGTATCCAATGGAGAAAACAAAAACAAGGCGGCCTCCCGAACAGAATCAGGGCCACTTGGAGTAATTTCACTTGGAACTCGACGAACGATCAGATTGAACTGAGTAGACATAGAGTTCTATGTGAAGAAGAGGTTAGAACCTCCCTATATACTCAATCCACTGCTAAGTGCCTAGGTAGGTTCTTTGTATGCAGATTGCTCTTTATGAGCTGTTAGACTGACACGGGTTTACGCGTTGCCACGCGGGTGCATGGGACATTCCGGCTAGTAGCGGTCGTCTCCTTGGTAAGCAAACAGGGAACCAGCGGTTAGGAACATGATGTTTTAAACCGTTTGAGCTGCAAGCTTCCACCAGGTCTGTCTGATATCTCAGAATCATAGACCTAGGACCGGGCCCGTCAAACGCCCTTGGTTCTCTCAACCTTGTATTAGTCACTTGCAATCTTACATGAATGCAAAGAGCCGTGGGGTCGGTTGAAGTATGTAGTGAACCATGGTAAGTTTCTTTCTTTTCTGTTTTTCTTTCAAGGCAATCAATCAATTGGATAGATGGATGAATGGGATGGAAGTGTTGCGCTGAGTATGTATGCATGTATGCATGTACTGTACAGTAAGTACTGTGCCTAAGCTTTATCTTTATGGCTGGTATGGCCGGATTTATTTATTTTCTTTCAGATATTATTGTTATACTTAGCTAGGTTTACTAGTGAAAAACAAAAACAAAAAAAAGAACAAAGTAGACAGAACAGACAGAACATCCATCTTCTGCTTTATAATATTGACGTATCACTCACTGCCTGCGAACCGACTTTTTTGAGTAATTTTACTTACTAGCATTATCATTGCTTCGTTCTGTCTGAAGATCAATCAATCGATTAATTAACATTGCTTTGCCTGATGGAACTATTTGGTATATTTAACGGAATTCCTCACATATAGATACCCCGGATACGTGTAGGCCTAGCTTGAGAGCATAGAGTGACACGAGTAAAGAGGGAAGCCCAGCTGAGCAGGTCTAAGTTGACAGCTAATAACGTTCCGGGCACTCAGAAGGCGTACATCGTGCCGAGATTTTGCAGGGCAGTCATGGAAATCGGAGCAATCATTTCTTCCAAAAAAAGTTATGACTGGTTTGCAAGAGGAATAAAAATGGAATTCTAATGTAAAATAGCATAGCTACCCGAACAGACGTAAACAAGATGTCTCAACACAGGTTCATCTCACGCATGTGCAGAGACCGTAGCTGCAGCTGCCCGCGATGCGGCAGCAGCTTCCGCAGACCCAGAAAGCATCCGGATCCGATAGTCCCAGTAGTTCTTGCGGATGGGATCATACTTCTCCTTGAGCAGTGTGAGCATCCGAACCGCGTCCTGCTTGCCAGCATCCTCTCCCGCGGCCGCCGCCTCCTCCGCATACACATCCGCCAGCCACTCCACCGCCAGACTGCTCTTGACGTGGACGTTGACGACGTTGCCCGTATCGTCCTTCTCCTCCGTGACGAACTTGGCTGCGAACTCCTTCCAATCCGACAGCGGCCGCCCGGCGGCGCGCAGGACCCCGCGCGCGTACGACCAGGGACTGCGGTTCTCGGGCGCCAGGACGATCTTGGACTTGGCGTAGTCGAGCTCCGCGTCGACGAGGTCCTCGTCGACCACGTCGAGCCGGCCCTTCTCTTCAGCAGCGCCGGGCTTGCCGCTCTTGTGCATCCCGGCGTCCGGGTCGTCGCCGCGGGGGCCGAAGCGCAGCACGTACCGGTGGTTCCAGGCGGAGTTGTTGCGCACGTCGGCGTCAATGAGGGTCTCGACGTCGCGGATCTCGCGCGGCGAGTCCCAGAGGTTGAAGTGGCGGACGAGCCAGTGGCGGTAGGTCCAGACGTGGTAGTTCTTGGAGTCCTTGGAGAACATCTCCATGAGGAAGTCGGGTTCCTTGGGAGGGAGCGTGGGGAAGTGTTCGCGGGAGGACATGATCATTTGGCGGTGGTGCCTGTAAAGGTCAGATCCAGGGGTTGGATATCCACTACTTGGGCGTTGGCATACGTACCATATCTGATAATTCTTCAGGTTCTTCAAAGCGACCTTGTTCAACCAAGTAAGCTCGTCGTCGAGGTTCTTGTTGAGAGCAAAGAGGATCTTTGCTCGGTACAGCCTGCGTATCATCCATCAGTTATATCGAAACAGGACCAAAGATACAAAGATGAGACATACCACACCGTATAATGCGCCGGATTCATCCCGATCACATCCTCCGTCAGCTTCAGCGCCCTCTCCGACATCTCATTCTTCGCCATCACGGCCCGCAGGTACGACGTCGCCTCGACGTACTCGGGCGGGTAGGCGATGGTCGCGAGCGGGAACGACTCTCCGCCGGAGGAGCCGTCGTCTAGCGGGATCGGCTCGATGTCAGCCCACTCGGGGTCGGAGGAGTATTTCCCAGTCATCGTGCGTTGAGGAAGGGGTGCTTAATATTTGATATGTGATTTGATGGGATGTGTGATATATCGGGGGTACTTGTCCAGAAAGAAAGAAACAGACAGATCAATTACGCATGAAAGAGCTGGAACTTTTTTTTTGGAAGATAGGTTCCTCAAGTCTCACAGACAGGCAGACAGATGGAAAGATGCAAGAGCAAACCAAACCAAAGAACGAGCAGAACAATGATTCTATTGCAGCAGCAACCCCGTCCAGTCCAATCAATCTTCAATAGTGACAAGCAGCTAGCTAACTTGGAATTTGCCCCGCAAGATGGTACAAACGCCTCCCTCGAACAAGGCGAAGGCCCACCTTAACGAGTGCGTATGTAGCTCTCTCAATCAGTCCCAGCCGTGGGTATCTTAGGTAGCTGTGCAGCGAGACTGTAGTTGCTCAATCAATAATGACGGGGATGGTCTTCCGGTTCCTTCATGAACGGCTGTCAGTCACCGTCGGTGATGCGGGCATGGATGATGCGGATCTCGGGCGGGTGGGGCACCGGGTTCCCGAAAAGGGCTATTGTGGCCTGAGGCATACATGTCCAAAAAAGGAAATTGAATGCGTGGAGAACAATATCAACGGGACTGGGCTCGGATAAGTCTTATTCCCTTCAATTGCTTGACGGAGTATTAGCGCTTCCTCTATAGCAGGGCATATACAGTCTCTATACATCCTATATACATCACCATAAATGGCATCACATCCCACTATGTACTGTACTGTACCTAGGTAGTCAGTCTATTAGGTAGATTCATGATAATTCCACAACCTCTTCCTCTCCTCCACCCACCACCTGCCCACCTTATCCGCATCAACAACCCAGTCCGCCGCCTCCGCCCCGTGCTGGCTCCTGACCCGATCAACAAGCGCCTCGAGCTTCCACTCCTCGATCGCCACGAGCTCATCCGGGTCCGTCTCCAGGTTGGTAAACGCGTAGGTGAAGCCCTGCCTGAGCGGGAGGACGAGGCGGAAGGGGACGGCCGCGGACGCGACGCTGAGCATCGTGCCGCCGGCGTTGATGACGCCGATGTTCCAGGCCTGGCGGCCGTTGTGGCTGGCCTTGTAGGGGCGGATGAGGGATTGGGCCTCGTACTCGTTGATCAGGTCCAACGCGACGGTCGTGTCGAGTTTGTTGAGGGAGTTGGTGCTGATGAGGAGGTCGAGGATGGTCGGGAGGATGGACATGGAGCTCGCGTTGGCGGAGACCTGGATACGGGGGAGAAGCGGGTGGCGGAATATCAGGGGCACGCGGAAGTTGCTGATGTGGCCGTTCTCGTAGGTCCCGGAGACTCGGGAGTCTTCGCGGAAGGCTTGACCGCTGCGCCGGAGTCAGCGGTCATCCCAGATTGATTCTTAAGCGGAGTAGAACTTACTGGTCCCCGACAGCAACGACGAGAGTCTCGTTTGCGATACCCGTCTCGTCTAATAGTTTAAGGATATCTCCTATCCATCTGTCGACGAAGCGGATAGTGTTCAGGTACTTGTTCATATCTACATGTTTCGTTATGATGCCATCGTCTGCGAAATACTGCTCTTTGGTGTAGTTTGAAGGTGTGCCCCAAGGATGGTGCGTGGTGCTCGTGAAATGCGAGAGAAAGAGGCGGGTATTATTTTGTACCGCTTCGTTGATCACGTCCCTTATGTACGGGAGTACCTCGGTTTCAGGATAGCTGTTGAAGTGTCAGCTGGACGAATCCTTGGGATATACATGTACATGCAGAAATGCAACATGCAAAACGCCTCACTTACCCGAAATAGTTGATTTCCTCCATACCTGCATGGTAATGCTTTGCATCTTCGCCCTCAATATTTTCCTTGTAGATCGACTCTGAGAATCCCATCTTGTCATTGAGCACATTCTGGTTATCATAGAGTCCAGTAATAGATTGCACGAAAACCGACTTCCACTTGCGTTCATGTACATTGTCCGTCTCCACCGTTGTTGAATCCTTTTTCAGCCGGTTAAACAATTCGAGTATCTGCATGATGCAAGGCTGGTAGATGTCGTCGTCGACCTCGCCCAGGAAATCCACCGCCAATGGGCCCACGCCGCAGTGACTCGTAAGGAAGCTCTTGAAAGAAAGAGTACTGCCAGTCAACGCGCCGACAACGTTTATGCCACCCATTCCAGGCTCGGCTGTATCCTCCCACAATTCCTCGGTTGACTCGCCATGATCCGCTGTAGGAAAGCCGCTGGACTCGCCGGTCAGTTTCTCCGCGATGGGGGTCAAGCGCGCAAGTTTCGCATTGATGTCGTTGATAACGGTCTGATTCTGTGTCTCGTAAGATGCGAGGATCGTGTTATGGAGATGGGAAGCTGACTTGAACGGGAAGACGTCTTTGCGGGCACTTTCCATCGTGATCAACACCACGTGGGTTATTGGGATGGAGCGCTCTTTGAGTGCCTTCTGGAGCGGCTCCAGCAGGTCCAGATCTAGGTTTGTTATGCGCATCGGATCGTTGACAGGGCTGTAGACATTGCGCTCCCCAGATGAGCATGCTTTCTCGGTTTTGGGTTTGGTTGCATCAACTACAAATGCGCTATCGTTCTTGCTCGTGGGTTCCCTGATGATATCACGTTGCGGCCCAGCCCATCGCCAGAATCCGGGCGGCAGAACTTCAGGAAGCCATTCAGGTCCTGTGTTCACCTCATCTTCCTCATAAACGAGGCCCGGAGTCCATCCCTTATAGTGTCCATAGGGCGCTTCCCAGAACTGCTTCTCGAGCAGGTGCGGCAACGGGAACGGCTGTCCGTCTGCGCGCGAACATTTCGGCGGTTGCGTGCGGAAGATACGGAGAATTTTGAATGCAAGCGTCCCAGATATATGATCATATGGCACCGCGGGGCGGATGAATTGCAGACCGACTATCGCTGCCGCCATACACAGCGTCCAGATCTGAATCGGTTTTGCCTTGCGAGAGGGTATTTCTATGTTGGCTAGGGGAAGCTCCAGGCGAGACTCTTCCGGACCTGTGGTATCCAAGACGGCGGACAACCAACCGCCAACCGCGTTGGACAGATATGGAGTTGCCAACCATGCAATGAAAGTGAGGATCGCTGCTACTAGTAGCACAGGTTGCAAGCCGCTCAACAGGAGTTTCATCCCTGCGGGATCGTTCCGAAAACTTTTGGCCGCACCCCATTGTATTTCCGAGCCGGTGACATAGAAGAATCCGATCTGAGATGATGCAGCGACGAGCGTCAAGATCCTGCAGAATGCGTTATTACTCACACCGATCGAACGCACAGTGGGGGAGGGGAACTGCGGGAGAATTACGCAAAAAATCCAGCAACCAACAGCCCCAGAACGGACAGATACCCCGAGGTTCTATGCAACAGAAGCCAAACGCCAACGAAGAGCAGGACATCCTGAACAAGAAAAGTTGGGAAGTAGAGGAGAAAGAGAGATCGCCGTATCGAGTGGATATGCTGGAATAAATGCAGCGCCTTTGAGCACAGAGATGCGACGACCAGGAGGGAAAAGAGGAAAGGCTTGAAAAAGCAAAAACGAGAGACGGTCATGGCAGGCAATAACATCAATCACCTGCACAAACGCACATCGCGCAGCTGGAAAGGCGGGAAACAGGCGACCACGAAACGAGTGTATACCAGAAAGGTACTGGTGGTAGAGATAGATTTTGCAAGAACAATGAAGGAGACAGCGCAAATCGACTACATGTATGTAGTAGCTACCTAGGTTACAGTTCGAGCGCTCCCCTATGAGCACTCAAAAGTCAAGGGTCGCCGCACTGGGGCGGACGTCCAGATACCATCCCAGTCACACAGGTAGGAATGCAATGCATCCGTCGTGCTGAGGCTCTAAGCTTCTGGATCTTGTGGCTGAGCTCAAACCTGACCAAGCAGCGCATGCACACCTGTTTCTCGTTTAGAATCCTCAGATGGGAACCCGAACGCTCAATTAAGTGGAGACACAAAGTCACAAACACCCCAGGGCAGCCAATGGTTCCAACATCATATATTATTGGATAGCACGTCCGGGAGTAACGATGGGCTTGAATCTGTGGGGGACAAGGCCGAAATGTCGGTAAGCATCGCGCACCCTGCAAGGCCGGTCCATCACGCAACGTCTGCTTCAAATCACTGAGTATTATCCAGGAGCGGGTTCCCGGTACCTCTGGTAAGGGCAATGGGCACCTGTTGAGAACAGGCAACAACGAGCACCGTCAGGTGGGCGAAATCGAAAATAGAAAAAACAAGTCGATCAAGACTCCGTGTCGCGCAGCGAACGGCGTCTTGAGCTCGGGCCCGGCCCCACAAATCGCCCGGGGAATGCGCCAAGGAAACTCCAGGTTGGGGGCGGATAAAATTTTCCTGAAGCATGGGGATCTGATCATGCCAGGCAGCGCTGACAGCCCGACGCAGACAGGTGTCGCGTGGGACCTCGTATACTCTTCCGCTTGCACCGCCGGGCACGAGAGGCAATGGATGCTCTCGGCGCAGATCCGAGTGCGGAACTCTCGTTTCTGATAATTTTGATGTTGCTGGCGTTTCGGACAGTCCGAGAGGGTTGGAACTTGGAACCTGGACGGGTTACACAATCCCTTTCATACGGTGCATGTCGGGCCGCAAACATTCTGGCCAGTTATCAGATGCGTCTGCTTCAAGATCAACGATCAGTACATGAGAAAAATATATTCCTCATGAGCGAAAATGAAATATTAATACTCCAATACGGCGAAAGAAGATGTCCTCGACAGATGAATGCTGTCGCTGGACGTTGCGCTTCCCCGCTCCGCTCTCCACCAATCCGCATCCTCGCGTCCGGCAGGGATCGCCCTGGAGCACGCGACTCGCACCCCAAATAGGCACCCAAGCACGTTACTAAAGCAGACTGCCGCAGCCATCTCCTTCACCAGATCGAGACGATCTTCTGCGCACTGCGCAACAAGGGTTGAACGTGAATTATCACTGCGCTGCTAAGTCATCTTGGCTCCGATGTACTGTAGACATTTGAAACGCTTTTTCCCCCTTACAGCCTGTGATGACCATGAGCGGAGAAACGAGCGAACCAAGATGGAGTAGGTAGGAGATCGATCTTACCGTGTGCTGCACAGCTGGTATTTCAGGTTCCTACAACAAAAGAAACCAACTGTTTGTGCTGACAGCTAAAGTCAAGGGGGATGTATTGGCAACTCACTAATAATACTCGAGATTAGGAGCAACCAAAGAGAGTGCTCCTGACTGGTCATAAGTTACGCTTGACGGAGATAATATTACTGCTTTGATAACTTTGCATCAGGATCTCAGCCAAGCTTCAGTCGCGCAAGAGCCTATTTATGGCCGCGTGTTCGAGCCTCGAGAATGCCCGCGTCTTTGCATCAGTGCTGTAGACTGCACGGTGCGGGCACGATCCTGGAAAGGAAATCAATGTCCCAAAGAGCACAGATCTTCGCTGCCTGCTACCATATTGTGCTCCTGTGGAATCCCAGGAAATTGAAGGTCTGGGCCAGAAGCCGTCCAGATGGCGGTTCTCGGTGGCCGAACACGGTATGAGAGGATATGACACATTCGGGTTGCTTGCCCGTTCTGACAGCCTTGTAACTGCTCCACGGGGAGTTGCATCACAACCTGCTACTGCCTAATTCTGCTGTTTCAGGTGCCGGAACCCTGTGCTTCGCCGCTGCAGCGCTGGCAGGGCGCTTCATTGCCAGAGTGGATATCATCAGAGCAAGAGTTAGGAATGAACCACGATCCTGCGTTCAAGCGTCTGAAGACTTGCTAAGAAATAGAACATCTGGTCGCACCGGCTGAACGTAACGGGGGGATAAGACTGTTCTTCTAGTCTCACACCGTCTACAGGAAAACGTTTGCAGCTTATCAAGCTCCCTGCGCATATTCCTCCAATATGTAGCAAAGAAAAGAGGTAACAGCTTCTCACCGGAAACTGATTGTCCGCAAATCCTCGCTGCTGAACTTCCTGCGGCGCCAACCTTTTGGCTATGGCGAAAGGTGTCCACTCAGAGAAGCTAGGTACCTACGGCGTAGGTATTGCACCCCGTAGTGAGTCGTAAACAAAACCTTTCACTCTGTTCCAATTTGAAGTGAGGAACAAGGTGGAGCTAACCATGTCCAGGGCAGGCAATGTTTAAGCGCCCGATCAGGGATCGTCATACCCTGAAGGGTTCTGGTCATCCCAGTTGTCATGCCCCCCGTGATGCGCACGAATATCAGCAGGAGTAATCGGAATACGCTTCACCGATTGGAGGGCGCTTATGGCCAGATAGGCACTACCTAGTAGCAGCTCTGGGCACGGTGGATAAGCGAGCAGGGGAGTCCCGGCCAGCTGGGAGCGAGTCTGGTGCTCCGCCGTACCTTGTGTCGGTCTCCTGGTCATCCATATGATGGACGACGGAGTTACGCTTATCAGAGCTGCCAGGCGTCCTCCACTGCGGGCGGCCAATGGAAGACGAGAGCGGCCAGCTCAGGCTGCCCTAACGGCGCCAAGGCCCGGCGTCTCCATCACTGATAACGGGCGATGCTGATAAGCCCGCAGGCTCTATCATGCCCATGCGTCTTCCCCGCACGATCTAATACGGCCTCGGGTCTCGCTCCATGAGCGCTTCTCGTCCATCCCATCGAGTTCCAACCTCGTCGACGGTTCCTCTAACCGCCGCCGCCAACGTCAGCAGCAACGATGCGAGGCGTCAAAAAGTCCCGGAACGGTTGTGCCAGATGCAAGAGTAAACGGGTCAGTGCCGTCCGCGTTGTTCGAGTTTCTGTGCCTCCCGTTGACTCTCTCGAAGTGCAAGGCCGGCGAAGAGCTGACAGAATTGCCATAGCTCAAGTGTGACGAGCAGAAGCCCGCTTGTGGGCGCTGCACTCGTCTGGGTGTCAAGTGCCCGGGATACGTTCAGTCCCTCCGCTGGGTCACCAAGCATGAGGTTCTTGATAATAAGATCCAGCAGCAGAAACACTGTCCGAACCATGCTGGGAAAGGGAACTCTCCGCCCAAGCAAGAGGAGTCGGTGACCTTCCCGCTAGACACACCGTTGATCTTCAATGACAGCCTTAATGCGCAGCCTCAGGCCTCGCCGCCTCAGTTTGAATCTGGCACCCCTTTTATGCATGAAGCAGGTCTGTTCGGCGGTGATCCATGGGATTTCCAGTTCGGCGATCCCCTCGTTGATCCGCTTGCTCCTCTGGCTCAAGAGTTTCCGTCGTTGTCACAAGTGGGAGGCCCGTCGTTCGGATGCGAAGAGGCCATCAACGAACCATCCCAGACATCTCCCCAGGAGATACGACGACGGTCCTCGTCTGTGTCGGCAGTGTTCATGAATCAGGATGAAATCTCCCTGTACGGCGGTTATTCTCCGTCCCCAATCATCACAAACTATCCTCGGGGGCGTTCGACTCCCTCCCCAGCGCCGTCTCCGAGTGGCCATGTATGCATGCCGTTGCAGCGACCGTTGAACGATCCTTCCACGACGCTCATAGAGTACTACTTCAAAGAGGTTGCTGGTTTGTTTTCCAGCTATGACAGTCAGATGAACCCTTTTCGGTCGACTGTTTCCCGTCTCTGGGGCTCCTCGCTGGCGATGTGCAAAACTCTGCAAAGCATGGCAGCAGCCACATTGGTAGACGATTTCCCGCAGTTTGGCCCTATCGGAATAAAGCTGCGCAGGGAAGCCATTGACATACTGAGGAAAGAGGCAGTGATGGATGACAAGTCGCTCCTGGCTCTGCTGATGCTCGGACAGACGGCAAGCTGGCATAATCCCAACGATCTGGGGATATCTTTCTTCAACATGCTCAGGAGACACCTCAATTCTCTGGCTGCGAACGGCCAAAGGTCAGGCAGCGGTAACGACTATCAGTTCTTCGACGAGGCTCTTGTCTACTGGGAGATGCTGCTCTCGTACGTTGCAGATGGCGATACCCTCGTCTCATCGGGAGCTCCAGCGTCGCAGACGGCCGAGTCAGTCGTGTTGCAGCGGGTGCCACATCCATGGACCGGGATCGCTCGCGACACCCAGTTCACGGTCCACGAGGTGGGGAGGCTGATCCGTCGCGAGAGGAACCGTGTGCGAACCAGACGTTTCACCAGCCAAGCAGACATCCTGCAGGCACAGAAGGCCATTGAAAGGGCAAGGGAGCTTGAAGAAAAGCTGTTGAGTCTTGCCCACCCTGGCGAAGCCGAGGTGGTCAGCCCGGGAGATTACGCCACCCCTGTCTGGCACCTCCTCACGATCGCAGAGGTATACCGCTGCACAGGGCTGATACAGCTGTACCGCGTCTTTCCGGATCTTCTTCGACGGAGGACATCCTCTCACAACGCATCCAGATCGGATCGATCACCCGACGCAGACCCCCAGAGTCCGTTCTCTCCAGTCGACATCAGCAACATCTTCGGCAGCCTTATAGACGCCACCGGCGGCTGTAACGGCGACGGCGACGATAACGAGCGCGAAGACGATGACGCCCTCTTCGATCCTCTCCGGGACCACTCCCTCACAACACTCGCTCTGTCGACCATGGCCCGGCTGAAGACGATCCCACTGGAGTCGCGCACGCGGTGCCTCCAGCCCTTCCTGCTCGTGGCGTGCTCCAGCGAACTCAGACTCCCGCCGCCCTCTTCTTCTCCCTCACCCGATGACGGCAGCGGCGACCTCCACGTGTCGTCGCACGCGATCGAGGTGTCGCGGACGCGGCGGTTCATCCTGGGGCGGCTGAGCTCGTTCCTGCACGTGCTGCCGCCGAAGCCGATCCGCGTGTGTCTGCAGCTGGTGCAGGAGGTGTGGAGGCGGATGGACGCGGGGGAGCCGGACGTGTATTGGATGGACGTGATGATCGAGAACGGGTGGGAGACGACGATGGGCTGAATGTTGGGCACATATCCAATCTCTTGTTTTTAGCAAAAATCTTCCTTTCATCTGTCCCATGTATTGCGGGTAGCTTACGAATTACGATGATACCCACCTTTTGACGGTTCCCTGTCAGGCGGATAGGTTCTGGATGAATACGGATTACGACTGAACCATTATGAAATACAATCTGGGAAGTTCCCTTCGCAATGGAAATCATCGTTCTTGCTACGCCCGGCACCTACGTGGCACCTCGGCGCGTGAGAACCATCCCTGCCTACCCGCTCCCCAGCAGGAAATCTCTTGCACGGGCTAGCTTTCATCTGCGGGTCTCCAGGCGCATCTTATAGTACGCAGGTATGTCCCAGACGCTCTGTAGAACCGGCATGCGATCTTCCAGATCCTGTCGGATTCTCTGACCACCGATGCCGGTCCAGAGATGCGATAGATCCGCCCGATCCCGCCCGGTGATTTGCCGGGATAGACATCTCCGGCATAGGGTTTCCTGTCAGGGCGCGATCCAAGCATGGTGCAGGGGAATCATCGGCATCGGTCGCCCTGCCAGGTCCGTCTGACTGTGCAGGCGATCCGACAGCGCCTGGGGGTTGGTTGATACCTCGTCCGTCCTCTCTGGGGACTGGCGGGGTGCACGCGGGCAAGCGTGGAGGAGGCCGGGGAAGCTCCACCGGGCCAAGATGGCGGAAACGTTCAAGTTGTCCAGCTTCACTCCCTGCGTTGCACCGCGTCTCCGCTGGACAGCAGCCGGCGGCATTGGGCCCGCTCACGGTCGCTCTTGATCTTCGCTGTCTTCCTCCTCCTCTCGTGTTCCGCTATGAACGCTTGCTGAACGACCGTCCAGCTCGACCGCGGACTGTGCCCCTGATCCCCCGGACCTTCTGCCAGCATCCCGACAGCCATGGTGCATGGACACAAGCACCGCAAGAGCGGCAGCGTGAAGGTGTCCAAAGCAAGTCTCCGCCGCGCAAAATCCAATTCACGGCCCCCGGAGGACAGCGCAGAGAAGACGACGCTCCCCGTCCGACAATCCCCCGACGGCCACTCCGACGAGAGCCACGACAGCTCGGACGGCATCCCGACTCCCTCCTCCACCACCACCAGCCCGACCTCCAAACCCGCCAGCAACGGCGTCGACACCCCTACAACCATGGCTGGGAGAAAGGCCTCGTCGCCCATGGCGCCACCCTTCATGGTGTCGGCCCCGGGCAAGGTCATCGTCTTCGGAGAGCACGCCGTCGTCCACGGCAAGGCCGCCATGGCCGCCGCCATCTCGCTGCGCTCGTACCTGCACGTCACGACGCTGTCCAAGTCGCAGCGCACCATCCGGCTGAACTTCCGAGACATCGACCTGGACCACACGTGGAACATCGACGACCTGCCCTGGGACCTCTTCCACCACCCGTCCAAGAAGAAGTTCTACTACGACCTCGTCACCGCCCTCGACCCGGAGCTGCTCGAGGCGATCAAGCCCTTCCTCACCGACGTGTCCAGGGACAAGCCGGACGATGTGCGCAAGATCCACCTCAGCTCCGCCAAGGCCTTCCTCTACCTGTTCCTCTCGCTGGGCTCGCCGCAGAACCCGGGCGCCATCTACACCCTGCGATCGACGATCCCCATCGGCGCGGGCCTGGGCAGCAGTGCCAGCGTCTGCGTGTGCCTGAGCGCCGCCCTGCTGCTCCAGATCCGCACGCTGGCCGGACCGCACCCGGATCAGCCGCCGGACGAGGCGGAGACGCAGATCGCGCGCATCAACCGCTGGGCGTTCGTCGGGGAGATGTGCATCCACGGGAACCCCAGCGGCGTCGACAACACGGTCTCGTCGGGCGGGAAAGCGGTCGTTTTCCGCCGGGGAGACTACTCCAAACCGCCCTCCGTCACCCCCCTCAACAACTTCCCCGAGCTCCCGCTCCTGCTCGTCAACACGCGGCAGTCGCGCTCCACGGCCACGGAGGTGGCCAAGGTCGCCGCGCTCAAGAAGGCCCACCCCGTCGTGACCGACGCGATGCTCGAGAGCATCGACCACGTCACCGAATCCGCGCACAAGCTGATCTCCTCCCCGGACTTCGACGGCGCCTCCGAGGCGACGCTCGAGCACCTGGGCGCCCTCTTCCGCATCAACCACGGCCTGCTCGTGTCGCTGGGCGTGTCCCACCCGCGCCTCGAGCGCATCCGCGAGCTGGTCGACTACTCCAACATCGGCTGGACGAAGCTCACCGGCGCCGGCGGCGGCGGCTGCGCCATCACCCTGCTGCGCCCCGGCGCGGACGAGCAGGCCCTGCGCGACCTGATGGCCCGGCTCGACGCGGAGGGGTTCGAGCGGTACGAGACGACGCTGGGCGGGGACGGCGTCGGCGTGCTGTGGCCGGCCGTGCTGCGCAACGGCACGGACGAGGAGGGCGGCGAGGAGATCGATCTGCACAAGTTCGAGAACGCAGTGGGCAACGATGGCATCGAGAGGTTGGTGGGCGTCTCCGCTGGCGGGCCGGAGAGGCGCGAGGGGTGGAAGTTTTGGAAGCGGGCGCGCTGAACCGGTGCCTCCGTTCTCAAAGAAGCGTAATGGTCTAGATTAATGACTTTCGATGTCTTCCTTCAAGAACGCCGGCTCCGCAGATGGCGGCCTATATGGCTGTTGGTCGCTATGTCGTGTTGCATCATCTCCGGTTCCGCCTGCTCATGTCCATTTCCCCCGTCCCACCTCACCTTACCAGCGGTGGAGGACATCAAACGCGGTTTAGATGTTAATGTTTACGGCATCAGCGAATCTAATACCACTTAGCTACTTTTGCTTTTGATGGCAATGTGCTTATTACTCACTCTGTTATTTTCTAGATTCTATTATATCTATTGATTTATCCGTTCCAGCGAGCGTCTTGCTTGCTTCTACTATTTCTATTTCTTAAATAATTAAATTTCTTCTTATTCTTCTTCTCCAGAGCTTTCTTCGGTCGTCACGTTGTGATGTGATGTGATGTCTGGTTTGATTTTAACTGTTTGAGACTTTTTATTTTCCACTATTACAGATTTCTTTTTGTCGGTGACATGTGTAGAGAGAGAGATATATATATATACCAGGGGCTGGTGTGGAGTGAACGTGAATGAATGAATGAAGAAGAAAGAAAAATAGCAATGGGGATTGATTGATGGATGGATGGATTAAGTGATGGATACATCCATTTACTAAAGCCTTAGATTGAATTGATTAGGTATGGAGTAGATAGCTGGATAATTGTATATGTGTGTGTGACTGCAATAGTCAATAGAATAGTCAATAATAATAATAGGGAATTCAATTGCGTAATCTAAACAAGCAGGAAAAACCCGTAATAAACAAAAATTCTATCAAGGAAGAAAGAAAGAAAGAAATCCCAAACCCGACCTGATTCTGATTCTGTCCTTCCCTGACCTGACCTGATCCAATACCAATACCAATACCAATAAATCAAGTAATGATAAAACGATAAGAACAGCCCGTCCCGATCTACTATTCTATATGTATAAGTCACTCACACCGACCCCATCCGCGCTCAAGCTCCCGCCTCCACTCGGTCGCCATCTCGATGGTGACGTTGCTCCCGCCGCAGACGATGATCACGACCCTGCTCTGCGGGGTGAGATCGGGGACGAGCTGGCGGAGCTTGGAGCGGAAGAGGGTTTCTTGTTCTTGTTCTTGTTCCTGTACGTCGCCAGCATCCGCTGATCCAGCGTCCGAAGATGAAGATGAAGTGGTGGATGAGGAAGATGACACATCAGTCTCCGTCCCAGTCCCGTACCCTTCGTCCGCGACGACGCTTCGCTTCCGCTTCTTCTGCCTCATCGTCATCCCCTGCTTGCCAGCAGCAGCGGCCGCTCCATCTCCGACCGCAGCCTCCACGCACACCCCGCACGCCAGCTCGACCAGGATGCGCTCCTCATCGACAAGACGGAGAACGCCCCGCGCGGCGTCCGCGTCGTCGAGGACGACGCTGTCCACGGCGACGCCCGGCGGCGGGGCGAGCGCGTACTCGAGCGTCCTCGCGGAGACGCGCACGGCGCCGAGGGAGGTCGCCTGCGAGGTGATCCTGGGGAGGGAGACGAGGGATCTGTGGGCGATGGCGAGGGCGAGGGAGGCGGTGCCGGTGGTTTCGGTGGCGAGGAGGTGGATGGTATCTTTCTTCTTCTTCTCGGACTCTTCGTGGGCTGAGGGGGTGGTTGATGATTTCTTTGGTTTCATCTGGCTCTGCCTCTCGATGCCCATGATCAGGCCGTTCAAAAGTCCGCCGCCCCCGACGCTGCAGATCATTGCGTCGACGGGGAGCGCTCTGTCGTCGTTATCCGGGTCGTCTGAAGGCGGGAGCTGATACGCCAGCTCGTCGACGATGGTGCTGTTTCCTTCCCAGATGGATTCGTGGTCAAATGGATGGAGCGCGATCTTGACCACATCATCATCCTCCCCATGTTCTACTTCGCCATTACTATGACCATTAATCTCATTGCTGGTTTTATTTTTCATAACCACCTCCCGCATGTACTCCCCCGCCTCGGCAAAATTCTCCCCGTACCGGATGACGTCCGCGGCACCCGCGTCGCGCAGCTTCTGCACCATGAGCGGCTTCGTGGACAGCGGGACGACCACCGTGCACGGGTAGCCGAGGGAGCGGGCGGCGCAGACGGCGGCCAGGCCGGCGTTGCCGCCCGAGGAGGCGTAGAAGTGGACGCGGCGGTTGGCGTTGGATAGCTTGGAGAGGTGCCAGAGGATCTGGTTGCCCATGGCGCTGGATTTGGGGTGGGATGTTAGTGAGGTTGTTATCTCAGAGGGAGGGGAGAGATTAGGGTTTGAAAGTGCAGGAATGATGGATGGCGGGTCTGGCATGGTGGGATAGATGGAGATTGGCTGAGACACAAAGTGATAGGCACATAGGTGAATATAGATAGATAGAATGTGGAAAGTATAGGACGGCCAAAAAAAGAGGCGAAGGGGAAAAGCAACATACCGGGACTTGAAAGAGCCGCTGGGCTGGAGGTTTTCCAGTTTCAGGAATATCCTACTGTAAGGGCATCAGCATTGAGGTTAAAGAGACGAGGAACATGAATGGTTCCTCCAGCTTTGGAGACAGAGTATTGTATAGCAAAGGGATATACATTGGAGTACAGGGGCATCCATTACCATCCAGCTGCTCGGGATAGCGCGGAGGACTCTATCAATGGAGTCTCTATCCATGGCTCCTTGGAGGCAGAAGGCTCGTAGCTTCCCATGATGATCAAGTTGACGTCAATGAGGACTCAAAGCGATATAGATAGGCATAAAGTAACCAAGTAGACCACAGTAACGGCAGGCAAGAAGAGATGCTTTAAAGTAGAATGCTGTACATTGTCTGAACCAAGGCAGACAGTCCCAAGAACAAGAATAAAGAGCAGAGCGGGGAAAAGAAATAGACACCAGGGTACTCGTCACGCATTGATAAGCAATCCCAGACCGATGTCACTGTTTTGATATACATCATGGTCACTATACACTTCCCCGACACCGCCGGGAGGAGTTTCCCGCGGGGAGCGACGACTTTCCCGACCGGCGCCCGCTGTGGCGCTCGGGAAACACTCGGTCCCGCCTGCCCTTCTCGGCCGGTGCTCCATACAGACGTGATATCAGCAGCGCTCAGATCCACGCAGATTCTTCGCAAATCTTCTCGAAACGAGTTTTCCGGGGTAACGCTCGGAGACTTTGTCATGACCTCATTGTTCCATAAATAGGCGAGCTTAAAAAACTCCCAGGAAAAAGCGGGAAGTGGTGAAGCAGCCGTTCGAAGATCCACCCCCGCAACATGTGATGCATCAGGACACTGGCCCGTGTGTCAAATTCTGTAATGCTCTTATTCCTCGCTGACTAGTGGAGGAAAGAGGATATGTTTTTGAGAGTCCCCGCCGTAGTCCAGATCAGCTCCGAAGGCCGCGGCCGAGAAACTCCGCTTGGAAGCGTCGGATGTGTTGATGCGGAGCAACTCCAGGAGCTCCTGGGACTTTCCGGGCATGAATGGCTGCAGCAAGATGCCGGAGATCCGTAGGGACTCGGTCACATTGTAGACAATGCGCTGGTTCTGCTCGCGATCCTTCCACGGCTCCGCTGCATGGAAGTACTTGTTGGTCTTGTGACAAGTCAGTATCGAACTTGATGAAGCACATGACATGGTTCTATATCACAGACCTTCTCAATGATCGCCATAACCTCGCGGAGAGCAGATCTGGGGTCCAAGCTTTCCATATGTTCCGCCACTTTGGCGGGAGCCGTTTCGATGAACGACTGATGTTCTAGATCGAGAGGAGTCGCCGGCGGAAGTTTATCCGATGCAGCAGCGGTGACATATGGCTGGAGGTTCCACTTCGCAATACCCATGATGCGGTGTGTTAGATTTCCTAGGCCCCACTGCAGCATCTTCTTGTAGTCCCGGATGATATACTCATTGTCGTAGTCAGCATCATCAGAGAGACCACCCTGATAAGTGAGGAAGAAGCGCATCACATCAACACCGAAACGGTCAATGGCAAAGAACGGATTCACGACATTTCCAGTCGATTTCGACATCTTCTCGCGGTTGATCGTCCAGTGAGCATGAACCAGCACATTACGGGGCACGGGCAGGTCAAGCGCCATGAGGAAAGCCGGCCAGTAGACGCAGTGGAATCTAGTAATGTGTCAGCAGGTAGCGCCTCAAAAACCACCCGCGATGGCATACCGAATAATATCTTTTCCAACAACGTGGACATCAGCCGGCCACCCGAGCCTGCCTTCTTGACCCGGAGGGAAGGGATATCCAGCTTTTGTCAAGTAGTTGACGAGTGCGTCTAACCAAACGTAGATGGTCTGCGTCTCGTCACCGGGGACTCGAATGCCCCATGTCAATCGCTCCACGGGCCGCGAGATCGAGAGATCTTGCAACCCAGAGGAGACAGACTTAACGACATCTGCCATGTATCTACTCGGCGTCACGAACGTGGGATTCTTCTCGTAAAATTCAAGGAGACGGTCTTTAAATGCAGACAGACGGAAGTGGTAGTTGGTTTCTGAAGACCACTCCACTTCCTTGCCAGTTTCCACTGACACCTGACAGATGTCAGCATGGCTCTCAAAATGGAGAACCTTGTAGATGACTCACCATTCTTTTCTTTCCAGTCGATGGATCCAGATCCATCTGCACCGCTGACTGAGGATAGAACGTCTCATCGCTGACCGAGTACCATCCTTCATGCTTAGCAGTGTATATGTAACCTCTGTGGTTGAGCATTTCCTGGGCATATGGTTAGAGTTGCTACAGTTAGCAAGGCGATTCGTCACATACCCAGAAATACCGCACTGCATCTTTGTGGTCTGGATCTGTGGTTCGGATGAAACGGTTGTGGTCCAGATTGGCCGCTTTAGCTAGAGCCTACAGACAATTCCGATATATTTTAGCCAGAGTTCAAAGGGAGGGCTCAGTGATAGAGTACTGACCTCGAATGTTTTAAAATTCATGTCGCAGAATGCTTGGGTGTCCATCTCTGCCTCCCGGGCAGCTTGCTGGATCTGTTTCAAACCGTCAAGTCCTGGTCTAAGGGCTCCAATTTCACATATCCTCATACCTTCATCCCATGCTCATCCGTCCCCGTGAGCAATTGGGCATCTCTGTTCCCAAGAAGCACCTGCCATCTCTTGAGAACATCCGCAATGACCATTGTGTATAAATGCCCGACATGAGGTGCTGTAAGGCCATCGCCCGTCAGCAGAACTTCCACCATGTGCGATTGATCAAGACTAACCGGCATTGACATAGAATATGGGAGTCGTGACATAGTACGGCTTGGTGCCCTCCGCAGCAGCCGCCGTCGCAAATTTCCTAGGCCGTGCGGAGGGCGCCAGGAGGGCATGTCTGCAGGACGCACATCTCCAAGACGGCCGCCTGGCCGCAAGAAGCTGTGCGGCCCAAGGAACGGCGCGAAATTCTCCCCTCGACATGACCATTGAGACTGCTATGGGAACGAATCCGAGCAGAAACGGGCATGCGGTCGTGTGTGTCCTAATCGGGCGGGCCGCGGAGTTCGCTGCTTTACCTCCGGGTGGTCCAAGCTCCCAAGTCTTTTCGCGGATCTGCCAGCCCTGCGTGCCGTGTCGTGATGGGCCTTAGACTACTATGGTCTCATAAGCATAACGGCGCCGGGTTTTTAAGTTGCATTTCTTTCTTCAGCATTTTTGGATATATCTTATCGTTCACATATCTCTGAGATATCTTTATTTACAGATATATATAGACTGATCTACCAGCAAAACTACTGTTATCTCTTCGCGATACGCGAAAGGAAATTATACACATCATGGCTCTCGCCGGCGATGACACCCTCACCAAAGTATCGACCGATGGTATGTTCAATCCTTTCTATTATTATTATTATTATTATTCTTATAATAGCATCTAACCATGTACCATTTTATAGCCGCCACAGACTTCGTCCAGTCCTTCTACCCCGCGCTCCAATCCAACCGCACATCAATAGCTTCATTCTACAGTCCCGCCGTCTCAACGATCCTCTTCAACGGCAACGTGGTCGCCGATGGCGCCGCTGTTCAAGACATCTTTATCAATCAGATGCCGCCAACATACTACGAAGTACAGTCCTTCGACTGTCAGATCATCAACAAGAACTACCCAACCCCGACACCTACCGGCGTGAAGCGTCCCGGCCAGACTACCGTGAAGGACATGTCCCTCCTCGTTATGGTCAGCGGGTACGTGCGATTCGGAGAGTCAAGGGATCTGCCGCAGCGCGGGTTCAGCGAGACATTTGTCCTGGTCCCTAATCCGGCCGCGGACCAGCACGGAAAGGGGAAGGGGAGAAAAGAGTGGTTAATCCAGAGCCAAAATTTTAGACTGGTTGTCTGAGAGCATCTTTAAACATTTTTTGGGATATGGGAAAAATAGAGGGAATACCACGTTGGCTTAGACGGGGCGATGTTACAGGCGGTCTTTCCATTTACGAGCTTGGATATCTTCGGATGCTGCGACAAATCTACGGTCGATATGGCATCAGCAGGGCTGATCGCCGGAGTCTCTACACCATATACTGAACTTTGGATTTGATTTCTCAGAATCGAGGTATCATTATGTCGAAATGAGAGAACGCGGACCGCCGACTGGATCACAAATTTGGTAAAAAATCAAAGTTATTCAGCCAAGACAATATCGATTATCAACATGGATACGAGCATTAGGTCGAAAATCCATCGAGCGCTGCAAGGTCCAGCCTTGCTCTTGGATCCCGCGGGAAAGATCTAGGACCTTGGTGGCGGACGCATGTTCGCCTTGACCCGTTCCAGCAACGACTCCCGCGTTGCATCTTCGTTGGGCAAAAGGCTTCTCTGTGGATATTTCGTCAGATCTGTTTTGTTTTGACAAAAAAAAAATCTACGATGGACAGATTACAGAGCCAGAAATGGAAGGACATACATTGCGCAGCCATCTCTTCAGTTCTTCAGTGGTCCAGTTTTCAGGATCTGTCACGAACATCAGTGTCTTATTGTCTTAGAACAAAGAAGCAATGCGATGCGCACTCCCGGTTGGATCTGGTTCCGCAGGAAACATGTCGCCGCCCCATATTCCCCAGGCAGCGGCGGCCGTCACGATTCCGGCGAATCCTGGATGGAATGTTAGATCGGATCATTTGGATGATGTACTGTACAATATGTTACCAAGTAATAGACTCTGAAATATATCAGTCTATGATTTGACAATTACCGATAAGTTGGAGCTGTACGTACCTTGGAGTTCAATGCTCTATCCAGTGGAGTCGGCATTATGTCCACGCAATGACTTCTATTATCTTTGTGAATTCAACGTGTATTGGAGAACAGTAGATGACCCCTATAAAAGGATTTTTAAAGACGAAAGCATAGGATCCTGGAAAGGACAGTATGGAAGCCATGCTGTCGTTCTTCATTACTTGTCCCAAGGCCTTGTTAAGCCTGCAGCCTGAACCCCGCACCGCCACCGGCACCGCCACATGATTCTACCGGCGGCCGGCGATAGGAAGCGTCTGATACTTTCACCAAGTGTCTGCCGCCAAATACCCTTGTCATCATGACTGGCGAATCTTGGAATTGAAAGCTTGAATCCATGTATAAAAATACTGCTTTCCTTAAAAAGGTATACATTAGATAATGTACGGAGTGACTATGTCACAATTGTCCCGGCGCTGCCAAGCCGGACAGGAACTGCGCCACACACCGCCCGCGCTAAGGGTTTCCGCGCTCGCTAAACCCTAATCCCAGATCCCACACATCCCGGCCCGAAGTCGAAGCTCGAGTAAAAGCGAAGTAGTCTTCCATCCCAAATCTCACGACCTCCTTCCACGACAAAGTCACCCCATCCCGTCGCAACCGCCCACCATGCCTCAGGAAGTCTCCGACATCAAGCAGTTCATTGAGATCTGCCGGCGGAAGGACGCCTCCTGTATGTTTCCCCTTTCGATGCCCGGCCGGCCTGGCCGTCACCAATTGAGCCGCCAAAAATACACACACCTACCTGCTGGACGTGACATGTGCTGACAATTGTTCTTTTGCACTTTTCTTGCAGCCGCCCGGATCAAGCGCAACCGCAAGACCAACCAGATCAAGTTCAAGGTCCGCTGCCACCGCTTCCTGTACACCCTCACCCTGAGGGACTCCGACAAGGCCGAAAAGCTCAAGCAGAGCCTGCCTCCTGGTGCGTTACCACCCATGAAGCCTATCCATCGACCCATTCCCGGCTCCCTCTGCGCATATGCAAACCCTGGATGAATGGATCATATGGATATGCAGAAACGGCGCAACCAGAAGGAATAGTTGCTGACGTCCGAACAGCGCTCAAGATCGTCGATGTCACCAAGGGCGCCCCCAAGAAGAAGTCCGTCTAAATGATCTAAACGGCTTTACGGGTGGACGGTGGTTGGGGTTGAAGAAGCGGCGCGTGTAGATGTCGGGTTCATGATACGATTAAGGGAATCAATGGGATGCCTCTATAATATTCCTTCCGTGGGCCGACACAGGAGAATAATGTAGCAAGGGATTATTATCCAGGAACGTTCGCGAGACTTGCCGCATTGTTTTTCCTGCGCCATATTGATATATGGGACGGTCTTATTGTTAGTCCGGACATATGGCAATTGAACCAGCAAAGAAGGGCGACCTGCATTGTTATTTTTTATCAACACCTCGGGAAACTTGGTCGGAGCTTCCTGGGGTCGAAATTTTTTGACGAATGAAAACAGTTGAAAATTTTGAATAATGGGTTCTCAATCATTTTAAGTGTGGCTTGCTTGCTTTCCTAAGAGTTCCAGTCGACGACGTCCACCTTCCAAGACTGGCCATAAAATTGGAAGTGTATGGCCCAAATCTTACTGCAGGAGGAATAAGTTGACTCGATCAGTTAGGTAACTCTCCCCCCGGGCATCTTGACCATTCGGATGTGTCATTGGTTCTACCTTCCAAATGCGATCTGTACTAGCGCACATTGCACGGATAGACGGTCCCTTTTTTTGTCGTAGGAGGGACTTTTGTAGCTGGTTCCGCCATTACACTAAGTACGACTCCCGCAACCGCAGACCATACTTGGCTTAGAAAGGTCTGACGGGCCGGTCCTCCATGAGCTGTCAAAGCAAGTTTGACAGGCAGCTTGAACCTTCCTCCGCTTCGCCGCAATTGCTTTCCGGTACCTCTCCAACAGTAGTTACTAACAATCCCGAAAAAAATTCTTTACCATAATATGCCGAACATCTTGAGATGTAATGTTTTTCTTGCCCGTCAGAAAATGGTTCTTATGATGCTCTTACACATCAGCAGCTAATCGCAATTAGTGGAACGACGGGTTGTTCCCATATGTACGTTTGCTATCAGTAGCACTACCTATGTATGTACTATACCTACCTAGGTACTTATCAGTAAGCGCGTAGTCGTGCCGCAATTCTAGAGCATGGAGGCTGGCAATTGGGAAGGCTCTTCTTTGTCTGTCCCATGTGCTGATAATTGGCCGGCGCGGTCACCGCGCCCCCGTTCTCCCTGCTGTTGATATCAGACTGGATACTGTTGACTGCATCCATGGAGAACCTCCATCGAGATGCTGCTGAGAACTCCCGGGTTACTCGTTCACCCCACACCTCACCTATAAGCGTATGCTTAGTCCGTTCTCCGACTCTCAGAATTCTTTTGTTTCGCATCGTTATTTGCGTCGTTACGGATGCACATACTCTGTATGCGCCGCCGACAACAGCGGCTTGGTCTGCGCAGAGCCGGTTTTGAAGGCGCAGGATTCGTGGTGCTAAGTCCAAACGGACTGGAACCCAGATGCACACCCCTGCTGACTTGACGAGCCGTTATTTGTCCGGCTTGAAATCTCTCCCTGGTGACACCGTCGTCCGACTCTTGCGGGGGTTTCATGCGGACTAGAAACTCCCATGGCGTTACATAGTGCGACTCGACTCCGCTCGACGTTGCAGTCATAATGTCGATAAATCTCCCGCACGCCCGGCTGTCTGCGTTTGCTCGTGCAATCCTCACGAGCAAACGAGGGATTCTTCAGAATGGCACAGCCGGAACAGTCAGAACAGCCACAACAGCCAGAGCAGCCAGAGCATCCAGCTTCCCCACAGGCGTCTGCTGCAGCGGTGGAAGCAGCAGCAATTGAAATTGACGAAGTTGAAGTATGTTTTTTGTGCAAATTCAATAATCTTGGCACTAGCTTATCAGGTCTGAACAGCGTCCCGACTCAACCTACGGAGATGAACTGTACGTTTAATATAGCATCCCAACCAGGATCAGATACTGACCTATTTAGCTCGTCCTATTCCAGATCGCTAACTTCCAGTGTCCTAAATTATGAGTGGAAACACGGCCGACGCTATCATGCCTATCAAGCAGGAAGTGTGTTATTACCGATCCTCATCAAGCAAATAATTCCTGTAGTAACTGAAAATAGAATACCAGTTCCCAAATGACGAGTCTGAACAGGACCGCCTTGACTTTATACACCATACCTTTTGTCGGCTGCTAGGAGATCGGCTGTTTACTGCTCCGATCAACCCCGAAGGGATGCGAATTCTGGACATAGGAACCGGCACAGGAATTTGGGCGATACAAATGGGTAATTATTTATTGTCTTCTCTATATCTGCGGCAGACTTTTTGCGCTGAAACTTTTTAGGCGATCTCTATCCGTCGGCACAAGTGGGACATTGTGTACCTCTGGAAACACTGCAGAATTTCCACTGACTTTTTATCAGATTATAGGCAATGATCTTAGTCCAATCCAACCAAAATGGTAAGTGATTAATCTTCCGCCATGAAAGTTCAAATTGTTGCTTAATCGAATCAAATACAGGGTGCCTCCAAATGTCAAGTTTTTCGTTGATGATGTGGAACAAGACTGGGTGGAACCTGAACCTTATGATTACATCCACTGTCGGTATATGGCTGCATCGATCCGCGACTGGCCCAAGCTGATGCGGCAATGTTATCAGTTAAGTAGCAAAACAGTATGCATTTGATTTTTGGCTAACAAAACATAGAAATCTGAAGCCTGGCGGCTGGGTAGAGTTTCAAGACTGCAATAATATACCTTACAGCGAGGACAATTCAATCACATCAGACAATCATGTGATAAAAATGCTGGAACTGCTTTCAGAGGCATGCGACAAAGTCGGACGCCCGTTGGGTCCAGGTCCATTCTTGAAAGGCTGGGTTGAAGATGCTGGTTTCACAAACATTGATCATAAGGTGTTCAAAGCACCTGTTGGTACTTGGGCAAAAGATCCGAGACTGGTAAGTTAATAAAATCTTTTCTACTTGACCTTGATTTTGCGTGCACCGCTAATCGATACTGCGGGTATACAGAAGGAAGTTGGAGCTTTCTTGGCCCTTAACTTTATTGAAGGAGTTGAGGCTTTTACTGCTGTCCCTTTCATTGATGTGCTCGGCTGGTCCAAGGAAGAAGTAACTGTCTTCAATGCAAAAGTACGACAAGATGCCAAGAAAAGAGAGTGCCATTTAGTATATGATCTGTGAGTCTTCAGTCCTGGTTATGTCTTGCCACTTTTTGGAAGCATTCTAACAGGGACAGCCATGTGGTTGTCGCGCAAAAGCCGCAGGCATGAGGCCAATGGCCGTCCGATGACTTGACAACTTGGCGATCAATGACTTTAGGGAAACTCCGAAAGTTTCATTTTTCTTTGTACTCGGTGGAACGGTCTCTTTTCGAAGTTGAACCTCTTGGTTTCATCTCTGATCATTCGCTACCTCTCTCGTTTCTCCTTCTCTTTGTGTCTCTAACGTCAGATGTGTGCACCGACTGGGTAGTTCTCCATAAGGGCGTCTGGGTGAGGACTGAGATTACATTGTTAATTTTCATACCTCCGCAATGCACTGTGCTTTCTCAACTTTCAGGGACCTATGTGTTTTAGCTAAGACACTGTAAATCGACTTTTTGTTTCAAAGTAAAAGCAGCATGCGAAGCGACTGTATGTACGTACAACAGACGTTGTGAACTCTTAGCCAATCAGGAGTTGGGATGAAGCCATGCTTCCTCCCGGGTCCCTCGGTTTGCCAATGGAGATCACGGCGCGGCCGGATGTGGAGAATATACCAATGCGAATACGGGAACGGAAATCTGCTGCCGCAGCGGGAATTCCCCGTTCTATAGAACACTTCCCCTCTCTATCATCGATGATAAGGCCGACGTTCCTTTCCATCTCAGGATCGCGACTCCTAGGTCAACTGGACCCGATAGCTCCAGGTCCAGCGGAGTACGGGCAAAAGTCAGGCCGGACGATCTATGTTGTGGAGAAGACGAGACGGCTGCGAGATCCCTATGTCATTTTGTAATCTTGCTATCCAAGCAAACCACCTTTTCTGAAGCAGATTTCACAGCCTGTCAGCGTCGCAGAATGCGTCTCACACGGCTGCAATCGGTTTTTTCCTTGGGGTCATTATCGCCCCCTCTATCCGCAGCCCCTTCACTTCCTGGCGCCCCATCTTATGTTGCTCCGGCAGGCTTTCCAACATCCGCTTTCTCGTAAGAAAACGATATATCTGAGTTCAAATTCGCCCTGCTGATCTTCTAGGTCGTACCATTACTTGCCCGTAAGGCCGACACAGGAGCCCCAGCCAGCGATCTATGATCCCGTGCTCAACATCACGTTCCCATACAACTTGACGAATCCAGAAACGATTCCCCAGCAGAATTCCGATCCAGTATTCTACCCTGCACCAGAAAGGAACATCACGGCGGAGGAGGCACAAGCGTTGATCAAGAGCGCAGTTGCCAATATTTCGAACATTATCAACGCGGACATAACGGCCAGCAAGTGCACAAAATGCACGAATGCGCTTGCTGTTGCCAAACCAGCTGCTCTGCTGGCGCCGACTCTGATCCCCGATGCGATGGTCGCACTATGCAAGACATTCAAGTTCAAATCAAACTCTTCTTGTGAAGAAACATTTGCCGAATCCAATTTTGGAGCAATCTGGACTCAGGTGCTTGCTTATGCGGATGTCCAAGGCCTTGACGGGCAGTACATCTGTAACTCTCTGAGTAGCACTTTCTGCAGTGCGCCCAGGACAAGTCCACTGAACACCACTGGTCTCTTCCCGAAGCCAAAACCGGCGAATCCTCGCGTGCCAAAAGCCAGTGGAAAGCGTATTAAGGTGCTTCATCTCTCTGACGTCCATCTGGACTCGCGGTATTCTGTGAATTCGGAAGCAAACTGCACGTCGAATCTGTGCTGTCGATCGAACAACAACAGCGCATACTCGAAAGGTCAGGTCCTTCTTCCTGCGAACCCCTATGGGTCATTCAAATGCGACACGCCTTATGACTTAGCTCTCGCCGCGTTGCAAGCTGTAGGTCCTCTAACGGGGACTGAGAGAGGCAAAGAATCCCTCGGTTGGACCATTTACACGGGAGATCTCGTATCCCATGATCCTAACCTGGAACTGTCCCGTGCTTATACTGAGTACACTGAAGCGAGCGTCTACGGAATGTTCAAAACCTATCTCACCGGTCCTGTGTTTGCTGCTTTGGGGAATCACGACACAAATCCTGTTGCTATAGACGCGCCTCACAGTCTTCCAGGGCCCCTTGGGCAGCAGCATAGCTGGAATTATGATCACGTTGCGGGGCTTTGGCAGCATGAGGGATGGATCAGTCCTGAAGAGGCGAAGCAGGCGAGGACGCATTATGGCGGGTACTCGATCAAGACTCATTATGGTCTTCGGATAATCGCCTTCAATACCGGTAAGTCTCTGTATTGTGGTCTGTCCCGGTAGGGTTGTTGCTGCGGTGCTAGATCCAGCGGGCAGGTTTTAATGCCGCTCTTTAACCGCAACCACTGACGTTTCGGTGACGAGCCTGAGTACACGAAGGCTTCTCCTGAAGCTTTTGAAGCCATTCAATGCATTTACTGATCAACTTCTTATTGACAATGCTTGCTACAGATCAAATGCAGATCTGTACGAACCCTTAGAGTGCTAACATTAAGATGCAGGAAAGATGTTTCGTGGTTAACATCTAATGAGAATTCTGTAGACCAATTGGCCTGTAAAGTTGCATAGATATGGTTGCAGCGGGACGGTCCGATGGTGGAATTAAAACCTGAGTCCTGCTTCCGGCACCGCACCAACAATCATACTGGGACAGGCTGCAGTAGAAGCAGCTGAGTAATGTTGGATGCTAACTACAGCCAGACTTCTGGTACAAATCCAACTTCCTCAACTTCATCAACACGACAAACCCAGACGTCTCCGGAACATTCTCATGGATGATTTCCGAGCTTCAACAAGCAGAAGACGCAGGTGAGCGAGTCTGGATAATCGGCCATGTGCTCAGTGGGTGGGATGGCACGAATCCAATGCCCAACCCAACAGATCTTTTCTACCAGATCGTGGACCGGTACTCGCCGCACGTCATCGCCAATATCTTCTTCGGTCACACCCACGAAGACCAGTTCATGATCTACTATGCCAACAACGGTACCGTACAGAGTGACGAGACGGCCTTGATGACTGGCTGGATCGGGCCAAGCATTACACCCCTGACGAACCTGAATAGCGGGTTTAGACTGTACGAAGTCGACACCGGAGACTTCAGCATCTACGAAGCGTACACTTTCTTCAGCGATGTATCCAGTTATCCGTTCCTTAGTGAAACCGGACCAACTTTCAGCTTCGAGTATTCGACTCGCGACACCTATGGTCCAGCAGTTGGATGGAATGCCAATGATCCCTTAAATGCGACCTTTTGGCACCGAGTCACGGAGGCCATGGAGAAGAATATTACGCTTGTCAGCTTGCATAATACATTACAGGGGAAGAAGAGCGTTAAGACCCCGGATTGCACCAGTGCAGCCTGCCAGAAGGCGAAGATTTGCTATATGAGGAGCGGAAGCGTTGCGCTTGGAAGTCAGTGTTTGCAAGGGTGAGTGTGTCTTCCATATTTTCATACATAAGAGCATAACTCTGATGGCTTTGTAGGTACGGATCTGTGCAGAGTGCTTTCAAGGGCTCATCGTGAAAGGCAATTATATAGAAAGAGGGAGTATTATTATAAAGAAAATAGGAGATTTTCAAAGTGGAATACATAAGGGCTCTTTCCCTCAATGCTCTTTGGTGAATGGGAATCGATATGAAGAGATAGATTCACCATTATACATAGCAGTCAAATCACAGATAATCTGTGTCATGGATGTAAATGATGAGGAAAAAGAGAGCATTCTGAGTGCTCTCTGACTATGACATGAACAGATACTGGTCTAGATACATACATGGTTTGGATGCCTGTTAATTCATGATAGAGACAACAAAGTATGTCCAAGAAAAAGAAGGAAAGGTCAAAAATAGCTGTTGATTATCTCCAGTTCTCTGCCTCTCATTTGCGCCTTCTGAGGCTGGAATTTCCATATCTGAAAGAGCAGTGTTTCACATAGTTCAGTTTTCCGTAACAGATTATGTGCAGGTGAATGGAAAAGGCACCTGCTTCAGCAATCTTCATAGTTAAGTAGCAACCTACATGTTTCTTCACCTGTAGGAACTTATTTCAGTTCATCTTTGTCTTCTCAACTCTTAGATGGACAGAGAATAATGTGGAAACTTGAATGTTGTCAGTGAGACCTGTTTGATATACATACATTGTAATTATGCTATGTTGGTACTAGCATATATAGCTGTTTGCAGCTGACTTCTGTCCATGTCTGCCTGAATTTCTCCTTCATTTGGTGCACTGAACATGTTCAAGTAGTAGCCTCATCTTCCACAAGACAAAACCATTCTTCGAAGCAATTTCTTGATCTGGTTGTCTATCATATCCATGGATTTCAACAAATGCTTCTCCCAAGTAGCAAGTGAATAATAGAAGCGGAAAACCATGAATGAAAATCCTTTCTTAATTTTGAATCTTATAAGTTGCCCAACCATGACATATCCACAACGCCTCAACCCTTCCAACTCTATCTATTGATCTTCTCTATACGGAAGCTCCACATATCCGCCAATCCCAAACTTAGCAAGAGACTCATCTATCCCCTTTCTATCCAAATCCGTCCTCCTCAACTCAAACTCCCCAAAGAAATTCGGCTCCTCCGCCACCTTCCGAAACCCCAGCCCCTCAAACAGCGCCAGACTCCGTCCATTCCCCTGCCCAATCTTCACACTGAGACACGACAGCCTCCACGGCTTCGGAACCCTGGCCACGCTCTCGCTCGACGCGGCCGTCGTGACGTTGCCCCCGTTCATGTACTCGTCCAGGATCTCGGCCTCGTGGTCGACGATGTACCGCATGAACGTGAGCAGGCTGGCCCGTCCGAACCCCTTCCGCTGGTTCTGCTTCTCGGCGATCATGAGCTCCACCTCGCCGACGATCTGCGGGGCGGAGGAGTCTCCGGACTCGCCGTCGTCGATGCGCAGGAAGAGGTTGATGTCGCCGAGCATTTTGGCGGGGGAGTCGTCTTCCTCCCTAATGGTGTAGCCTTGTTTGTTGGTACAGGGGTCAGGGAGAGGTAAGCAGACGATGAAGGTCAGTTTGTCCGCGTCTTTGCGCCAGCTTTGTTGCATGGCGTATTCTTCCTCGAGCGTGAGAGGCTCGGAGGCGGTGGCTTGTTGGATTTCCTGTTATTCCCGAATCATAAGGGGCGTTATGTTATCATCAATGTCGAGCAAATAGATACATCTTTCTACATGCTAATATGACGCTGATATTCCCGATAACTGCGGCTCTGCTGGGAGCGGGTTGGAACACGGACATGCCACACGGATACGTACCTCATCTTTCATCCACTCGTGGTACTTCGGAACATGCCATTTTGAGTACGGCACTAGGAGGACTGCAGATGTGGATATTGCTGCAGAAAAAACAAACGAATAAGATGTTAGTTTCCGTCTTTTTCTTTTTGTAATTTCCGAGATGTGATATGTGAAGGCTTGGCGCACCGGTATTGACGTTGACGAGCATTCCGCTTCTATATGTGAAAAGCTCGCTCTTTTATCTATTCATAGAGAAAAAATATTATTATTGATTTCTTCATTATCGGTTTGATATCTCATACATCTTCCCCGGGAATTTGTACGGTATGAAATGCCAGCTACAGAAGGTGGTCAGTTCCGCTCGCGCGGGAAATCTCCGCCTGTTTACAGCAAGGCCGGGGCGGGCTACGCCTTTTCCGGAAAGGGCCTTGCCTTGGCGGGGAAAAACTTCCCGACGTCAAACCTTTTAGGCTTTGGGCCTCCAAGGTCTGTTTGTTGTGTTGTCTGCGCTTCGCTACAAACAGACTTATTTTCGGATTAATATTAGCTAGATATGCGATGGAGATATCCGTGCTCGGATGCAGATAACATGACATGGTGTTGTCTCAAGCGCACGGTGACCTGCCTACTGACGGACTGTTTGTTTTGGACCACCGTGATAGTCCATGATTAGGTAGTACAGAGCTCTGTTTGTGGATGGCTACCTAAGGATTTTTCCAGTTTTTGAGAAGATTGTAGTGTTTTAATGGTCCTATTTCGAATCTTTGCCTGCCCTTTGTTTGATCTTGTGAAGCAATCTCTATTCTGTCTTATATTAGGCAGTACCTCCTCTGTTAGCTCCTAGCCTGAAGAGTGTTCGTCTACATCAGGTATACTAGGGGATACCTGGCATTGGATCTTGCCCTTTTTTTATTTCCGCTGAAGGTGCTTCTCTCCTGTCCGTTTGCTTTTGGTAATTGCCAATGGTTGGATACTTGGCTCTTCAATGTAAACAGAGATGTCCCTTTGATTATATATACAATGACAGTTGTTGGTGCAGCGCCTGGGATCTCCTCTCTTTCAGATACCCCAGCGGTGGACTCCATGATGGTCGAAAATCATGAACCCTATTCGATATATACGAGCTTCATTCGCACATGCTAATATATCGAGGGAGGCAATGACCATGGCATTTTCGATATTCGATCACTTGGGCTTTCGAAGGCGTCCGGTATTGAGAAAAGATATTTGGTCTTATTGTCCATATATACTTTTTCTGAGTCAGTGCCTTTGTCAGAATCTTTTTCGCTCTTCGTCCGACTGACATACAACAGGTTTGTTCACATACAGAGACTGCCATTTTCTATATAGAGATCCGTCTAGAGTGGATTCAGATCCGTTCCCTGAGAAGCCGCCTGAATGAAGACACGGTCCCATCCTATTTGGAAATCAGGGCCATGTCTGTTAACTCTAGGAGAGCAGAAAAGGCCTGCAATCCTGGTTCTAGACTCAACTTCTTCTATCTCACCAGAGCATCAATCGCAGTCAGTCTCAAATTACTCGACTTCCGTTGCGGTACCAGCTACGATTACCAAGATAACTGCAGGCCAAGGACAGTAGGCCGATTCAGATTACTTTTTATCCCTTCAATTCCAGACCAGGGAGCTCACAGACAAATCTGCAGTCCGTGCTTTCCACCGCGATCAAAAGGAGGGACAAGATATTACAACTCCAATCTATGAGAAAATAGTATTCTACTTCAGAGAGAATATATACGCAGTATAATTCACTCAGGGAGTTCGGGACAAAGCTGTTGATTTGATCTAAACTGCCTGGGACAAGAGGATAGACAGTGGTGAGAACTGGAAGTATTCTGAAAGACTGTATGGAGGGCCATAATTCATAGGTAATTCCCTCCCTTGAACCTCGCGGGATTCTTCCGGGAGCTTTCGCTAATTCTTTCACCTTATCATAGGTTTCGCTGCCATCAGAGACCAACAGTCCTCACAAAGAGGCGGATATCACCCTTTGACGCAGTTGAATGTGACCACTGCAAATGAGACCCTACAGTGGACCTATGTGAGCAGTGGTCTGAAACTGCAAACACCAAAAAGCTTCGTTGTCCAGCAGATAGCACACCAAAGCCATGCGTATGTAGTGTATGGAAGTCTTGCTCGGTATTCTCCTGTTTCTCCTGCATACCCAAGTTGTCCTGCCATTTTCCTTCAATTTCGCGTCATTTTCACGCTAGCTGATTTTATACTATCCTTTCACACGGACAAAGCCGAATATTATGAAATATATAGACGGCTATATCACCCACCGGCTTAACTATGATCCGGTATATTCACAACAGGATGGAGAAGTCCTCCACCCTCTGGCGTTCACAACAAAGGACACTAGACTTTCTACTCTTTTTTGAAGTTGAATTCCTTCCTTGTAACCATGTCATATATCTCCTTTGTGCGTTGCTTTGTTCCTCAATCTCTCTCAGCATCTTTGCAGAGATTTATACAGCTCTCCTGCCTCCCTGGACCAGAATGTTTCTCCTAGCACATCTATCTACCATATCTGTCTTGAAATTATACACACGATAACCTCTCTCGAAAGCTTCTACCTTCAAAACATACCGCTACAGATTCATCTCTGAATATGGCGTCGAATACATCCCTATCCCCAGGAGACAATTCTTCTCCACGGTGCCGCCTACTCGAGCTTCCTCGCGAAATACGAGACCGCATCTACAAATATGCTGTCCGGTGCCGTAGAGCAATTCACAAGCATCATGATCAGACGTTCAGGCCCGTGATAGAGGATTCGCGCGTGCCGCTTCCTGGATCTTTGTGCAATTTGCTGTTGGCAAATAGACAAATCTATAAGGAAGCTACGGAGTGTCTATATCGATGCAATTGGATCCGTTTCGCTCCCAATCCTCTTTTCTTTCGACCGCCGTTTCAATTGCTGTATGCCATGCGCCAACATCTGGATATTCCTTCCGAACATTTCTCACTCCTTACAAATGTGACTGTGACTGGAGTCTACAGTGACCCTGAGGCTTTTCCCGATGTCCCCTTTACTGCCAGCTTCTCCCACTTTCTAAAGCACGTCGCCCCGGAACTGGAATCATTGAGGAGACTTTGCCTCCTTGTCCCGACAGCAATGGTTTCATCTCGCGTACATTGCATGTGCGAAGTCATGAGTGAAGCAGCCTGCAGATGTCGCATGGCCTTTACCGTGACAGAGGAGCGATATCGGACCCTCTACGATCAGCTGCAGAACCTAGAGCATCACAACATGAGCAGAGATCGGAGTCCTCTCCAGTTCCGCTTCATGGCAGGCTCTTCGAACACATCCGAGTCAGTTGCCCCCATCCCATACCCCGATCGCTGCCCTCAGATAAACATCGGACCAGGCCGAGTCTTTGAAGTCTATGACTTACTTATGTTCGCTCACTTGCTTCTTCAGCTTGAACTGCACCTATCCTGCACCGAGTGTGACGAGACAGATTATGGATATATGGAAAGGCGGTTCTTCGATTTCAAACTCGTTGAAAAGCAACCAGCTGAAAGCCAAGATATGGTGCTGAAGCATGATCACTGCCCTGGTTGGGACAAGGTGCGGAAACATAAGAACTATTCTGAGAGGATCGAGAAAAGGCTTGAAAAATACTGTGATATAGTGAAGGAGATCCGGGCAGAGAGACAGGGTAGCAATTCATGAGTGAGTTCTCCTCTACTCTCATGCTTACATGCTGGTTATCATTGCAGCACGATTCTCACAGTACCAAGCCTGCCGTCTCGCCCGAGGAGTTCGTACATGTGTGCTGATTCAACATCAAGCAGAACAACTTATCCTACGCATCTCTCTTTTTCTTCAGTTCCCAGTCCCCTGTTCAACACAGCCATTCCTTCAGCTAGTTATTGCTTCAGAATGAAAGTTCTTTTTTTCTTACCATTTTGGCCACCTGACCCAGAACCACCCTTCTAATTGGTATCTTTACTCTTGTGTATCAGGGAGACTCTCAACAAGGATCTGCAGGAACGATACTCATAAATGGGAAACTGTGGCTCCGTCGAATTCAGTCAGGCACCTGGAAGCAACTCTTCCAAAACAGCAATTCAACGCTGTGCATTCACATTGTCATTCGTCTAATAATGGGGCTTCTCTCCGGCACTCGACAACGATGACGATATTTCCTACAACATTCTGCGTTTCATGAGATCAACAGCATGAAAAGTCAACGTGAGTTTTGATCATTACACTGTGGCAGCATCATCATTACGAAAAACAAAAAGGCTGGAATGCCCGGTATAGCTTTTCTTATAAGGTAGCAAGATCAAGTCAGAGGGGCGCAACTTTTTCAAATTCCATGGAGCAGGCATACATCCTCGAATTCTCCTTTTTCACGCCCGGACTGTGGCAGCCTGTATGGAATCTTTAAAAGCTGCATTGATTTTAAAAGAGAATGTCATGTCTGAGCATATCTTGATGACAGGGGATCTGCTGATAGAATCAAGCGGATCTACATACGATCACCAGCTCCTTTATTTATCGTCTATATACCGTCTGACAACAAATGGAGAGAATCTGTGGACCTTGCAGGGATGCTTAGGTTTGCCTCTGCAATTACAGACACTAGAGTGAATCTAACCATTCTTTACTGCAAATAAAACAATCTGTCATGAGATTCTTAACAGACGTGCAAGATAATGGGATGAAATATGTCAGCCAATGACTTATGACTCAATTGATGGAATGCTTCTTTCTTGAATGGTTTCATCTCAATGACATAACATGCAGACAGCATATTAAGGATCTCGAGAGGATTGCAGGATCTTTGGTGCGATGGTGCCAGAACTTACTTATAGTGAGAAGAGAGCGTCAAGCTCACTTGGTAGACATTCTCTTCCGTTTGATGCCTGTTTCTTTTAGCCCCTAGCTTTTGCTCACCGCGCTATAATGACAAGAGACAAGGTCCATGGATAAAATTGGCCCACTTCACTGAGGAACCCTGTCGCGTGAATCCGAGTCGCTTATTCCAAGGTAACTACAATGATGGTGTTATTGCTCTAAAGGAAAGCGTTGAGACCATCTGGAGATACCTTCCGTCATGGTCATGGCAGACAGGAGGAAGGAAGCACGGGGTTCTCAACATTCGGTATATGAGACTAGAATATGTTAGGCCAGTTCGGTTCAATTCAGTTTAGTAAGAGAATAAATAATACGACATTTATATTTATACTTTCTGTCGATCTTCAATTACAAGACAATGTAGGATGTGAGCAAAAGTAAGCATAGTAGCGATTGATAATGGTGACACCTTTATGGATGCACGCACATGTCTATATCATATATCGATCGATCAATCAATTAAATCTACATTCGCATTTGGTATCAATAGATGTCAATAATACAATGCTTTCTTCTAGCGAAGTAAAGGCTAGCGAAGAGAAACGCCATCCGTATCATAAATTCAATCCAGCAAATAGAATCACTGCCTTTCCTCCTTCCCGGCAAATGCTCCAAACTTTACGACTTCCACCTCCAAGGTCTCTGCGTCCATAAGCACCAGCTCCCCGGTCTCGTGGAACTTCGGGATCAAGAGGAGACGCACACGCGGGCCGAGGCTGTCTTCAGCAGCGGCATCTGTCATTTCCGTGTCAGTCCCGTTCAGGCGGAACGTGGAGTCGCTTTCTATGACGGCAGTCTTGAACTGCGGCTGGTTGCCTGCGAAGAAGACGTGCGGGCAGGATTGCAGGACGAAAGGGTCATTTGTTTGGAATGGATAGCACCCTTGCAATCAAAATTAGCTTGATATCAAGAAATAGAACGAGAAGTGGGGAACACGAAAGACATACAGAGCGTATCTGGGGCGGTGGGAACCGCACATCGCCATCTCAACATCGCCTCCATAACCCTCAATCGTGCATCCGCGTCACCCGCGTCTCCAGTGACGTTCCCATCCTCATCGGAGAAATCAAGGTAGCGGAGAACATCGTCGACGTTCTGGCCGCTGGAACCCCAGAACCTCCATCCTTCCACATCCCCTTCCCACGGATTCGTCACGTTGTCGAACCAGCCTGGTTCTGCATTGTCGTCTCCTGGACGAGCGCCAGAGCAGTATGCTCGTGCCCTGGGAAACATGGCCCTGTGGATCTCCTGCTGTGGAAGGGAGACGTTCGCCGGGTCATTCTCCCCCGGCATAAGAGTCACCGGAATGCTAGGGAGGATTTCGGAAAGGAAGGAATCGAGCTGGGTGATTGGCGATGGATTATAAGCTGATGCGTCATATCCGTATTTCTTGGGAGCCTTTTTCTTTGCAGTGCCGCTGTCATCGTCGGCCGCGGCTGCCTTGGCGGTCACAGTTTCGCCAAGAGAATTTCCAGCAATTATAAGTCGGGAAATTTTCGAAGGGCAGGGTGGTGAATCATCGCGGTCTCCTCCGGAGGTACCTGTATATCCAAGGAGATAGTCGGTCAAAAGTTCAAGGGCTAGCGTATCGCTAGAAGTTCCGGTAATTCCAAGGCCGCTGACGAAAGCGATCTTCTTCCCTTTGCCATTTCCGTGCCCTTGTATGCGTTTCTGTTTGCTATCAGGGTCGGCATGGTCATCTCTCTCCCACCGCCGAGGCTGACGAGGGAAGTCAGGGACCTTGATGTCGATGACTTCGAAGTCACCGTTCGCATTCTCCGTCCCTAAAGCTGCAATAACCGCACCGGTTACCAGATGCGTTGATCTCAACAAGTTCCCAGTCAAGCGAACACGGCCCGACTCGTCTTCCAACATAATCTGTGTCAACCCAGGGTTCGACGGATCGATGTAGGTATGGCGAGGAGGCGGGGCAGCGGTGAAGTGCTACAGTTTGCTGTCAACATAACGAATATACAACACACAGTGAGGTTACATGCATGTCAGGAGGCTGTACTTACGTCTCTAGCTAGGTCATCTAAGATATTGGGCTTCAGCGGCATGTCCATATACACAGTGCCTGCAACCCAGCAGAGCTCCCCTTGTCGCACATCAAGCACCCGTTCCACACGACGGGCTTTCTCTCCTGCAATCTAAATGCCATTTAGGCCAGTCGTTAGCAGCCTCCTCACCACCAACAACAGAAGTATGTCACGTAGCCATCAACAGCCTTGTTGCGGCGAAAGCATCCACACATGTACTGCTCAACACTCCTACCATAAAGCCACCGCGGGGGAAACCTTACGCTAAAACCTTCCCATGCTTCCTTTGCAATTTCTTCAACAGCTGGCTTTAGCCTAGCCAGTCGCAAGAAGTACATGTCACCATATTGTTGCTGATAATGTCTCTCATCGCCCCTTGGCAGTTTGAAGGTATGGAGTGGGTTGTAGGAGGAAGGTTCTCGGTATAGAGGAGCATGTTCTTTGTTCCTGGAAGGTAATAATGTTAGCTCTGTCGAACCTTGGTCCTGATTGCAGGTGTAAAGCTCGAGGTTGAAGTGGCGAGGGGTCAACTGCCGGATGCGGGAACATACGTTGGAGGTTGGAGGAACGGGTCTTCTGCATTGTCGACACTCATCCTGTGCGGGCAGCAAACTGTTTACAAGTTTGCATTAAGATAGAGGAATCATGGAATGTCCAGGTCTGTCAATCAGCGTGACTGCGCTGCAGCGCAGAAGCATCTGAGCACGGGTTACGCGACGCACGCGTTTTTTGGCGTCGAGGCTTAAGCTTCCCGTGCGGGCAAGAGCCGCTCCACTTCTCCACGTTCTGGCCAGCTACTGTACTGTACTGTACAACCCCATCACACCTGACAGTGGCATCAAACAACTACAACTATTCGCTGATGATTAGCAACAAGGATTCCCAAGTCCGCTACAGAAATTTTTCCATAGTTCCCAAGTCTTTACTCTCCCACAGAACTAGCTCCGTTCTTGAGCAACAGTCGGATCTGCACCGCGAACTAGATGCCCCATCACCTACAGTTATGGCGACATGATATTTCACACTAGCCTTCAAGACCTGTCTTATCAGTATTCATCCTAACTAAACGTTTCTCTCTTGTTGCACCCAAAGATCTATTAACCGCATCCTACAAGGCATATTCTCAATATATTAACCTGAGATATTCCGAGACAGTCCTGAATCCCGATGGCATTCTTCCACAGCGTATGCAGAGCGTCTCGACCCGTTTGCATGCAAAACAAATGTTGCAGCAGATACAGCGATCAATTGCCCAATTGAGAGCTCAATGTTCATGCATTCAGAGAAACGTGATATCCACTAACGCAAGTCGAATATTCTATTGTTGTATGAGAACGAATGTCTGCAAGAATATCACGGACTTTTGAAAGTTGCCATAGTCAGGGCAAATAAGGGTTGCGTGGGTAAATAGCGCATGGCCTGATTATCTCCTCATGGCCCAAGGAATGTGGCCGCCATATCCCCAGATACCTCATGCCCGAATCAAGGGGTGGTATATTACTCGAGTCCATTCAAATTCTGGCTTCACATACCACATATTTCTTATCTTATCCATATGTTTCTGGTGCCTATACCCGGATTGGTCTTTTTTGCTATTTATTAGACATTTAAAGTGTCTGGAAGATATTTTTCGAGTCGAGATACGTGGGAGAGATTACAAGCGAGAATGGACAATGGACCAGACGGAGAACAGGCAAAGAATGCATGTCATCATTCTGATGTCATTATTCTCTGTATATTTAGTTTTTGTTGTTGTTATCGTGGGTCAACAGATTGGTGTCCCAAGGGACTTTGCCATGTTTCAGGACTTCTCGATCTCTACTCCTTCATCCCCCTGTATCCCTTCCTCTGCTCCTTCGTTCTTGGATCCAACGGCAGCAAGGAACGTCGATAAGGGAAAGCACCTCAAGACGGATATCGAGCCAGGATGAGAATCCTCTCCTTCTTTCAGCGCCCGATAGGCAACATCTTGTTGCTTGTACTTTTCACTTCCGCCCTATCTGCCGCCAGTCCTCTTCATAGCCTCTTCTCCCGTTTCCTTTACGGACGGAGTCTACCTGCGTCGCTTATCACTGCTCCTGAGGGAGCAGTAGGCTATTACCAGCCTCCGCCGGGCCCTATCACACATGCACCTCCACTGACAGATTTCATCGCGGCCCCAACGAGTGCTCGGCAGATATCTCATGAATTGAGACATGAATCGACGACAGAAAGAGCTTCAGCTTCCCTCTGGTAGGTCTTGGCCTTGACTCTCGTTTCAAAAACCTTGCGTGCACTGCTGTCCTGGCATCAGTAGCACATTTGTGCGTTATACCAAAGTTTTGGAAATACAAGAGTGCTAATATTGTTTCCACATATGCTCTCAAATAGTTTCCACGAGGCTGCAGCGACGGTGATTGTCACAGAAACTGCCACCGAGACGGTTGCAGCGAGTACATCATCTGGGGCAGCGAACAAACAGGCTGCAGCCGGCACTGCGGGAATATTCCTCTCTGCTCTGGTGGCCGTACTGCAGCTGTGATCAGTGGGGTGGATGGGGAATTTGGTTTTAATAGAATTCTCGGAGATCAATGACTTTCTATGATAATGGAAATACCCTCAAAGGGAAGGAGGACAAAGTCTTCGTCAGAACCTTTTCGCTAGTAAAGTATATATTTCATCTCTACAGGCGGGAGTGACCAATGTCAGTTCGATATGCATACATTTGTGATGCAGGGACGCCAGAAACGCAGGAGCTTAGATAGATCACAACGCACCGGCAGTTTTGCGCACAGTTCTACATAACTCCGTTTCCCTCCCAGGAGCCACCGAAAGGAAAGGAAATAATTGGGGTTACTTGCACAACCCTGTTTGTGCCGTACAGAATAGGTTGTACCTAGGCTGTGCGGAGACCTACTTATGAGCAGTAACTGGTAGATCCGAAGCAATGGAACATCATATTCTCTACAACGCAAACCTACAACATTAAACCCAATTATCACTTAACTCAACTGTGATCTCCTTTTTTTTAAAAAAAAAATGAATGTCACGATGTTCTGAGTCTTTGTTTCCTTGGTTGGCGCAGCGCGATCAGATGCCTCGGTTCAGCCGATCTTCTCCGCATTGACTTTAAGTGGTCGTACTAAGTTGCCGCGGGCCTGCTCCGCCCAGGGGGTTCTCCATGTTTCCTCTCCAACGACGACCTCAGTCAACAGCTGCTAGGATGAGGATGGTACGTCCCTCCGTTTTCTATTATTGATTGCTTATCGTATGAAGGGAGATTTTGGACAAATTGTCGAGATACTCCATTTACTTGATTGTTCGCGTCGTTGGTGAATTTGATTGCGGGAGTATTCACCGTTCAACAGTTCTTTGGGCTTGAGAGATACCATCACACTTGTGCTTCATACATTCTACCTAGATAGCAACGTCAAGTCCATTCATCCTGTCTACCTGATTCTGCTTAATCTAATCCTTCCTGGGGAAGGAAAGAGACTTGCATTCTCTCTCTCTATACACCACCCCAACACCAAAACCGAAAATAAACGAAGAGAGCATCAACCAGAGGAATAAGGCGACATGTCCCTCCACACCCCCCTCTGCACCCTCCTCAGCATCCAACACCCCATCCTGCTGGCAGGCATGGCCCGCGCCTCCGGCGCCCCCCTCGCCGCCGCGGTCTCCAACGCCGGCGGCCTGGGCACCGTCGGCGGCCTGGGCTACACGCCGCAACAGCTCTCCGAGATCCTCACAGAACTCAAATCCCTCCTGCGCGACCCGTCCCTACCCTTCGGCGTCGACCTCGCCCTGCCACAAGTCGGCGGCGGCGCGCGCGCTACGAACCACGACTACACGCACGGGCAGCTGGACGAGCTGATCGAGGTCGTGATCGGGCACGGCGCGAAGCTGTTCGTGTCCGCAGTGGGAGTGCCGCCCGAGAGGACGGTCAGGCGGCTCCACGAGGCCGGGGTCCTGGTGATGAATATGGTGGGCGCGCCGCGGCACGCGGAGAAGGCGCTGCAGCGGGGCGTGGATATCGTCTGTGCGCAGGGAGGGGAGGGTGGGGGACATACGGGTGATATACCTTTCTCGGTGCTGGTCCCCGCGGTGGTGGATGTCGCGAGGAGGTATACGAGTCCGTTGACGGGGAAGCCGGCGATGGTGGTTGCCGCGGGGGGGGTCAGTGATGGGAGGAGTCTGGCGGCGGCGTTGATGCTGGGTGCAGTGGGCGTCTGGGTCGGTACGAGGTTCGTTGCGTCGGTGGAGAGCGGCGCGAGTCAGCTGCACAAGGAGGCGGTCGTCAAGGCGGGGTTCGGGGAGACGATGCGCACGCTGGTCGTGTCGGGGAGGCCGTTGCGTGTCCTGCCTAATGAGTATATCAGGGAGTGGGAGAAGCGGCCGGAGGAGATCAAGCGGTTGACGGAGAAGGGGATCATTCCGATGATGCGGGATATCGAGGAGGGGAAGGACGTCGACCTTCCCTTTCTGATGGGGGATGTTTCGGCCGTGGTGAAGGATATCAAGCCGGCGGCGGTGATCATCCAGGATATGGTCAAGGAGGCGGTGGCCATGCTTAAGCTGGGAGGGTCATATATCGGTGGTGAGGCGTCGAGTAAGCTGTGAAGCTATCTCATATCTCATCATGGTGATGGGGAAGGGGTGGAAAACCTATGACGTGGTTACCTATCTTGCGGAGTTTCGTTTATAAGCATCAGAGTCATCCATTTCATTTCTTTTTGTATCGTTATCAGTAATCATGGAGGGTCACGGGTCAACAGCTTTGATTGGCACACTGGTATAGGGGTACATTAACATGACCACAAATCGAGAACACGACGCGATTCAACATGCACATTTCGACTAAAGTTACCCGACAGCAGAGAGGCGCGTCAAAGAGAAAAAGAACCCGAGAAAGAGCCGCCCGGCCTGCAGCTACATCCAGGTGCTACCCCTTGGATGCATGCGGACGGACGCTCCTGGTGTGGATTTCAGCTCGCACGTCCATCTCCCAGGTTCTTCCCTAGCACGGAAACACGACAATCATCGGGTCGGACAGCGACGCAGACAGGAAACGACGCAGGAACAGGACAGGATATAGGCCCAGCACCATCTGCCCCAACCGTCTCTCCGGACTCATCGATACCGAAAACATAACCGTCGATGGCAGGATCACGTCAATGACTGACTCCGTTGACGACCGGCTTGTTTCCGTTGGCTCGCGCCTCCGCGAGGTCTGGAGGGGGTGGGGGTCCAAACACGGGCTTCTCGGGCTGCTGCTTGGGCTTCCGGTCTCCGTTCACCTCACGGTCTCCACTAGCAAGCTCGTACTCTTCCTCGTCACTGATCACCTCATCGTCTTCCTCGTCTTCATAGTCCTCGTCATACTCACTTTCGGTGCCTTCATCATCCCCGTCCAACTCACCGGGCAGAATCTGACCTCGACCCTGTTCTTGCATCCGGCGACATAATGCCTCCAGGTGGTTGCTCTTTTTACGCCACTTCTCGAGCTCTTCGTGATTTCGCGTGCGCTCTTCGGCCATCTCGAGGATATTGCGATTGGTTTGGTCGTGTTTGCGGGTAAGCGTCAGATTCTCCTTCTCTAGGCGCTTTGTCTTCTTCGACATTTCTTCCATTTCTTTTCGAAACGTAAGGAAGAGCTCGTTGCTATTGTTTAACGTGTCCTCCACCTGAAAGCAGCTATTAGCAATGGCTTACGCGGGAGGGGGCCGCAAGAGGGTTAAGCCGCGAAATCGAGAACCGTACGGTTTGGGGCATACCTGCTTGAACTTTTCCACGTAGATATTGAGCTGGCTACGCAGCTCGGCTTCGGTATGCGAAAAGGTCGATACTTGGGAGCTGAGAGCACGGCATCGAGCAGCCTCATTTTCTGCGATGCGTCGTTGCTCCTCATACTTGGCAGTCAAGCTTTGTATTTCCGCATCCTTGGCGCGTAGAAGCGCCTTGTAATGCAACTCGCGCATTTCGAATTTCTCGCTAATCGTTTTGATCTTTGCGCGTAGCCTATCGATAAATGTCAGCACAGAGGGAGAAGATATCCTGCAGCCTATACTTACGCTTCGTCCAAGTCAACATCCAACTTCTCATTGCGAGGGTTGCCTTTGGAAGCCATGACATCCTGGATATCATACAGAAGGGAGTCAAGGCGTTCGTTGACAATCATCCGTGCTTTCCTCTCCGTTTCCTCGAGCTTCTTATTCTCATCCTGCAGAAGCAAGTCCGTCAGCGCCGCAATTCAGAAATTAAGCGGCGGACGATGCCGCTAGGCCAAGTCAACGCACTTTAACTTTCTTGTTCTCTTTCGTAAGCTCTCTACATAGCTTTTCAAGCTTATCCTTCATGGTTGCTGTTTTAGTCAATTCCGACTTGCCCTTGTCCTGGTCCTTCTGCAACTGATCCGCCCGCTTCTTGCTCTTCGCATAGTCGCGGTCCAGCTTTTTCATATCGGCCAGCAGCTCGGTGTACTTCTTGTGGACGGTCTCCAGCCGCGTCATGGGCGATTCAATGTTGTTCAGAAGCTGATTGAGATCCCGAGTGGCCTTCTTCACCTCCCGTTCTGCAGAGCCCGATGAGCTACCGTCAGTAAACCCTTCTCCACGTAGCCACTCTGCGTCATGGCATCCAGACGGCAGCTTCCTAGCAGCTGGCGCTCCGGCGGATGGGAGTACGCACCGATCTCCGCTTCCTGATCCTTCTCCCCGGCGGCATCTTGCTCCAACTGCGAGATCTTGGCTGCTAATAGCTTGGAGGTTTCGTTCGGGTCCATGACCTTCTTCCCCTTGTTTTTCTTCGACATGGCGGCAGATGACATGACTCACTGCCCGCTATCAGATGTTATGGTGAAAGCTGGGTGATCCGACTGTCTGACGAGGGTCGCGTGGACGTTCGCGACAGAAAAAAAACGATGGCTGTTCGAGATCGAGGGAGTTTGTTAGGCAACAGCTGCCATACCCAGGCCAGAACAATGCTACGGAGATGATAGTGTCCGAGGACGAGGTGTATCTCGCGGAGTGCCCCGTTTCAGCCCTGGCTGGTTATGAGTTCTGGTGGACCTCGGGCTCACGACCAGCCAGTCGGGTACTCGGTGAATTTTTCAAGCTCCCGCAGTCCGGGGACGCTGGAGGCCTCAACAAAAAAGTGGCGCAGGATGCAGAAGGTCCAGACAGGCTCAGAGGCCTTGGTAGAGCGGGCGATCTCGTCGTCTGCGCGGATCCGTCGTTTCTGGACGTCCGACGAAGTTGCGCTGGTGTATCGAGGATCTTTCCGGGGAGGATCGAGTCCGGTCGTAAGAGGGGATGCGCACTTGACCATCGCGGGCCTAGCGCGAAATCTTCGCTGCTGCTCTTGGCGGCCCGCGCGCCGCCTAGCATCTATCAACTCCGAGCTGCTGCCCACCAGCTCGTCCTTTTCCCTCCACAACTCGCACAAAGAGGACGGCGACGTGGCCGACACTCTCCGCACGTCCAAGTGTGGTGTTCCCGCGGTTGTGTCCGGCTCAGGTTTCACGCTCAATTCCGGAGGTCCCGTTGCCTTCGAAGAGCCTCCGACCGCTGCCCGCATTTGCGGCGTCTGATGACACTGTGAATTACCAAGGCGCCATAAGAGCAGCGTTGCAATTCGTTCCCTTTCCTTTGTTCTGTGGCGCTTGGTCAAAATCATGCTACGCTCGTCTGCGGCCAAACATGGGCTGGCCGCGTTGCGGTCGTCTTCCCGCGGTCCCTTAACGAAGCCTCTCTATGGATCTCCCCGGCAGTCGTTGAGACGAGCTGCCTCAACTGTGACCGATCTCCAGAGTTATCCCGCCGTCGGCGAGAAGCTCCATGGCTTTACTGTTAAACAGAAGAAACATGTGCCTGAGCTGCATCTGACGGCTATTCTGTTGAAGCATGACAAGACGGACGCAGACTACCTCCATGTGGCAAGAGAGGACAAGAACAATGTCTTCGGTATAGGATTCAAAACCAATCCCCCAGATGCGACCGGTGTGCCTCATATCCTTGAGCACACGACACTATGTGGTAGTGAAAAGTCGGTATATGTCCCAACCTGGTCCCGCTCTCCCTTGGCTAACTGACAATCTGCAGATACCCTGTCCGCGATCCGTTCTTCAAGATGCTCCCTCGATCTCTGTCGAACTTCATGAACGCCTTCACCTCCTCTGATCACACGACATATCCTTTTGCTACGACTAACAAGCAGGACTTCCAGAACCTCTTGTCGGTGTATCTTGACGCTACCCTGCACCCACTGCTCAAAGAGGAAGACTTTAGACAGGAGGGATGGCGGCTGGGACCTGAAAATCCCCGAGCGTTTGAAACTCGGGATGAAAATACGGACGAGCGTCAACGACTGGAAGATATCGTATTCAAGGGCGTCGTCTACAACGAAATGAAGGGTCAGATGTCTGATGCGAACTACCTGTACTACATCAGGTTCAAGGAACATATCTTCCCAGCTATAAACAACTCTGGAGGCGATCCCCAGTACATAACGGACCTGACGCACAAGCAGCTGGTTGACTTCTCAAAACGCAATTACCACCCTAGCAACGCAAAGATCTTCACTTACGGTGATATGCCACTGAGCGACCACCTTAAGCAGATCGGTAGCGTCTTGGATGGTTTTGAGAAGGGCACGGCTGACAGAGAGGTCAAATTGCCTCTTGACCTCAGTCGCGGGCCAGTGAATGTCAACGTCCTAGGACCCATTGACACGTTCACCAGCGAAGACAGGCAGTACAAGACTTCCACCTCGTGGCATATGGGTGACTCGAGCGACATTGTGGAGACATTCTCCGTTGGAATACTTTCCTCTTTGCTCCTCGATGGTTATGGCTCTCCCATGTATCGAGCACTGGTTGAGAGTGGGCTTGGCTCTTCTTTCACCCCCAACACCGGTCTTGATACTTCCGGGAAGATCCCCATCTTCTCGGTGGGTGTGAATGGTGTCAAGGGCGAGGATGTTCCGGTTGTCAAAGAGACTATTCATAAGGTCCTGCGCGAATCGCACTCCTCGGGATTCAGCGACGAGAAAGTCCAGGGGTTCCTCCATCAGCTGGAGCTCGCATTGAGACACAAGACCGCCAACTTCGGACTTGGCGTCATGGAGAAGACGTTGTCTTCGTGGTTCAACGGCGCGGATCCCATGAAGGAGCTCGCCTGGAACGAGGTCATCGATGAATTCAAGAGGAGATACGCACAAGGCGGCTACCTCGAGTCACTTTTGGAGAAATACCTCATCAATGATAACTGTTTGACGTTCACGATGGCGGGCTCTCCAACCTATAACAAGGAGCTAGATGAGAAAGAGAGGGTCAGGAAGGAGGCAAAGCTGGCAGAGCTTAGCGAGAAACTGGGTTCGGTCGAGAAGGCTGTCGCCAAGCTAGAAGAGGAGGAGCTGAAACTCCTCAAGATCCAAGAGGCTGCACAGCATGCTGACCTGAGTTGTCTGCCTACCCTTCGTGTCAAGGATATCTCCAGGGAGAAAGAGCGCAAGCCCGTGCGGGAATCTAAAATCGACGACGTGGATGTCGTGTGGCGCGAGGCCCCGACCAACGGCCTGTCATACTTCCAGGCCTTGAATGCTTTCGATGATCTGCCCGATGATCTCCGACTATTGCTGCCGCTGTTCAACGACTGCGTTATGCGTCTGGGCACGGCTAACAGGTCCATGGAGCAGTGGGAAGACCTCATTAAACTGAAAACGGGCGGTATCTCCACGTCATCTTTCCATGTATCCTCTCCGACGGAATTAGGCAAATTTACGGAGGGCCTTCAGTTTTCTGGGTATGCGTTGGATAAAAACGTCCCGGCGATGCTGGAAATCCTCTCGACTCTCATTACCGAAACGGACTTCACTAGTCCCGCGGCGCCAAAAATGATCCAGGAGCTTCTGCGATTGACAACCAATGGAGCGTTGGACACCGTGGCAGGGGCTGGTCACCGATATGCCGTCAACGCTGCTGCTGCTGGTCTCTCGCGGAGCTTCTGGGTTCAGGAGCAACAGTCGGGTCTTGCTCAGCTGCAAGCTACGGCTAACCTTCTCCGTGACGCCGAGTCTTCCCCCGATCGTCTGAACGAGCTAATACAGAAGCTTCGTCAGATCCAATCATTTGCCATCTCAAGGTCACCCAAGTTCCGCATTCGGATGGTCTGCGAGCCTGGGAGTGCGGCTGAGAACGAGTCGACTCTTCAGAAGTGGCTCGCTGGACTACCTCGTACACCCAGCCCGTCAGCTGCTGAGCCCTCCGAACTGGTCTCGACGTCGAAGATGATTCTTTATGACCTTCCGTACCAGGTATATTACTCTGGAGTGGCGATGCAGACCGTCCCATTCGTTGATCCGTCAAGCGCGTCGCTCAGCGTGCTCTCGCAACTCCTGACGCACAACTACCTGCATCCGGAGATCCGCGAGAAGGGAGGTGCGTATGGCGCCGGTGCCAGCAACGGACCGCTCAAGGGTATCTTCACCCTCTCCAGTTACCGTGATCCTAATCCCATGAACACGCTCAAAGTGTTCAGAAACGCCGGAGTCTTCGCGAGAGACCGCGCTTGGACGGAACGGGAACTTGAAGAGGCGAAATTGGGCATCTTCCAGGCCCTCGACGCCCCGACGAGCGTTGACGACGAGGGTTCGCGCTACTTTATGCACGGCGTTACCCACGAAATGGACCAGCGCTGGAGAGAACAGGTCCTTGACGTCACTGCCCGGGATGTGAGGGAGGCAGCGCAGAAGTTCCTGGTCGACGGTCCCAGAAAAGCCTTCTGTGTTCTCGGTGAGAAGAAGGATTGGGCCACGGATGAAGCCTGGGACGTGCGGAAGCTCTCGATGAACGTCCAGAACGAGGCGGCTTCGGACGCTGTTCCTCTGGACGGGGCCGCTGCTTCGTCATGAGATGCGGATGTATGTGACGTGTTTAGAGCTGTGACGATATCTTCAGACGATTCTCCTCAAAAAGAAAATTGGTTGCATGTCTCTTTGCATGGCAGTTGGGTGAGGATGGCGCATTGGGGATATTGGCCGGTATACCCGCAGATATTGCATGTGGTCATGATATGCTGTCCTATATATACTTGCATTTGGCTCGGTGGTGTGCCGTGTACGTATAGAGCTTGTACAATATCTCATCTCCTGTGGAACCCGCTTCTCCCTCCTGGTTCAGTCTGCCTCTTGGGCGATCTTTCCCACCCCTCAACACCGTCCCATGCACGCGCTGGCTCCTGCCCGGAGCACACTTCGTCCCCAACCTTGCATCCCCATGGTTGGCGGGCCATAAGTACCCAGGTGTCGTCCGGCGGGGACGGGCCTGGTCAAGGCGCAAGATCAATAGGGAGTGCACCCATGCCCGCGCTCGTTCTCCGCGCCCCGCTCCCGGGTCCTGTCTGCTTCCGCCTTGGCGCTGCATGGTCCGCTCGTTCTTACACAGCATCTTTGTCCCCCCTGTTCTCTGTCCGTTCCTCAGCCGACCATAGACCTTCCTCCCTCGCGGGGTCGTGTTTGTGGAGGCTGTCGTAGCGGCGAGGATAGGGCGTCCAGGGCCAGGGGGTCTGTGTGGGTTGGCGTCTGGTTCGTGCAGTGGTCACAGTCGGTATCCGGTCGGTCAGGTATCTGCGGTCGGGTGCAGAGCAGAGCGGAGGAGAGTGATGGATATCAGAGCGCACATCCACACCCCCCGGCATATATATATATATATATATATCCGGGCGGGTGTGGATGTTGTATCGAGGGGTGCACTTCCTATCTCCATTTCTTTCAGACCCGCCCTGAACCTTCTACCATGGGGGTTGGTCTCTCAGCCTACGCAGGGCGGACTAGGGATGTGAGAACATTTTCTTTCTTTTCTATTCGTCATACAGGTCATGCTGCATGTGCAGTATATGGGGATCACGTTGAGTAGTCGATTAAATTGTATTCATCGGAGTGAATAGTATGGACTATGTTGGACTGTGCTATATGTATTCTGCTGCATCACTACAGATCTTGGAGAGATGATCTCGATAATGAATAAGCTGTCAGCGGGAGAATTCCGATTCTACTGTTGGCCAGATTTTGAATATATTTCCTTTGGCCAAGAACCGGCACGAAACAGGCAAAGATAGCCGACCTGTCCCGTTCTCCGCGTTCCTCGGGTTCTATATCCCGAAGCAGCGCGGAACCTCGACGGTCGGGTCGGAGTGCACGTGCGCGCCGGCGGGCCCGCGACGGCTCCGGCCTGGTCGAGATCGCTGCCGCGCCCGCGTCCGGCCGCGTCCTTCTGTCTTCTATCTCACTTTCTCTCTGGCTTCACAGCACGGCCTCCTCACGCCTCGTGTTGGTTGGTTCGGACTGCCTGTTCTCGACCATGTCTGCCTGCGTATCTCTCGTGTCAGATCTGTCGTCGGATCTTGAGCCTTGGGTTCCCGAGCCATACATCCGAGCGGCCATCGTCCGCTCGGTGGAGCCCGGGGCCTCGCCAGCAGCGCTCTAGAGGGCCCGAACAGTCCAGACTGGCGGACTGACGTAATAATCTGATAAGCAACAGCTCACTGTGGTCTGAGAGCGATGGAGGTCGGGTTAGGAGTTCCCGGTTGTCTGGTCTTTCTTTGTGTGCTTTTTCCCCTCCTCTCCTGGCCTCTTTTCTCCCCGTGCTCTCTCTTATATCATCCTCGGTCCTCCGCATCTTTCTTTTCCCCCCTTTCATCCCTTTTTTTTTCATTTGCGGCCGGGTAGAGAAGGCGGAGACGGTTCCGCACCATGGGTCTGCAGCAGGCAGGGGAGAGTGACGCGCTGGAGAAGCACAGCTCCGCGCCAGACAATGTCCCCGGATATCAGAAGGTCGCCGCCATTGCGATCCTATGCATGTCCCAACTGTTGACGCAGGCGGGACTGGGACAATCAATTGCACCCCTGCACATCATCGGAGATGACATCGGATCAAAAACCCCTGGCGAATTGAGTTGGCATGCCGCGGCGTACAGTCTGACGGTTGGAACGTTCATCCTCATCGCGGGACGCTTTGGTGACGTCTACGGTCATCGTCTCATGGTCATCATTGGATTCTTGTGGTACGCGCTGTGGTCCCTGATCTGCGGCTTCAGCGCGTACTCCGGCCAGATCCTGTACGACATCTGCCGCGCGTTCCAGGGGATTGGTCCGTCCATCCTGCTGCCGAATTCGGTTGCTATTCTGGGGAACATGTTCCCCCCGGGCATGAAGAAGAACATCACCTTCAGCTTCTTCGGCGCGGCGGCCCCCAACGGCTTTCTCCTGGGCGCCCTCTTCGCCAGCATCTTTGCCGAGTTTGTCTGGTGGCCCTGGGCCTACTGGGTGATGGCGATCGTCTGCTTTGCGCTGGCGGTTTTGACGTTCCTGATCGTTCCGATCCAGGAATCTGACCGGAATCGCAGGACCAGGACGGTGGAGAAGGGTGAACTCGACCCCTGGGGTTCCATCACCGGTGTTGCAGGCCTGGTCCTGGTCAACTTTGCCTGGAACCAGGGTCCCGTCGTCGGCTGGACCAACCCGTACACTTACGTCCTCCTGATCGTTGGGATCGCCATCCTCTGCCTGTTCTTTTTCATCGAGTCCCGCGCCGCTCATCCGGTCGTGCCGCTGAAAGCGCTCAACATGGACACCGCGTTCGTCCTGGGATGCATCGCCGCCGGCTGGTCCAGTTTCGGCATCTGGGTCTTCTACACCTGGCAGCTGGCCGAGGTGCTGCGGGGGTATTCCCCGCTGAGCGCCGTGGCGCAGTTCGTCCCGGCGGGGATATCGGGCCTGACAGCTGCGTTCTCGGTCTCGTACCTCCTGGGCTGGATCGGGCCGCACTACATCATGATGGCGGCGATGGTTGCGTTCACCGTTGGGTTGATCTTGGTTGGCACGGCTCCTGTTGACCAGATCTACTGGGCGCAGACGTTCGTGTCTATCGTCGTCACGCCGTGGGGGATGGTATGCAATCCCTTATCCTGATCTACTGTACAAATCTATCCACTCTAGAATATATACTCACATCTCACAGGACCTCTCCTACCCCTCCGGGACCATCATCCTCAGCAACGCCACCCCGCGAGAGCACCAGGGCATCGCCGCCTCGCTCATGAACACGGTCGTCAACTACTCCATCTCCATCGGGCTCGGGATCGCCGGGACCGTGGAGTCGCGGATCAACCGCACCGGCGACAAGGTCCTCGAGGGCTACCGCAGCGCGTACTACGTCGGTATCGGTCTCGCGGGGCTGGGGTGTTGCATATCGGTTCTATTCGCCCTCGCGAGCCACATGAGGGGTAGGAACCGCGCTGGTGGTGAAGATGGCACGAGTGATAGCGAGAGGACCGAGAGGGGGTCTGTAGTGGGGAGCGCTTGACTGATATACCAAGATAGATTCCATGTTCTGTTTCTGCTGGCCGTTTGATTGCCCTGCCTTGGGTGGCTGGTCAGATACTGCCTGAGATTTTTTTTTGCACTTGTGGACGGCTATATACGACTTTGATTGATGTTCATTGACACGTGTGCCTCTTGACTGACATCACTGACATAGACAGGACATGACACAAGACAGGATACATGTATAGAGCCTCAAAAGTATGTAACGTATGTACAGACACTACATAAATATATCAAGATTATAGATACTGGACCAAGACAGAAAATATAGAGATAGAAAATTTAGACCACCACTATCAAATCAACAGCTGGCAGTAATCTTTCAGAAGGAACAAAAAAAGTATCTTTAATTGGTGTCTTTATTTCACTGACAATCAGATGGACATACTACTACTACTGTACCGAGTGAGCCCCTTTGCACTCAAGGTCACGCGTGGTTCTCTACATACATACATACATACATACATACATATGTATGGTATGTACATACCCATGTACAGTAGCTAAATATGCCATTGCTACAATCATCTACTACTAAACTGCTCAATTGCCTGGATCTTTCTTTTTATCTCAGTTCACAGGTCATTGAGTCTCAACCTCCTCTCCGTCTGTCCCTCCTCATCCCTTTACAGTAGTAGTAGTAGTAGTAGTAGTAGTAGTAGTAGTAGTAGTAGTAGTAGTAGTTGGTTGTTATCGCCATTTTTCTTTTGAAACAAAACACAAAAAATAAAGTTAATTTCGTTCATGGATTCATCGGGATTCAGGATTCAAGAGCAAGCAAGCATGTTGGAAGCACAAAAAAAAGGAAACTGGACAATATATATATATATATATATAACCTGGGTCATTGACATTAGCCTCGCCTGCCCTGCCTGCTCTGTTTGCCTGTCTGTCTGCCTGTCTGTCTGTCTGTGTGCAGCTTATTTACCTCTTGAACTTCTCCACAGCAGGTGCTTGTATGTACTTGTACGTACAGTGTGTATTATGTAGTATGTATAGTATGTACATGTACAGTACATCTACAACCTTCATGAAAGCGCGAAACAGCCTTCTTTAATGATACAGAGATATGTTCAGACCATGTCATTGTCAGTTGTTTATCTATTTATCTATATATTTACTATATTTGCTGAATTGATATATTGATCAGATAAAGATAAAATTACAGATAAGATAGGCAGATAGATAATAATAACACCATCCCATCTAAAAAGCCCTGCACATCATCACATTTCATCCCATTACTGTACATCATATCACATTGCATTGCGCCAGCAGCTACCTACCTATCTACCTATCTACTTACCTACTTGATGTACTGTACATACAGTAGATAGCTCAGTGCCTACTGGAAGTTAGGTATCTATGTAGGTATATAAGCAGGTACCTGTACAGAAATAAATAGATAAAAATTATAAAACTGAGGCTAGTCTCGTACCTGCCTCAGAGGGAGAAGAGGAAAGGAGAAGGAAAAGGAAAAAAGAAAATGAAGACCCTGATACCCATTCATCCCATTCCATCCTGTTCCGTCATTTCATATCATGGTTTGTGTGTTGTTTCGTGTCGTGATTCATATCGCGTCTTATCGTATCGTATCGTAGAGTACAGCAAGTAAAGATTTTAAAAAGGGGGATCCACCCACCCCATCCCATCCAGCTCCTGCTAGTCCCAGTCCGGGAGAAATAATAATAATCGTTATGTATAAAAAGGGCAGCCATAGCAAGCTACCTAATGCTTCCATCCAAGCGTCCAGGAAGAGTAGGTCCTGGACCTGGATGAGTCCCTTCCATGGCGGAGCGTTAAATAAACCCTGCCGGCCGGCTGGCAGCTAGGACGCAAACAGCGGCCGCACATCTATATCTGTCCCATTTCTAGCTGGGAACTGCTGACCCAGGGGGAGTGCAACGAACGCAGAATCTGCGTCGTTGATGTCTTCTCTCACTGTGTCTAACTAACTCGGCGTAATGATGATGCTGAGGTAGACCGTTGGAAGCATACCGAGATATCGAGGCGGATGAGCCTGGGCATGGAGTTTCTGGATTATACCGTGTTGAAACAGAATGGCCGCTTCGGTTTTCAACCGCTCAGCCCTCGTCCAAAGGTGGATCGGACTGGGGATTCTGGACAACAGGTTTTGTTTCTTCGTTGCCGTCCTGAGGGACATGCGAGTGTACCACCGACGCCGTCTGCACCGACGCGTCGGTGGCATACATGCCTGTTGGTGGATCAGGCGAGAGGGGTGGGAAAGGTTCCAGGCTGGATGGTCTTTGCCAGTCGGACAACTGGCTTAAGCGGTGCACACGGCTAGTAGGCGAACGTTCACCCTGCGCTGGCTCGGGCGCAGCCTGGCCGTCGGCCTCTGGCTGAGATGTAGCACCTGGAGCTGGCTGTGAGGTAGGACGTGACGACGTAGTCTAGATGACCGTTAGCCTGTTGAAAAGCATATCAAAATGAGCCTGCATACCAAATCATCCTCCGGCTCCAGCCCCCGACTGACAGCAAGCTTGTGCGCGGCAAGCCGCTTCCTCGCAATCTCCGCCTCTTCTTCGAGTCTGACGCGCTCCTCTTCCTTCTGTAGGTCGGCCATCGACGGCACATCCGTGGAGATGACCTCGACATCCGAGCCCAGAGAGGATCGCTCTTTGCTCTCCCTCTTGCTCTTCCCTTTCGACTCTCTTGAGGACGTTGTGCCAAGACTGGCCGTACCGGAGGTGGACCTCTGCGACATGCTCGACCCTCCCCCGAGCTGCGACTCGGAGCTGAATCCGGTCCCACGGCGTCCGAGAGCCAGCGCGAATTCGTCGCTCAAGGGGACAGCATCCTCCTCCTCATCGCTCGGGATCAGATCCCCACGCGAACTCAGGGAATTCTCTGTATCCCGTGACGACTGTGTCCCGCTGCGTTCTCTGCCGTTCTTCCCATCCGAACTCCGGTCACTTTCCTCAGCGGCCTCCATCAATGGCTCGTTTTCAGGCGCAAGCCGTTTCGCTCCCCCCGGGTTCTCCTGCAGGTCGGCCGCAGACGGCCGGTACTTGATCCCTCTCGCGCCGATCCTCCAGGGGAAGCGCTCGAGGAACCCCAAGAACGACGAACTGGGGATGACGAGCGGATCGTTCCGCTCGTCCTGGAGCACGCTGCTCCTCCGCCTGCTGCGGGTGCCGTAGCTCATGGTCCGCTGCCTGCGCGGCTGGTCTGCGCTCCGGCGCGAGATACCGCTGCCCGCCAGCAGGCGGTCCAGCTCGTCATTGCCCCATCCCAGCAGGCCGTCTCCGGCGTCGTCGTTGTCCCAGTCGTCGTAAAAGTCGAAATTGAACTCCGCGCGGCCCCTTCGGCGGCGACGCAGCTGGTCCTCGCGGCTGGGGAAGCAGGGCGCGGTGCATGCCCTGATGCAGTTGCCGATCGCGCCCAGACAGGGAGAGAGATACTTCTGGGAGAAGGTATAGACGCTCTCCTGCACGGTCTCGTTGGCAGACTCGATGTTCTGGGAGATTCGGTTGATGCTCTGGCGGACCCGAGGGTCGCTTGGGCGCATCATCCTGGCTGTCGCGCGGGAGAAGCCGCAGTGACGGGGGCGCCGTTACAGGGGATGAGAAGGCCGCTGGATGAGCGCAGGCGAGCTGTCCGTCGTAGCGGCAGAACTACCAGGCGCAAGACGCATTGGAGAGCAATGATGAAGCACGGACTGGATTCTGGGGCCAGATCGCAACGTGCGACGGTGAAGGGGCACGGGGTGCAGGGCTGGAGGTCGCTGCATCGCCCGACGGCGCGGCGCGGACACGACACCGGCGGCCTGAGGCAGCGAGGCCGCAGCAGCTTAGTCAGATATTAGTCATCGACGTGACCGTGCACGTGAGGCCACACGTGCGCGAGCCGGTCTCTGCCAATCAGCGGCCGCGTCTCGTCGCAGGGGGGTCGGGCAAGCTACAGGAAAGAGACTCTCGTATCAAGCTGTCACGCGAGACAGCTCGTTGACATCTCAAGAATTATGGTGTATTACGTCCGCTTTCTCAAGTCCCCCCGGATCCAGAAGCACGGAGCGGACAGTGTCTCCGTATCAGCACTCATCACCCTCACCACCGACCTCGGGGACTCGTTCCTGGCGGACGACCTGGACCTGTCTGCGACCTTGGCCGTCGACAGGACCGATACCGTCCTGCTGCAGAGAACAATCCGATGGCAGGCTGGGAAACGAGAACTGGGGATCTCTCTCGGGCCCTTCCGTTCACCCCCCTCGAACCAGGCTATCGTCCTGGGCATTGGCGCCGCAGGTGCGAGTACCAGACCGCAGCCTCGTCCTCACCGTCAAGCGGATGATCTACTCGACCAACGCGGTGTGCCTCCGGTGATATCGGCTTGGAGCACGCCGTTTGGAGGGTCACAATCTCCCATGGCCGAGAAGCTGGTCGAAAGACGCTTCAGCCTGCAGAACGGACCTGACCTGAGGGTCTGGGAGGAGACGGGCAACAGCATTGCTCGACACATCTGGTGAGACTCATTTCCTCCAGCGCCGGTCTCGAAGTCTAAGTAGTCTTCTTGCCCACAGGGATGCCGCCCTGGCCTCTGTAATATGCCTGCAACGAGCCATTGGGGGTCGGGCGCCCGCGATGCCCTTCCTCCAGGAGCTCCTGCAGACAGACAACGACAACCCGCTCAGTGTCGTCGAACTGGGGGCGGGCTGTGGCATGGTCGGGATCGCCCTGGCGGAGCTGCGGCCGCAGTGCTCGGTATTACTCACAGATCTACCGGAGGTGCACGACATTGTAGCCCGCAACATCGCATCCGCCAGCCCTGCGCGGCGATCCGCGATCGGCTTCCGGACGCTCGACTGGGACGAGGAGCATCCCGAGGCCGTCTGCAGCGGCGAGATCGACCTGATCCTCGTCTCCGACTGCACGTACAACGCAGACCGCATCCCCTCGCTGGTGCGCGTGCTGGACGTGCTGGTCCGGGGCTCTCCGGACGCCGTCGTGCTGGTGGCCCTCAAGCGGCGACACGAGAGCGAGGCCGTCTTCTTCGACCTGATGGCGGCCGCGGCCTTTGGCACGCTGGACCGCGACACCGTCCCGCTTCCGTCGTCGTGTGTGCGAGAGGACCCGCCGGCAGAGAGCATCGAGGTGTACGTCTTTGGACGCAGAGGCAGGGCAGATCCCGAACGAGGAGAGAGGAGGGCCACTCACCGTAGGGCCGATGTCGATGTCTCTGCGCTATTATGTGCTTGATGCCCGTTGGCCGTCCGTGCGAGAGGCCCAGCCCGCCTCGACTCCGGGTGCGTCATCGGGCGGACCGCGAGACCCTTGCAGCGCGACGAGGGACGAACAGCAAGGGACCGGCGAGATCTCCGTGGGACACGGTGGGAGCTCTTCCTGCAGTCGGGTGCTGGTTGTCGCCGGAGCTAGGAATCCCAGCAACGGTCTAGACACGGCTGCAGTCCAGCGTGTCGCCTGTGGACGATGTCACGGTGACCAGAAGGATACGCCTAGAAGTGACTACGAGAGGGGCTATTTTGGTGACAGCCAGGAGCGCACCATTTTTCTGTCCAGAACGAGGTCCGGGCAGAGGAGGCCTCAGCACGGTCCAGGGCTCAGCGGGAGGTGTCCGCGACGGCCGTGGCTGCAACACCCGATCTGTGTATATACGGAAGTAGGATAGATGAGCAGATAGACGTACTGAGAGCCAGGCGTGGATGTGCTGTGATATAGACCGGTCAGGCCGCGTCGGGTACGGACGGTGCCACACTTGTTTTCCTCTCCCCCACGGAACACCGACTCGACCCCCTCCGCCGCTCAACGCCCTTGTTATTAAATCTCGCCCCGTCCCGCTGGCTCGCTCTCTTCTCTCCATCTCGAGCAGCCTCTGCCAGCAATTGCCCCGTCCGCTCGTCCGTCGTGAGTGCGCCCCCCTTTTTCCCTCACCGTCTCCCGTGTCGCGATCGGCGTGTGGCCGTGCCCTCTGCCCTAACCTCACGCGATATAAAATCTCTGCACACACCACTCTCCCCTCCCTACACCCCCCGTTCTCGCCCCAGCATCGGCCGTCCTGACCGCTTCGTCTGCTCCAGGGCTCTCGTGCGAGTCCAGAGTCACGCGCTTCGCAACCGCTTGTCCGGCCTTTGGAGTCCCCAAAGGCGCCAGCTCATCACGGCTCTCGGAGCCTTGGTCCTGCTCTCCCGTCAAATTGTCTCCCCGCGACGCCTTCGAAATACCCTCAACAACATTCCCCCTCCTGCTGCTGACGATCCCCGTGTTCCCGTCCTCCGGCGCGCCGTCTGCCTGCCACTCCCCCTCGCCGTCGTCCGCTTTTCCCCAAAACACCCAGCTGCCGCATAGGACTTCTCTGACGGTTCTTCCTCTTTCAGAGGAAGGGTCGAGGAGGCTAGGTCCAGTCAACTACGGTTGCGAGAAGTATCGTCCTCCCTAACACACGCGGTCGCGTCCGCTGGGATATCCCCTCTTGTGTCTCGATCTCGCTGTGCTTCTGAGTGGAAAGAGCGTCGTGCGCTGCCCCCCCAGCCGCATGGTTATGGCACCTTCTGCCCTCGCGCCTGCTGAAGTTTACGTGACCAAGAATTACCAGGACGAGAATAGTAGTAATAGCAAACATGAACACAGTCTGAACACCCACTATGGCGCGCACGATCTCTTCCAGGCCAAGCTGGCCTCCAAGGACCTGATCTTTGAGATCCTCAAGAAGCGTGTGTCCAGCATCGACGTCGACCGCTGTGGTGCTGGGGAGGAAGATGCTTTCTTCGTCGCGGACATGGGCGAGATCTACCGCCAGCACCTGCGCTGGAAGATGAACTTGGGCCGCGTCAAGCCCTTCTACGGTAGGTCTCGTCTCTGGCCAGGCTGGAAGTGTTGTGTCGGGCGCTGACTGAACTTTGCAGCGGTCAAGTGCAACCCGGACCCGGAGATCCTTCGCCTCATGGCCAAGCTTGGAAACGGCTTCGACTGCGCTTCCAAGGCGGAGATCGACTTGGCCTTGAAGACGGGCATCGACCCGAGCCGCATCATCTACGCCCAGCCGTGCAAGACCAAGTCCTTCATCCGCTACGCGGCTCAGAAGGGCGTCAAGCAGATGACTTTCGACAATGCCGATGAGCTGTACAAGATCAAGGCCAATTTCCCCGACGCAGAGCTGTATCTGCGGATCTTGACGGACGACTCGACCAGTCTCTGCCGACTGAGCATGAAGTTCGGTGCATCCCTGGACGTGGCCCGGTCCCTCCTCGAGCTCGCCCGTCAGCTCGAGCTCAAGGTCGTCGGGGTCAGCTTCCACGTGGGCTCCGGCGCGGAGGACCCCAAGGCCTTCCTCAAGGCCGTCCAGGATGCCCGTGTCGTCTTTGACCAGGCCGCCGAGGTGGGCCACGAGCTGCACACTCTGGATGTCGGCGGCGGCTTCTGCGATGAGACCTTCGAGCAGTTCGCTGGTATCCTCCGCGAGGCCCTCGACACTTACTTCCCGCCGCACATCCGCATCATCGCGGAGCCTGGTCGCTTCTATGTTGCCAGCGCCTTCACCCTGGCTGCCAACATCATCGCCCGCCGCGACGTGCCCGATCCCGAGGACCCCTCGCGCGACGCGTACATGCTGTACCTGAACGATGGTGTCTACGGCAACTTCTCCAACATCATCTTCGACCACCAGCACCCCGTCGCGCAGATCCTGACCTGCGTGGATTCCTCGGTGCCATCGACCCCGAGCTCGTCCGACTCCGAGTCCGGGTCCAAGCCCGCGACCAAGGGCATCAACTACTCCATCTGGGGCCCGACCTGCGACGGCATCGACCTCATCACCGAGCGCATCGAGCTCCCGGGCCTCTTGGACGTCGGGGACTGGCTCTACTTCGAGAACATGGGCGCCTACACCAAGTGCAGCGCGACCAAGTTCAACGGCTTCAACAACGACCACGAGGTCATCTACATCTCGAGCGAGACCGGCGCCTCTGCTCTCCTCGACTACTAGTTGTGCCGTTCTCTCTCTTTTCTTTTTGTCAAAGAGGAAAGAAAGATGGACCAATCAAAAGTTCCGGCCTGTTTGACGCGTTCTTGTCAATCTAGTTTCTGCTTACTTTCTCTTTCATAGAACTGCTTTGAGCTGTCGTTGCACCCTGAATATTCTGCCACATTCTCTATTCTCTGGTCCGATAGATAGAGTCAACGGTGAGGCAGCGACAATATAGAAAAAAAAGAACAAAAAAAGAAGATTGGGGATAGACAAAGAGATTATTTGTTTGGGTGGCTAGCTGACCGACCACTGACACTCATTTGAATACTTGCTTAATTTAATTTTCATTTTCGCCTTTAAAGTGCCGTTTATCTATATAGAGTTCTAGACGTGGCCCGATCCTTTGATGATTTTCTTATAGTAGATTCGCTTATAATTACTTCCCTCCCATTGGACGAGCATCATGTGGAGGTCGTCCGGATGGTCCTGTTGCAGGTGACTCCGAACTTCCATCCTGCACCGCCACATAGCCTGAGAGCCATACTGTCTGTACCTACAACGGTACGGAGTAGAGTAGTACTAAGGTTCTTGGTCGGACATTCAAACCTGGATTCCGGGCACCTTACAGTGGGTATGTACATCCATGAATGTACATGGCTAGGTTAGGTTAGGTACCTAGCCTTTATTCCGAAGTTGAGCGTAGGCACCAGTATGTTGTACAGTACTATGGTTTGCGGCAGTTGTTGTTTCACACATCCACTCTTCCAAGGTTCTTTTGTTATGTGCTACTACTCTTTGTACTGCTACTGTATGTACCTGGTACTGTACCGTGCTTATAATACTTCTAGCCCTCTGCAGAAAGGGCCCAGGCCACAACAACTCTTAAGCATGATCGTGACGGGATACACAGTGCCAGATGAGTCAAATCACGCTTGGGGTTACGTAGTAGTAAGAGGCCACAAGGCCACTAATTGCAGTCATATACTAGTATTTCGGCTGGCTGACATAAAGAAGATAACAAAAGAAAGGAGCATTTGTGGATTGCCTGGGCCTGGCATACACCCAACGAGAACATGTTGAATGGCCTCTTAAAGAACTCAACACACACACAGACACACACACACACAGAGGCATGAAGATGATGATAGTAGTGATGATGACCCTAAAGAGTAATAGATGGTTTGCGGGAACAAGGAGTATCTGGTTGAGGATTACAGTAGTCTCCTGGTGTGACCAGGGGACCCTAGCGGCAGAATACTTCAGTACAGTGTTAAGCTGTAATTTATGAGAATCAGGTAATTTCTTTTAAACAAAACGTTGGGATTATTATAGAAGAAAAGGAAACTTTGCTAGTTTTTGTAAGCCTTTAGTTATACAGTGAGATTTACTACCAATCAAAGTGTCAAGATCAGAAGAGGTTCAGAGAGGGTGGAATTTTGAGAGTTAGTCAAGTGGCTTTTCTAATCATCAGAATCAAGACATCTGCTTGAAAGTCTCCCTACACGCACAAGACCTGGCAGAGTGGATTGCATTTTTTTAAAACTATTTCAACATGTTCTCACCAGTCTTGACCTTGACAAACTCAGACCAGATGAGAGTGTATAGGCCCCAGGTCGCCAGGTCGCACCCCTCCAGGTCACCATTACAAGTAGTACCATTGTCTACTGGGCTAATATAGTAAGAGAGCCGGTAGGGAATAGATCATAATTGCGTATAATTAAGCCTGAGCTCACCAGACCACACTACGTACGTCTCTTTAAAAAGCTCACCAGGTGGTAGACAGGCTGTATAACTGTCATTTTGAGACACCGTGGCACTACTGCATGTTATGGTCGAGAAACTCGGCCACCTGGAAACAGGTATGGACTTGAACCCTAAAAAATACCCCCCCCCCCCCAACCCCCCCCCCCCCCCCCCCCGCCTCTTCGATTTCTGCCCTAAGCAGTACTCATATTTGCCCCTATCTTCAGACGCTTTTTTTTCATCTACACTCAACACATCATGACCTCACTCTCCGGAGGAATATAGACGCCGACCCCGCCAGTTCTTTCGGGATCTGCAAGCCACCAGCGACGAAATATAGGCGGGTTTGACATCTACCGCACCACATACACACCCGAGTCGGAACGGGAATTCCCGACCATTCTTACCAAGATAGCATCCTGTATCAGACGGGAGATCTACTAGGAGCTGGAGGACGCGCAGGAGGATTATTATGACCGGGACCGGGCACCAAACGACGAGGTCTGCGAGCGCTATAAACGACCACATCGCGATGGATGGATGATCCGGAGAAATTCAACAGCGCATCCTTGGATGAGATCCGAGAGCCCTTCTGCGCCTGGATCGAGGAAAAAGGAGGGAAGAAAGCCGATCTAGCTCCGCGGTACCGGGTCGGTTTGGTGGTCGATGACGAGGTGATCGCATCCTTCCGCCGGGCCCCTGGTGATGATGATGATGATGATGATGATGATGATGATGATGATGATTCGGAACTCGACGGTCGCGACGAAATCACCGAGGACGAGCTTTGGGGCTGTTATGTCAAGGCCGCGGAGGCGTACCCGGACTGGAGTAACGCCAGGTACGAGTATCAAGGGTGGATGAGGTGTTCGGTTTTTGTGTTGCTGGACTTGTGGGAATGCATGGGCGATGGCGCCGACATGGGCGCTCTGCTCCCGGATCCGGATCAGAATTGCGTTATCCCCTTCATACACGTCTTGAGATCTCGAACCACTTCTGTCCCCTGCTGTGTTGATGAGAGCAGCTCCGGGCGAACCCAGAGACTGTGGTCAATTAAACGTCTATGTACCTGTGTACATGTACATGTATGTCCGTGCAAAATGATTTGGAACCAATTCAAGACTCCATACCTAATTTTTGAAAGTGAAGCAGTGCGCTGCTCGTATTTCCTCTAGATATTCTATATTCTTAGTATAATGATGGAGCAGTTAGAAAATAACTGTTATTGCCAAGGTTTTCGCTGGTATCACTGACGGTGGCATCATATCATGACACGTTCCCTTAGCATGGACGAACGTCTATATCTTATATCTAGGGTATCTACATGCATCTTATTAGGATTAGATGTGCTCATCTTAGACGAATCGAGTGAATCAAGCGTCCAGCTCTCTTTTTTGTCCTTTCGCTGCTCTTGATTGTGTGTAATCAATGTGAGCTGGATTCGAAATTTGAGACTGGAATAGCCTGTCAAGTGTCTGGCCAGCTGGGCTCCTCGGGACGGTTCTCTTGTGGTTCTGTTCTGTGTTTGACTTGCTCCGGGACTAGATCATATTCAATAGATCCCTAGCCAGTGGATAGGATATGACGGGAGCGGAGAGTGCCTGAATCTGTGATTTTGGAGTGACCAAGGAGCCCACAGAGTCCACAGGGTATGCGCGTCCATGGAGCGCGAAATGGGTGTGTCTATTTGTATCATCGCGGGCATGTAAAGTAATGCTGTGGCTTTTTAGATCACCCTCTCTACCTTCAACTCTCCACCGGTACCATCGACCTCGATAAGCCCTTCAGCTTCGAGCTTCTTCTTCCACTTTCCGGACTCGTATCGGGCGAGGATCAATGTCAAGCGGGCTACGACACCTGCGTCAGCGTTGGCAATAGGTGCACTTGATGGAGTGAACGTCCATCGCCCGAACGCCCAGTTTAGAATGTAGTTCTGGGTGGCGGAGGGATCTGAAGCCGCGTCGGTAGCAGCCTTCTTCTCACCGGACGAGTCAGCAGGCGGGTCTGCGGCAGTGCCACGGACTATGCCCTTGATGCGGTAGACTTCCTCCTTGGGAGCAGAGTGGAGGAGAGATTCCAGAGAGGAGATCTTCACCGTGGCGCTCTGGGCTGCGGGAGACGTGAGAGTGACGGAGAGAACTTCGACTTCAGACTGATGACCGTGGCTGTGATCGTGACCTTGACCATTCTGGACAAGATGATCCGCATCAATATTTGTCTCCTTCGAGAGCAGGGCCCCGTCAATCCCTAGCAGGATATCCTTGTCCACCCGCCCTTTGTCGGACTTGACCCACGGAGTCTGAAGGTCCAGATCTCCCAGCCTGTCCAAACAGATATCAAACCGCTGCTCCGGCACGCCCTCCCACTTGTTGAAAATAATCAGGTCCGTGTATTTTGCCTGCAACTTGGCCGTGTACGACGTATCGTCGTACCCCTCCCAATTCTCCACGTCGATGACGCTGATCACGCCATCCAGGACAAAACTGCCTGGCTGCTCCTTTGATATCCGGTTCACCTCCATCGCCAGAGTGGCAGGAAACGCGCTCCCACTCGTCTCGATCACGATGCGGTCCGGCTTCACCTCGTCTCGGAGCTGGTTCAGCGCGTCGCTCAGCTGACCCACCAGGTTGCAGCAGATGCAGCCGTTGAGGAGCTCGCGAACACCCGAGATCGCCTGAGTTGACGCCAGTTGCGAATCGACGGCCACATCGCCGAATTCGTTTTTGAGAAGGGCAAGTCGGTAGGTCGGGGGTAGTTGCGGGATTAGGTTGAGGAGGATGGTGGTCTTGCCGGAACCGAGGAAGCCGGTGATGATTGTGATTGGAATTGGAGGCATTGTTGATGTTCTTGCTGTTGCTGCCCGGGTATCTTCGCGATCTGAAATTATCTCAATTACTCAGAATTGACGATTAGAGGATTGCCGCCGGGGCGCTCTATTGTCTGAAATCTTATTCCGACAAATAAGACGGTATCACAAAAGATAAGATGATCTAATAACGAAGACAAAGAGATCCAGTCTATGAATGCAAATAATATAAAAAAGGATCTATACTGAGGAAGAATGTCCAGCGAGTGCCAGAGAGAAGGTCTGCTGAAGCATCCCGGCGTTGTCTTTTGCGGCCAATTGCGGCGGGGCAGGCGGGGTGAACACGGGACGACCGTACCCGACCCCTAAGCCCTAAGCCCTAGCTTCCCAGATTGGAATATATGACAACAGACCAGTTGACAGTCATTACGATTCTCAACCTATATATCCTGCCGAACAAATACCATTTCTTCCACCAGATAGGATGATGAATCTGATATGCTTGCCACTCGTCAAGTCTCAAAATTGAGCAGTCGGAACCTCCGAGGCTGTGCCAGTTCCTGATCCCATACGGAGAACTATTATCCACCGATAATCACCATAGCACAGCCACAGCAAGCTGTATCAGGTGTCGCATCTCAGACAGATCTACCACGCCGAGGCAGGAAAACGTGCCAGTGAGCCACCGATCTAGATGTTCTAGCCTATTTTCAAAGAAGTCTACGCGATATACGGCGCACATGCATTCGCTGCGCACCGCTCTGCCCAGACGGGATGAAACTCAACCGCATCCCACCGACGTCATCGGGATATCCGTGTCGCGTTTGAATTGGCCACGGGTTGCTCCCGTCGTCTGCCTCCCCCCTTGTGGATTTTCTCTAGACGCGCAGCGCGCAGGCTGCCGGTGCTCTCGTGTATAAGTAGTTGTGTAGTGTCCTTCTCTCGGATTGTTCTTCTCGTACTCCTCTCATCCCCCTGATACCCTTGTGAAGAGACTGCTATATCTCCTGCCTCTCCAAAGAATCCCAGGCCAATTCGCATCCAACCCAATCCTAACACCTCACTGTTGCGATAATGGATACCATCAAGAACGCCATTGGCCTCGGTGACAACCAGAACAACGAAGAGTCCTCCTCTAAAAAGGAGGAGGAGGGCAACTTCTTCACCCGCATCGGGGACAAGATCAACGCCATGGCCGGCGGCGGTCCGGAGAGCGAGAAGAAGGAGGACTTGCTGGATAAGAGTGAGTTACCGTGCCTTTATTATTTATTGATCCCTTTGCTGCGGCATATCGAACTCGCAGCAGGGATCATTCCACGCCAGGCTACGCCACGACACGCCCCAATTGACAATGTGCTAACCCTGGATTGGTTATCATAGGCATTGATTTCGTCCAGGAACACATCCTCAAGCAGGGTCCGCAGGACAACGAGAGTGCCATTGAGCAGGCCAAGGACGAAGCCATCTCCGATTTCATTCGTGCCCAGTACAAGAGTTATACCGGCAAAGAGTTTCCTATTAAGGATAAGGACTAAATACATACTCCTACCTACCGACCGACCGACCGACATCCTAATGAAATCAATGTGATACCTATGTGTGCATGAAGTTGAATTGAATTGATTGTGTTCGACTTCGAATCTTGATGGATGACTTAAACGAATGAATGCTACGGCGAGGAGAAGAACTGACTTGGTGGCTTCCTGTGGGAGCGTGTCGGATATCCTGTCATTTTTATGCGGTTTCAATATCCATTGACATATGCAAATGATATAAATAAACGATAGTGTTTCGAAATTTCAGGCGTAAAAGCCCTCCATCCTTCTGATCATCTGAATTCCCATCATAGTCGCCTACAACAAGGCCTTGAACCCCTGATCCAGGCTACGATCAAGACCCAGAAACTCGGCCACCAGACCCATATGGTCGACGCCCCAGAATCCCTCAGTCTCCCCCTTTGAATTCGTACACTCAAACCAAGGCAGTCCAAACGCGCCAGACGCCATCGCCTTGTCCGTATTCGAAGTCAGAAGGGTCTTAACCTCGTCGCTGGTCGACTATAATATCGCACACACGTGAGCTATCAGCAACGGAACCTCCATAGAAATATACTTCATAAAATCACAATATATTTGAAGATGAACTTACAGCCTTCAAAACTTCATCCGCCCCTTCCTTCCCTAGCACCTTCTCGAGCACGGGCATGAAACCCTCTGGATTCCCAATCGCCGTGTTCGAGTCGACCCAGAAAGAGCGGTACAGCGCGTCGATGGCATCCGTCAGCTTGGTCGGTGAGCGGAGCGAGATGGCGCACAGGGCGCGCTGGACGCCCAGCGTCAGGGGCGGGAAGCCCTCGGGCGTGCGTTCGACCATGGGTACTGAGAAGCGGCGTGCCCAGCGGAGGCGTTCGATGTTGATCCATTTGTCTTTGTCTGTGTTTGGTTTCGGTTAGTTGGTTTGGCCCATGGAGGAGGATGTGAGTGTGATAGGGGAATTTGGATTGTGGGACAAGATGTGAGGTCTGGCTGTTGTAGGAACAGCATTTCTCGTCATGGATCCAAGGGAAATGAAAACCCGGGGGAAAGTGAAAGGATATGTACTGTATATCAATTATGCGTAAACGTACTCTTAACGCGGATTGGTGGCGTATTGTCACACGCCTTCATCAAGCCTCCGAGGAAGATTGGGACGTAGGTCACATTGCATTTTGCGAACGTAGGAGAGTGCTGTCATTGTTGAATTAGCAAAACATGCCCGTACATATCTATTTTTTTTCCTGTCACTGATAATGCAGGCTTCTTTTATCAAAAAGAGCAAGAGAAGAAAATAAAGCATTTTGATCGGGTATCTGACTTCGACATATCAGTGACTCCCATAGTTGATCAATCAAGGAAAAATGAAGACACATGCAATTGGTATGCACAGATGTACAGTACAAATATATTTAGAATAGCCGTACTAAAGATAAGATAAGACCAAAGAACTAGATAGAAGACTCACTCTCGTGATATAATAAGCGATATAAGCGAATGGACTGACGATGTCCAGGTACAGGGTTAATCTGGGGGCAGCCATCATAGCAGCCTGGAAGCACGCAATTCTCGGCCAACCAGTCGAACGTGTACCGTGGTCGCGGTAAGCTCACTGAAGACACGCTAACTTAACAACAATCTATGCGGGCTAAGAACAGAGATCGAGCGACGAGGAATAGTCCAGACAAGCGTTTGCCTCTGTTCTTGATCACTTTGTAAGATAGCTCCTACTCGCGCTGGACTCAACGTTGGGACGGCGACTGACGGACCGAGGCCCGGGATGCCCCAACGTGCGGGGTCTTTGCCGATGGGGAAGATCGATCAGAAAAGGGCTGTGTAACTTGCACTTCGCTATATCTCCTTGTTAGTAAAACTTTACATGTATTTACTACTAAACGGCATCTAAATCGGTGAAGAGGGCTGAACGGCACTGAAAACAGATAATCTGGACCCAGACCCTACTGTGAAGTACCTCCCTCCTAATCAAGAAGCAGCACGGATGTCTCCCCCGTTGTCCACGGCCACTGATCTCTTGAATATCGACATCAATCTTGACAGGTATCTGCATGCACCAAATCTAGATCTGCCTATATCAATGCCACTTCCATAGACATGGGACAAGCCAGCTTCTCTCATCCATCCTGATATATCTACATATCACGTGACTTTAGGATCTATATCAACTTCTCTCGCTCTGGGAGCCCTCCCTTCTATCACACACATGAGAAAAGAAAACCCCAATGTACACTGCTACTGATGCTCCAGCATGGGAAAAAAAAGCTCACACCCCCGGTAAGACTCCCTCACCAGGCGTGCTACGAAAACTTCCACCTTGCTTTTGGCGGGCAGGTGGTTTTACTTCCATGGATCCCAGCCCTCCTGGGAGCCCTCATCGGATGTTAGCAGGTAGGGATAAATATCTCACCAGCTGCACCTTCGGGCGAGGCAAGGATTGAACCCGGGACCTTGGGCTGGCACCTGGAAACCAAGGCTCCAGCCCTTGCTGGCCCAGTTGGCTTAGCCACTAGGCCACCGCCCGGGCTCTTGTTGCTGGATGAAGGGAGATATTAAAATATGGCCCAGACATGGGAGGGCGCCTGGTCTGCGGAGAGGAGGTTCTATGTTTTCTTGCTTTACCTCGCCGAGGAGGAGGCATTACGTGGGTTTCCGGATCAACAAAGTGTCTAGATGGCGCAGCCTGGCCTCGTGATAACCATGAGAGTCCTACATATACTATTGAAAGGAAATGTATCTGTGAAGCTCTGGTTCACACTTATGATCTAGACACTTACTTGCTACGTGGTACCTCTTGTCCTGGCCGTGTCTGACGCTATATTCCGATCCTTGCGAATATGATCCTCATACACAAGTCGACATCTGTCATTTCGGAAGACGCTGCTGCTCTCCCTAACAGGAACCATGATGGTCTTTCCATATTCAGTCTTTTACCTACCTTCCAATGGTAGGTACATGGATGTATGTACTTTTCGCTGGCACGGAAGCCGCGAAACAGCGAGGGTACCTGTGCCTCCACCTCTGCGTTGACCTCGTGATGACCTTCTGTATCTGTCTTTTCAACTCTTCTATCTCCCCCTGCTCTGCCTGGCTTTCGTTTATGGTACATTTACAAATGTATCTGTTCCACCACATCTGAAACACTGTCATAATACCAAGAAACAGTATTGTCAACCATGCCGCTTACAGACCGGACAAATAGCCATACCAGAAAAGACGCTGACGACTGTCATGCCTCTCGTTGTACTCTCAGTGATGCAGCGCCTCCATCGGATCATGTTGCTCAACTTCTGCCAGTGAGAGACCTCCCAGACCTAAACAAAAATCCGAGTCCAATGACTAAATATGCCGCCCAATGGCAGCCCCCAGAAGTCCTCCTCCCAAGTACTTACGGCCTGACGAGCCTGACCGACGACGATAGTGATGTGTCCGAAACCGATTCATTCGAGCGATCCATCACTCAGAGACGTCGGCATGCTGTATACTTTCATCGCCCCCCCGTCTGGGTCCCTTGCCAGCATCTACACCCTACCTTGTCCACGGTCGACAAATGCGCTGTCTCGCGCTGCCTTCTTCTTAACAGTATCAAGGACAAGGGATGTTGTGGGTGTTGTCATTCTTGTGTCTACAAGGAGCAACTGTGCGGAAGATGCCCTGGAGAGAAGAACTTGAGTCCATGCGTCGCTTCGAGCCCGCCACGGAGTGTCTCAGAGGTCGCAGTCGGAAGTTATGAAGAGCAATTGAAATTTTTGGACACGAAGCATGTCGAGGAGCCGTTTATCGTTGCTATGGCGAATGTCGAAAATGGTCAAAATGGCCCAACTCAGCAACTAGGTCTCGACGGAACATTGACACTGGGTCTCCCGGGACCTGCATTCTTGCCAGCAAGCTACCCTTCTGGACAGGGGACGAGCACTGAGCCACCATGGGATAGTAACCTCGTAAAACTCGACAGTGGATCTGGAGCAAGTCTTCTATCGCTGAGACAGGCGCTGGGCATAGTCCCCTCGAAGGGGAATAATGGGCAGTCGACAGATTCACCCCAAGAAGAAGACAAAGGAGGAAGTCCTTTGATGCAAAAGCCAGCTGAAGATTGCACTCGTCTGAAGCTTTACAAGGACATACGGCTGGGCCCAGATGAAACCTGGGCTATGCACGAAGGCTCTCTGGTCATTTGCATTGATCCCGTTTACACTATCCGCGATCATGACGTGTTAGCCCAGGATGTGTTTGACCTCGTTCAGGGTGATGTCTACGTTGTTTGTCGCATGTATGCAGACATGTGGGCTCTCTGTGCTAAAATCTCATTTCACTCTCCGATTGAGGCCGCTCCGACCATGGCAAAAAACAAGGCGACACCCAAAGGTGCCGGAAACCTTGCGTTTCTTCCTCTTTGCTCTGTGACCCTAGCCGCAAACTTCAGCGCATTTAACAAACGCTGCTCTGAGTATAGAGACGATCTCCAGAAAACACCTACATTTCCGGGCAACGGACTCCGTGTCAAGCCCCCACAACGTACTCACAGCCTTAATGCGAGCCACGAGATTTTCCAGGAATCACGTCCACATCTTCGGTTGCCGAACACCGTGTTCGAAGTCTGTAACAGCTTCTCCTCTGAAAAGAGTGAAAAGGGGTTTACAGGCCTGGATAACTACCCACAGCAAACAGCTTCCAAGATCAGATCCGGATTGGGACAACTTGACCGGCGTATGACATTCAGGAAGATGTGGACCAGGCTAAGGAGCTCAGAGTCATCCGCGTCTGCCGACTTGGATGTCACTAGAAAGCCGTTGGAAAACCCGCTTTCTCCGATACAGACCGCTTCCTCGCAAGGATCTCAGGAAGTAGGCAAAGGAAGGGGCTCGCACGAATCATCAGATGCGGGAGAAGATACGAAGCAGCTAACTGTCACTACGCGACCGGAAGGAGATGGGAAAGATGGGAAACGACGCAAGAGCATGCGTGACTTCATCTTTGGAGGAGAAGAGAGGTCACGACGCGGCTCTGACAGGAGGTCTGCTCAATCGGAAGCGTCCATAATCAATGAAAACCTCGAATTTTAGCGTACAGTCCATCGCTACTCACTTTTCTTGCTTTGGAGCTTTAGCCTATATCTGTTAGATCCCGGCGCTGCTTGGAATACGTCTTTGGTGGTCTTCTTTGTCCCGTGATGCAATTCGAGCGGATAGCCACCATAGCAGTTTGCGTTCAATGTTTACTTTAGTCCTAAGTAGTAGAAAATCCTTTCGCCTACACCATAGCGTTTATTTTCCTCAATATAAGAAACTGTAAGACAATGAAGTAATGCTTTTTCCCCCATAGGAGCATTTATTTCAATAAATACAGAGTTCGGGTGCCCTCTCTCCGGGCACTAAGCTACTTCGCGTTCTTATTTGACGAAGATACAAAGCCCCAGAACCTCTTCTTCAAAGATGTTGTCCTATTCTCTTTATCATCTTTTTCAACAATTTGTTGGAAAACAGTGGATGCTCGGATCCCAGTCCTCCCACCGTCGTCCTCGCTCGGAGCCGTGATTCTGATCGTAGGACGAGCATAGCTGGAGGAAGGAGGACAAGACGACGACAGGAGCAACGAAGCCCGGGCTAGGGTCCGTAGACTGGAACTCGACAGCGAACGTCGGCCCGGGGGAAACTCGAGGCTCCTATTTTCCGGGATCGAAGGCAGATCTGGGGGCGTGGTGACGTTTCGCTGCTTGTCTTTCTTCTTCAACTTGGATTTCTTCTCCGAGCTGTAGCTGTTGCTGCTGTTGCTGCTGGGATGGTCTCTTCCCTTTTGTTTGCTATCTTTGTGTTTGCCATGTCCTCGTCGTCGACGAGAAGAAGGAGATGGAGACCGAGATCGGGATCGGGATCGAGACCGGGACCGCTCGCGCCTTTCATGCTCTTTCTCTCTCTGTTGCTCCCGTAGCATCTGCGCCTCCTCACGCGTGATCCACCATGGATGCAGACGGGTCGGATCCGCGGGCGGTTTTGCGCGCGAGTGCCGTTTGGGGATACGACGATAATGCTGCTGGTGATGATAATGGTGAAATATTCCAAGTCCAGTGTTCATGTTCACATTCACATTATCGTTATTGTTATTGTTTGTAGTGGTCTGTTTGAGTCAGATTCGAGCTTGGATGTAGGAGTACGGGCGGGACAACGCTTGCTCGACTCACCTTGAGAAGTGATATAGTGTCATCATCATCATCATTGTAGGTGTCATAATAGTCATCGTTCTCGTCTTTGACAGTGAATCTGGAGATTTTGTGAACAACATCATCGAACGATGTTGGTTGTATTTCTGGAAGAGGAAGAAGAGGTGTGAACATTTCAATATGTCTGAGGAGGGGAGTATTTGGTGCTGTGATAGTAGCGCCTGCAGAGAGTTGTGAAGGTGAATCTGGATCTGGATTGTGATCCTGATCTGGATGCGATTGTGACAATGGATGCACTTTGATACCACCAGAGTCCTCCTCGTCATCAGATAGAGAAGTGGATAGTTCACTTTCTTTTGGAGAGGTTGTCGGCTTCTGGTCTGGTGAGCTTGTCTGAGAATGAGGACTATTGTGAACATCTTGTGACATTGTGAGTGGTGAGCTGTAGGGTTTTTCCATTGAGCAGTGATCAGAACAAGGCCGCGGGAACAAAAAGGAGGATAAAGGGACAGGAAACAATGCATGTTCTTGATGGAGACGCGTCTCAATGGTGTCTATTTGGCAACCCTCAAGGGGGTCCATGAATGCGCTGCGATCTGGTCCTAGAATTGATTCTAGAACAGGAGATATGATATGGGTCTCACTTGTGCGAAAAACTGAAGAAAATGTAGAAATTGGTGTTTGAGATTGAGGTTTCAGATCTTCCAGTCCTGAATTTGGCGATTCGGGCCATAATCCTTGGAGGCAAGGAGTGCCGCTTGAGTTCGAACTGGGAGGAGAGCTGTACGAAGAAGAGGAATAATAGGTTGCAGAGCTCTCTTCTGCTGTCTCTGCTCCTGACTCGGTCTCTTTGATGCTATTATTATTGGTGGTGTTATCGGCCATTAAAGGTCGTGTCCGTGCCTTGATCTCGTAGCCCGAAGTGGTCTCTCTCTTCTGTGCGGTTGTGTCAGATCCCTTTTCCGGAGTATCCATCATGTTGGTAGATGTCTTAAAGGATGTCTTTGTAGAGAATATATCGAACTGACCAACAAAGGAAAGACAAGATGGGATTGCATCTGGCAATTGTGACGGTGTTCCTGGGACTCAGACACAAACTCACTCACTCGCCTCCTCACGTGCTTAGGGCTAAGGTAGCATCTCTTCAGTCACTCTCCCACCCCGTTAGTGCCCTGTGGCTTGTAGCCAGATTGCAATTTTCCAGGTTTGGTTACTGATTACTGACACAAGAGGACTACCGGATGGACAACAGACATAGCGCTTCCAGATTTATGGCTCCAAAGGCGAAAGAAGGAGATGGGGAAGGAGTAGAATCAACTCGACAGGAAATCGGACACCTATTTATGATAGTTAGCAGGAATCAATTTAATCAAAGCAAGATAATCAGGAAACTCTACATCATATTCTTTTCAAACTCTTGGGAATCGATGTTTTTATACCTTTGTCACAAAGCAAGATCGGGTAAAGTCATTGGATTCAGGTCACAACCGAGAACAAAGGATAGATTATACATTAGGCAGGCCGACAAAGCCCATTGTAAAGTTGGCAGAAACGAGACAATGGAATATTTCCTTATAGTTCCTTTGTATTGTGTGCTTCAAAGCATTGAATATACCTAGGTAACCAGTTATAGCAGCACCTTGAACTAGTAACTGCTCTAAGTATCCAGGTAATATCAATACATTTACCTAAGGAGCAAAGATATGTGGTTATCTTGGTCCATCTGCCCTGGATTTGCCGTCTGCGGATTCGAGTACTGCCGGCTTTCAGCTGTTGATGTATAGTAGACTTGTTCAGAGACTTGTCCAAAGTACGGATGCCTTTTCACTTGGAGAGAAGGCATCTGATTCCTGATTTAAAAAGTCCATGATTGGAAAGGTCGATTTCCAAAGCACGTAACGAGAGAAATATTAGCCCGGCTAGTAAGAAAGTATTCGAGAGTACGGCATTCTGTGGTCACGATGAATAGGAAGTATAGAAGTATAGTGACAAGTATTTTGAAGAATCAGGATTTTTTTGATAGATCGGTTTCCACAGACTTCTGAGAAGTCTCGGCGTATACAATCTGTTTGAGAAATGATGAATCGACAGATCCACGTACGTTATTCCTGACAAACGTCCGGTGCATTGCATGCCTAAGGCCTCAGCACTTGCCAGGCATGCTTTCTTGCTCATGTCGCACATAATTCTAGCACAGTCCAGGCTTCGTATACCTGCTCCCTGCTCCTTTGCCACGTTCAATTATCATCCTACTGCTAAATGAGTGCCCTTAGATGCTTGTTACATATATGTGCATAGGACTGCCTTGGAGATATACAGGGGCTAATGTTTGATGCAGAAACCACCTAAATTTAATCTTCTTGGGCCAACCAACAAGACTGTGTGGAGATTTCAAGTCTTTTTTTTTGCTTCAACATCGAGTCACATGCAGTTGTCTGGCAACTTTGATCCAAAACGTTTAGAAGATGGCCGTCATAAAATGCTTGCATAATGCTACCACGCAATGACTACTGAGGAAGCAAATAGCCACGCGACATCTGCGCCCCAAAGTAGTTGCCCATCAGCATTCTTTGTTCGAGATTAAGCCCTAACGGGTCGGTCAACTAAGAACCTGGAAGCTTGGCGTGGGGGGGCCAAGAAAGTATTAGTTCCAACACCTAATTAACCAAAAAAGCATTACAGCAAACAGAGACGCTGAGAAAGGTGCATGTCGATTGGTGTGCCTGACGCCACATTCTGCCAGGTAAGACTGAGCAAGAATTGTGCCTCAACCATAACGCTGCTTTCTAACACCAGGATAGAAAACCTTGGATATCGACCACGCCATGTGAGGGTGCTGCCAGACATGCACCTGTACTCCATTCAGGGGCAAAGAAACACGCCGATCAACGAGTCTACGAGTGCATTTCTTCGCGTTTCCGCCGCCTCTTGCGTTGTGACAATCAGCCAATCCGACAGACAGACCTCTCTCCAATACCTGAATACTCCACACTATGACATCGAAAAGACCGAAGTCGAAAGAGTTTGAACTGCTGGAACGACCTCCTGCTGCAGCATCCAAAATGTTCGGCCGAGAATCTCACCCGAGGGCCTCTGTATATAATCTTGATCATAACCATGAAGCACAAGGTCCAGACGCCGAGCGAAAGAAAGAACAGATTAAAGACACTAGTCGGCGCACATCATTTGTTGCCTATGTCTTTCAGTCATGGCTATTTGAACTGTTGAGTCTGATAATAGCTCTCTTGGCTCTTGTCGCCATCATAGTGGTCTTGCAGGCATACAACGAGCAGCCCCTACCAAATTGGCCCTTTGGCATCACGATAAACTCTTTAATCTCTGTTTTTGCGAAAGTCCTAGGTATGGGACTAATGATGCCCATTGGCGAAGTTATCAGCCAAGCGAAATGGATTTGGTTTACACGACCTAGGAGATTAGCCGACTTTGAGGCTTTTGATGCAGCAAGCCGTGGGTCCTTCGGAAGCTTGCAGTTTCTCCTGAAGATAAGGGGCGGAATTCTTGCATCCACTGCCGCTTTTCTCACCATTATGGCTCTTGCCATCGATCCATTTATCCAGCAGGTAGTCTCATACCAAGGTCGTCCAGTTGAAGCCGGCCAGGCTACCATCCCTCGGAGCACCAAGTACGATGCTTATACATTTGGAAGTATCCTGGCCCTTAAAGACATCACTCTGCCAATGAAGGCTGCGATCTACAACGGAGTTTTCAACACAGATCAGTCGCTCTTCAGGATCATCCCGAACTGCCCAACAGGGAATTGTACCTGGCCGATTTATTCCTCCTTGGGGGTTTGCAGCGAATGCATCAACAGCACTGCTTCTATTATCAAAAATTGCACAGGGTCTGGATTTACGGAGGCTTGCACCATGTCACTCCCAGATGGGGGAGTCTCCCTTAATTCTGGAGGGTTCTCTATAGCTACCTTCCTTAACTCCACTACAAGAAACAAACTTCCTGGCCTTCCTTCCTACAAGAGTACCATAACTGGGTTTCAAGTTATGGCTCTCCCGGACAATGGAATAATCCATGATGCCCCCCCCACAGCCTACAGTTGCTCCATGTACTGGTGCGTAAAATCTTATCAAACTGTCGTCCACTCGGGAATATCGAATGAGACAATCTTGTACTCCTTCCCAAATGCTTCGACTGGGAATTCAGGGGTTTCTACGGATGCAAGAGGCTCTGTGACACTGGACCCGCGCCCAGGGCAGGATGGACCTTTTACAGTGCCCTTCGAGGCCGCTAATGCGATGGGTAGCTATTTGGCAAATCTGTTCGACGGACAAGCCATGGGCGGAATCGGGAGAGCATCATACTCCTCTGACACAATGGAGGCTTTCTACACGGCCATCACGGCAGGCACTCCGGGCAACAATTCGACGACCAATCTAAGTGGCCTCCTGGACAATCTCTCCATGAGCATGACCAGAACCATACGGCTGGATGATTCATCGACAGGCACGAGTATGGTCAACGGAACCGCTTTCAAGACCGTTACGTATATGAGCGTTCAGTTGTGCTGGCTTATCTTGCCTATAGTTATCTGGGTCATCGATCTCATCCTGGTTATCTCCACTATTTGGCGCACAGCGCGCGAGAGACTGGTGCCCTTCAAGTCCAGCAGTTTGGCTACTATCTTTGCTGGTCTGACGGAGCAGAAGAGGAAGGAGGTAGATTGCACGATCGAGACAAAAGTCGACATGGATCATGCGGCGGAGATGTTAACGGTCGCTTTACGAAGGGATGGTGACGGCAAGTATCAGCTGGGATGAACGATACATGACCTGGAGATCGGACAACAGTTCCTTTTTTTATGTTATAGTTCATCTTTTGTTTTCCTGAATTATCTATCGATTCCCTTGGTGTTTTCAGTCCAGATTTCTCCCTTATTGTCTTCATTCTCTTCCTCCATTTTTCTCTTTATCTATTTCTTATGTAATATTTATGGCAGATCATGCCACCAAATGGTTTTTCCTTTGTCATCTTCACCATCTTCTTGCTAGCTGGTCTTCGCATATAGAAGATTTCTTGGAAAAGGGCCTTCTAATCTCCCTATTTTTCTACTGCTTGTCAGTGCTACCAATTTCTATCTAGTGTGTATTTTTGATGGTTTCGGGAGTGCAGTACATGGCCTGAAAAGCGGGACTTGGGAAAAAAAAGATTATATGTACTGTACACGTATATGGGCGTCATCTCTGTCCATTTCCATCTTTGTATGTTAAGTATATGTTGTTTTCTAGATTAGTCTTGTACAAACAATACCACACTACAGTGAGAATGAACCCAAGGTGCCTAACTCTGACTGTTAAGTTAGGGCCTCCTATGTCACGCAAGTAGGTGAGTGCTCATTCCCGAGGCCGTCCTCGACTTGATATCACGAAATATAGAGGTACATCTTCATGTAATATAACCGGATCTTGGGACGAGATCAGACAGCATGACAACGATAACTGCGATCTAGTAGCAATCCAGTTGGTTCAGCGAGAAGCTCTTGTTTCCTCCGTACATTGGTACATCCATCCAAGGTAGATAAACTCACCAGCGCCAAGTCCACCCCTTCAGCCACGGCAGCATCCCACTCCAATCGATGGCCCGGCTGACTGTAACTGGCCATGGAAAGTTGCAGGTCGGGAGAGATGATCCTGCAGATGTGGGCCACCTTGCGCCCTCCGACGATGACATGGGTTGTGATGTGCCAGGGGTCCTGTCCCCGCACTTGGAGTGTTACATCCTCGGTTTCCTTTGCATCTTCATTTTCTGGGCTTTCGCTCCTGGTGTCGTGTTGTTGTCGTCGTTGAGACGCCGCAGCTACAGCCCTCAAGGTAACATCAAGCTTGTCCCGCGTCCACCACGACCACCGGAGTCTGCTTGACAGGATCTTGTCCTCGTCGCTGCTCCCGCCGAAGCGACGACCGCCAGGCAGAATAAGCTCCCAGGAGCACGTCAAGGTGAAGTACCTCCGCCGGAGTTCGAAGAGCGGGAGTCCCGACGCGTCTCGGAACTCACGCCGCTGGCTGTTGCTGAAGCTCTTGCCCTCGACGGTGAAGAGGGTCGAGCCGGCGTAGGCGTCTCTGATGGTGAAGTTGCGCCCCAGCCAGCTGTTGTCGCGCTGCTTGATGTTGATAATGGTTCTGGAGGGCGTCAGGTGCTCTTTTCGGATGGCGATTGGCTGTTGCGGTGCGGTGAGGCGCACCCGCTCGAGGTAGGAGATGGTTTTGTCGTTCATGGTTACTTATCTTTCTGTATGATCGATAACTTGACATTTGATACAGGATACTTATATTGGGATCATTTAATATTACTTTTCAATGACAGTCCAAGGATGAGCACTTAAATAAACTACAGACATGAGCAGAGATAGCTATCTAGCACCTAGGCTACTTCAGCTGAAAAAAGCAACGTTCTCAGCTGCAGGCACAGCCACGGCCCATGACAACATAAACAAGGCACCAAAATGGAAATGAGGCTGTCCATTCTGCATGTGCACCATCTCTGGTCGCACTTCAAATCATCAGTGGTCGCCCTGCCACTGCCACTGTCGCTGATCAATGGAACATAAAATTGGAAATCGACAAAAAGGAAAATAGAAATGAATATCAGTGGAAAGACCCCAGACAGAAAGAACTTGAAGTCCTCCCAGATTTCGTGCTGTCATTGCAGCTCCGGCTGAGATTCAACAGGGCGCATCTCCAACCATTCTTCTCGACGTCCTCTTATCTCTCACACCAAGCACAGTGCTCCTCATTGTCCTTGTTGTCCGCCCGGGAAACTTGCTCCTTCCCGTAGGAGCCAGTTGGGATACTCTCCGAGGTACTGTCCATCAGTACGAAGGTTTCGAGCCTTCTGTTCCTGGTGTTTTCCACGGGCAGGAGGTATGGTAACGAGAGTCGCTTTACCTTCTATCCCGACTACTTTGCGCGGAATGGGATAGTGTTTTCCAGTCTCTCGGATGCTGGAGAGACGCTTGACTTGGAGCTTGCCTGCAACAAGCTTACCTTCGTCTGTGTTGCACTCTGCTTTTCTGATGCTGTCGAGAAAGCCACCCTTGAGGAAGCGCACTTTCTCCTCCGGCTTGGGACAGATAATCTGGGGTACATGTGTCTCCCCATATTCGTACGATGGCGGTGATCTCTGACATCGTTGACTCTGATCTGTATGAGGACCTCCAACCTTCTCCGTGGGCTGCCGCTGCTCTTCTTGTTCTTTCGCAACAGAATGGCCCTTATCCGGCCGCAGATCTACATCTCCCAGCTTAACCGTCCGATACAAGGGTATATTCTGTTCATCGCGAGGCCCAAAGCAATGGAGCACCGTCCGGCCGATATCCGCGTATGTATACCGATCATCGACCAGCCTCGTCACCAGCCCGTCCAACGGTTTGTCTCGGCAGTAGCACATCTTCTCCAGAAACTGACCGATTTCGCAGGCTGTCATGTCGGCAATGACGCATCCGTGCAAAGTGCCACAGAAGATATCTTGTACCTATCTTCGCCCCACGGCCACTCGTTGCTGGACAGGGACTGGGGGCGGGGACGTGTTGAACGTGAAGCTGGACCCGAACGTAGACCTGAACCGTACAGGAAGGTTGGGATTTCCTGGCTGAGGTGCGGCTCCGATCTCGACTTGGTAGTACTCATGGGTATCGGGCTCTGATACGGAGGTGGCATTAACTTGTGAAGTTCTCCGTGTGAACGCGCCCTCCAGTACACCGGCTTTTCTCCGATTCGTAGGAGATATTGACCTACCGTCAACTGGGGCTTAGCTCGCCGCACAGCAGCTGAAGCTGAAGCATGAGCATGGCTGAAGGTCTGTCCTGGAACGTAGGATGCTGGAATGCTGAGATGAGCCGAATCTCAACTTCTTCGTGTCATTCGCCTTCTTACCACCGCCGCTGCTGCCACAAAAGATTCGACTGAACGTCTTCATTCTGACTGACGAGTGAGTGGTGAATGACACTTCCCCTGCTCTGCTCTTCTCTGCTCTCCACCGACGAGGAAACAACAATCCAATCCAATCAATCCTGAATGAAGGATAGGCTAGGCACCCAGTACCTAACGGAGGCTGCGTCCCATCCCGTCACGTTAGGTGGATATCGCGGTTTCTGTCTTGTCTGTCTGTGGTCGCGACTGAGTAGATGCTGTATCTCCGTTGATTACCTCGTTACTCCAGGTAAGAGGTAGGTAAGTAACGACGAGAGCTAGCTTCCACCGTAGCTTGTTCCCGCAGGGTAAAAAAAAATTGGAAAGTAAAAGTACGGTCACTGACCGGACAATTGAGATTGAGTTCCCTCATCGGTGGTGGTCGAGGACAGAGTCATCGTGAAGGCAATAACTATTGAGTATTCACCGAGTCTTATTTATACTATAGATCGGAGAGCAATAATGAAATTGTCTCGTGAATGGACAATGCCTTTGTCACAATGAATGCCATTGGGATAAGGTAACATTATTCTATACTTCATTCCTTTGTCCGTATTTTGCGAGTACGGATGTACTCGACGAATCCGACTCTTGTCGAGTTTCATTGATTGTTGAAAGAATGGACTCGGGACAATCCTATTCACGATTGATGGATAGTATCGCCAGAATACACCACATCTATCTTAGAATGTGAGATCTGAGTGCACCTAATCGGGTTTCTGCCTTTAATAATATATTGTCACCCAACAGTATCGCTCGACTACCAAAAGAAGCCAAGGCCATTACATGCAATCGGATACTGGTTTGTTGGTCGTCCGACATCATATTATTATCACATGATCCTCCCCCTTTCTCCTCGACTCGAACTCGCCGCGAGTGCCAATACCTAAGCATGATCTCGAGAGTTATGGAAGCTCAGTACCTGGAAACACCTCTAGGAGGCCTCCCAAAGCTCACGCGATTAGGACAAGGGGAGGGTGACAAGGCGATTGTTACGCGACAAGAATGCATGATTCCCATGCATAGCCACGATACTTGTTTAACGTTCATTGGTGATCGGTATGAGCACCTTTAATGTCGTCTATGAAAGTTACATCGCAGCTCAAGACTTTCTCTCATTGGTTTTATGGATCACGATTTGTCGAGCACAGTCTCTTCTACTGCTGACTTAAGGATCCCAGCTGTTTTGCCGCAAAGTACTTCGTAGTGGATATTTCTCATCGCATCAAATGCACCGCAATTTGTCTGCATGATAGCGATGTACTATACAACAGCACTAAAGGGACGCGAATCAATCCTCCTACTAGGTCAGACATACAGCCGCTAGGGGAGTAAAATAAGGATCCCTTCCAATCTCTCCTGAAACTACATTGGGTATTAACTGGCCCTATTTTAAATCCTTCCATTTACCATGCTCTCTATGTGTCTCGGCGTTGCCAAATATGCTTAATCTCGATATGTTAGGTGCACCAGGCAGGGCAGGCACACTCCAACCTCAAGCCTCGACAAGGCTCTCCGTCTCCCTGCTATGTCACAGCCCTCCATCAACTCTCAGCCTTGCCTCTCTCCTAACATTGCCATATCTATCGTGCTAGAGCCAACTCCCATCACAGCCAGTTGAAAATTGTGGGTGGCGCTTCCTTCTGATTAACTGTCTCTGTTAGGTGTACTTGGTGCCTTCGTCTTTGCTTGGATAACATGAATGGATCAGGCGGCTCTGGATTGCAAATCCCCCCTGATGGCTTGACGGTCCTTGTGGATCCGGACAACCCTTTCTTAGAGTAAGCATCTGCCATATTCTTGTCCTGCAATCCTACGCTGACCAAATGAAGCATCGTGTTTGTCCATGGTTTTACGGGTCATCCCGAAGAGACCTGGACTCACAACCGAGGGAACATAACCCCCTGCGATGGATGTAACGACGAAGATGAAGCGGACGAGCCCCCGGTAAAATTTCTAAGACTTGGCCTATTTGCAAAATGCCCGCAACAGGGACGTACCGGTCACAAAGCTGTTTATTGGCCTCGGGATCTAGTTCCACGTACACTCCCAAATGCTCGGGTTCTTACCTACGGATATGACACGCACATCAGGCACAAGCTTGGTCCTCCAGTGAGCAGGAATACTGTATATGATATCGCTGGGGACTTTCTCGTAGCACTGGAGGCGAAACGACGGCCGGACACATCAAGACCGGTGATATTCATCGCTCACAGTCTGGGAGGAATTGTCGTAAAGGAGATGTTGCGACAGTCGAGTGTCTGCCGAATGAGTCAAAGCCATCTCCACAAGATATTTGAGTCGACCGTTGGCATCATTTTCTTTGGCACTCCGCACGCCGGTGCAGACCCTCGTGGTTTCCCCCATCATGTCTTCCAGAAAGTCATCGAATTTCTCGGATGGTCGGTCAATGAGCAAATTGTCGATACGCTCTTACCATCTTCAGAGCGTCTGAGAGAGCTGAGAAACGAGTTCGTCTCCATAGCTCATCAAAGAAACTGGATCATACACTCCTTTCAGGAACAATTTGGCGTCTGGTTCCTTAATAACCAAAAGGTATGGTGACACCCTTGGTGCTGTCATCAGCTCTGTTCCTGATTTTTTTTAGGTTGTTGAGGACACATCGTCCTATCTGAACTATCCTCTCATCGAAACTACTGAACATATTGCGAGGAATCACATGGACATGTGCCGATTTACTGGATTTGAGGATGTCGAATATCAGAAAGTTGCTGCGGCCCTCAATAGGATCTCCAATGCTGTCTTCAAGCATTCCACAGCAATGGGATGCTTACCGCTGAGTAACCAAAGACGGATGCTGCTAAGCTCCCTTGGATTTGATCAACTCGAAGCCCGTCATATGAATATTAAGAACGCCCACGCGAAGACATGCAAATGGCTGCTCTCCAAGTCAGAATACTGTGACTGGCTTGATGTCAATAAACTAATAGAACATCATGGATTCTTGTGGATCAAAGGAAAGCCTGGCACTGGAAAATCAACCATTATGAAGTATGCGCTTTCCCATGCCAGGAGAACGATGAAAGACAGGATAATCATTATGTTCTTCTTCAACGCGAGAGGAGGCAACCTGGAGAAGTCAACACTTGGAATGTATCGATCCTTATTATTGCAACTACTCGAGAGAGTCCCGGAGCTTCAACGTGTCTTTGACTTGCTTCAGTCAACGATGTGGAACACCAGTGGCCAGCATATATGGACCGTAGAGATACTGAAGGAACTATTTGAGCACGCAATAAAAAGCCTTGGGAATCACCATCTGACATGCTATATCGATGCTCTCGATGAATGCGACGAGAAGCAAATTCGGGACATGATAGCATTTTTCGAGCATCTCGGTGAGCAAGCAATCGCAGATAATATTCGCTTTCACGTCTGCTTTTCCAGCCGTCACTACCCCCACATCACAATCAAGAAAGGACTCAGTCTGATATTAGAGGGCCAAGAGGGGCACAATCAAGACATTGTCAACTACTTAGACAGTGAATTGAAGATTGGGCACAGCAAACTTGCTGAGCAAATTAGAAGCGAACTTTTCAACAAAGCATCTGGAATATTCATGTGGGTTGTCCTTGTTGTGGAGATACTTAACACCGAGTATGACGGCGGTCGCGTACATGAACTTCGACAAAGAATCAGGGATATCCCTGCGGACCTACACGAGTTGTTTAGGGATATTTTAACAAGAGGTCCTCACAACAGAGGCGAGCTGCTGTTGTGCATTCAGTGGGTGTTATTTGCAAAACAACCATTAACACCAGAGGAGCTATATTTTGCAATTCTCACAGGCATTAAACTGGACGCAGCAATTGAATGGGATCCTGAAGAAGTCACACCAGAAGTTATGAGGAGATTCATTCTCAATTCCTCAAAAGGACTCGTGGAAGTCACAAAGTCAAAAATTCCAACAGTTCAGTTTATCCATGAATCTGTTAGGGATTTTTTGCTCAAAGAAAACGGACTCAGTAAGATTTGGTCTGACCTTGGGAACAACTTTCAAGTGCAGAGCCATGAGCGTTTGAAGCGGTGCTGTCTTGCCTACATGAACATGGATGTCACCAGTCATGTTGACCTGAGCCGATTACCAAAAGCATTCTCCCAGGAGGCCGCGGATCTCCGACAGTCAGCAGGCAATAAGTTTCCATTCCTTGAATACGCAGTCCGAAATGTGCTGTACCATGCTGAAGTAGCAGAAAGCTGCGGGCTGCCCCAAGATGATTTCCTCCAGAGCTTCCCCCGTTTGCATTGGATCAACCTTCGCAATCTCTTTGAAAAGTATGAGGTGCGCCGATATACACAGAGTGCAAGCTTGCTGTATATTCTTGCGGAGAACAATATGGCAAACCTCGTCAGAGTTTCGATGAGAATTTCGCCTTTGAGACACCCAATTTTTGATGAGGAGGACGAACGTTATGGTACTCCATTCTTAGCGGCCCTAGTTGCTGGCAGTGAGGACGCGGTCTGCGCAATGCTCGAATCGGAAGTCCACCGACACCCTTCAAACAGTGTGCTTCATGACCTCTATATCAAGTACCGTCACCACCCGGACGAACGGGTCCAGTATAAACGTGATCTCAAGTATCAAAAGGATAAGGCCATTCTTTTATACACAGCAGAAAACAACGACACAACACTTTCAACTTTTCTATTTGAGACGGGAAGGTATGATCCAAACCTGAGAGATAACAACGGCCGGACTTTACTTGCACAGGCAGCTGCAAGTGGAAATGAGGCCAGTGTGAAGTGGCTTCTTTCAACAGGGAGAGTAGAAGATCCAGACTCACGAGACAATTATGGTTGGACTCCACTATCTCTGGCGGCTGGGAATGGAGATGAGGCCATTGTGAAGCTTCTTCTTTCCACTGGGGGAGTAGATCCAGACTCAAGGGATAATCGTGGCCAGACTCCACTCTCCCGAGCAGCCGGGAATGGATATGAGGCCATTGTGAAACTGCTTCTTTCCACAGGGAAAGTAGTTCCAGACTCACGAGATGATTCTGGCTGGACTCCGCTATCCCTCGCAGCAAGGAGTGGACATGAAGCCATTGTGAAGCTGCTGCTTTCTACAGGAGTGGATCCAGAGTCAAGAGATCATAATGGCCGCACTCCATTCTCAGAGGCAGCTTGGGGAGGACATGAGGCCGTTGCAAAGTTGCTTCTTGCCACAGGGGAAGTGGATCCGGATTCAAGATCTATATTGGGCCAGACTCCACTGTTCCATGCAGCTAAGCGCGGACATGAAGGCACTGTGCAGTGGCTTCTTGCCACGGGAGAAGTAGATCCTTATGCTGCAGATATTTATGGGAAAACACCACTGTCAGTGGCGAAGTCTCAAGGATACAATAGTATTGTGGACATGCTTTTGGCCTATGCTGAAGAGCGCAAGCTTGAGATGTCATGCTGGAATTCTTGCCTACCTATGGAAGTGGACTAGGATGACTCCTGAACTACCGATCAGTTGAATGATTGGTCCCTGACAGAGAGGAGTCTTTCATTCTGCAAGATCAGAGCTCCGGTCATAGGCATTTGAATATTCACGGCAAGATCTGCTATCTATCTATCTATCTATATATATATATCTGTCCATCTATCGTCATTGTTAGCATTCAACTATTTATGGTATTTTGGAATTATGTTGTCTTCTCTTTATTTAAAAATCCCTTCAACTGCCTACTCTCCGATGGAAGTAGGCCCTTGGTCTCGCTTGCTTTTGATCCGAGTTGCGCATTGCGTCGCGTCGCGTATCTATATACTGTACATACAACGATGACAACCTAGCGCTGCGACTTTTTTTTATCATTCTATTATGCTACTGTACGTAATGTACATGTACATATGGCTGGGAATTGTAGAGTGTGTGTATTGAATTCCAGTGGAATGGAAGATGCCAATACAGATGCAGATGCAGATACAGAGATGTATGTGTATCTAATATCTAATATCTGATATTTGATATTAAGTAGATAGATAGATAGATAGAGCAACCAACTAACCAACTAACCGATCTTGAGTCTGGAGGCTAGGGCAGATTAAGATTATTATTATTATTAGCAAATAAATAAATGCCTCTACTGTACTTGTTCTGGCATTACGGCATCTGCGGCGTTGTATTTTTCTGCAGGTAGATATATACCAGATACCTATCTGGTTTACATCAGTGGTATGTTACAGCACATGGAAGTAGAAGTGATTAGAAAAAGTTCCATCATGGATCAATTAACCAATCAATTGATTAAATATCCCTTCCCCCGCTTAATAATATTAATAAGCCGGGAGGAAGGGGAATGAAAAATAAGATATACTACCGTACATGTACATATAATAGCATGATTAGAATACTGTACTGTACTGTACATTCTATTTAGGTAGTCGTCCTCCGCCTTGACCTGAACCGAAACAACCAAAACAACAACAATAAGCACGGACTCGCCAAGTGGGGTATAATATGATGTGACCGAACAGAGCGTATCCTTAAAGGCTCCCCCTGCGTAAATAAAAGGGTATTAATAGACAAAAAAGATGATACAATATGCGGAGGAGGAGGAGGAGGAGAAGGAAGGAATAACAGAAGCGTGATATATCCGTATGGATGGCAGGCAGGGTCATGCTCAATTAAAGGAGGTAATAATCAACGGCAGTCAAGACACATCGGAATCGGCACATAAAAGAAAATCCAATTCGTCGGAATGAATGGTAAGAAGAGACCAGTCCGTTACAGCAACCGGAAAAGTATAAAGGATGGTGTTTTCAAAGCCACAACACCCACCGAATGCCCGAGATCGCCCCCCGCCAGACCCCCCTCGTGATCTTGAACACCATAACAACGAGCCACACCCACCACATCACGCCGACGACCACCCACTCGAGCAGCACGAACCCGACGCGCCGCACCCAGCGGAACCGTCGGTTGCGCTTCCGGATGCCCTTGTCCAGCGCGTCGCTGAGCTGCTTCACGGCCAGCGTGCTCGTCGTGTTGAGCTGCGTGCTCAGCGCCTCCGCGTCCGCTGCGGCGGCACGGACACGCGGTGTCAGGGACTGGTTGATCAGCGCTTCGAGGCTCTCCAGCTTTGTCTTCAGCGCGGGGGTGGTCACGGTCGAGAAGACGGTCACGGAGTGCTGGAGGGACGTCTTGGTGCTCTGGAACGACTGGACGAGGTTTCGGGCGGCGCAGTCGAATTCCTCGATCTGGGGCACTCGTGGGACGGGTATGCTGGGGTTGCTGGCTAGGCTCTTCACCAGGAAGTCAGCCGGGACGCTGCGGATCGTTTCTGCCCTGCGGCAGATCTCGCGCGCTTTGATCCCTGAGGAAAGGAGGAGAGCGCGCACGCGTTCGATCTCCCGCTTCTCCGTCAGATTCCGATCGGCGGACAGCGTGGTGATACTGCGGTCGGAGATGCTCCATGCGCGCGTAGCCTCCGACAGCTTGGGGCGTTGCTTGCGCGACGAGGTGTGTTCAACATTCGCGAGGCCAGTCACAGGAGGACGAGTGAGACTGAAACGCTCCGAAGCGTCTTTGAACTGGCCTTTGTTGAGTCGATTCCGGTCTCGGAAGACGTCCAACGAAGAGTCATAACCGTAGCTACGCCCGCGGTCGTCCATAGCCATACTGGCATCTTCTGCATTGCTGGTCTTCTCATGCTCAGCACTCGCGGCACGGCCACGATCGCGGGTCGGAAACTGAAAATCCGCCGCGCGCTGGAATTCGGATGACTTGCGAGGGTTGCCCTCATCCTGCTTGAACGGGGAGGTGAAGATCGGAAGATGTGGAATGAAGGACTTGGAGGAATCCTTCTCTGTCTCCCTACGAAGCAGACGGCCTCCTTCGTCCGAGAGGGTCGGAAGACGTTGCAAAAGCGCCTTTGGCCCAGACTTCCAATCGATAGCCCCTTTCTCGTCATCTGAATCGTCGGACACCACACTCGACGCCGCTGATGATGAAGTCTTCCGCGACTGGCCCAGTGACGAGTCCTTTTTCCAGATGAAGTCACCTACTCTCGAGACTTCATTTCCAACGATCTCCGCAATCCTTCCTCCCTTGAATATACCACTTAGTCTCGACTCCCGCGGGCCAAAGGACTTCCGTGCTCTGGGACTGCTCGCTCTTCGTACGTCATTAGCTGCCCGCTCGTCTTGGGTATGAGAAACCAAACTATCAGGCATATGGCTTGGTTCATGTTCTCCGACCGGCGTAAGCGGATCGATATCATCCGTATTTTGCCTCTGCAACGAGGCAGGCTCAGGGGAACTTTCGTCATTTGGCCCGCCAGTTTCCAGCTTGTTCCGGTGTCTGCTCCTCTTCCGCTCGTGGAAAGGGCCTATCATCCGCGGCAAAGCCTTTTTCCCTGGCGATGGCGAGCGACTGGAAGGCGGAGATAGGTTGACCGCGATGCTGGGGAAGTAGCCCGCATACGCCGGCGAATTCGGAGCCGTGCTCTCCATAGACATTCGAGGATAGTCCTTCTCGCCCGTGCTGGTCGCTGACGAGACGGAACCCCTGGCTAGATCGGATCTGTCCATCCTCGTTTCCGGAGAAGGAAGTTGAGAAGCCTGACTGGGACCAGACACCATATGCTTCCCAGCGTCATCGGCCGGAAACTTTGGCGAGCTTGGCGACTCGTAGTCCCGAAGATCAGATACCCTTCTATCAAGTATCGCACTGTCACGCTTATTGTTAAGCCGCCGGCTCCAGCGCGAGCGGCCTCTGCCGCGCGAACCCTCGTCATCGCTGCTGGAGCTGCTCGAGGAGCTGCTCGACCCGATAACGGATCTTCGAAATTTCGATTTCATATCCTTCTCCGAGCCGCTCCGACTCACTGAGATGTGCAGAGAATTCTGCAGTCTATGCCTGCGACGTCCACGACCGAAGCTTCTCGAGTGTCGCGGCGCGCTGTGCTGGAAGGTTGGGAGGGTAGGTGAGGCAAGTTCATCTGTACCAGCAACCTCCTGCTGTTCAATTGCTGGAACTTTATCCAAAACCGGGGTTGACTTCTCCCGGCCAGTACGCTTGAGCTCGATTGAGTCAGGATACAGCTTGTTGCCGTCCCTGTCCACAATCTTGGTCTTGTTGCGACCTTCCTCGAGCCACGCGGCGTCTGCCAAGAGCTCTGCGGGTGAGATTATCCAGTCGATTCTCGGTCGTCGGAGCTTTACAGTGCCAGTCCCTCGCCGCAGGCTTGAAGCCGGAGAAGTCGCCGCCAACCCGTCCGCAGGCTTGTCTTCTGGAGCATCGCCTTTCCGTCGATCTTGGAATGGCGGGAGGATGACACAGTGGTCAGTATCGTATTTTTGCTCGCCATGCTGCTCCTCAATCGCATTGACCCATTCATGAACTCTTGCAACATCGTGCCACCCCTCCGACTCGGTGTCGATGGGGCACTTCTCTCGGAACCTCACTTTCCGATTGCGAATCGCCTGCAGCGGATTGTAGACGCGGCCCAAGGCAGTACCATCACTAGCCTGAGAAGCAGCACCACTGGCAGGATCGTGTGCGGGAGAACGTAAGGGAGGGAGGTGAGGAAGCAGCCGCAGGTACTCGTAGAAGAGCTCGAAATGAACACGAGCCTTTTCTGCTCGCGCGAGGGTAGCCTGTGAAGGCTCATAAGGTGCTCGCAAGCCATCGTCCATAGCCCTGAACCCCAGCCCTGACGGAGTGGAAGATTCTCTGCCCATCTGCTGCGCAGAATGGGGGAAAGCCCGAGATCCATCTTCAGAGCCCGGGTAACCCGAGAGACGACGGCCCTGGGAAGGATGTTGCGGCCCGCCACTCGAGGTAAGCCTCCTCCCACCGCCCGGAATCGGACTCGACGCGAAACGCCCAGGACCACCGATGCTCCTCCTCCTCGACTCGCTCAGATTCAGCGCCAAAGTCACAATCTGCGCCGCATCCGTATCGAGACCGGTCGTCGGACCATTCGACGCAGCAGAGGCAGCTCTGGCACGGGTGTTGGGCGCAGTGCCCATGCCCGGTTCTGGCGGTGCATGCTGATGTGGAGGAATCTCCTCGGCCGTAGCAGAAGAAGCGGTCGTGACAGCCTTGCCCAACGGCGAACTCCCCACCGACGGTTTCTGGTGACTGCGACGCCACGGCAGGCGGGACTTTTTCTTGGGGACGACGAGCTGCTCGGGCTCCTGCTGCTGTCCGACGGAAACCCTGCGCTTGCCTGATCCTGTCTCCGAAACCGTTCCCGTCGAACCACTCGCATCAGAAGACGTAGAATGCGGTGACCGACGATTGTTGTTATACAGGGAACCACTCCGCAGCAACTTGCTCGCCGCAGGCGTCGTCAGGAAGGCCGTATCAAGCAAGAACCCTCCACCACCCCCACCACTACTACCACGGGTGCTCGAGCTCTGCGTCCTCCGCTGGGGTCTCTGACCCTGACCTTGACCTTGACCGTGACTCTGATGATGTTGTTGATAATGATGGCTGCCGCTGTGTATCCTCTTCTCCTCGTCGCGCGAAAAACCGCTGCCCAGGGTACTTCCCTCCGGCTGCTGCTCTCCTCCTCCCCCTCCTCCTGTGTTTGTGCTCATGCTCATGCTCAGACTACCACGGCGGCCGCCGGACCCGTCGCCATCATCATCCATCTCCATTTGTCCCTGTCCCTGTCCTTGTATGGTAGTAGTAGATGAAGTATCCTCTCGCAGGTACTCGAAGCCATCGCCATGAGCGTTGGATGTAAGTCTGCGTGCCGTGACGTGTGTGGAGGTCGAGGACGATACGGGTCTCGGGGTATAGGGATGGGCATTCGTATCCGTCCCAGGCGCAGACGAAGACGAAGACGAAGGAAGAAGACGCTCTCCGATCATGCCATCGTTTGTCAGATTTGGATGCGATGACATTGGCGAACGCAACGCAACGCAACGCAGGGGGTGGATCGTCGTCGTCGTCAGTTAGGTAGGCAGTACCTGTTAAGTAGCTACCTGGCAGGACGAGGACGGGCTTCTTCCAGCGCAGGAGTCTGCAGAACCATGAGTGTCGTCGGAGCCGGGTTGGTTACCGGCACGCGAAGCAGAAAAGGTGCAGCGGTGATCGCATAGGAGAAGGAATATCGAAGCCCAACATGGAATGCAGGAGGAGTAGATACTGCCGGGACAAGGGATCCTGGATCTTGGCGCGCCGCTCGGACGGCGGCCGCGTGGGCATCGTCCTTCTTGGTGGTCTTGGTCTCCGTGTCCGTCTCCGCGCTGGCCAGGATCCATCCGTCGGCGGGTTGCTGCAAACACGGCAAACATGTACGCATACGCATCTATATTTAACGACAGCCATATATGTATATATATCACTGGTACGCCGAGAATTTGGACATCCATATAGAAGCAGGATAAATACAGGATTACAACTTTCCATGTCTATCCATTCGCCTTCTATAATATCTAGCCGTCAACACAAATACATGTACTGATTGACGGAACAGAACAAAATCTCTCGAGTAAACAAAAGGAAAATCTGGCATTGGCTCTACGTAAAGCACAGAGCGCAGCTATAGGTACAGGTCCTGTATACGCGGAGGGAAAAGAAAAGGAGCGTCACAGTGTTTGTTCTCTCACTGCTCAACCCTCAAGCACTGGAGTCGTGCCTCGGTCTCGATGACCTGGAATACAAGCGTTAGCCGTCTGATCCGTTGTATTGCGCAAGCAAATCCGTGACTTTTAAGCAGGGATCCTCAAACTCACCTCCAAAGCCTGTCTCACCTCCAGCACCCGTCTCACATCCGCCAGCCAGTCCTTGCTCAGGATCCTGGCCCAGCCCGTCAGCTGGTTCATCTCGCGCGCGGCGGCGTCGAGGTTGCCCTCCTCCAGGAGGCTCTCGGTGCGCGCGAGGATGCTCTCCACGTCGTTGCCGTCGGGCGTGGCCTCCTTCTTGAACATGACCTTGCTCAGCAGGAAGCTGGCGAGGTGGCTGGCGATACCCGCGTCCTCGGGCAGCAGGCTGGCCTTGCGGACCTCGTTAGCCACCCGGCGGAAGCGGTCCACGATCTGCGCGGACGAGGGGATGCCGCGCTGGTAGGCCGTGGGGTTGATCGACGCGATGGCGGCCGCGACGACAGGGTCGTCGCCCGCCAGCTCCTTCACGGCCACGAGCTCGCGGACAAACGGCCGCGGCATGTCCGAGCGCTCGAGGGCGGTGCGGACGGCGTCGACCGCGACCTGGAGCTGCTGCGTCTTGAGGTTCGTGTCGATCACGTCGCTCCACTCGGTGGTCATCTTCTCGAGCTGGTTGACGTTGGCAGTCAGCTCGCTCAGCTTGGCCAGACGGCCCTCGCGCTCCCTCTCGACCAGCTCCTTCACGTCGTTGAGGTACCTGCGGTTCAGCTCGATGGCCTGCTCGACCAGCTCGTTCTTCAGGCGGGCCTCGGCCAGCTCCTGAGCCCGCTGGAGCTCGGTCTGGAGCTTCTCCTGGTAAGAGCGGGACAGCTTCTCGCGCTCAGCCTCGAACTCCTCACGGAACGCAGCGGCCTCGGCCTCACGCGCCTCTTCGATCCGGCGGAGGAGCTCTCGCGCAGACTCGTCGAAGGTTGCATGGGCCTTCTTGATCTCCTCCTGCGCTGCCTGCTGAGCCTCGGTCTTGATAGCCGCGATCTTCTCCGCGATTCTCTGAAGGTCCACCTTGGCCTTCTCAATCGGCGCAGTGTACTTCTCAGCGGCGGCGTCGGCGCTGATCGCAGCGATGATACCGTTGAAGGCGTTTACCAACTCCTGCACAATAGGCTCCTCCGACTGTGGCTCAAGCGAGACGGGAGAGATAGCAGGCTTTCTGGGCTCCTCCTTCTCCGGCTGCTCCTGCTTCTTGGGCTCCGCGGGAGCAGCAACCTTGGCGGCCTTGTCCTCCTTGGCCTTCTGAACAGCAGCCGTCTTCTTCTGCACCTCCTCGTTGGCTTCAATGGCACTCATGTGCTTTCCCTTCTTGGTAACATCAACACCGGCGGGCTCCTCTTCCTCCGAGACCTTCCACGACACTCCGCTCTTGCCGGGTATCGTTACCTTGGCCCCTTCGTCTCTGGGGGTCGGGGTGGTGAGACGCTTCGCGGCGTTGGGGAACCGGCGGTAGAAGTCACGCTCCTCGAAGTAGAGCACAACCTCCTCGGCGTACGGGACGTACTCGGTGAAGAAGTCGTGGAAGTTGTCCGACTTGAGCGCGAGGAAGACACCGCCCGCGTAGGCGAGTCCGGAGGTGAGGATCAGGTACAGGAGAAAGCGGCGGAAGCGGCCTGTCTTGCGCGCTGGTGGCGGGGGAGGAGTCGAAGTCCCTACAGGAGTCTTAGCAGGGGTTTCTGGCGGCTGTATCGATGACGGGGGGGAGGTCTGACCCTGCGCACTCGGAGACGGCGGGTTCTTGGGAGCATTCTCTGAGGGGATCGTCGAGTCCGACGAGGGGGTCGCGGGCGTGGCGGAGCTGGGGTTAGGATTCGTCGAGTCGGCGAAGAATCTCTAGACAGTCAAGAACTGGCTGTCAGCAAAGATATCGTCGAGCAATTGGTAGGAAACCTTGGCAATCCGTACCTGGCCGGCAAGCCGGCCGCTCACGCCAGCTCGGGACAGCCATTGAGGCGCTGCCCGCTGGCGAACCGGGAACGAGAGCAGCGGCCGGCTCGACACGATCGAGGAGCGCAGCATGGCGGGCTGCACTGCCGGGGGGGGGAAGTGCTGGGTGCGGGCGTGGTGGGCGGTGATGTTGTTCGAGAGAAAATAATGCGGACCCGAGATTTGATCATGTTTTACGATCCGCTCCGACGATCCCCCCGATGCGGGTCAAGCTGCCGCCCACGCGACCGCTCTCGTTACTTAGCAGGTCTTTCTAGTGCAAGGTCACTATCGCAAAACTCTCCATCTCAAATGTCATGAGCAAGTATAGCATCTCTCGTGAACGGTTCACCCTGTCCTCTCATCCTGCCATGTTGGTCTCCCACGTCGCCGGCCTGGCCTGCTCGGAAGCGCCCGGCCGAACCAAGGGATCCTCGACACCGTTCTCCTGGGCCAACGCCGCAGTTTCACTCTCAGAGACCCTTTACTTCTCAAAATGTTCATACATGACTTCTTTGGTCACATTTATAGCATATTTATTCCCGTCTTGTGCATGCTCTGATCATGCTGGGCGCATGTCTGGAAGGAACATTTCGAGTCTCGTGATCATCTTTATCCGTCTTAAGAGTCTTGCGGAGCATGCTCCTGTTCATATATACATGTACACCGTACATTTCTTTTTTGGATTATTCAAGCTCCGAGTCTGCTCTTCAAGCTGAAGCCGTCTTTCTATTGTAGGATCTAAATTAACTTCTAAACCGAGTTCTCCTTCTTAGTATGTTTTTTTTTTTTTTTTCTTGTCGCACAATCCAGGCTCTATGTGCGCATATATGTTGATGTTGATGGAAGAGTTCATCGCATCACAATTCATCTATTTCTTTTCGCAGGTTACGCCGATACGCATACTCATTAACTATTTATTCAAAATTTCTGCTCAATATCTAATCACGGGCAAAAAAAGAGCAGCGCGTGATGTTTCCAGCAGCACAAAAATGTTTCCGTCTTTGAAGCCGGCTGCACGGCCAGCCGGATTAAAGCAGAGCAAGGCCTTCTTTGCTACATACAACGCTTCCTCTTTCCACAACTCCCGGGTCCACAAATCATCCTTCAATGCATATATTATTATTATCATTAAGAATCACGTTGCGAGCCGTTGACGACGAATGGCTGCGACGGTACATGTTGAGGACCTACGTGGAACGGGAAACCGCCGCACCGAGTACCTTGGAGAACCTCCACGCTGATGGACCCCTGGAGCTCCGTGCCCTCCTATCCAATTAGGATTTCCCAATTTCCAAGGATATATCAAGTACGGTCTGAAAGCCATGGTTCGATCTATACCGTTTATCTACCTTGGGGGTGAACTACTGCGATGTTGCGCCGTTGACCCATTGTCTGTATGACTAGAGTATGGACATGGGGCCTTCTGTGTCCCCCCGGTTAGCCGCCCAGGGCCGGATCGTGGGTATTTAAGCGCACAATGTCGTTTCAGGTCTTTGTTCTTTTATATATTTCGTTTTTCCTTCATCCAGTTGACTTTCCCTTCTGTTGGATGGGAAGTTTTCTTTCTCCTGATTCGGGATTACTTCCGCTGACGGTCATCATGGCTATCAAGTCAGATGCACCTCCGAGCAAGGATGTCGTGAAGACATCCAACGGCGTCGAGCAGAAGGAGAATGGCTCGGAGGTCAGACAGATGCCTGTAACGTTGCTCTCGGGTTTCCTGGTACGTCTTTTAGTTCCTCGTGGGATTAATCTTCAGCGACCAAAAGATCGTCCTGCCAGATGGTCAAAACGGATGCTAACGGCTTGACGCTTTAGGGAAGTGGAAAGACAACCCTGTTAGAGCACATCCTCAGATCACCAGACCATGGCCTTAAGATTGCGGTGATTGTCAACGACATGAGCAAGTCTGTCTACCCTGTCAGCTAGGCAATGCCTCATGCAGACTCCGCTAACATAGAACGCAGAATCAACATCGATGCCGCTCTGATAACGAACCACAAGGTCTCTCAGACAAAAGAAAAGCTCATCCAGCTGCAAAACGGTTGCATTTGCTGCACACTCCGCGGAGACCTTCTCTCTGAACTCGCACGATTAGCGAAGTCAAAGGAGGTGGAATACGTTGTCATCGAGAGCAGCGGCATCAGCGAGCCAATGCAGGTGGCTGAGACATTTACCGCGGAGTTCACTGCGGCCATGATGGAGGTCGATGCGGACAGCATGGATACCGATGAGGAGAGTAGGAAAATCCTGGAAGAAATGTAAGTCAATAACACTTGTGATAAGAGGTCATTGTGCCAGTACTAACCTCCATCTACAGAGCAAAGATCGGCGGTCTCCATAAGCTGGCGAGATTGGACACGACGGTGACTGTCGTCGATGCATTCAATCTCTTCCCCAACTTTGATACTACAGAGTTCCTCTCCGACCGCTATGGCTCCGACGAGATCATCCCAGAGGATGAACGGACCATATCAGACCTGATGACCGATCAGATAGAGTTTGCGGACGTCATCATCGTCAACAAGATCGAAACTGTTGACGAGGCCACACGTGTTCGGATCAGAAATTTGATCAAACTGCTTAACCCCGATGCCAAGGTGCTGGAGACGAGCTACTCCAAGGTCGACGTGAGGGAGATCGTGAACACAGGGAAGTTCAGTTTCCTCAAGGCAGCCTCGGGAGCCGGATGGCTGAGGAGCTTGCACGAAATGACCATCCGAGAGACCGGCGTGGGGAAGAGGATGGCGCCAACGCCGGAGACCCTGGAGTAAGTCTGCATCAAGCAATGACTCTATGAGAGTCCTTACTGACCATTTGGCTGCGTGCAGGTACGGCATCAACAACTTCGTCTACTCAGCCCGAAGACCATTCCATCCGCGCCGTCTATTTGCCCTCCTCCATGACAAGTTCATTCTTCTTCAGAACTCGGAAGTGCATGACGAGGAGGAGGAGGATGAAGAAGACGAAGACCAAGACGACGACCGAATGGAGACCGACGAAGACGACGCCGCGAGTGACGCGGAGGTCGACGATATCGAGGACTTTGAACAGCCCGAACCAGCCACCATCTTGGCCAACAAACGAGCCCACCCCGCCTTCGGGCCAGTCCTCCGCTCGAAAGGCTTCTACTGGCTTGCCACCCGTCCGCTCCAGTTCGGAGAATGGAGCCAAGCCGGCGGCATGTTGACCGTTGGCTGCGGTGGCCCGTGGTTCGCGGAGGTCCCTCGCGACTTCTGGCCCGAGGACAAGGACGTCTACGAGTCGATCGAGCGCGACTTTAGCGGGCCCTGGGGCGACCGCAGACAGGAGATCGTGTTCATCGGTGAGGGGATCAACACAGAGCTGATAACGTCCCTGCTGAACGAGTGCTTGCTCAACGACGAGGAGATGGCCAAGTGGGAGGGGGTCATGAGAGATGAGACATTGTCAAGAGAGGAGAAGGCGGACAAACTGGGTCGCATGTGGGAGGACGGCTGGGAGCCATGGCCTGCCTTTGAGATCGAGGGCGAGGACGAGAGTGCAGCATGCGAGCTCCCAGAGAAGACCAACGGTGAGAACCGGCCAAAGCATCGTATCAGCGAGCATCTGGGCCACAGCCACGGACACAATCACAGTCATGGCCATGGTCATCACCACGCCAGCGGGAAGAAAGCTGCAAACCAGAAAGCTGTGAGAGCATAATGTCCCTCATGATACCACGACATTTATAGCTGAAGAATGATATTGAACATGTTAATTATAGCAGGCATAGTTGGCTGTGCTTGTTGGATAAGTTCAAGTGCCTTGGAGTAGCTCAAGCAGATGGACCACGTCAGAGCCCTAAGCCCTAACCCGCGCGCCAAGACCGGCGGACGACGCGCTCCTCCGTGCCAAGCCCGCAAAGCACCGAAGGAGACAGGCGGAGCCCGCTGCCCTAGCCCGTAGCGTTGCTTCACGTTAGCTCTCCACCGGGGCCTGCGGATCTCTGGCTCGTTCTCCTCGGCCGCCGTGGGCTGGAGCGGCTCGTGGCTGTGGATGTGTCTTGCTTCTCGCAAGGTGTCGTTTCCACCGCGGTCTGGGCGCTTCAGGACCTCCATGTCGCGGTCTATCCAGAGGCCGGGGAGCTGTCAGCTGACGACGATATCTGCTGCGGGTGATTAAGAATGCATACGATAATGATTCACTGTCATTATGCCTGTGAGATATAAGTATGGACTGCTTTTATTTCTGACTGACGACCATACGGTCCTCACGGATCGGCTATGACCGTCCTGATAGTTCCACCCGCGGAGAGGGAACACGGAGCCCCGGGAATGCCCGCCGAGGGACCTTGGACGCCGTCTCCGTCTCCACGGCTCCCTTGATCTCCCGAAGCCTCTGCTTGCTATAAATGTCGAGGCCGCCGCCTTAGGTCCCCAGGGCTACGGCCTTGGCAGCGAGCGGAAAATTCGCAGGCTCGCATGAGACATGTCTGGACGATTTCCTCTTCCGTGAAATTAGCAACGCCTTCTTTTGGACATCACTGTCCTACTTGTGGTTGTCATCCCCGTCACATATACTGCATGGAGACACTCCCTAGGTGCAACAGGGATGGTTGCTGCTGGCAGGCGGATGCAAAGGCCAGAGTGGACGAATAGGGAAAAGTCCTGATCTTCCGCTGCCCGTCATCCATCGGTTTGATTTCATTTCCTTGATGTTGCGTGGTCGCTCTGATGAACCCCGGGCGGCTTGACATACCAAAGTCATTGATGGTGTTGAGTGCGGGGCATCGTCAAAGGTAAGACTTGGACTGAATAAACTGGTCCGAAAGTTAGAGTCGACGTGTTGGCCTTTATATATGTAGGGTACACATGGTTGCTAACCCATATTTGTATCCGGCAGCATCATCATGGTGACTTCCCACTCCTCGCAGATCGCCCGATCTCTGTCAAGGCGCGCGGCGGCGTCTCCGTCTCCGCAGGCCTGTGGCAGCAATACGATCAAGTCCCCAGACTATGACACCCCTCTCCACGTCGCTGCTCTTTTCATCATCCTCTTCGTGTCGTCGACAGCCTGCGCGTTCCCGCTCATCGTGATCCGGTTCCCGCGGCTGCGGATTCCCGCCTCATTCCTGTTCCTGGCCCGCCATTTTGGGACGGGCGTTCTTCTCGCGACGGCGTTCGTGCATCTGCTGCCTACGGCGTTTCTATCCCTCACAGATCCATGTCTCTCTGGATTCTGGACGGAGGATTACCCGGCCATGCCGGGCGCCATTGCGCTGGCGGCCGTGTTTCTGGTCACCGTGATCGAGATGGTCTTTAGTCCCGGTCAGCATGTCTGCGCGAAGCCGGTGCCGATGATGTCCGCCGGCATGCTGGCGGGAGATGTCCCTGCGCAAGGCGGTTGTGCTGAGAGAGGGACCGCTGCTCTCTCGAGGAGGCAAGACGGTGGTCGAGGTCCTGCGGAGGCGCGTAATAACGAGAGCCCTAAGATCGAGTACGCTCAAGATCAAGCTCCTCCGCCCGACGATGAAAAGACTACTTCGACGATCCCACTCAGCGTTCTCCGCCGGCTTGGTCCCCTCCGCGGCCGGACGACAAGCGTTGGCCGTTCACTGCAGCGCATGGGCGAGGAAGTCGAGCGGCTTGATCGGATCGAGGAAAAAGAATCCCGTCGCAGATCGGATCATAAGAATGTCTCGACGAAGGGAGAAGATGCCCTGGAAAATGACGACGACGATCATAGCGACAATGGCCATAATCACAACAACCATAATGATAATGATAATGATAAGAATCACCAAGATCGCGATGATGGCAAATATGGTGTTGACCTACAGCCCCTGACACCGGAGCAGAAGCGCAAAAAGTCCCTCATGCAGTGCATGCTCCTGGAGATGGGGATCCTGTTCCACAGCGTGTTCATCGGCATGGCGCTGAGCGTGTCTGTCGGGAGCGACTTCATCGTGCTGTTGATCGCGATTACGTTTCATCGTAAGTGGACCACCTTCCCTGAACAACGTTGCTTTTCGTCGGGATTTCAGATTCCAATCTCCGTCCTTTTGCTCCGTCAATTCTCAAAAGACTCAAAAGCTCACCGATCCTCGAAACTCCAGAAACATTCGAAGGCCTCGCCCTCGGCTCCCGCATCGCATCTCTCAAATGGAGCTCCTCCGCCCTCCAGCCCTGGATGATGGCATTGGCGTATGGCAGCACGTAAGTTTCCAACAATCCAGTCCCACCCTTCCCCCTTCCAAAACCCCCTTACTAATCTATTGTTATCGTAGCACCCCCATCGGCCAAGCCCTCGGCCTCGCCACCCACACCCTCTACGACCCGGACTCCGCGACGGGCCTGCTCCTTGTCGGCACGATGAACGCCATCTCCGCGGGGCTGCTGATCTTCGCGTCGCTCGTCGAGCTTCTGTCCGAGGACTTCCTGTCGGACGCGAGCTGGCGGATCCTGAGGGGACGGAGGCGCGTGGGCGCGTGTGTGCTGGTGCTGCTGGGGGCGGTGGGGATGGGGGTTGTTGGGGCTTGGGCTTGATTTTGATTTTGATTTGATTTTGATCAGGTTGGTAAATCAGGGTTTGATGAGGTTGATGTTCGAGGTCGAGGCTTGATGTGATGTACATGTACATACATAAGAGAGATAGATAAACGGATAGATGAATAATAATGAATGACGAACAATAATGAATGAAAAGATGAACAGATAAATAGAACGATTCCGAGTTTGGTAGTAACTGGCTGGCAGGTTTTTTTGCCTATCCAGCTGAGTTGGCGTTTGAGTCTTTTTCTCTCATATATATATATATATTTAGTAGTGACATACATCCTGGACAGGACAGACAACGGTAATGTATTGTCTGTACATATAACCCGGCAGAGTTAATAATCATGATTTGATATTATCCACTCGTTCTCGAAACAGAACAAAAAACAGAACAACCTAATTCGACCTATGTGTGAGTTTTCCAGGATGATATAGACATGGATATATAGACATGGATATAAAGAATATAAATATATATAAAATAGATAGCAAAAGTGAACAATCTAACCATTTCACTCACGAGGCACTGTACAGTACATACATATTTCGATGTCCGTTCAGGGCTATCTTATGTGGCTGTGAGTGGATTATCCAAGGTTGAAAGTACCAAGGTACTCAATCTAACTATTCAACTCATCGCTCTGGCTCGCAACATCTGGAACATGTTATTACTCTCTACTTACTCTTACAGGACCCTACAAGCCCTAATGAACTAATCAATTCTGGAATAGACATTCCATGGCGGTAATAATAATATATCGTCGAGTCAGGGTGGTTCTACTGCTTACAATCACGAATCACGTGAATATATAATAATTTCCTACGTCAGATCACTGGAAAGAAAAGCAGACCAGTTCGCTAAATAATTATACTACGCTGAACTGCGAAGAATCCCGAACTTCGCGAGTAAGAGGGGAAAAAGGGCTAGATCAGAAGATAGGATACTGGAACGATTTCTGCAATAGCGGACAGGAAGAGAGTAACAGAACATGACGAACTCAGCCCAACAAACAGATAGAACAGGAAACAAAGAGACGCCAGGAAGCAGGAACAGGGAAAGACATGTGGAAAGGATAAACAAAAGGCAGGCCTGCAGCAAACGGTCTAGTTGTGACATGCGAAACGAACCCTTGACTGCGATCTGATCAACCCTTTGTGTGGTGGCGATGGTAAGTAACGTGAGACCCTGACATCAGCGGAAGGCAACGGGGAAGAAGAAACGAAACGCAAAAAAAGAAAAATTTAGGTGTTGATAATGAATCGCTGTATTCGACGTAGCAAATCAACACATGGAGCAGCCCTGCTCGTCTCTTTCGAAGTCCAGTCATCGCAACCAGCATTAAAAGAATACCACCAGCCTTCTGATCATGATCAACCTGTGGCGTGTACCACCATACTCAAAGATCGGCTCCAAGTCACAGCTGGGTCAGAAGACACGAGTCTTTCGCACATACAGAAAAGAAGCGTCGTGGAAAAGAGAAAAAAAACCGAGACCGTTAGCAAGGATACATCGTGGGATGGTAACTCAGCAATTGCAGGCACCGGCTCCCTGGGTACCGGGCGCCTCGGGCCGCAGATCCACGCCCTGACGGGGAGCTGTGCGAAGATGGCGCGGGCCAGCCTGATCGAGAGGCAGCTTCTTCGCAATGGCGGTGAACAGTTCCCGAACGTTCGTGGAGGTCTTTGCGGACGTCTCGAAGAAGAGCAGACCGGCCTCGCGGGCGTACGCCTCTGCGTCGGCGGTCTGGACGGCACGCTTGTCTGGGTTGTCGGTGACAAGGTCGAGCTTATTCCCTGCAAGAGCGATAACAATGTTCTCGTTTGCTTGTCGCTGGAGTTCCTTCACCCACGACTTGGCCTTGTCAAGAGAGGACTGTATCCAGAAATCTCACATGTCAGCCTGCGCCAACAGAGAGCCGTTGCGTTGCGGAGCCCTACCGCTTGAGTGATATCGTAGACGACAACCGCACAGTTGGCATTCCGGTAGTACATCGGGGCCAAGGACTTGTATCTCTCCTGACCCGCCGTGTCCCATATTTCAAACTTGACTGTCGTGCTCTCGTCGAGTGAGATGGTCTGTGTGAGGAAGGCGGCACCGATGGTAGATTCCCGGTAGTCATCAAACTGATCCTATTCGGTGTCAATAGCGATCATCGCCTCGAGATGGCAGCCTCAATATTTCCCAGATCAACGGGCATCCAGACTCACTTTGACGAATCGCAAAACAAGCGAACTCTGGATGGCAACAGTCAGCAGCTGAGATCACAGCGACGAATGAGGGGCAGCAGTTCTAACTTTTCCAACAGCAGATTCTCCTGCAAACCGCAGCTACGTCAGTTCATCAGAGTCGATAATCCAGTGGGGCAAACAAGGATGGCTAACCAAGCAGCACAAGCTTAAACTGGGCGAATCTCGCGCCCGGACGGGCACCTGCCGGCGCTCTCGAGGCCATGGTCGGTATGCTCAGGAGAGCAGATGGAGGGAAAACGGATCAGGGCAAGAAGAAAGAGGATGATGTCGCACGGAACAAGGGCAGCAGCGGTCTTTTGCACGGGCTCAGAGACGGATGAGGTTGGAGATGGAGCACGACGATGGCTGCAGGGGCCGCGGATGACGAAGGACGGCTCAGCCACAGGCGACGGGGCTTGCGGGGCGGTGCAGCGCCGGCGGTCCAGCAGCCGGGGTCGCTGAAACATCCAGCTGGACAGCCTGCCAGACCTCCCCCTCCCCTCCCTCCCTGGACAGTTCTCTCCTCGCTCGCTATGTACTAATTCTTGCGTGTGTGTACATCTATCATACCTCTCCCCGGAGACCCTGAGACAGGCCTCGTCGACGCTGCCCGTCATGGCGCGTCCCGTCCTCCCGTTCCGCGACATCAACCTCCATGCCTCCCCGTCCCATTATGCCTTCACCTCTCCCTCGTCGCCCACTTCTCCCACTCTGGTCGTCGAGCGTCCAACCGGAGACCTGCGGCTCAACGATGGCCCTCTCCTCGGTGCCAAGCGCGTCTCCAGCATCGCGGGGATCCTTGGTATTATTAAGCTGAAGCTTGGTACGTTGGGCCCAAGGGGTTGACGTGGGAGATGGTGGTACTGATGTCCGCAGACAAGTATATCATAGTGATCACCAAGGCCCAGCCCGTGGGGAGGCTGCGCGGCCACATGGTCTACAAGGTTGCAGCCACAGAATTCCTGCCGCTTCGCGAGCGCCCCCTGCACGACCGAGACGAAGACACGTACCTCTCGTTGCTGAAGGATCTCCTGCAGAACGGGCCAATGTACTTCTCGTACTCCCTGGATCTCACCAACAGCTTCCAACGGCAGTCGCAGAGCGATCCCAGCCTTCCGATGTGGCGACGAGCCGACGACCGGTTCTTCTGGAATCGCTTCATCCAATCCGACTTGATCGATTTCCGCTTGGGAGAAAATGGCTCGGGAGTGCGCTACGGCCCACAGCCTGGGGTCGACCCGTATATCTTACCGGTCATGTTTGGAATGCTGCGTATCACGTCGACGAAGGTCAAGTCGACCCCATTCACGTTCGCGCTCATCACTCGACGGTCGAGGCACAGAGGAGGGACCAGATACTTCTCCCGTGGCATAGATGAGCATGGTCATGTGGCCAACTATAATGAGACGGAACAGGTGGTGATCTTGAACGATTCACCTGGCGGTCTGACCGGTCTTGCCGCGGGCGAATCGCTGCAGAGCGGGAAGGCTGATGGCGCTGGCCGGGATCTGCAAGTCCTTTCCTTTGTTCAGACCAGAGGGAGTGTCCCCGTGTACTGGTCCGAGATCAACAACCTGCAGTACACACCCAAACTCCACGTTCGGAGTGTCGAGTCAGCTCTTGAGGCCGCGAGGAAGCATTTCTCCGAGCAGACCAGGATCTACGGAGAAAACTTCCTCGTCAACTTGGTGAACCAGAAGGGCAGAGAGGAGCGGGTCAAGAGAGCGTATGAAGAGCTGGTCCGCCTTCTTGTGTCTTCATCCACCGAAAGTACCGAGGCCGATTCCCTGACTTCCGAAAAGCTGCATACTGTCGACCCAGGACAGCAGAAGCAGGAGATGGATCGTCTGCACTATGTGTACTTTGACTTCCACAATGAGACAAAGGGACTGCAGTGGCACCGAGCACAGTTGCTCCTGGATCGCATGACTGACGGACTCATGCGGGGCCAGTATTTCCGGGGGGTTGAGAACCCAGGAGACCCCAACGGACCGTTGGACATTCGATGCCTTCAGACAAGCGTCGTTCGGACAAACTGCATGGACTGCTTGGACCGAACCAACGTCGTCCAGACCATGTTTGGGCGTTGGACGGTGACGCGTCAGTTGGTCGATGCCGGAATCCTTCGACCAGGGGAATCCGCGAGCGACGATCCCGAGTTTGAGAACATGTTCCGTAACATATGGGCCGACAATGCCGACGTCGTCTCGAAGGCATATTCGGGCACCGGAGCTCTGAAGACCGATTTCACGCGGACAGGCGAGCGTACTAAAGCTGGAATGCTGCAGGACCTCGGTAATTCGATCACAAGATATGTGCGCAACAACTTCATGGATGGCCCTAGGCAAGATGCATTCGACCTATTCCTCGGGGCGTATCTCCCTCCAGACTCGAGGTTTGGCGGCTTGCTGCTCTTTGTTGACCGCAGACCCGTTATCATCCAATCTATCCCCTACATCCTTGCCGCAAGCGTCTTCATGATTCTGGTAGCCACATTTACTCGACGCAGGCCTGATTCTGTAGTCTGGCCGTTGAAACTGTTCGTCCTCTTCTGGATGGTTGTCGGTGGATATTGTTTGCGTTTTATCTATCAGCATGGAATGCTCTACGTAAGTTTCGCGAAATTCTTTATTTGTGCGGTTATGCTTACACACTCGACCTAGGTCAACTGGCCAAAACTCAACACTCCTACCGCTGCCATAGAGGGATACCAGGATGCTTTGATACGCGCGCGTTCTGATAAAGTCATTGGTCAATGGCTGCCGTCAAGAAGACACCAGCGCGGATACAGCAACGCTCGCCTGGGTTATATGGAGGAGGGCAAGAAAAGAATTGAATAATTCCATCCCTTCCCAGCGTGTTTCACCTATTTTACTTTTTTTTTCTTCCTCTTCCTTCCGTTTTAATACTGTTCGGGATTCCCTTTACCATTCGGGCTTTTTACGATTCCCTTGTGTCCTGGTCAGGAGCGATTTCTGTTGTCCGGCTATTTCTTTCGGGATCATTTCATAGACTTGAGCGAGCACAACCCTTTTAATGTTTTCCTTGGCCTCTTTCTTCCCTTTAATTTTCATTGGGTGCCCCATTTCTCTTACTGAACTTTTCCCCCTATTTCCTTGTTGTTTGAAGCCTGAAGCTCAGATTACGTCCGGCCTAGCCGTCCTGGTTTGGAAACACGGGCTGGCATGGATACAGGGTTTGCACAATACCGTGACATTTCGAAGCATTTCATTAGCGGTCCATTCGCGGTTCGGATTTTTTTTTTTTTAGCTTTTCATTCTCCTCGTGTATTCTCTCGTCTTTGCAAATTTTTTATCATTTGCTCATGGAACAAGGAACCTCAGCATCTTTGACTGATTTATCCTCCATCGTATAATTGGACCTTTAACCCGTTAGCTTTGACCTCGTGCATGTCTTGCCGAGACGTGCCTGCAAAGAGTGATTGATATCCACGGCAGACAGGAATCTGTGGATATTATCTATTGGAGCCTGCGGCCGTCAACTATCTGGACACTATTCGTACGCTTGTATCAACCAGCGAAGGTCGGCAGCGAGGAAACTGGATCCGATAAAAACTAAATTTCACAAACGTGATAGCCAGCAGAGCCCCGAGCTTAAGACACGAATATTCTGGTTCGCCTTTCAGAACAACCAGGGCAATTGGGGACTGACAGCCGTAGATGACGCGTGATAACGTCTAAATATTTACGTAGGCATAGATTAGTACATTTACAGAGTGCAGCTAGGTACCTAAGATATCGGTAAAGACAAGTGGTCTCTATGGACTGTATTCTGCACTTCAAAAATCATTTCTCTTATCGAACGGCTAATCCTTATCACTCACGTGAGGATCGCCGATAAGAGCTCTCGAGAGACCATGTGAAAACTCCGGGACTCCAGTGACTCCCCGCAGCTCCGCTCAGCGGCAAACGGCCCCCCCGATCACCAGCGCTCCAACGCCCATGAAAGGGCTTTGGAGGCCCCGTATCCTGCGGACGTCCCTTCGTTGTCGGCTCTTCTCGTCACGTCCGGTCGCAATGGCTCGCACTTACGAGGTTTGTCTGCTTGCCCCGCACAGCGCCCCGCGGTACATAATATATGAGGGAAGAGAGAGTTGCTAACATTGGAGGTTTTTTTTCCCTAGGATGCCATCGCAGCGCTCAATTCGCTGCAGACGAACTTCGCCATTGTGGACGCGATCAGGAAGTCGGGACGGGGGATGAACCAGCAGGCGATCCCGGAGATGATCGAGTGGTGCAAGAAGATCGGATACCAGCCTGCCGAACTGAACCGCTTGAACCCCGTTCATATCGCCGGTACAAAGGGCAAGGGGTCGACATCCGCCTTTATCTCCTCTATCCTCGCTCAGTACCTCCCTTCTTCTTCTTCTACCTCCGAGAAACCCTCCTCCAAGATAACCAAGATCGGCCTCTACACCTCCCCGCATTTGCGCTTCGCCCGTGAGCGCATCAAGATCAATAATGTCCCTCTGTCGGAGGAGCAGTTCACCAAGTACTTCTTCGAGACATGGGACCGGCTGGAAGATGCCGCGCGCGCGGCGGGGATGGACCCCAAGGACCCGCAGGCGAAGCCGGTCTATTTCCGCTTTCTGACTCTGATGGCGTTTCACGCGTACATGAGCGAGGGCGTGGATGCCGCGGTGATCGAATGCGGGATCGGGGGCGAGTACGACAGCACGAATATCATCGTCCAGCCTGTCGTGACGGGGATCACGAGCTTGGGCATCGACCACGTCGCGGTCCTGGGGTCTACGATTGAGGAGATCGCGTGGCATAAGGGCGGGATCATGAAGCCTGGTGCGAAAGGGTTTACGGCTCCACAGCCGGAGAGTGCGCTGCAGGTGCTGCGCAAAAGAGCGGAAGAGAAGGGGACGGAGTTGCAGGTTGCGGATGGCCATCCGGAGCTGAAGAAGGGTGGATTGAAGCTCGGTCTTGCGGGTGACTTTCAGTACACGAACGCAACGCTGGCGGTCGCTGTCGCTGCGGAGTTTTTGAGGAAGAGAGGAGTTGAAGGCATCCCCGAGGACATTCTCAAAGAACCGCTCCCCAAGAAGTTCCGCAAAGGGCTGCAAGAGACCCAGCTCGGCGGGCGCTGCGACACCCGACACGAGAAGAACGTGTCGTGGTACATCGACGGCGGGCACACCCTCGAGAGCATCCGCGTCGCGGGAGAATGGTTTGCCTCGCAGATCATCGCCCACTCCGCCGCCGCCGCCGCCGCCGAGGCGGCAGCGAGCAACAAGCCCCGTGTCCTGATCTTCAACCAGCAGACGCGCGACAGCGTCGCGCTGGCGCGGGCGCTGCACCAGACTCTGTCTGACGCCCTGGGCTCCGAGAAGCCCTTCACGCACGCGGTGTTCTGCACCAACGTCACCTACAAGGAGGCCGGGTACCGGCCGGACCTGGTCAGCATCAACACGAACGCCGAGGATGTCGAGAAGCTCAAGGTGCAGAGGACGCTCGCGGAGACGTGGAGGACGATCGACCCGAGAGTGCAAGTCGAGGTTCTTCCCACGATCGAGGAGGCGGTCGAATTCGTCCGCGGTCTGGCCGAGAAAGAGGAGAAGAGCGGGGCCGTCGACTCGGGGGACGAGTCGGCCGTTATGGCCCTTGTTACCGGAAGCTTGCACCTCGTCGGTGGGTTTCTGGATGTCATTGAAACGAAGCCTGGTAGGCCATAGGGTTTTCTTTCTTTCTCTTCAATGTGATATGAGTCTTGCCGTGAAATAGACAAAACGAAGTCGGGCTTAGCATGATGGGATCTCCTGTATTTTTGAATTTATGCATATACTATACAAGTGTTACGAGATGGCAAGGTTTTGTATATACCTACTTAATTGTATAGCACAATCTCCCTGCAAGAATTCAACATTCTATAGGCGCAGTTGCGTTCATTCGGTGATCTGGCGCTGGTATGCACCGTATCTAGCTAAATCTCCGCATTAAGTGACATAGAGAATTCGTCCACTCTTCTTTGTCAGAAATGCGTCGGAGGTCAGACATCCCTCGGAGCATGCATACCTACCTAATCTATCGTAGTGGAAGAAGATTATGGGCTTCTTGGACCATTGCATGACCGTTCCATTCCGTACTACTGCTACTGATCCTGCAATGGTTCTATTGCCAGTGCCGTTACATGGGGCTGGCTACCTTCATGCAAGCCATGTTCGATTTTTTTTTGCAACCTAGTGGACATGCAGCACAAGCGTCAAATTAGGTATATAAGTGGTGTTCTAATCATCTCATCACCTTATGGAGGTCGATCTGTACTGTATGACCGTGTATGCATACTGATGCTGGACAGTACCCTGATCTGTCACATCCATTCACATATCAAGCAACAGTCGTACGAACAGCTCAAGAAACCCATATCTTCCCGCCCTCTCCACCCCTCAGCTTCTCCGCCACCGCCACGAACGACCCCGACCTGATGTCCGTGAGCAGATCGACCTCCCTGGGTTGCCACCCCAGCTGCTGCACCGCCTTGCGGTTCGACGCCCGGTTCTCGTGCTGCACAATCGCCGCCAGGAACGGGCCCAGTTTCCTTTCCGCCTCGTCGCGGCTGACCGACCGCACGGGCAGCCCGAGCACCGCGCCGATCGCCTCCGCCATCTCGCGCATCGTGACGGTCGTCGCGGCCGTGCCGTTGTAGAGCTCGCCGGCCCGGGCCCCCTGCGCGGCGAGGAGGTACAGCCGCGCGGCGTCGTCGACGTGGACGTCGGAGGTCCGGACGCTGCCGCCGTCGACGTAGATAGATTCCCCGTTCCTGACGGCCATCTGCATCAGCATCACCACGAAGCCGATCCCGCCGCCGCGGCCGTACACGTACGGCGGGAGCCGGATGCAGCTGGCCCGGGTCCCTTTCTCGCTCAGACTCAGCGCGTGCCGCTCGGACCGGATCCGCCTCGAGAAGCGCGCCTGCGCGAGGGGCGACTCCTCCGTCGTCTCGTCGCCTGCCGGGTCCGGCGCGACCAGCGCCGTGCCGGAGGTGGTGATGAGCGGCTTCCCCGTTCCCTGCAAGGGTTCAGCCAGTGCGTCGATGGCGGCGGCATCGATGCGCAGGATCTCGTCGTAGTCCATGCCGAAGTCGTGGATGAAGGCGAGGTGCAGGACGATGTCGGCCGCGGCACTCTCGCGGCGCAGGACGTCCAGCGTCGTCAGGTCGCCGCGGACGGGGGTCGCGCCCAGCGCGCGCAGACGGGCGTCGCCTTCGTCGCTGCGCGAGAGGCCGTGGACGTCGTAGCAGCCCTCGGCGACGGCGAGCTCGGTCACGACGCGGCCGATGTAGCCTGTTGCGCCGGTGATGAAGATGCGCTGTTTGATGGGCTGGGGGTCTGACATTTTGCGTTTGATGCTTTGTTTCTTTGAGATGAGAATCGCTTAGACTAGAAATGGAAGTTGTCGATGGGCAATTCAATGGAGAACGGAACTTTTGGAGGTCATAAGGGCGAATCAAAAACTGGGAGGATAAATGGGTAACGCTGCCTTTTTTTGTTCAACAAAAACACACTGAGGACGAAAATGTCATGAAAAGGTGAAAAGACTGTTAATAGTTCTGTACTGTATGTATGCAGCACAGAGTAAGTCAAGACGAGAACACTTGACAGCTAAACCGGAGATAGCGAGAGCTATCTCCGTCCGCGGTGACATCGCGCTGACTGGCCTTTAGGCCCCCAATTGTCTCGTATTCGGGAAACAAGACATTATTGTTGACTTTCCCTGTGCAAGAAATGAAGCGGACGGTTTGATAATGACGCGGAGATAAGGGAGTCGTTAACTCCGCAGAGGCGGATCTCCGGTTCTCCGACCTCCGTCAACAAGTGTAGGTACCTAGGTAGGTCTATACAACATTGCTGCTTTAAGCAGGTGAGCTAAGTGAGTCAAATGATCAGGCCATTCAGTCAAGGTGATTTGCTCATCTGAGCTTATTTAGACTTATCCCATTTTTATCTATCCTTCTCTCATACTTGTATCAGCTGTATAGCAACATTTAATTCAGAAATTATACAGAGAAGAGATTCAATAATGAAGATGGCACTATATTATCTTATGCTGATTCTAAAAAAATAATAAACACCTGTGTTCTGCAACTCTATTTCTGTCACAGCACAAAGCAGGAGGACTAACAGAGAGGGGTCTGTTACAGCCTAGGAAGGGAGTGCGTGATGGATCTCTTACGGTCCAACTCCATGATCCGATTCCACGATCCAACCCTATGATCGGACCTAACGATCCAGGACTACGATCCCATCCTATGATTTCAGGAACCCCGGAAAGGCAGCATGTATATAATGGCGCTCCCTTCAGATAGATTCCGGCCCTCATGGTCGACTCACATAGCAATTCAACAGTCTACGATTGCTAGGAACCCAGGCCTACTCATCGCTCACCCCCTTGTTTCTTGTCTTCAAGATAAACCCAGCGACCCTTTGGGCTGGTCCATTGGGCCTGTTGTTGCATTTATCTTGAAGACAAGAGACAAGGGTGTCAGATATGGATGAAAGACAAGATGCTATTGCGATCCTAGCTATCATTGCATGAGTTGACCACACGAGTCAGGATCTACCTATGTGAGTCGACCACAAGGGTCCAATTCTATCTGTAAAGAGCGTCATTATATACATGCTTGCCTGTCTGGATCAGTAGGTCGTTTGGATCATTCCGGGTGTTGGATCGGAGGTCCTGTTGGATCGAGATGTTAGATGGATCATTCCGATCAATGTCACGTGACCCCCTTCTGGATGTCATACCCCTTCTTGATGCCAGGTTCATAACAATAAACCCAACAACCCCAAGCCCATTTTAGGCCTGTTGTTACAATTTCTCTATTTTTTTAGTCTTTTATTTCTTCTTTCTTTTCTGATCCTTTTTTTTCTTTTTTTGCTGCTGTAAATTAGTGTGACGGCGCGGCGTGGACTTGCCGACTGAGCCGAGTGGGGTAGGCGGTGAGGTAGGCGGCAGGGTACTGCCGCACCAATCTGCTCATATCTTTGACCCTGACAACACCCGTAATTCTTCTTTTCTTATGCTTTGGATCTTGTATGACTAGCTACCATAGTTAGTAGACTGATTACTATGTCTGAGCACCGTCACAGGAAGGCGGTCGCGCCGTCGAGGGGGACGGGCTCGGGCGGTAAAAGGAGGACAACGCAGCGCAGGAAACCGGCGGCAGGGCCAAGCAACGCAGCAGACAATACAGCGCCGGCCATTCTGTACTCAGCAGTACCTCCAGGAATTAGCCTATGGCAGTCCAACAGACAAGAACTGCCCTAAGTTAATGATCACAGGCCAGGGCACATCGACCAACTGGAGTTCCTCCGCCTCATCCGTGCCCAGCTTGCCCAGGATCATGGCTCCAACGCAGATTATGTGCCACTCGATCTATTTGGATCGCTCGGGTCACTCTTCAAGGTGCGTCTATCATCCTACAGCATACACACTCATTGCCAAGTGAGCTGAGAGACTTGACCTTGCCCGCCTACAACATGAGAACAATTTGTATGATCGACTCCAGGCCATCCAGGGGAAGCACATCCCTGCATGTCTCGACAGGGTAGATTTGGTCCTACTATATTACTATGACAGTGGCATACTTGTATACTTTATGTGTCTTAGCTGGGCTGGATAGTCCTTGTTTAAATGCATCAATGGAGTAGACATTGTTAACGCAGTCACAACTGCTTTTACAGAGTTATATAGGCTGCGCGTCCTCTACTGTGATGCTGAGCCACAGTTCACCGTGAGAGGGTGGCTCAAGCCAAGCACCTTTGTGTAGCCACTGCAAGCCCTCTCATAGAGCTCTGCAGTCTCTGCAGTGGCAACTCAGGAAGGGAGGAAGTTGTAGTAACAGTTGTTGATGCCTCGGATTAATGCCCTGATGGCAATGAAAAAGGACATTCCTAGAAGTTCTGAGTCGAATTGTAAACAGAGCGCGAGAAAATCTCCGTGTCTTCTGTACCAGCGAAAAGGAACCTGACGTAAATGCAGCAATCATGACTCTTTGAGCGGCTCCATCAAGGGTTGCGATTGATTTATCAGCTCCTAAGGACGCTGTCAACCACGCCATTGGCCTATATATCAATTAAACTCCGGAAGCTCTGAATGGGTACAAACGGCTTGGAGACCTCTCCAGACATGGCTGAATCGTTCGAGAACCTGAAAGGCCGGGGTTGATATGGAGTGGCGCCTGCTCCGGCAAGCTGCGCAGCAGTTATTTGGCTGGAAAATGGTCAGCACCTCCCAGAAAGTAGGCCAGTCAAAATTGAATATCTGGTAAAAAAGCAAAGATGACCAAGCTGAAATTTTGCCTCAAGTGCCAGATTCACGGGCGCTGAATGCAAGGAGTCCCATCTGCGTTTATCCCATATGCAGGGAAGGGATGATGTACTTAGCCTTTCAAGCTTTCCAGACTCAAGAGAACCACAGCAAGGGTCAAAGGCACCTACACATAATTTTGAAGCCGGGATGTCTTTGGCTGACGGGGCGTTAGGGTCCAATAGGACCTTAGGTTTAGTGTATCCGGCGCACTAGAATGCGTTGCGTTCCGTACGTTCGGGCTGCATCTGTTCTATTGCCACCTACCTTAGTTATCAGTTGTCTTCCATCATTCCAGGTTGACGATTGCGCCTCCATAGTACACAAAAACACCTTATCACCCAGAATTTGCCAAACAATGAGCGGAACAAACAGAAGGGGGAAGCCACAGCCGGTAATGAGTTGGACGAGATTCCGTCTCCCACTCAATGAACCATTACCAAACCTTGATGACGAGTCGGACGAAGATCCAAGAGGATGGAAGAAATATCTGGGTCCTCTGGATGAGGCCGAGGGCCGCAGGTATACTGCATGTGGGAGAGTGCTAGAGATCCCGAGGAGGCTCTCTTGATCACAGGTCATCCACCAAAGCTCATCGGCCCATCGTGCCCAAGACACAACCTGATCTGAATTCAGCGGACCTCAAGGCCTTCACAGCGTCTCCGGGATATGCCACATATCTCGAGGGCCTTGGTCTTGCGGACAAGTCAACTCCGCCAACAGCACCGTTATATCGAGCGTGTATCCCTGGCACCTTCGTGGTCGCGTCACAATCTATACTCTGAGCTTCACTCATCCAGCCACAGAGAAGCGGGAGATGCTGGAGAGCCTCATCGGCATCTACCCTACATTCGGGTCTGTGCCAGGCAACATGCACAACAGCCCGAACCGAGCCCTTCGAGCCCAGAAAGGGTGGGTCAAGGAACCGCAGGTTGTGAGTGGACAGACTGTGGAGAATGCACTGGTGATACAGCTCTGGAAGAGCCCTGAGGCGGAAAAGGAACTGGAGAATCAGGATCCGTTGTCGTTCGAGAGGTGGAGAAGTGAGCTGGAAAAGATTGATCCCCTTTTTATGAAGGAGGAGCGTTGTGATCTGGTCCCTATCCATCCAAATTGATTAATGCCATCTTTCCGCTCATCATTATAGTTTCTCCCGCGGCTCAAGATATCCCCATCTCAGCGACTTCACGCAGTCCCTCTACTAAAGTCCCAGACACCACGCTCCATATACCACATCGCCCAACGCAAAGTAAGCGTAGCTATCGGCATCTATCCGAGCATTTGCACCACTTGTCCGCCCAAGCTCCAGGCACTTGACATAGCCATCTGCTTACGGTCAGCCTTGAAGACAAACAGATCTGTTCTCACACTCACAGCATTCATCGTCACCGGATATTCATCTCAGGAGGTTGTTGTCAGCTAAAAGGGGGCAAAGCTTCAGTGCATTGATTTATTTTGCGAAATCTACCAAGATGCTAAGAACAAATTCATATTGCCTATCCCAGGCTTTCACACCCACAATCACAGCATGAGTGGCAGAAAGAGAGATACAAGAGCCCTGGCAAACATCAGAGGTTCCATATTATTACCACCTGAAGTAGATATTGCTGCCAGAAATTGGTAACTCATCAACCCTCATGATGTATGATAGCAAATGAAATCACGGATATTCATGTAGTAGCAAGATCAGGGAATTAGCCATCTGTTGTAAGGATTAGAGGGTCCTTCCCCCGACTTGACCATTCTCTTAAATCCATCTGTACAGCACGGTTAGCCATTGGGAGGTACTTATGTAGAAGAGGTACGCACTATGAGAGAGTATACCTCAGGGAGGCTAAAACAGGATCATCACTGTCCCTTTCTCACGTTGGGACACAGACCACTGCCTCTTCATTTTGCCTGTATTTGCAGTGTGAGGTTGGTCAACGACCGGTGTAGACTAGGCATTGGAGTAAGGGATGTACGAGATGGAGGCAGCCTCAAGGAACAATTACCTAAAAGGGTGAGCTGGTCACCTGACTTACCCAGATCTCCTGCTAAAGCAGGTATGTGATATCCGAACGAGGACGCTCAAGGCACACGGTGATTATTATAATCTTATCTGGCCTGTCTGCATTTCCATCACGACTGGTCTCCCTGTCCAATATGGCTTGACTGGCGTCCAGCATTCTGTCAAAAGATTCTAGATCGATCTGCCTCGGTCTTGCGACACCTCGTGCCCGTGATTCTTGGCAGGGAAACGTCCTGGAGAAAGAATCGAGCCGTAACACAGAGAGACACCGACCGAGTGCAGCCGTTTCCATATCTCAAACCCATAATTTAGCAGTATGGATCCTTGAGCGGCATTAATCTCATCTCCCACTCCGTCAACGTGTCGCGTTGCTGGAGGGCCCCCGCCGCCCCCCGCCGCCGAGGGGCACTAAGGCATCGCCGGATCCCAGAGCAGAAGCGTCCCGCGTGCACAACACTCCGCAGCGCTCTCCGGCCACAGTGTCTTCTCGCCCCCCTTCTCTCTCGCTGTGGCCATGTCAGAATCCAAGGAGATCAAGCCCAAGGCCGCCGACGGCCTCGACGAGACCGCCAAGGTCGCCCCGCCCGCCGCGGACACCGCAGCGCAGCAACCCGCCGCCGACAGCACTGCCGACGGCAACAAGACGCTCGCCGACAAGGCCAAGGATGCTGCGGGCGCGACGGACAAGGACAAGGCGGCCGAGGCGCTGCGCAAGGTGAACATCGCGGAGCTCCTCGCGGGCCTGGCCGTCAGCGGCAAGAACCAGAAGGACATGTCCGCCTACAAGTTCTGGAGCACGCAGCCCGTCGCGCGGTTCGACGACAAGGGCGAGTTCGAGGACGGGCCCATCAAGATCATCAACCCGGACGAGGTGCCCAAGGAGCCGGACCCTCTGCTGGACGGCTTCGAGTGGACGACGCTCGACCTGACGGATCCGAAGGAGCTGGAGGAGCTGTATGAGCTGCTCAAGGGCCACTATGTCGAGGACGACAATGCCATGTTCCGCTTCAACTATTCCAAGTCGTTCCTGAACTGGTACGCCCGTTTCTTTTGCTTACTGAGACTTTGCAATTGGCATATGCTGATGTCAAAATAGGGCTTTGAAGTCGCCCGGCTGGAAGAAAGAATGGCATGTCGGCGTCCGCGCCTCCAAGTCCCGGAAGCTCGTCGCATCCATCTGCGGCGTCCCGACCGAAATCCGCGTCCGCGACAAGACGCTCAAGGTCACAGAGATCAACTTCCTCTGCGTGCATAAGAAGCTACGGTCCAAGCGCCTGGCGCCCGTGCTCATCAAGGAGATCACCCGCCGCTGCTACCTCAACGGCATCTACCAGGCCATCTACACCGCGGGCATCGTCCTGCCCAAGCCTGTCAGCTCGTGCCGGTACTACCATCGTCCCCTGGACTGGCTGAAGCTGTACGAGGTCGGGTTCTCGCCGCTCCCCGCCGGCTCGACCAAGGCGCGCCAGATCACCAAGAACCACCTCCCGAGCCACACCTCGACCCCCGGTCTGCGGCCGATGCAGTCCAAGGATGTCGACGCTGTCTACGATCTCCTGGAACGATACCTGAAGCGGTTCGAACTGAACCAGAAATTTACCAGGGAAGAGATTGACCACTGGCTGGTGCACAAGGAGGGGACAGGTGAGGAGCAGGTCGTCTGGTCGTATGTTGTGGAGGAACCCGGCACGCAGAAGATCACCGACTTCTTCTCGTTCTACTCCCTCGAATCCACCGTCATCCAGAACCCGAAGCACAGCAACGTCCGCGCCGCTTACCTCTATTACTATGCGACCGAGACCGCGTTTGCGGAGAAGGAGAAGGGTCTGAAGGAGCGCTTGCTCATGCTGATCAACGATGCCCTCATTCTCGCCAAGAAGGTCTGCACCTGAACCCTTGAAGTACACGGCTGGATGCTGACTCGACGACAGGCCCACTTCGACGTCTTCAACGCGCTCACCCTCCACGACAACCCGCTGTTCCTCGAGCAGCTTAAGTTCGGCGCCGGCGACGGTCAGCTGCACTACTACCTGTTCAACTACCGCGCCGCTCCGATCGCGGGCGGCGTGAACGAGAAGAACCTACCGGACGAGAGGAAGAGGGGCGGTGTTGGCGTCGTTCTGCTGTAGGCGTAGTCCACCGGCGAGGTTCGATATGTCCCTCATAAGAGGCTCGGAGGCATTCTTGGGTGGATGGTCGTTTGAAATTCACAGAGCATTCCTGCGTACCTGTTCCAGGACGGTTAGATTAGATAACCCTAGTACCACGTTGCTAATAATACCCCGCAGGATACAGAATGAATATGAATTATGCCTTTTTCAAGTCCTGCTGTGTGCTCTAAACCTCACGCTGTTGGATGTCCAGGTCGAGCCGTCCTCCGGCATGTTACTTCGTCAACCTGTAAATTGTCCGGATATTGCTAGGGAGATATGTTTAGACGATCAGACATGGTTCAATGGCGCCTACCAAGTAGCTACCCAACTAAACCTAGGATATCACAACAAAAGAAAAAAAAATCCACTAGACCCTAGAGAATCTTAACAGTTCTACTTGAGAGTTACTGTACTGTACAGCGTTCCCCGGGCACTTTATTATTACCTATCTATCAAAAATCTACGGCCACCGGGTCGACTGCCCTTCTTGTTTTAGTAGGTGAGCATCACCGCCCTGAGCTCACCCGATCGCGGGTGAGGGCGGGTGAGTGGGATGAACGTCATGTGACGGTCGCGCGACTCTCTGAACCTCGAAGATGACAGTTCTGTGTGTCTCATTGGTTTAGAGACATTTACACAGCCTCTTCTATTGCTGCCTTAAGACCCGCCAATGGTGGCTCCCCACCTTACGGAACATGAAAATGAAGTTCCAGTTCTTATCCCAGGTGCTTAGTGCAGAGCATCCTATTTATTGCTACTATTATGATTTTTTTGGGTGGACTGCTATTTTTTCTTTTGTGTCAGTAGTGGCCTTTTGTTGACGCTCTTTTCTTTATGCTGACCTAGGGTGGACAATGCTATCTTCCTATCATGCGTGATCCTCCGCGCGCAGCCTGATGGTAGATGATCAACACCATCCAATTGACGACCTGAAATTTGAGATCAATCTACCGCAGATGCATGAGTGTTGAGGTCGCTGTGCATGCAGGAGATCTCCTGAGATCTCACATCTTAGGGCTGAGATCTCAAGCGGGCCGGGCCCACAGGATCGACACAGACGGGTCGATCTGTGGAGAGAATGCATGTCTGTTCAGCCAGCCATGTCATCCTCCTCAGCTTCTTTAAGCCAGTCACTGCAGATGGGCTATCCTCTTTGACATCTTCCACACAGCTGAGCGCAAGGGGATACCCAGATGGGGAGACAGTGGTAGAGGTATCCTGGAGCATTTAAGGCATGATCTGCTCTGCTATCACAACCTGGAAGTCACTTGCGGCAGAAGTCTCATCCCCCACCCTGTCATTCTCCTGGATCAAGAAATGGAGGTCGCCCCAATAGTGACATCACGTGTCTTCCATTGTGAGCTCCCTCAGAATGCCAGACTCTCTGATACTTGCTAGCCGGCAGTGAGGTGCCATTCAGGTGGAGAGTTTCTAAGGTTCTTGCATGAACACAAACAATTTTCTCCAGATCAGCAACTGAGAACCAACAGCTTCCCACTTCCAGACAGGAATCTGGGGCAGATGGACCTCAGAGGAAAAGTTGACCAGAGCAGGCTTTTGCGACACTTAAGATGGGCCAGCAGTCTCCCTTTAAATTTGATCTCTATGAATGCAACATGAACTCTGCATCTGAAAATGTTGGTTAAAGAGCCCGCCACCACAAGAAATTCTGGTCTGTCCCTCCATTTTCTTTGATTGCCTTGATTTACCCTACTCCTAATAAAATGTAACAGCCTTGAAAGCAATGAAGCCCAACAGGCTTTTTAGATATATGTCAGGTCGATGGCTGATTAATGAAGAATACTAACTTGCGCAGTATTTTGTGAAGTTCAACATTGACAATCTTTGTCGCCTGGCTGCATTGCTCTTTATCGAAGATACTAGGTGCGTGCGTATGGACAAGTTAGAAGCTACAATAATAACAGGAGCTTGGAGTTATCTGATGCTGTTCCATGGAATACTTGAGGATATGAAGGTCAGCCACGACTCACTGTCTTGCTTGCCTTATGGTACTTGGGGATGTTAGCCTCAGATAATCAACAATGGCTCGTACAGTGAGTAAGTGCCTAGACTGTGGCTGGTGCCTGTGTTTTGTCTAGTGCTACATTGGACAGAAGTATATCCTAAGTTCAATATCATACTTGTGCTACCTTTGCGCGCCTTCTCCCTGCCTTGGCTTTTTCTTTTTCTGTTTTCCCCTTTCCTCCTCCTGTTATCCATCTACCCCTGCAGTGCTTTTTCTCCCTCTTCTTGCCTGAAGCGATACTGTTGGATATTGGTGCCAAGCAGCACAGCCATCTGAGGCACCACTGATCCTGATTCCAAGCTTGTCTTGTTGTCAACATTGTCTCTTTCTTTGCAGGTTTGCCTCCAGAATGGTGATTGCATTATTAGCTGACATGAAGATTTTTCCACAGAAAGGGATGTTTTGTGTGAAGTATCAGATGTTCTCTTCATTGGTCAGACACATTTCAGTTGTATAGTAGTTAGCTAAGTCTCGAATCTTGTTTCATATCAATACTCTTAATTGATGACAAAGTTCCTACAGGATCAGCATATGTGTTGTACCTTACTCACAATAATAGAAGTCTTTAATGCAGGTGGAAGCAGTTACAGATCTCAATTTCATGCTGGAGTTTAGAAGCCTGGTCAGCATTAGTGGCCTTGATAACAACAGTATGACCATGTGATGTCCTGCCATGTATGTATATGGAACACCTTGTCATGATTCTGAACAAGTTCTTGTGTTGCCAGTTATGTGCTTGTCAGTAAGACATCTCAACAGGTCTTTGGTCTGACTGGCTGACAAGTGGTTGATTGTAGCACCAAGTCCGGCTGTCTCTATGTCAGGACAAAGAACACAACTGACTGTCAATATACTGTGGAACCTGCAGTTGAGCGCCAGCAAACACTGTTCATACTCTGGAGAGCAAATGGAATCCACAGCCATTACACCAGGCTCACGGGTGTTATTGCCAGAGAATGAATGCCCTGGGGATCAGAATTTAATCCAGGAGAAGCAAGATCACTCTGTGTAAGTTGTCATAATGCCTCCACTGACTGTCTCTTCTGGTTGTTTCCTAACACATTGCAGAGCAACTGATTCTGTTGTTGGCAGTGACAGTGAATTCTCTACTCTTTCTGTCTCATCTGTGTTCTCCAGAGTGGCATAGTTTTGCTGCCAGCACATCTTGAAGGCTTAGAACAGCCAGAGATTATTGCTGTCTGTAAACAGCCTTAAAGCATACATAGACCATGCCCTAGTCCTCTAGTGGCATCTTGGCACAACAAAAGGGCAGCCCTGTTGAGTACCATGTGACAGATTAGCATGGTATTTATGCTTCCCGCATATATGTGACTCATAGGATCAAAGGACAGGGTAAGATCACCTAGTTTGTATGTCAACTGATTGACCAAACTAGGGGCTTCTCATTCAATTTTTCCAGATTCAAATCAACGGGTGAACCATAAGTATTAGAGGTGCTGAACGGAATGGCTGGTTTGCCCACATCTTCAGGTAAATTGGCTGCCAGTCTACCCGACATTGCTGCCCGACTAGGCAAATTCAAGCACCACTATTAATGCTGTCACCTGCCTCATGCATCCTTCGTGGCATGCAAATAGATGGTCATGTTCAAATTGATGCAGGGCATAAATGCATAGCCGTTGCGCATCTCTGTTCGGTGTGGGTGGACAAACCGGAGGGGCCACAAGTCCATGAAAAAGTGAGTTGGCACTAAATCCGGCTGCCTTTGGAATCAGATGTCCGACCTTGGGCAGCAAACTGCCCTGCCGCCTTCATGACTCTTATATTTATTCCAGCTTCATTACAGCCGTGTTCAACAAAATGCACACTTCAGATACCTTTCTCTGTCCGCTTGCAGGAATGAGCATATGAGTCAAGTTGGAAACGATGTCTGTAATACCTATTCCATCAAACCGAGTTATGACACAAGCGCGCGCGGGTTGGGAAAAGGTGAAAGATGTCTGCGAGAGTCTTCCTAAACCTCAGAAGGGGACAATTAATTGGTTCAAACCAACGGATGAATGCATAAGAGTGATCGACTATGTTATTGAAGAGTATCCCAGACAGGTAGTTCAGCATTAACTACCTCTTGAATTGTTCAGCTTGCAACAGGCTAACAAGAACATTATTAGGCCTCCACCTCAAACGCTTACCTCGGTAAACCTGCCTCCATCTCGATTTGCAGACAAGGAGGACTCGTCTACTTTCCTGGAGAATCTGTCATAGGGGAGACTTTTACTATGATGATACCTCTCAAGGTGTTGGGGAGTGCCAAAATTGGCGATATACCTGTCGATCAGGATCATTATTACCACGTGTTAAGCAGAACTTTGTTGGAAGTTTCTGAGGGCGGGAAGGTTGTGGCTATGATAATAAATAATATCATGTGAAGTTATTGTCGTCAGTCCAAGAGAATTGTCTCCTACAACTGACCTTTGTTATATTGTGCTTTGGGGTTGCATTTTCCTGTTACAATAATGTGCAAGTGTAATCTATGGACTTAAATTTGCGTTGCAAGTGCAAGTATGTGTGAAGTTCCATATGCTTACACTGCAAAAGTGGTGTTGTCAAAGCCCTCTGTATTTGCAGCGGTCGCAACATATGTTGATCTGTATTCTTGCATTGCAAGGTCTGTACCACTGATTTCGTCGGGGCCTCTCGCATGGGGCATCGCAAGGTCCGTATTTTTGAAGCCACTGATCTCTGTATTTTGGCTGGAAATGTATTCGGTTGCCTGCTCAGTTACAAGTCTCGACTCCTTTCCAATTTCCATTTGACCATTCGACCGGTTTTGCACATTTGCCGAGTCAGGGTTAGAACAATCAGAGACACCGACAGAATTCATATTTTGTGTTAAACAGGGGTCTTCAGTTCCGGTCGAAGTAGAAACCAGCCAATTGGCTGCTTGGGGCTAGTTCCTCTCGCCCCCCATGACCATCAGGCTCACCCGACAACTGCAGAAACACCACTGAAATTTGGAGGACAGTTGTTGTATGCTGAGCGACTGTCCAGAACAGATAGTTGACAATCCTATTTGCCACTCCATGGGCGCCAATGCGGGCTGCTTCCGTGCGAATCCCTTGCTTTAGAAGTGATTCGATCATTGTCTGACGGACTGGCCCTTTTTTGCCAATTTTCTTTCCCAACTATTGTCTCGTTAGTAGGAAACAACGCACTATGCTTTTAAAGACTCACACAATGTCACTGATGTCGTCAGCAAGTAGGATTAGGGCCCCCAAACCTCCCAGACCATCTGCCAGAAGCTCATATTGATCACCTCGGCACGCCCATGTTCCCAAGCGCTCTTCAATGGCGTCCAATGGATCGTCAATCAGCCCTGAATGTTTGATGAGACAAGCAAACTGTGTCAAAGTATTGCCCCTCAGCACAGTGCGACCAAACGCCGCCTTCAGCCGGGAGAAAACCATGTAAGTAACCTCTTACGAATTCGGTCCTCCGCATGGAGCCCTTCAGCCTGGCAGAGAAATGAATACGCTCCACCAAGCGGACACTGCCCTGGTTCGAACTTTGTGCCATCTATCTGCACATGAAAGAAGATAAAATTCACTTTCCATTGATTGAAGACTGGCTCAATGTGCGAAGAGAGTCTGATGTCTGGCGCCGAGTGTGTTGTGGATTGTTGACTGTCTTTCGAGAGCGACCGTGGACTTTGACTTGAAATCGGCCGGAAGTGCTTTCCAGAAAGCAATGACACATTTGGTGACCCGATAAATTAGCCATATTTCCTTGTAGCTAGCAGACCACTCCTACTGTGGCATCACGAAAGAATTCATTGTCCAGTTCATTCCCTCTGTGTCTCTCAGCTTCGGCGCAGGCTGAAGTGAGGCAAATGGTGAAAGATTTCAGCACTGTAATGTCCATTTCTGAGATATTTGTGATATGATGAGATATGATGAGAGATGTTGGGATGGCAAATGGAGAGGAATGTGCCTCGTCTACTTTGTTTTGGTTCAGGTCACAGTGCTCAAAGCTGGGAACGTCATGCCGTGACACGTCTAGCTTTTCAACTAACCTAGTGCGCAGGGAATACGGAACGAACCGCAGTTGCCGAGCGACTTAGCATAGGTCACAATGTACTGTTACAGCACAGCCTTGAAGCTAACAGGGGAATGTGCCGCAGGAGGTGGGATGCCATCACATGACACCATTGGATTGTCTATGATCCAACTCCATGATCCAAACCCATGATCCGGACCTATGATCCCCAAGGATGATCCAGGCAATAAGCATGTATATAACGACGTTCTTTACATATAGATTCAGACCCTTGTGGTCAACTCAGAGTAACAATAGCACCCTATTGTTGGTAACTAAGGCCTACCCCAGTCTATATTTCGCTCAACCCCCTTGTCTTCAAGATAAACCCAACAACCCTTAGGTCTAGCCGTTTAGGCAACTAAGATTTCAAGGAACTATAAGTTGCCTCTCCGCGGGACATAACAATCGTGCCAAAGTAGAGTACATTATTGGTCCAATATTGTACAATTTTGGCCTTCTTTAAAAGCAGCTCATCTGACAGGTAATCCATGAGCAGTGGCTTAGATCTAGACTGATTTCGCAGTTTATTAAATGACTCCTCTGTCTGGGCGTTGAGGACTGGATAACAAGATTCCAGGAAGCTATTCCACTGCTCACGGACTCGCTCAGTAACCTGCTTTCATGATAAGGGAGGTCGGGTAATAAGAGCTTCAGCTCTAAATATCTGCTTGGTATGAAGCTGCACATTCTTTATGATATACCAGAGACAGAGAATGTGATTAGTAAAAGGATAGAATGAACATATTGCATTCTGTAGGGCTTCATCACCGTCAGTCACAATTGTAACAGGTGGGAGCAGATATAATTGATCATATACCATTTTTAGGTGTCGGAATATCCAAAGCATAGAACTCTCTCCTTCATCACTAAGAAAGTAACTGCCAACTGTAAAGGTGCGATTTATAGATGCAATGCCAACGGTATTAACCAACAGGAGGCGGAACCGGTTCGTCTTATAGATACAAACCATAATAAGAATCTCAGAATGCCGTCAAAGCATGTCAATTGATGATTTGTGAAGAAATAAGAGTCGTATAATACGTCGATTTTCGTCGTGCTTGTTGAAAGAGATATAGTTCTCGTCCTCGTCAAGTTGGAACAGTAAAGCTTGAATAGAAGAGAGTCCCTTAAGCTCCTTACGCTTAATATCTGCCTGGAGATTATGGATATCTTGTCATGTAACAGAGGTCCCCGGGTCTATCTAACAAGCGTCCGCGCAGTCTCCGGCTCAAATCCCCGCTTTAATCTGCGTGTAGACTATGTCGTATACCCCGCCTTTTTGAATATCATCACGTCGGTGAATTGGGTGAGCGTAGTCATGGATTAACGCATTATGATTATGCTCAGGGTCTCGAACTTTTACCTCCCAGCTCCCAACGGACTCTGTCACAACAACAGAGAACGGGCAATTTGTTTTACAGGAACCAGTTAGATAACGGCGTCAGGTAGAATTATCATAATGCTGATTCCTGTACTGTTTCCCCCCCCCCCCCCGGGTGATCCCAATGTAAGACCTTATAAAATATCACTGTTCTTTTGGGTCTTGCTTGGCTGCGTTCGTATCGCGTATCCATGCTTCCTTGCCCAGGCCAGTATCGATTTCTTGGTAATTTCAACGTCGGATAGAGACTCAGGAGGCGTGCATAGAGGGGGCAGAGGGTTGAGGTTCCTCATCGTCAAAGCCTTCCCACTCCTCCTCCTCCTCCTCCTCCTCGTCGATGTCGCTGAACGTATTGTTAACGTCAAATCTCGCTTGAATAGGTCATCCTCGCTAGACGGGAACCCAGCCCGGCCGTCAGGTAACGTACCCGAAGAATCCATGAAGGTTTAGGCCAATTATCATGAGACGCGGGTAGGGAAACCTTGGCATGATACTGGAGAAAGTAAGAGATCGACGATCTAGTACAACTAAATTTTCTAATGTCCCGTGATCAAGAATTACCTAAAAGGGTAGGGATTGTAGTTCTGGTAAGGTCGGGGTGTAGCTTTATCTTGGGCCTTATGAAAAGGAATGGGATCCCATGCCTGATAGCGGAGTCCTCGAACCTCAGCTTTGGATGTATCCGGAATGAAAGAAGTATAAATGTCATATAGATTCTGTATCGCTCACGAATGAATACAGGATCATTATCAGTCCACAATGAAACAGGGATATTTATCAAGTCGCAATGGGTGAAACTGTGCTTTGATTGTTTCTTGTTCTCAACGACATCCTCCTTAACAAGGGTCTTCCGGATCTACTGTTAACAGTTTTTCAGCGCATGTAATTAGAGCAATTCATATAGAGCTGCTTACAAAGTAGACTTTGTCAGTGTCTGCCTTTATAAAAACGGTTTTTGCAACACGGGTGAAACTAGCAAAGAATCTTTCAGTAAAATTCAACACAGATAACATTATCAGCTGTAGAGCGAGCATGCCTTCAATAAAAAATATATAATAGAGAATAAACTCTTTAACGGTGGCAAGATTAGGAGCTGACTGCCTTTTACAAACACAGTCTTCTTCATTAAGCTCACGGTCTTTAGAGCTCAATCTATTCAGTACAGTTAGTTGTGTCTAGAAGAGATAGAAAATATACACTTTGCACTCTGTTAATGCCCTGTTCTGAAGTTCAATTATAGCATCTAAGTACTTATGTAGAAGTGCAGCCTTAGTGCTTATATATCTTACAGTTCTGATTACTCACCCCATGAGGATAGTGTAATATGGAAAAACTGGGCTAGGCATGCCAGTTAACCACTACGCCAAAAGGCCAGAAGTATTCGGCCCTACGGGTCGAATATGCCTAGCACCACTTATATATGCGAACCCCCGGGGGCTGCGCACCCTGTGCGCACGCCTGCGCCTTTGCGTCTTACAAGTGGAGAGGATAGAGTGATAAGTATAACTTATAGGACTAGTAGAGAACCTAGTAAATACTCCCAGCTAGGAAATAATAAGTACTTATTAAAGCTATCTGCAGCGGATATGAAGCCCTAAAGGCAAGCTATTGTGGGTATACAGCCCCCTCTCTATTCTATGCTTGCGGGAGCTGCACCTTCTAAAGAGGGGGGTGATATCACAGCTTAGGATTGGGTTGACCTAATCATGTGTTATGCAGTCTTATAACCCATAATGTTATAACAAACTCACCTTTTAAAATCTAGTTTTCTTTCCTTAGTGTGACGTCTTGTTGATATCACACTCCTATGTTCTAGTCCAAGTCCTAGTTGAATTGAATTTACGAGTTTCTTGATAATATCTGAATCCCGAACGTGACACGCGGGAACGTTTTCATCAATCACCCTGGAATTGCAAACGGGTGCGCTGAAGACATCGCATATGTAATCTTGTTTAACTGCTAGCTCGCTCTCGCAAGAAGTGTCGACCCAAATATTACCTAAAGATGAGACATCTTGAGTGACAGAAATACAATGAAATGAAGAACATCCATATCATTGTTCTTCCCTTTCCTAGGTCACATAATATTATGTCCGCTCAGGCCTTCTTGTCAATCTGTTTCCTGGTCATAACATCCTGATATCCTGAACAATGCAGAATCCCGTATTGTCATTTCTCTCTATGTAGGTGAAAATGGGACTTCAGACTTGCTTAGTTTTCACATCAAAGCAGAACTTTGTGAGTCGGAACTCATGCAGCCCCTTTGTTTCTCTTTCCCTTATTGAGCTGATGCTAGACCAGCTGTTGGAAAGCTTCAGTTGACACTTTATCTGTAAGATAAGGACTTACCAACTTCATCTACTTTTTGAGGTCATATGGGAACTCCTTTCCCATCTCCTCACAGTAATAGATTCTCCAGTAGTGTGCTCTAATACGGAATCCGGACTGGTAATTGTTAAAGTTGAGATAGCCTCAATACCATGTATCAAAGAGCTTCATCCAGCGCATTCCGCAGAGTCTTCAAAGCTGATAAGATGTCCATTTGCTTCGAAAGATAAATGGACGACTTGAGAAAGATCAGCTTGGAGGAGTTGGGAGAAGCTGGGTTCCATTGGGAAATGCATTTGCCAAGCTTCCCTGAGACTTTGCTTGCAGTAGAGCCACCAATCAAGTCATTATTGCAAGGTGGACATGTTGCAACACCGCTGCGCCGCAAAATATCAACATGTACACCTGAGCCTTTCTGCAATTATTAGTCAGCAAAGGGGGAGACGGCCGTGTCTCGATCTGCGTGCGTCTCTCCCGATATCGATTGATAACGAGGGGCTGGCTAACCCCGCGTTGATCTCTCTCTCTCTCTCTCTCATTAGAGATCGATGATCGATGATTGATACGTGGTTGATTCGTACAATTGATGGTGTACACGGACGTATAACGGCTGTATTCGTTGTCAAATGTCATACGGCTGTTGTGGTGTGGGGTGAATGTGAATCGGGGTTTTCTCTCTGCGATTGAACGACGTAAGCGGATAGGATAAACATCATTCGTCGTGTATCATCGACTATAACGGCGTTTCAATTCTGGTCTTTGTTTATCGGCTATTTGAGAATGGGCGCTGGTCAATCGTCCAACGGTGCGGGTGCGAGTGGGCAGTCTCCAGGTCAGTTGATCATCATTCCGGAGTATCATGGGAACTGAATGGCTTGGATCTCGTGGCTAGAGATTTCCTAAACATTCTATGACTACAGTCATCGACTAACATTAAGATCGTAGAGGAACTGAGCCGCCTCCTCGCCGACCGCTTCGCGACCAGATACTTCACCCCGCTCGAGCTGACCCACTTCAAGGACAACTTCTTCAGCCGCGCCTTAAACAACGACGGCATCCGCTACTGGAACGAGAAGATCCTCTCCGACTTTCTCGGGATCCCCGATGGAGCGGACTCTGGATCTCACAGCGGTGCCGCTGACCACGACTCTCCTGCCCTCGACGCCGGTGCCGTCATCTTCCGGATGGTGTCGTATCTGGGCGCGTTCCCCTTCCAGACGACCTTGGCGCCCAGCGTGCTGACGTTCGAGGCCATGGTCAAGGTGGTGGTGCTCCTGACGGAGCGGTATGGAAAGGTACTGCGCAGGGGGAGAAGAGATAGGATCAAGCTGCTTTTTGGAAGTCTTGCGGATGTGGGGAAGAAGGATGCTGGTAGCCGCGAGAAGAAGGCAGAAAACGAAGAAGCTGATGAACAAGATAAAGATGTTGAGAAACAGGCTCGTTCGCATGTCGCGGGTTTTGCGATAGATGAGCCTGCAAACGATGATTACGAGGATGACGACGATGACGATCTTGCCCTTGCAGCACTGGAATCGCTGGATGCCATCGAGGTTTTCAAACATGATCACCGCGTCGATCATGCCGTTTATGAGGCGCGGATTTCCGTCGATACTTTTCGTCGACTCTTGATGTTGCTGCTTGTCATCGCTCCGTTGAAACCACTGGAGTCTGTGTCGAAGTACACATCGGATACAGGTCCGGACCGTATGAGGGCCGTCAGAGACGAAGCGGATAGTATCCTGGCGGCATTCACTTCGGACGAGACAGCCAGTGGGATTAAATACAAGACGTTTGCCAGGGTCGTCTCTGCTTCGCTGCCATATCTTTTCGATCCGCTGATGGCGCTGTTCGAACATTTTCTGTTCAGCAAGAACCTGGATCTCTCTCGGAGACGTCTTCAAACCGAATCATTGGACGGGCCTCCTGGTGAAAAGGAGATAGATGTTTCATCTCCATCGCCATCTTCAGCCATCATGTCTGGGAGCTTCGAGTCCGCGATCCTGAACCCCAGCGTCTTGTCTCATCTCTCGTTCTTCCTACCTGTCTCGTATCCGGACCCGAACCTCTTCCGCAGCGGGATACGCTTATATCCGGTCTTCTCTTCAGCAGCACAAGGCGAATCCTTGGCCTCCTTTGCCCATCACGTCCTCACGTGGGAGGCACCCACGCTGCTACTACTGCAGGGTGTTCCGGAGGGAGAAGAATCAGAGTCAGAAGAGAAACTGATCACCATAGGCGCCTATCTCCCTCGACTATGGAAGAAAACCTCATCATCATCCTCACCTCACGCCTCTACAAACTCCAACCCATCCACCCTCCCTTACCTCTTCCAATTCTCTCCCACGCACTCTCTCCTCCGCGGCAACCCTTCCTACACCATCCAAGTCCTATCTTCCTCCTCTTCCTCCTCCTCCGCAACAGAAACATTCTTCTCCACCAGCACCGGCATCGCCATCGGCTGCCACATCCCCCCTTCATCGCGAAGCAGACAACACCACCAACACCAGCCCCAACCCGACACCGCCGGCGGAGGCAGCCTCCTCATCGACGCTGCGCTGGAAACTGCCACCTTGCATGTCTCTCACAACACTCAAGGTGTCTTTTTACCCCCTGTCCCCGCTACACTACCTCAAAAGACGCGTATAAATATCTACAACCTCGAAGTATGGGGATTGCTTCCTCCTGCCCCAGCGGAGCCCTCTTCGGGCGATATGCAGAAGCAGGACGCTATCGCGCTGCAACGCGCGCGATGGACTTTCGAGGCGCGCGAAGCCGAACGGAGAAGGAACATTAATCTCAAGCTTGGCGGCGGTGGTGACGCGGACGTGCAGACAGCGAGAGCGCTGCTTGAGATGGCGGGGATCGTGGGCGATGGCGCTGGGGCTGGGGCTGGGGGAAGAAGTGGGGGCAGTGTTTGATTTCTAACATTGTGAAGTTGGGATTGTTTGATACGGTCTTATTCGGGTTGGGTATTGATTATTGGCTGTTGGGTTGGGTTGGATTGGTCGGGCATGGTAGGGTTTGGTTTGCAGGGTAGGTAGGGTAGGTTGCGGTGGGAATGGGATAGGGTTGAATGGCGTTATATTAATATTATATTTATTGAACAACCTAGCTTAGGCAGGTAGCTGGGTAGCTACACTGGCACTGTACATGTACAGTACAGTGCTTACTGTATGTATGATCGTGAGGATCGTAATCGATGACTGTTACTCATACCCCCCCCCCCCCCCTGCTTTGATATGATAGCAGTCTAAAGTCGAGGATCCAACTCGTTGGCTCTGCTCAACAGCACGGCTCCTCTGGTAATATTTTTACATACTTCTATATGCATACAAAACAACCCAATGTGGTATTTGGATTCATCCATCAAGTCAATAGAGCCGAAACCAGCTAACCGACAAACCAAACAAACGTTACTAACACGCTGAGCTTGCACCACGGCACAGTATTGTACTTGTACCTACCTGCATGGACCCTGCCCATGAGCATGAGCATGAGCATGAGGTCAAGGTCAAGATCCAAGATCAGACACCAAACGGCACCAGCCCGCTCGGGGGCTCATAGAAGTCCTTCAGCTCCTCCTCGTCTTCTTCGTCCCCAGGGTTATTATTCTCAATACCCGAATCACCTCCACCATCGTCGGTTACCCGTCCCTTATTACTACTCCGGCTCCGGCTCCGCGCTGCATTAGCAGCCGCCTGCGCACTATTTTTATTATCTTTTTCTTTACTGTTGCCGTTGCTGCTGTTGCTATCCTTAAGGTTCTCCGCCTCGTTCCCGTCGGGATTTTCCTCCCTCGGGAGCCGCAGGGCCAGGAACCCCTCGGGCGCGCGCTCCGCCCGATCCATGACTTCCTCCATGTACCGGCGGACCTCGTCGGGGGGTTTGACGACGCGGGCGAGAGGTTCGAGGACCTTGGGGTTGGCGCTGCAGATGCGGATGGTGACGGGTTGGTAGTATTCTTTGAGTTTGGGTTTGGGGTCTTTGGGTTTGTCCTTGTCCTTTGGTTTGTCGTTGTCTTGTTTCTCGCCATCTGCTGGTGCAGCGTCGGCGGTGCCCTTGTCGTTGTTGGGATCCTTGTCATCTTTTGAGTCCTTGTCTTTGCTCTCCTTCTCTTTGCCCTGCTCTTTTTCAGCAGGAGTAGTTCCGGCGTTATTGGACGCTGCTTGGGCAGTGGTTTTGTCTTTCTCCTTCTCCTTCTCCTTGTCCTTGTCCGCCTTTTTAGACCTGGACGTGGTCTTCCCTCTGCCTCTTGCGTCGCCGCCAGCTTCGATAGGAAACGGAGCGTTGGGATCGACTTTCCGTATAATCAGGAACGAGGCGATGACGGTGGTTCCTCCCGGAAGGAACTCCAAGATCGAGTATTCAGGGAAGAGATAGCGGTCTCCGGAACCCGCGTGACCCGATGTGCTGCTGCCATACGGCGTCAACGGGGAGGTGAACTCAAAGACCACTGCCTTGTAACTTGGTTTCGGAGGTGGGGGTGGAGGAGCAGGCTGACGATAGTAGGTATTAGGAGGACCATACTGCAGCGGGCGAGATTGGACTGGAGGTGGAGGTCCTTGAAACTGGGGTTGTTGGTAAGGTGGATACTGAGGTGGGCCAGGTCGTGGTGCTGATTGCGGTGGCAGGTGTTGAGGCGGTTGATTTGGAGGCGGTAGAGGCCGTTGCGCCGGACTGGGCTGCCCAGAGGCATTGACATTTTGCCCCGGGGGAGCAGGTGGAGCGGGAGTCATACTCGGGCTAGATCCAGATGGACGAACAGGATCCGCTGGTGGTGCAAGCGCAGAAGGAGTTTCAGACTCGCTTTTGATCTGAGGAGTGGCGCTGGGCGTCTGAGGAGCACTGTTTGGCGTCTGAGGGGGACCGTTTGGAGTCTGTACGCCATGCGGAGTCTGAGGAGTAGCACTTGTAGCTTGAAGAGCGCCGTTTGAAGACTGGGATGCAGCACTCGATGATGCTTGTGTATGATTCGGAGTAGGGGGAGGTTGACTCTGATCACCATGCTCCTGCCGCTGAGCCTGTTGTTGCTGCGGCGGCGGGGGTTGCTGTTGTGGTTGCTGCTGCTGCTGCGGATATTGATGCTGTGGCTGTGGCTGTTGATGTTGAGGATGTTGTTGTTGATGTTGCTGCAGCTGGTACTGGCGCTGCTGCTGCTGTTGCTGCTCCCTGCTTCTTATAATCGCATTGAGCTCGTCGATATGCGCCTGAAAAGCCCGCAACTGCTCCTGAGAGGCCTTGCTGGATGCCACAACCCGCATCAAAGCTTTCAACTCCGGGTCCGAAGCGGCCCTTGTAGCAAGCATCTGAATAACCGGGTCCGGACTGGGTTTAGGAGCTTGAGGAGGCTGTTGAGGAGTTTGCGGAGTCTGCGAAGGTTCTGATCTTTGTACGGGCGGAGGAGGCTGTTGGGGGCGAGGTTGCGGGGGAGGCGGATGTGCACCCGGCTGAGCTCTCTGGTCGTAGCCATGATGGGGAGGAGGAGAATGGTTGAGATTATACGGAGGAGGCTGGCGCTGATTCGGAGGCGGATATGGTTGGTACTGGTGGAAGTTTGGAGGGCCGTAGTGAACCATCGGCCGCTGCGGAGGCGCATATTGAATGGGCGGCTGCGCATTTGGATCCTTGACGGTATACAGCGTGGCATCAAAGCGGTGCGGCTCGATGATAATATGGCAAGTTCCGACTTTGCTCATCGTATCCTTGGGGGGATTCTTGCCCTCGATCTGCTCCCTTTTGGTCTTCTTGGGCTTCGTCCAGTATCGCTCGAATATGCCATCGCTGAGCCACTTCTTCTTGGATCGCTCCAAGGACGCCAAGAGCACCGAACTGTTGAGACGGAAAAGAAGTCAGTTCCTGTTAAGCATCTTCCTGTAGGGCATCTGTCTGATGTCGCACCTCTCCGCGATCGACTGATACTCCTTTGACGACAGGTTCGACGGCTGCGGTTTGCGCACTGTTGGCAGAGGCTCCCCATCCTTGATCTTCGTCGGCAGAGGATCCTCGACAGGCTCTGGAGACGGCGGGGGCAGGACGACAGGCGTCGAGGCTTTCTTCTTGGGCGGAGGCTGGGGCTGCGGAGTAGCTTCGGAGACCCGTCTCTTCGCGGCGGGCTCGCGACGCTCGCGCGCGGGGAGCTTTCGCTTCTCCACCATGGTATAGAGCGAGCGGCGGGATATCTTTAAGGATCACGACGGTCAGCGCGATGATAGACCATCCTTGGGGCCGACGAGCCTGGATGGGGCCGGGTTGCGGTGCAGCTGGTGGAGCGGCGGCGAGAGCGCGGGCGGAGGAAATCTTTTGGCGGCGCGGACGCGATGGGGCGGAGACGGAGCTCGACCTCCGCGCGGCCCGCTCTCCATCACTTCGAACGTCAGATATACGACCTCTGCTAAGGAATCCCACAAATTCACCACGTTGATGTTCTCCAATCTTCTTTTTCTTCTCTGAACTATCTGTCTATACGGGTATTTGTGTACTCTTGATTGATTGCTCTTGGTAGCGCTATCGCGCTTACTTGAGGTTCCACAAGGCATAGCTGACCTCATGCTTTGGTCAACATAAAAAGCCGGACTCGAACCACTTGTTCAACATTTCTCCTTCTATATTTTATTCTTTTTTCTTTTTTTTCCCTATCCAAGGCTTCTCTTTACAATTCGGTATTTGTGCTTACTCCACGGAAGGGAACCGCAGCCATGGTCGAGCTCCAACCCATCTTCAAAAAGGCCTATTGGTCCTTGGCCGCCGCCGGCCTTGCCTACGTAACTATCATATATCTACTGACATTTCCGGATATCCAGCGTGCGTATGTAACTCTGCATTGCCACTGGTAACTGGCTTTGGCAGGTGATAGTGATAATCCGGTGATATCTTACAGTGCTCTCTACGCCCATAAACTCAATCCGACCCTCTGGCAGGATGTCAATGACGTCGAGAACTTTGGCTTTCTGAGTACGTTTGATCTTGTCAAGTGTTTTACAATTGTTTAGATGCAATGTTGATCCAAGATAGAAACGCAGGTGCAGCCATTCAACCTCAAAACCCCGGACAACGAGACGCTCTACGCGTGGCACATCCTCCCCATCCACCTCTGCCGGGAGCATGAGGATGAGCTACTGAACTCCAAGATCCCTCCGGGCCCGGCAGAGGACGTTACGCAGACGGTTGCTTTTAAGCTGCTGGCTGAGAACCCCACTGCCAGAGTAGTTGTGAGCTGTAAGTACCTACACTCCTCCTATATACAGTACCTGTTCTGATAGTATGCTCCAGTCCACGGAAATGCAGCCCACCTGGGATTTGAGGTGCGACCAGAGACCTACCGAATGATCCTCGGCACCTCCACACCCGCAGACCCCGTCCACGTCTTTGCCCTGGACTACCGCGGGTACGGACTGTCCACGGGCTCTCCCACCGAAGAGGGCCTGATCACAGACGGCGTCACGCTCATCAACTACCTGATCTCCCCGCCCCTGAACATCCCACCATCTCGGATCGTCATCGTCGGCCAGAGCCTCGGAACGGCCGTCGCAGCGGGCGTGGCGGAGCGATTTGCCTTTGGCTCGCCCGACCCTTCGGCCGCCCAGCCAGTCATCAAAGACCCAGAGCCCTTTGCGGGCATCATCCTCCTCGCATCGTTCAGCAACCTCCCGAACCTGATCGAATCGTACAGCTTCAAGGGCCTCACCCCGCCCATCCTCTCCCCGCTCATCGGGTACCCGCGCGTGAAGAAGTTCGTCGTCGACCAGATCGTCGACCGATGGGACACGGCAGCGCGCGTCGCGCGGCTGACGGGCGTCGGGCCCAGCGCAAAAGACGCCTCGGACGCTGCCTACGCGGACAAGGAGCTCGATCTGGCCATCATCCACGCCCGCGATGACCACGAGATCCCGTGGTACGAGGGCCGGCGCGTGTGGCTGTCCGCCAGCGGGCAGACCTACAACGACACGTCTGGCCGGATCGTGCACGAACGCAGCTCGGAGAACGGGCTCACGGAGATCAAGATCTGGGAGAAGGAGCTTCCCGGCGCTCCGACGGATGCTGTTACTGGCAAGAAGAGGGTGAAGAAGGTCCGGTGGGAGAGGGTTGGATATGGCGGTACGTTTGAACCCTATGAACCATGAACCCCGTAAGCATGATCAATCAATCAAGATCGGTCAATCTTGCAGTGACACAGACACTGACAGCTCACACATAGGCCACAACCGCATCGCGACATACTCGGCCGCCGCTCTAGCCGTCCTGCGTGCGTTCGAGGAGTGAACATTCCTATATCCATGCATTTCCCTCAAGCAAGAGGCTCGATGCCGTTGTCCATCACTGCCTTCTCATCCATGTGCGGGGTGTTACGTCTCATGATCTATATTCATTATCTACTTAAGCATTTTATGCCATATCTTCACTCCTTCTCCAGTATGCCTGTCGACCCTCTGTGGAATGTGCACCGCACTTCGATATAAAATTAAAGATGACGTTATATGAGTAAAATGAACGAATGAATGTATTTGTCGTTCTCCATCATCAGGATCAACATTTGGACTAAAAAAGCATGAAAAAAAGCTCCCAGTAGAAGGAAAAAAATCGCATCATTTACTTGAACATTGCGCTGCTCTCCTCGAGCTACGTACCTAGCTAGCTGCTATCTAGGTACCTCTATCTATGTAAAGGCAATAATTAATATGGACAGATGGACAAAGATCTTAGCGTCCAGTTAGTAGATCGGTGAGGTAGAGAGAGAACAAAGAATCTATAAACAACGTCGGAGGAGGTATCTTCATTCATTGAAGACACGCATCATAACTCGTTTCTTTTTTTTTTTGTCTCCTTAGTCTTGATCTATCCATGAGTGGGGAGGAGAAAGCATAACCAATGTAAAATAATATACACATGGAAGAGTGACGAAAAAAGCCCATCCATCCATCCATCCATTCAAGCATTGATCATCAACCCTTAGATCCCATTTTTAATATGATATGACACCAGTTTTTGCCGTACACGGTATAGTATGATATGATACGAGAGTGCCAGCTCAGAGGTACTTAAGATTTCCTCTCGGCTCTCTCGCCCCGAGCTTTTTGTGCCGTGTTCAAAATGTTTCCCCCAGGGTTCTATATGTTGTTACATGAGTTGAATCGAAGGATTAGTTAGAAGGGAGAACAATGCCATGTCTGTCTTGGAATGTACAGGTTGAGGGGGGAAGAATGGGGAATGCAGAACCGGGATATAAAGACACGCCCTCGAATCTAACAGACGACGGGCACAAAAGGGGGTTCGGTTAGTTCGTTAATCGGTAGAGTTAGGTAGGTAATGAGGAGGATGCAGGAGCAAAGTTGAGGCACCGGGCCATTTCATTCAGTCAGTCAAGACAAGCACGGGGAGTTAGAACCTGTTCATTGGGATGAAATGAATAGCCGTCCTACTGGCTTGCTGATATGCCGTCGGACGGAATTATCCTTGGATTATTACGGAGTTTACAGCGTGTAACACGTTTATTTCTTGTTCCTCTCGGCCTGCTCCTTCTGGTACTTCTGGATGAGTTCCTTCCTGTAGTAGGTGAAGATCCGTCAGTTCCAAGAACGTTATACGGCAGGAAAAGGTTACAAAAGGATGGGACGACATACTGGAGCTGTGGCGGCGCCTTCTCGTAGCGGCTGAATTCCATGGTGTATTCACCCTTGCCCTGAGTGGCTGCACGCAGGTGGCTACTGAAGCCAAACATGCCGTTCAAGCTGCAGTCAGCGTAGACGGTGAACTCGTCAACTCCGACTTCACTGTCGTTGATCGTGGCGTTGCGCTTGTTCAGCAGGCCAATAACGTCACCCTGGAATTCTACCGGGGCAGTGACCACAACCTTCATGAGAGGCTCGAGGACGATTGGGTCACTCTCCATAAACGCCTTCCGGAAGGCCTGCTGTGTGGCATTCTTGAAGGCCATTTCAGACGAGTCGGTCACGTGGGTTGCGCCGTCGTTGATAACCATCTTGGTACCAAGGACCTTGTGTCCGATGAGAGGACCCTTTTCACAGGCCAGGTGGAATCCCTTCTCACAAGCGAACAAGAACTTCTCGGAGATACTTCCTCCAACGATCTGCTCCTCGAACTTGTTTTCCTCCAGGTTGCCGGTAGGCTCCATCCAGCCAACAACCTTGGCATAATCACCAGGACCTCCGGTCTGCTTCTTGAGCAGGTGGTCGAATTCGACTCTCCTTCCGATCGTCTCACGGTAGGCAACCTGAGGCTGTCCGGTCTCACAGTCCACGCGGTATTCACGACGCATGCGTTCCACGTAGATTTCGAGGTGGAGCTCACCCATTCCGGAAATGATAGTCTCCTCGCTTTCGGGGTCGAAGGAAACACGGAAGGTAGGGTCTTCTCTCTGGAAACGAGCTATAGCCTTGGAGAAGTTGGCCGCATCTTTGTTGTTCTTAGGCTTGATAGAAAGCGAAATGACGGGCTCTGGGACGAACATGGACGTCATGCTATATGCGAGCTGACCGTCGGTGAAGGTGTCACCAGAGGCACATTCGATACCGAACACGGCACAGATTTCGCCAGCACCGATCTCCTGAACTTCCTCCATTTCGTTTGCGTGCATCCGGACAATGCGGGGAACCTTCACCTTCTTGTTGTTCCGGGAGTTGAAGACGTTGGCACCCTTGCGGAGCGATCCCTGGTAGACACGGACATACGTGAGCTGACCAAAGTTGCTCTCTTCAAGTTTGAAAGCAAGACCGACGAATGGAAGCGAGTTGTACGGAACAAGCTGGACAGTGGCCTCATTACGCTTCTGATCAAGAGCAGTGTTTTTGACTTCCGCCGGATTGGGAAGGTATTCGCAGACACCATCCAGCATAGGTTGAATGGACTTGTCAGCCAGAGCAGAACCCATGAATACAGGGGTGAACTTCAAGCCGATTGTAGCTCGGCGAATGGCGGCTTTGATCTGTTCCTCCGTGGGCTCCTCCTCCGCCAGGAAGAGCTCTGCCATCTCATCGTCGACGTCGGCGAGGGTTTCGATGAGCACCTTTCTCTTTTCTTCCGCAAGTGCCCGGACCTTCTCCGGGATCTCGTCTTTCTCGACGACAATCTCACCCCTCTTCCCTTCGTTGTAGATTGCCTTCATCCTGATCAGATCCACGACACCCTCGTACTCGTCCTCGGCGCCGATTGGCACCTGGACAGCGGCAGCCGGGATCTTCAGCTTGGTGTTGATCTGCTCAATGGCCTTCCAAGGATTGGCACCCATACGATCCATCTTGTTGATGAAAGAAATTCGAGGAACATTGTATCGTTTCATCTGTCTGTCGACAGTGATGGTCTGTGACTGGACGCCAGACACGGCGCAGAGGATCATGACCGCTCCATCAAGAACGCGCAGCGCTCGCTCTACTTCGATGGTGAAGTCGATGTGTCCCGGAGTGTCGATCAAGTTGATATGGTAGGACTCTTCCTTGCCGTCCTTGCCTTTCTTGACCCAGTCACAGAAAGTGGCTGCGGACTGGATTGTGATGCCCTTTTCACGTTCCAGTTCCATGGAGTCCATCTTTGCGCCAACATTATCACGGCCACGAACTTCATGGATCTGCTTGATACGACCGGTGTAGTAGAGGATTCGCTCGGTGGCCGTGGTTTTACCGCTGTCGATATGCGCCTGGTCGTCAAAACGTCAGGACTGCCCCACCCGATCACTACGTCTAACAGTGACTTAGATCTTACCGCAATACCGATATTTCGGATCCTCGCCAGCCGTTTGGCCTCAGCGGGATCGAGATTGTCAATGATAGCCTCCTGCGAAAGACCCTCCGGGTCTACAGCGGCCTTTTGGAGGCTATCAGTAGGATTATCAGCAATTGAAGCTCTCGTACAAAAATGATTCAAGTCCAAGGGAATCCTTACACCTCAGCAGCGGCGGCAGAGGCATTCCTTCTCTGCTCCCATCGCCTGTTCAGCGGGAGTCGATGCGCAGACCCAGCAGCGGGGGAGCGGAGGGCAGCCGTGGACGCGCATCGTGAACGGAGGTAGTTCTGTGCTTGGAGTCGAATTGGGGATCTGGTCAAGCCAGAAAAGGCGCGAAGCTGTGACCGGACAACGGAATGGGCCCTCATGATTGTTGTCTACCCACAGCGGAATTCGTGAGGCTGTTGGATCCAGCATCTGCGCTGCTTCTCCAACTCCGAAAAAAAGTTCGGAGGGGAGAGCCAGGAACCCGTCACGTGAAGTTCTCTCCAGCCAGTCAGCGCAGCCGCTTTCTTCAGTGCGATCTAAGTACACGAAACAATTATTGAGAAATTATTGTATCAGGTTCCTATTTGCACCGTTCTATCTTCACATTGATTACACTTTTTTCCGAAACAAGGTGTCTTGACTATGCAGTTACACTAGGGAATCATTAATCCTGTGAAACACTACTAAGCCAGCAGGTCTCCGTACTTAAGTAAACGTCACTTTCTAGGATATCACCTAAATTCTTAAAACATAGGCAGAATCGCAGTAGACCCAGAACATTCGTCACATCAGATACCTCGTAACGTCTATATTTCCTTCACAAACCCGACTTCAACCAACCTCTCAACTTCGACATTCAAACTCTGAATTTTAGTCCTGGTATTGTCTCTCAGCCACAAGAACGCAGTAAGCGCGACACTCCTCACAAACTTTGTCTCGTCTTTGATCCGCATCTGTTCCTTTCCAACGATATAGATGACCCCATCGTCGTATGCACGTTGCAGTGCTGCAAGACGAGCCTGTACAGCTTCGGACGATGAAGCAGGGTGCGTTGTTGCAGTGCCCGTTTCCGAGTCCGTAGCAATGGTGGGCGCCTTAGAATCATTGTTCGTCGTCGACGCTGCAGTCGGACCGGCTGCTTCAGAGATCAGAAATCGGCGGATCTGCTCGACTACCAGGATTCCCAGATCACGTGAGATTACCACGTCCATGTATCCGTGGCGGACGACCAGGCGAAAGCAGTTCGGAATAGGCTTTCTCTCCTTTCCAGCACTGCTTGCGAAGCATCTGGTGACCGTGTAGCGCTCCTCTACCGGTACAGTTGGGACTGAAAGCGGGCGGAGATGAAAGAAAACTATAAACTCCGGAGCAGCTTGGAATTTCTGGAGGAAATGAATGAAGACCGTTGGTGTGGTCATGGCACTTCCTGCCTTGTCGAAGAAAATACCTAGGCCCTTCATCGGGGTGACAGTTGAGCCGCCGAAGGCGGGCTTCAGGCGAATGATGCTTCGGTCATTGTCGCAATCGGTATCGATATCGAGCATCCGGGATGGAGGAAAACGATCAGAGGCCTCCGCCTGCCATTGCTGTTCTTTACCGAAGCGCCACAGTATAAAGATGGCGGCGAGTACAACTGCGAGTAGCAATGTGAACCAAGCACCATCGGGAACCTTGGTCAGAGCAGAAGATAGGAATGCTCCATCGAGTGCGCCGAAGACCAGAAAGCCAATGGCGACTACAATCACGGGGAGCCGCCAGACGATCAGAGCCACAACTGTCACCATGCAAGTTGTAATGAATGTAACAAGAATGACGCAGACGCCGTAGGCGTGGCCAAGTCGTGTAGTCTAGATTTATATTAGCACTTTGATCTTCAGACCACGAGTAAACTGCCGCGCAAGGTGCAACCCACATTGTTGTAAACAACAGTAACAATAATAGTTCCAATCATCATGAGCCAGTTAGCCAGCGGAATATATATTTGACCGTAGAATATCTTCGAAGTGTGGACTGTTTTAATCTGTGGGAAATAAGACAGCTTCATCATTTGCGATAATAACTGAGAACGCGTCAGCATTATGTGCTCCAATGTTTTTTTTAAATATACAAATTTACCTGAAAAGCGGACGTAATCATGGCTTGACTTGCTACGATGGCAGCAAGGATCGCTATGACAAGACTGGGATAGAACATCCCTGGCGGAACAGAGTTGAAGAACGGATTGGTGTATGCACTGGGATGTTCACTGATATACGCCGCTTGACCTATGTACTTGAAGACTGTCAGCGAGTATTGTTGACAGGGGACTGTATAGGTAGGAGAATGCGCAATCACATACCGCCAGAAGAAGACACGGGTATGCAAAGCACAACCAGCTAAGTTGGACAGCGCTACAGAAATTAGCCAAACAGAGTCCAATTTTGATGTACCCAGCTTACCGTCTACTGAAGGCACCCAGGTCAGCAAATAGGGCTTCAACGCCGGTAAAGGCGAGCAATATTCCCCCGAGAGAATCCCAGCCTTTGGTTTTGTTGCGGACTAGATAGTCACCAGCGAAGAACGGACTGAATGCCTTTAGCACAGATGCGTCATGTTTTATGAGGTTCTAAAGCATATATGAGCATAGTGCACTTAGACGGAAGGGAATCCATAGGGGGACTAACATAAATTCCAAAGGCTAGGTTGAATAGTAGCCATATGATAACTATAGGTGCAAATGAGCTGGCGATCTTGCTAGTTCCGAAAGGCTGTATGAGGAAGAGGAGAACAAGGATTGCACAGGATACGCCGACAATTGTAGCATTTGTGATATTCTCGTCGACCACATTCAGCCTGCAAATTGCAATCATTAGACACTGACCGTTAAACGAGCCTTGGCAGTAAAGATATACAAACCCTTGAATAGCACCCAAAACTGATTGAGATGGTGTAAGGATACCGTCTGGAAATGATTGTCAGTAGACCTTTCAAGATCGAGCCGCAGATGGTTTCGTTTACCCACCAGACAGCACAAACGAGACACCGAAGACTCCAATGACCTTCAGAAAGATCTTAACGACCCGACTATGCTCGATAAAGGAGCGGACTATTTTATTTGCCGGTCTCATTTGGCCAGTATCAAAGCGTTCCATCTTGACCCTCGACTCCTCTCGAGGATCACGCCTGACGATACGCGCCTATCATACATTGTCAGCACATTGCTCTAGGCAGAGAAGGGGACACGCCGTACATAGCGAGAAAGGAGTGAATATAATGCGAATGTGCCTCCTTCACCTTCATCATCGGCTCTGAGCACTATGCAGATATATTTGACGGTGACCATAAGGGTTATGGACCAAATTATGAGAGATAAGGCACCGAGAAGGTCTTGATTACTCGGCTCTCTATCGAAGGTGGAGGAATAGACGTAAAGGGGACTAGTTCCAATGTCACCATAGATGACACCGGTAGATTGATAGGCAAGCCTAATTTGATGTCAGCAAGGACTCAGAATAGTGAGCACGGAATCGAGGAGTTCACACCATAACAAGGTCCAGCCTGTGAAGACCTGCGGACAAATTAGCCACAATCTCATGTTCTTAATAGAAACAAACGTACCTGCCGCTTCTTCACATCTCGTTCATCCACAGTATCCTTCTCGTCATTAGATGCCTCTTCAATATCTACCTCTCGTTTCTTTGCCCGGACACTTGGAGTCTTGAGACTATACTGTCCACTGCGCACTGAGTAGACGCCGCCTCCATTGGACACGACAGGATGTATTTCGTCCTCTGGGAAGTAAGTACGAGGTTCTGACATTCCAGGCGCAGCAAAAGGCAAAAGCTTGATGAAAGGTACACAATGAGAAGTTCAGAGGAGATAACGAAGACGAGAAGGTCCATTCATTTTTCCACAGTGTGCTCAAGATCGGGCTGAAGGGACTTCTGGGTCGGTAGGTGAGGTTATCAGCACTCAGCGCTGTGGCGTGGATCCTCGGAGCTAGCGCCACAGGAAGATTTCTCTGGACGCGACATGCTAAACGGTTAGTATACCAGATAGAGGGGCTTTCGCAAGCTCCAAAGCCACAGTTCCTCTATAGAACTAATCCAGTGCTCCAGTCGCGGTATTTTCCAGCAGCCGGAAACGTGGGTGGCGAACCTTATCACCGGCATTGCTGTGGCCGTCATATCAGCTAAACCAGCGCCTACCGACCTGGAACGGACACAACGAGGACCCGCTTCAGTGAAAAGATAACAAGAGTGACATGATAGTATCTTGAAAAGATTTCATCAATGTTCATATCAAAGATTCGCGGAGGGAACGACGCTAGGTGAAATGTTTGGAGTAGAAAAATCCCGCATACTATCCCGCGGAACGTGAAGTAGGGCTACCTAGACGCGTTGCATTAGCGCAGGCCATTTTTACTGGATTCACTACACGCCTCTATCATCGGAACTCTCTTATTTCCTATCCCCTCTTTCTATGTTAGGGTAAGAATATGCTTCCTATGCGATAGCGCTAACGAGTTCGGTGTGTAGGAACAGGACATGGTAAGTTAGCACCTCAGAGCCACCTAGCTACTCATCTGGTAAGGTCCAAAGCCGCAAACTTGACGTCCCAATCCGTATGACAGTACGCTGGAGATAAAATAAAGATTTCGTGATAACGCATTCCGCGTCAGGTGTACCAACCAAGACCGAGAGTGACTTCAATACCACGCAATTAAATGAAATAGGTGAATCTCGTTCGCAATGGCAGCCCTTAGTTTTAATGACTTTCCATACCAGTCGGTACAATATATAGCGCCTTTGAAGGCCAGCGCCGAGAGAAAGCTCCACTATCGGTTTCTAGAGCTCATAACTCGAACCATTCTGTCTGAAGTCGTAAAATATGGACAGACGAGACGAATAGAGCGTTTCAGGCACCCTGAGACTTATCCTATGAGAAAATGTTCAATTAATATTTAAATAATAGAATATTGAAAATCCTACATCTATCGACGATAGATCTTCTCGCCTCTATATAGTGTTGTCACTTTCATTTCCCAACATACTCTATACCAGCAGCATCAGATGGTCAACATTGTCACCATCGTCTGCAGTCATCGTGATTCATTTATGGACTTGAAGAAACTTACTGTCAACCTTTTTTTACACATCCGTGTCTTCAAATTCGAATGCGATTGTTGGGCCCTGGCCCTTAGGAGAGGAGGAGGGGATTCGTTCGGCGAGATGTTTGAGATGTTAGCTTTGTTCGGCCTTTGCTGAGGTTGAGGAGGCCACCGGGATACATGTTGAAGCATGGAAATTGCTATCTAATCTATTGTTTTGTCTCAATATCTTATATCTTAATCGATAATTATTCTTAAGAGATGAGCAGACACCGTCGGATAAGTGCCATGGGCTTATGGGAGGATCGATACATCGATATCTTGAAAGAAACTCAATTCACAGCGCCAAATGCAAATACTGATGAGGAATGCATATCTGGAGGGCTCCAGGAGCTCCTTTCCGGATGGAAACCTTACGCTTGTCAGTACCTCGAATTCGACTAGGGAATGCCGCCTGCCATCAACGACGTCATAGACACTCCCTTCCTATCTCAGAATGTAATTGCGATATTGCCCAGGAGAGTTTCACAGAAACGACTTTCCTTAACGTCCTCTCTTGGAAACCTACGAGATTCCCCCGAGTGATCGCTGTCAGTTCGAAACATCAGACGAGTCAGAATGCTTTCTCGAGAGAGCTACATGCCGGTTTCGAAATGAGAATGGCAACCAATATGTTGCTGTGGAAAATTGTATCGGAGGATGATTTCAATAAGTTCAACAGTGAAGAAAAGAGAAAATCTCTTCCACCTCTTCGCCACTTGTATGACAGAGTTGAACAAGTCATGATCGTGAAATTAATTTCAGGCAAATACCATCATGGCCCACTTGCAACTTTTGACCTTGAATTACACGACAAACTTGTTTCACTTGGCTTTCGAGATGCACTGTACCCAATAGGCACCACAGACCATCAAGGACCCAGAAGGAATAAGCAGCCTGATGCATCCTATCGACCCTTGAACACCAGACCTCGTGCGAATGATGCACCTTCATTTGTTATTGAATGCGGGCCATCAAAGCCATGACTCAGCTACAGAAAGATGCTGGCTTCTGGTTAATGCAAAGCAATAACTGTACAAAGCTTGTTCTTCTTATCATGATTCAGTGGGACTCACTAAACATAAAAATGGAGAGATGGCAGATATCGGGTCAAAGCACTTCGACCGATATGGCCATACGTCAGCAAACTGTCACTCTAGAAGCGAATGGCACTGTGAATGGCGCGCCGCTCATCCTTCCAGTCGATCTCATCTTCAGCGTCGTTCCCCCTGGCATGCCAGATACTGAAATTCAATTTTCGGAGCAAGAATTATCGAGGTGGGTGGCGTGGGCCTGGGCAGGTCTCCAATAGTCATCGTGAGGGGAGTGGTGGGATATATCATATCGCCTTAGAAATTGGTATACTGTCTGAAACAAGGCTATAATTATCAGTGGTCGTCACTCCCAAGAATAACAAGTCGTTGAGGATATGAGCGATGCGCCTGTGAGTGCTGCTCTATCGCGCGTTCGACCACTGAATGGGAAGGTGATTTCTAGAGTCACGAAGGCATCCGATCTCAGTGGACTGCTAATTTGCAGTCTTTAAGATTAAAAGATGCCTAGGTATCTTGGAGAGTTTCCTTAGCTCGCTTCTCTGATTATTTATTTCAGTGGACTTCCTGGGATGGTAATGATGTTATACTAAGGGCCGATGAGGTTTAGAGTCCATTTCATCTCGTCCTTTAAAAGATGGGCCTTATCCAGAAGTTTTCAAATACTGTGTTTCTTTTATACACTGAGCAAATTTTGAAAGTCGAAATTTGTTCTCATATGTACACAGTTCATAATATGTTTATATATACATTGTCATACAGTCATATCTGGCACATCATCTTATCTATACTACATCGATACAGGTTACTTCAGGTCCACCAGCGGTGGCAATTGCATCCTTGACGCATCCCCCATTAGATCACAATAGCAGATTGAAGCTCATCACATACTGGAAGTCGTCTGTGTTGTTTCGTGAGTTGGAAAGTCCAGCCCATCGTCGCGCCACAGCCCTGGGCCTGCTACTTGAAGTTTTAACCACCATCCGTAACCCAGTTGCTGGCGTAGACGAGTGCAATTCGTCAATATGTGCTTGTTGATGACATACCGTTGTGCGCACAGGAAGTGTCAAGGATCCAGGCATGCGGCCGGAAGTATAGACGCGGTGATACCCTTCAACAAGACCTTCATGTTCCTCCCACTGAGTTGCCGGGTACTGCGAGCCCGATGTTCTGGAGATAGTGACTTCTTCGAGCATTTTGGCTGTTATATATACATGTTAACAAGACCGTCACAGGAGGCTATTTTGAGGAAATCCCTCCAGAGAGGACTCCCGCACGCCGGCCATGGGATTGGGCCGTTTGCAGATTGGGGGCCATTTTCTTTCTAATTGGAACCAGTCCCTCCTCCTCCTATGCAAGATGGAGGAGAAATTTTCTTACGATCGAAAGATCAATGGGAGATCTTATCAAGAGCAGGAAAGAGATGGCGATGGTAACTGCTATAAATCAACATAAACTAAGCCCGCTCTGGAATAGTATGCTGGCCCTGTTCCGCTTCGTGGTCCATCCCGTGCGGGAGCTGTTTATTTTCATCCGATCACCATCGACTTGGCCATATTAAAGGTCCAGAATCCAGACCAGACATTCGATCCAAGGTGTCCTAGCCTACTGCTTGCTATATGCAGCCGCTACTGCGGTTGTCCCCAGAAATAATCGCAGTACGCACCACTGACAGGGTTGTTCATTCGATGTGACGTCCAATCTCACTGCTGGCATTCTCCCCTAATAAGCCTTTATACGCTCAGAGAGGACCTAGGACCTCTCTGTCGCCGCTATAGCGGTGTAATTTGTGACATGTAAGGCCGGCATCAAAATCTGACCTTCTACGATTATTTCCGGGTGCAACCGTAGGTTAGGCTCACCAATGGCGATCGCAGTGCCATGCGGCTGAAAGACCTCAATATGATATATAGACTCGTAGGGGGCCTTATCTGCCGGCTCCCAGGTGTCTGACACTACTCCAAGCTCAAAACCCCTTCGTGTGTCAAGAACTTATTTCTGAGCCTTGTCTTGTCGTGAAGCTTGTATACTTTTTTTCCTTTTTTTTCTTTTTTTTTAAAAAGATATCAAACCCCAAAACTCTGCAGCTCCTCTAAACGCAACCGCTAAAATGCGTCGCAAGTGCGGTAATGCAGAGGACCTCAAGGCCACAGCGCAGAAGCGAATAGAGTATGCTCCCAGACCACTCCCGGAACGACGGCCGCGAGCATTGACAGTATCGTCGATCGGAGTCGGGTCGGAGAAGACGTCCAGTCGCTGGTCATGGAATCCCTTCAGGAACGAAGCGCCGCAGCGCACTTTTGATCAACTCCAGTCACCACTAATCGCCAAGCTTCCGAAAGAGCTTCGGCTGCTCATCTGGAAAGAGGTCGTAGGCGGGCACTGGCTTCATATTGTGCGCGCACGAAAGAGACTTTTGGCCATAAAATGTACCGAAAACCCAGAGCGTGGCACCAACACCCATCTCCATGATTGCTGGGGCACGCTGAGAATGGCTGTGTATCGTACGCCTGGATTCTATTCCAGCCCCAATTCCCGCTCAAGTGCGGCTGCCGCAAATATACTTTCTTTGCTGAAAGCTTGCAGAATAGTGTAATAGAGATTCAGTTTATGTTACCTCGCTTGCCATTTTAACAGGGTTACTAGGTACTCGGAGACCGTGGATCTTCTCTATAAGGACAATGTCTTTGATTTCAACCATCTCGACACGATCCTCTATCTGTCTCGCACTACCTTGCGCAACCGACTGGATCGCATCCGCACTGTTCACCTTCACCGGTACTTTGAGCATTTCATTGTTCCGCCAGCAGCAACCTGGTTGCCCCCGCCGCCGTATGATTATGGGACTTGGAAAGAGGCATGCAACATCTTGGCGAGCCTCGCTGGTCTACAAGAACTATTTGCATCTGGACGGAGAAGCGCTGCTGCCGCAGGCGGAAGTATGCGAGGCCGTTCTGGGACCACTATGCCATATTAAGCCTGTGAAGAGGTTTGATGTGTTTGTTCCTTGGGATAATCCAGCAACCTATGTCAATGTTGATGTTAAGCCCTTCCGGCTGTTGACTGGAGGGTTTTTGCAATTCGCCTGACTTAGGATCTTCAGGACTATGTGCTGGGGGGGGGGGGGGGGGGGGCGGTCGGTAGTGTTCCTTAATTTATATAGTCTGACGCTTTGATTGAACCATTGCATCTTCATATTATTCTCATCTACTAAATTTATTATAACTTTAAGGCATTAGATACCCAAGTAGAGGAAAAAACATTCAGATAACTACAATAAAATATCAGATACGATAAGCATAACAGGTCTATGAAGGGGATGACTTGATCGGCGACATGATAGCAGGGCCACAGCTGTATCCTTAACGCTTCATGAACTGGCTGTCCTTCTCAAGCCAAGCAGCGAAATCCTTCAGTCCTGGATGAATCTTTCTGATCTCCTGAATATTCGCATTGTATCCATGATCGCGGAACCACCGGAACATGTACCCAAATTCCTTGACCAACCACATAAAAAGGGAACAGAGCGTCTCCGAAGCCGTAGGAAGGTCCTTGCCCGTCTTGTCCTTGAAGATCTTCGCGAGCTGATCATACGTCAACTCATCGCCCGCCAGCGAGTAGCACTTTCCCTTGAATTTCTCCGGTTCGAGGAACGCCTGAGCGCCAAAATACCCGATATCGCTCACGGCAATCAGCTGCAGCGGTTTGCTGTTCTTGAGAGAGACCTTCCACGAGGTCGCGAATGCTTTCCCGAGAAAGCCCGGGACGAGATTCTCAAAGAAGGCGGTCGGTCGGAGGATAGTCCAGTCCATCTCACCGTGCTTGGTCTTCTCCATGAGGTGCTGCTCGATGCGATGCTTGCTGATGAAATGTGGGATGTCGGTGGGGTTGTCGATTGAGGCGTCGCCGCCGCGGTCGACCGAGGTGTAGACGTAGAATTTGACACCCTGTTTGATCGACTCGTCGATGAGGGCTTTGCCCTGCCGCTCTTCCGCTTTTACGTCTTGGCCTTTGCCCATTATCGACTTGGTGCCCCGTCAGCATTGTATGTAGAGGATATACGAACAAAGCTAGAACAGGGTTGGTGCTGGAGCTGTTCTTCAGCACTCACTTGAACACTAAAAACCCCCCAAATCGGCGCCGACGTGACGCTTCTAGCAGTCCTGAATATGCCCGCGGGATCGTCCAGGTTTCCCTCCACCAGTTTGATCGTCGATGACATCTGCGAGAGCTTCTGAGCAGCCGGGGACCTGGCGTTCCGAGTGACCGCAAGGATCTCGAACCCGGCGCGTTTACTGAGGAGCGTTTTTATGACGGCGCCGCCCTGCTTGCCTGTTGCGCCTGTGATGAGGACAGCGGACATGGCTGTGATTGGAACGTTGGTGAGATTCTGAATGAATTTGAGAATTACCAGTTAAATCGAAGCACAGACAAGAAAGAAAGACGAGCGTAAGGAAGGGGAGCAGTTGCTACATGTGATTTGACTGTGGTGTGTATAAACTGTGTAGGCCCTCATTATATCCCTTTCTCACAACACTATTAAGTTCTTACTTTGTCATTCTAGTTTCTGACACCGATTAATTAAGTTTAAATTAAATTATGCAGCTTACAGGCACACCGGCACGTGTCTTTCAACTCTATTCTCTTGCCAGACGTGGGGAAATAATGTTGCCCTTTCCTTTTTCTGTTTCAGTCTCATTATTCTGGTATGATCTTGGCAGTGTATATATTTGTCATCTACTCGGCCAACGGGTGAACGACTAATGCCGAACGCCCGAGCCAAGAAAATGGAATAATGTTATCCTGAAACTGCTGATCCGCATCTCCTGATTTCCTCTGTGATCTTTTTTTCCCCAAAATAGCTCGTCTAGTAGCTGTAGAGAATTGATAGAGGTTCAACAGAAAGTCTTCAAGATAACCCCTGTCAAAGGTAGACCTTTTGTTGGGGTCTTTTCTTCCTCGCTACTTATCTACAGTCTGGCGTGCGGGATATGCGCTGGCAATATCGGGGATTGCTGCGTGTTTTTGGCACATTCCCATTCATTTTCTATGACTTTGAAACTTGAGGTGTTCCTATCTCGACCAGGATCTCGTAGAAAGTATACGGGTGCCCCCTATCCATACTTATTACCTTCCTTAACTGTGCAAATCCATGTTCTCGTTGGGACTAGCCAGGACTTGCTCGCCTCTCAGTTAAGTCTTTGATAGTACATTCCTCCGACTCAGTTATACTATGCTCTTTGAAGTCTTTGAAGTCGCAAAGTATTTCTAGTTACACTCAACTTAGTACTACTAGTGAGATAAAATATTGACTGGAATACCAGAAGAAGTTAAGCTGGTTGAAGCGAAGCTTGGTGTAGTCGAGCGCCCAGTCGCTGGCGATGTATCGGGGAACGTTCGCCTCCTCGCACGCATCGATGAGCTCTTTTTGTCCGTCGACCATGCGCTTGTCGTCGCCGAGATAGCAGCACACGACGACGTCGCAGCCTCGGACAAAAGAGCGCACCGCTGCACGGTCGAATGCTCCGCCTTGGGTTATCTGGAGCTGCGGAGATGAGGACAGCACAGCAGCAGGGAACTTGCCAGGGTCACGGCAATAGCCCCGGATTGTCACGCCCTTTCGCCTCAGGAGGTGCGAGACTAGACAACGGGCAAATTTGCCAGTGATACCTGCGATTCCGACGGTTATCGCCATAGTGGACTAAATGCTAGTAAGAGGTAGATTGTTCTTCAAAACGGACACGAAGCACAAAGAGAACAGATTCAATTGACTTGTAAAATGCCAACAGCATGTAATGATTGGCTTTGTATACCATACGCGACAAGACACTTATATCAAGTTATGTCACTCCGCGCCTCCTCAAATCCTCGGGCTCGGGACTGATAGAGAGACCGGAAAGCCGATTATGACAAATCATGGGCTGAATGACAGTAAAATGGAAGGGGATTCGACAGGGAATTGCAGAGATGTCTCAATTCCTGACGCTCCTGAGTGACCCTGCACCGTAACAATAGGGGAAACAAGCTGGACGTCTAACGGCTTGGAGCTTTCTTCTAACAGATCCGGCAGGAGACCCCTGTCTGTGGGGAAAGATTCGGCCTCTCGGCGTGCCGAAAGACGCCGGTGCTGAAGAACTCGGGGTCAACCTTAGATAACAGATAAGCCGGGCCGAGACTAACCTGAAAAGGAAACATAGTGACATCACTGCTATGATATCGATGTCATACTCGGACACTATATGAAGCCTGGGTTCAGGAACTCCCAGACACAATGTAGCACGACTTCCATTGACTGTAGACTCGAGAGTTTTGCAATTATTGCCTGTTTTGTCTCCTTCTCACAAAATGTCCAAGCTCATCACTGTCTTCGGAGCAACCGGTAACCAGGGAGGCTCGGTTATCCGCCACATTCTCGCAGATGCCGATCTCTCCAAGGAGTTCAAGATCCGTGGTATCACGCGGGATGTCACGAAACAGGCGGCACAGGCCTTGGTAAACCAGGGCGTCGAAGTGAAAAGTGTATGTATAAGCAGAACCACGCCTAATCACCAGTGAGAAGAAGGAACCTAACAAAAATTCAAGGCCGACCTGAACTCTAAGGCTTCTCTTGCCGATGCTATCAAGGGCTCACACTCCGTCTTCCTCGTGACCATCCCTAGCTGGGCTGCTGGTGCGCCCGACGCCGAGCTGGTGCACGGCAAAAACGTTGCCGACGCTGCCAAGGAGGCCGGTGTGCAGCATCTGATATATTCCTCGCTTCTGAACGTGACCGAAGCTTCTGGCGGCCGGCTCAAGAACGTTCCGCACTTTGATCTGAAGGCGCAGGTTGAACAGTACATCCGCTCCACGGGAGTCCCCTGCACATTTGTTCTACCCGGCTATTTCATGACAAATTACACAAAGCTTGGAATGTTGCGACGAGGCGATGATGGCATGTATAACCTGACGTACCCGGTTGGAAGGGACGCAAAATTCCCCCTGATCGATCCTTCAGAGGACATCGGTAAGTGAGCGATGATAGATAGATTCACAAACCCCCCCCAAAGACATTCAAGCTTACTTACTCTTCCTAGGAAAATTCGTCGTCGCGGCCCTCAAGCAACGCTCGAAGCTCCTTGGAGCTCAAATCCTCGCAGCTGCTGACTACTATACGCCAACACGCATACTCGCGGAATTTGAAGAGGTCACTGGCAAACACGCACGATATGTCCAGGTCGATGCGCAGACATACAAGAGCTCCTTTCCACCGAAAATGGCGACTGAGATGCTGGAAAACCACCTTTTCATTGAGAATCCGGGGTACTATGCTGGCCGAAGCCTGAAAGAGAGCTTGGACCTGCTGTCGGAGGTTGGCCTCAAGCCGACCACATGGAAGGAGTTTTTGGAGAGGAACAAGGCTGCTTTTGCGTAGAAAAGATATCTGGAACCGAATCGAGCGTCCCGCTCTACTCTCTAAGCAGCAGATAGATTAGTTTCTTGAATGTATGCTCCTTATGCCATATGCTTTCTGTTTATCATCATATAAAGAGCTGGCTCACCATATAGACTGATTTTCGGCATCAGACTCAAAGACCGCCTTCCAACTATAGCATAAAAAAATTGGCACAGCAGCATGTTTTAGACGAAAAAAAAGACCTATCCTATAGTTGACCGATCATAGGTAGGTCATAGAGGTCGGCAACAAGGATATAACACGATGAGAGAGAGAGGACCGCAGAGTCAGATAGCCAGTATAAAGATATGACGCACAATTAGCGTCGGAAATCAGCGCAAGCGTGGCTGCAGCCAGCGGGCAAGTCGCTGGAGTTAGTATAAATGGCTTCAACGGCCCTGACCCCTATCAGACTCAATCAGCAACTTTTGATTCTGCCTGGTAAATAAGATTTAAGACATCGAGGTACGGTATCAGTGGCCATGGACGCTGATTCCAATAGTATGGATAGCCGTCGAGTTTTGGAGATCGGTGTTTAGTTACCCCAACAGCAATACGGCGAGGTGGAGATAACCCGGATGATATCCCCGCAAGCTTGCGCTCTCATCCGACGCTCTTATGCGGGGGTGCGGGTCTTAAGCGCCTGGAAGTCTCAGAGGGTACGCTCGACAATGATAAACATTGCGGGGATCCAGTGGATTCTTATCAATCAATATCGATAATATTGAGAGCTTGAGAGCTCTTATCAGGGAATATAGTTGTTTATCTGTCCTGGCGACTTCTCCATTTTTTATGAAAGGATTTCCCTGTTCTTTCACGTAAATTATTTCCAATAGTGCAACAAACTGGTCAAACGTGTCCTCGTTGGCTATGGAATCGATCTTGATGTCGTGAGTGGTTTGTAAGTATTGTCGGAATTTCATACATACAACTCAGCCGTCTTCACAACCCTTACTATTGTCAATAACTGACAAAATGCAAATCTAAGGATCAACACGCGCTCCGGAGCTCCTGCAAATCCAACAGATGTCTCTAGAGGCATCTTCGGTGCTACCGTCGGCATCGACCGTCTACTGAAGCTATTTGGTGAATACGGGATCAAAGCGATGTGGTTTGTGCCGGCTCATTCGATCGAATCGTTCCCGAAGCAATTGGCGAAAGTCCGTGATGCTGGGCATGAAATGTGGGAGAATACCTCCCTACCTGCTAGCTCTGGTATGTATTCGAAACGTAGGATTGAGTATGATGTGTTAAAATATGTAGCGGCCTTCCTGGCTATACTCACGAATTTGTATCCACATGGAGCGAACAGCAGCAGCGAGACGTCCTCTCAAAATCTATTGAGGTAGTCACTGCCTTTACTGGCAAGAAGCCTAAGGGATGGACGGCGCCTGCGTGGGACACGTCGAAGCAGGCAATTAAACTGCTGGAGGAGTATGGAATCGTGAGTGCTAAATATTTTTATATATATCCTATCCGGGGAAAATGTTAACAGTTTATTATACAGGAATACGACCACTCCTTCATGCACCACGACTGCCAAATGTACTTACTACGTCCCCGACGGCACCGAGACCTGGAAGGAAACCAACGTCTCCCTCTCCGCCTCTGAATGGATGGCGGATGACGCCCATGACGAAGCTCACGTCCAGCAGAATCGTCGAAGTCCCCGCCGACTGGCACCTCGACGACTGGCCGCCCTTCGTACTCAACCTCAAGCAGACCAGCACCCACGGCTACGTCGACCCCCACGTGATTGAGGAGTTGTGGAAGGAGCAGTTTGACTTCTTCTACCGGGAGTACGATACGTTCGTGTTTCCCATGTCGGTCCACCCCCAGGTCAGTGGGAAGCCGCAGGTGATCTTGATGCATGAGAGAATCATCGAGTGGAGTGGATGACGATGGAGGAGATGGTGGCGGAGTTTAAGGAGGGGAAGCTCCAGGGTGCTTTGGCTGAGGGGGTGTCGAACTGTAGGTGATCACTCTCACTACAATCTCTCAGGTGCTAACGATGAGGGGTATGAGTGGGCTTCCTAAGACACGTGAGCTAATCAGGTCTGATAGATCTATATTACTAGATAGCTCCAGCATCCTTTCTTTCGATCATTGGCTGTCAGCCCGTTTCCAGCGTTTGACAGTTTGGAGGCCTAAATATTGAATGCTACTCCGCAGTATTCAGCCCATTAATTAGTATCTTAGGTATCTATTTGTTGAACCCATTTTCAGTATCCGCGCTTCTCTCTCTTTTAGTCCCTCTTCTATTGAACATACTAGTGCACTTGCAAGTTTCTGAACCCTTCACGTACATACCTACCTACAAGCCAGTATCTCATTGTACAGTACCTAATCACACACTCCCCATCATGGCATCCACACCAAAACCCACCGTCCTCTTCGTCCACGGCGCATGGCACAACCCAAACCACTTCAAGCGCATCATGGACCTCTTTGCAGCCAACGGCTTCCCCAGCTCCTGTCCACCGCATCCCAGTGTGGCAATCCGCCGCCAATTGGCCTCACAGAGGACATCCAGTCTATCCGCGACGAGCTCACGAAGCTGGTGGAGATAGAGAAGAGGGATGTCATTGTTGCTGCGCACTCATACGCCGGTCTCGTCACCACCCAGGGTGTCACTGCTGAATTTTCAAAGGCGCGAGAAGCAAAGGGACTTGCGGGTGGTGTTGTTCACCTCGTCTTCATGTGCGCCTTCATTGTGCCGCTGGGCGAGTCCCTGGAGTCTGCGTTGGGCGGGTTATTGCCACCTTCTTTCGAAGTAGATGTAAGCATTTACCTTCAGGAACCACTAGAAATATATGACATGCTAACATCACGATGATAAAAGGAACAAGGAATGTGCACCATGCTCGAGCCCGAGCGAAGGCTCTACAACGACCTCCCCAAGGAAGAACAGGACCATTGGACCTCGGAGCTGAAGCCCAGCCCGACGGGACCCCAGTTCATACCCATCTCCCATGCTGCCTATCTTCACTATCCGGTGACATATCTCTTCTGTGAGAGGGACGAGGTGTTGCCCTTGGGCATTCAGCAGATGATGGTCCAGAAGGTAACGGAGCGAGCTGGGATCAGTATCGAGACGGAGACCTGCACAGCGGGGCATTCGCCGTTTCTGAGCCAGCCGGAGACTGTTCTGAATCTTGTGAAGATAAGAGCCTGAGCGGATGGCAGCTCTATTTTTCCACAACCTGTCATGGGTTGTAGGTGCTCGGAAATAGTTTTATTCGAGATATTACTCACGTTCCATTCGTACTCTTAAGACATTATTGCATCTAGTCATTGGTCTGTGATATTGTCTTAGTAACGATATACATGGAACGGGTATTTATCCGGAAAAGGAGGATCCAAGAGACAATGGATAGGCATATATGGGGGTTATTGCACGTAGACTAATGTACCTTCATAAAGCGCCGTGGTCGAGCAGAAGGGGTACTAGTATCTAGACTAGAACACATGGGAAATCTTCGAGTACATGTTTGGACAAAGTTGTGAAGCTCGAGCGCATGAGGAGACCCGAATGCCCCACGACTGAATAGACGGCGGTAACCATCTCATGCAATAGCATACCGATTGCAGAACATGCTTCGCTTCCGGTCTCTTTCGGGGCTCGCCGGGAAAGCGTCATCTGTGTATCCATCCAACTGCTTCTCTCACTAAATGCATATCCTCGTCAATTGCCGCATAGTAAGAGAGACTTCTTCGTCTTTTTCGCCTTTACAAAATCCCGCCAAGGTGTGTCCATCTACTTATTTCCCTTGCCGCTGCTTATGCTTCGGATTCTTCGAGCTACCGCGGAGAAGTCTTATCAATATCCACATCCACAATGCGCCAATGACTTCAACGAGCTGTCGAATGACAATACTTACCAGATGATATAAACCCTGCCCTTCCGCCGAACGGGCTATAATAAGTTACACACACAGAATCAGCATCCTACTCTCAACCAAACGAATCCACGAGAAAAACGGCATATGCATGCATACCTTGCACCCATCACACAGCCTCTTCACCGACGACCTCGTTTTCATGCCCCGAACCTGTTCGAGCCCCCGCATCACACTCGCGACAACCCCACCATTGTTGTTGCTGCTGCTCTGCTGCGGAAATCGCAGGCTCCGCAGAGCGTCTGCGGAAGGTATCCTGGCCAATTGCGAGAAGAACGAGCGCTGTGAGATGAAAGACGAGGAACCAGATGATGTCTGGCGAGAGAAGATGGGGAGGGCTCCGCGGAGGAGCGAGAAGGAGCGGAAGGAGAACATGGTTGCGACGCCGGCTGCTCCTAGCTGCTGAGATATGGATGTTCGTGCGATTCGACTCAACAGAACTGGATTTCCCAAGTTCCGCTCCCAGACCTGTCTTTTGCGGAATGGAAGGCAGAGATAGATGCGAAGCTCAGGGTCTTGGGTTTTCCGTGTTGCGCGATGGTTTCGAGGTTCTTCCGCATCGCACCGGAGCAGGCACACTGCCCGGGGATTCTGTATCGCCGGGGTTCCGATCGATCGCGCAGAAAGCTGCGCGCCTATTGGCTGCTTGTCTAGTAGTTGTCTACGGAGTACTTCCCATTACGCTGCTCTCACAATGAATTGAGAAGATGAGTTTCGTACAATAGAGTCAACTAGCTGTGCATGAATGAATTCTAAAGAATGGTGGACACAGTCCGAAAATCATCATGTCTGTCGCCATCAGCTCCGAACGCCAAACAAAAACAAAGCAGCAACGCGCACATCATCGCCCCATACTTTTCAACATCTGCTAATAGTTCCATCGCGGGAGGGAGTCTAATCGAAATCTACTTCACTAGATATCGTATACAGTGATAAAAAATCTCACTGCGTTTTAATCGGAACGCAGGAACATTTTATACGTAGGAGAGTCTGTGCATTCCTTGAACGGATAGCCCAGGTCGTTGAGGAACGCTTCGAGGTCTGCCTTCTCAGACTCCGGGCACTGGATGCCTGCCAACACCTTGCCGATGTCACCGCCGTAATTCCGGTAGTGGAAGAGCGAAATGTTCTGATGCGGGCGAAGGGTCCTAAGGAACTTGTGAAGGGCACCAGGGCGCTCGGGGAATTCGAACATGAAGAGGCGCTCGTCCTTGACTCCGCTGCGACCGCCAACAAGATATCGGATATGCGTCTTCGCGAGCTCGTCGTCACTGATATCTGTTGCGCTCATGCCGGCCTTTTCTAGCTGTGCAATAATGTTGGCCAGGTCGTCCCGACCCGTAGATGCGGACAACGAGATGCCCATAAGGACGTCGGCGGTGTCTTCTCGCGCATATCGGTAGCTGAATGCTGTAACTGCTTGGGGCATTACAACCTCGACTAGTTTCGCGAACGCGCCAGGACGTTCAGGAATGGTGATGCTCAAGAGGGCCTCCTTCCTTTCCCCTAAAGCGGCACGCTCTGCGACGAAGCTGAGTCTGTCAAAGTTCATGTTCGCACCGGAAGTGATAGCAACAAGCTCTCGCTTGGTGTTGGGGCTGGGGTATTTGGCGACATATTTCTTGAGACCGGCAAGGGCAAGGGCACCGGCCGGCTCAACAATTGACCGCGTGTCCTCGAAGACATCCTTGATGGCGGCGCAGGTCTCGTCGGTGGAGACTTCGATAATTTCATCCACGACCTCCCTGCAGATGCGGAATGTCTCTTCACCGACAGCCTTGACCGCCGCGCCGTCTGCGAAAAGTCCAACTTCTTTAAGTGTCACCCTCCGACCCTGTCGGAGAGACTGAACCATAGCATTAGCATCATGGGTCTCAACTCCAATAACCTTTACGTGCGGCGCAATCCGCTTGATGTAAACTCCAACACCAGCAATCAAGCCACCACCGCCGACACAGCAAAATACAGCTTCGAGATTCTGCAAATTCGCCTGGCGCAAAAGTTCCATGCCAATGGTCCCTTGGCCGGCAATAACGTAGGGGTCATCGAAGGGAGGAATGTTCGTAAGATCGTGCAGCTTCTCCAGGCGATGCGCTTCCTCCTTTGCAGCATCAAAGTCATTCCCATGGAGGACAACAGCCCCGCCTAACCGAGAGACGTTGCGATGCTTGATGGCCGGGGTGCCGGCCGGCATGACGATAGTTGCTGGGATCTTGAGTTTGCGCGCGGAGTAGGCAACGCCTTGCGCATGGTTTCCTGGGCAAGAGAAACAAAAGTATGAGCCGTAGAATCCAAGGTCCTCTCGGAGAGTGATCTAACCTGCAGAGCACGCGATTACGCCCTTCCATCTCTTCTCAGGGGGAAGATGAGCCATCTTGTTGTACGCTCCGCGGAGTTTGAAGCTGAACACAGGGAGCAAGTCCTCCCGCTTCAGCAGGACCCTGCATTCTAGCCGATTGCTCAGGTTTATGGCGTGTTGGAGAGGTGTTTCCTCGACCACCTCGTAGACGCGCGATGTGAGGATCAATCGGAGATACTAGGTTCAAAATTCCACACAGTCAGAGTCAGAACGTCGGGGCATTTCCTGAGAGTAAAGTTTCTTACATCTGGGTAGCCATTGGGGAGCAAAAAGTCCTCAGGAACTCCCCAATCTGGGGGCAATTTTGGGTCCGCCCGCTCAGAGGGCGGGGTCGGGTTCGCAGCGTACTCGGTCAGCGACAGGCCGCTGAGCTTGGGTGTACATGGCGTTGTGGTGCCATTGGTGGATGGCTCGTCGGACATGATCGTTCAAAATATGGAAATCTTCAATTCATGCGCAAACGTAAATGAAACCTGAAAATGGAAAAGAAAGGAGCGGAGTCAAAGGAGCTGGTGGCGTTTTAAGCGGAGTGACTCCATGTCCTTACTGCCTTATCGCCAAAAATGACTTGCGCGGGGCGGAGTATGATGAGTCATCAACCCTAACAACAAGCCCTACGTTCCGATATCGGCTTTAACAGTCGGTTTGTTATGGACCTTGCCATACAAAGGCCGGATAATTATAGGACCGAGGGAAGGAACTGATAGGCACGTGACTGACCATGATCACCTTGATCACCACGATCACCATGATCACCAGGACCCAGGCAGACAGGCATGTATATAATGACGCTCCTTGCAGACAGATTCCGACCCTCGTGGTCGGCTCACACAGCAACCTGTCATATAGGCGTGCTAGTAACACAGGCTTGTTCTACTATTATATTGCTCGCCCCCTTGTTTTCTGTTCTCAAGATAAACCAACGACCCCTTTGGTCTAGTCATCTAGGCCTGTCGTTACACGGTTCTTGAACACGTTTTCTTGAGAAAGCAACCAACTTGTTTTACTCGTCCTATATGAATGCAAACAGAAAAGATATTCGGCTAAATTGTTAGTATAAGGATTATATAGCCAATCCTTTGTAAATGCAATTTTTGTCCTCTCCATTCTCCCTTTTTTGTATTAGGTATCATCAATACAACTATGTACAGTACATGCACATAGGATGTATCCCATTAATCCAACATCGATACCCAATCAAGATAGCTCGAAGCGTCTCATATGCTACTCATGACGAGTCTTCATTTATCACGTAACTGCCCATTCTTCTTGGTGGAACGCGCCTGGCGAACATCGTGTCGATCTCGTCGAAGGTCCGTCCCTTCAGCTCGGGTATATAGAAAAAGCAGACAACAGTGGCGAAGAGTGCCAGACCCCCGAACACGAATCCAACTTTCCCCTGCATGTTCGCAGCATCAGGGTTCACCATGTAAGGCACCGCCACGTTCATCGCTATGCCAAAGACTGACTGCACGGCTGTAGCAAGGGCGGTAGTCTTGGCTCGCAGTCCAACGGCGGAGACTTCCCCCAGAAGAACAAACGCGACTGACCCAATGCTGACTTGATATATAAGAGCGTAAACAACCGTGAGAGCGGCCTGCGCCCAACTTGCAGCGTGCGTAGGAACGACATCCAAGATACCGATAAGAAGAAGGCAGATAGTGAGACATGTCATGCCGGTGAGGAATATCTTGCGACGACCAAAGGAATTGACGACTACCCACGACAACATGGTTCCAACCACGCCGCACGCAGTAACCCCAACTCCCAGATTGAAGGAATCTGACGTGGGAAGCCCGGCGAGTTCGAAGAAGTAGGTCGAGAAGCCAAGGACGAAGATGATACCGGAAAAGTGCTGGCAGACGAAGACTCCCGTCGAGATTCCGGTTCTAATGAGATTTGTACCCCGGAAGCACTCAATCCACTTGCTTTCCTGAAGAGCACGTTCCTCGGCCACTGTTATCTGAATAGCTTTCAGTTTGACCTCGATGTTCGTGTCCTTGCCATACAGCCTTTGGAGAGCATGGCGAGCACGGTCGATGTCGTTGCGGTACACAAGATACCATGGTGACTCTATGGAGAACGGGAGACCAATGGCAAAGAAGACTGGTGATGTTTTCGCGCGAGTCAATTCACTGCCCTCAAGGTCTTCTGCGGTGAGACCTACCAACAAAGAACAGTTGGATCGCAAAAGGTCCACGGTAGCCCCAGCTATCATCTCGATCACCGAAGCCTTTGATCGCCGCGTTGGAAAGCAATTGCCCAATGACAATGCCAAGATTGATGCCTGCTGTTGATATTCCTCGGAGTACGACAGGAGATACCTTTGACGCATTAGAATACAGTTTTGAGGCCACGGCGGACGACATACCTCGGAGCAGTAAAGCGGCCCGATGGTCAAGAAGAAGCCAAGCCCAACGCCCAGAATCAGTTTACTGATCAGGAACGCGGGCCGCACTGCGGAGAAGATCTCCCCAAAGATGCCTCCACAGGCCGTGGCCACGCCGATCGCGAGGCCCCACCGCCTGCCAACGCGGTCCGCCACGACGCTGCAGAGAAAGCCGCCGAAGAACTGGCCGACGGACGAGATCATGCTGAACGCGCTCAGCCAGTCTGCAGGGATCGTGGGTTCGCCCTTGTACATGTATCCAAACTGTCTTCGGAACGCGGGAACCGACACGATGGCGCCGTTGACCTGCGCATCGAAGCCCCTACCCCAGAGACACGATCAATTCTGCCAGTAGACGGGGGGAAAAAGCAAGTGATGGGTAGACCTACCACCCAACAGCGCTCACGGCGAAGAAAAACGCCCACCAGACAAGCGTTTTGTGGTTCCGGACCACCTGCTGCACGGACAGCTGATGCTCCTCGGCATTGTTGTTCGCGACGGCCTCGTTGCTGCGAACTCTCGTCACCGCTCCCTTCTGCTGAGGCTCGGCAGCGCCATCCAGGGCCTCCTCTGCCATCGTTGCCGTGACCGCTGCTTCAGTGGTCGACTCGATTGACAACGACGAACGCCCACGAACACCCATGGAGAGATGGCGAGAAATGCTCCCAGCTGAGCCGAACAGGTTGTCTTCCAGGCTAACGAGGGACGCTCGTGGTTAATATCTCGTTCTCCCAGGCAGGGGGCGGGAGGAGCGACGAACCGTAATTAATACCCTCCGCGGTCCCCTTGTCAGCCACCGACTCGGAGCTGGCGCTGAAAGCAATGGCATTATTGTCGTCCAGCGCAGCATCTAGCCAGGCTAGATATATTTTTCAGGTCCCCGCCGCTATGCCAATAACAGGATGATCCGGGGCTGAAGACACTGGCCAAGGGAGACCGCTCTGGAGCCGAGGCGCTGTGGCCATATTATCCCCAGACTTCCCTTTCTCCCGCCACTTCAGACACCCTCCAGCGGCCGCGATGGCCAGCGCAACTCGTGTGTCCTTCTCACACCGCGCCCGATGACCGCTGCCCTGTGGTCGCTGTCCACCACATGAACGACTCCCTGCAGCATCTCCTCCATGCTGTCGAGCCCGAGTCTGTGCCGCTCGGTGCAGCGCCAGCCCCGCCGGGCCCCGCGGCCTCGAGCGTGAACAGCGCCAGCGGCCGTGCTCTCCCTCAGCCTGCACCGTCCGTCCGCAACCGCCCTGCTCCCCGGGGCACCGCGGCGTATCCTCGCAAGCGTGCGAACACGGCCTGCCAGGTCTGCAGAGCCCGCCGGACCAAGTGTGACAACAAGAAACCGTCGTGCTCGTTCTGCGAGAAGGTCGGCGCCAAGTGCATCACGAGCCCGACGGACCTGTCGTCGTATGTCTGCCCAATGATCAGATGCCTGAATTTCCCTCTCTCCATGTGGGCTGTTTTGGGCTGATATATCTTGTCCAGTTTTGACCCGGCCAGCTTGGCAATTCTTGAGCGATTGGACCGGCTCGAGCAGCTTGTTCGCTCTAAAGGTGGGGACAATGGCTCTGTCAAAAATTCCATGCCGGAGCTTGGCCCCCCTTTGAAGAATGGATCACCGCTATCCAACCTCCCGTTTGGACCGGACTTCAGTACGGTCACTGTGGAAACGGTGCTCTCATGGCCCGTCTTTCGCAACAGGTTCGACTCGCGTCTGGACTTAAAATCTCTGCTCAATGAGCCGGATCCAGGATCAGCCCATTCCCCGACGGTGGAAGCCGTGTCCGGGGAAATAAATCTGCAATTGGACGCCTGCAATAGGCTTCTGGACAGTTTTCTCGAGCGTGTGCACCCGGCTAATCCAGTCCTGGATGTTCCGCTCACTCGCCGCTACGTGCGTGAAGCCTGCATCAAGGGAATCGGTTGGGACGCACAGTCATGCCTCGTGGTTCGTACCCATCGTCTCTATTTATGATGTAAAATAGACCTGGATGCCATTCTAATGCTTGTCTCTATAGCTTCTTCTCTGCGCTCTGGGCTCAATTGCCGAAGCGTTCCATGCGCAATACGAGGCCAAGTCTGTTATTGCGAGAAACTCTGCGAGTTTTGCTCTGGCAAGATCCTACTTTGAGGCTGCCCGGAAACGGATCGGCCCCCTTCTACGCAATTGCGGCGTTTTAGAGGCGCAATGCTTTTTCTACTCTGGCGTCTACCTGATGACTCTCCAGAGGCCAATGGAGGCCTGGAGGTTTTTTGTTCAGGCAGCTGCTACCTCACAAGGCTTTGACTTTCCAAAGAAACCCGCCAGTCCTGAGGCAATGGCTAGCCCTGAAGCCAGGCGCGAGCGGGCATCACAGGAGAGCATGTACTGGACTTGCCTGAAGTCGGAACTGTAAGATAAACCCGGACTATCCGTCCATTGTATTGTGGTGTCAACGTACTAATGGCCGTTGTCCATCAGGGAAGTTCGTATGGAATTGTCCTTGCCGGGATTCGGACTACAAGACCTGTCGTATCCGACGTCCTTCCCAAGCCCTCCGTCGGAGAATCTGGAACATGATGCGGCCAGGGCTTGGTACTTTTACCTTGCGGAGATTGCGCTGAGAAGGCTCGCAAACCGCATTCTTCATAGTCTCTTCCGGAATCAGGAAGAAGGAAGATTCCTGCGCATTGCACATATGGTAGAGGCTACAGCGGCTTTCGAAACACAGGCCACCGACTGGTAAGCCCTCATTATTCTTTAGGCCCCTGCGTAGCATCTGGTTCTGACAGCTTTTGCACAGGATGGCTTCACTGCCTCCGATCCTCTCGCTGGCAACCCCAGAGAAGGACGACGACGTGCTCAAGTTTGTGCTTCGTGGGCATCTCCTCGACTGCTACGAATGGATGTACTTCCCCTTCATGGTCGAAACGATCAACTACGGCCGGCGAGACCCAGTCATCGATGAGTACGCCAGAAAAGGCCTGCAGACGTCTGTGGACAGGATCCGCAAGAACAGGCCGGGCTTTAACCACCGTCACCACGGCACATGGCTGATGCTGCGATCGTGCACGCGCAGTGCGTTAATCCTCCTCGCGGCGTGTCACAGTCGGGCCGTTCAGGATCTCATACCCGAGGGCTGGAAGGAAGCGGTTCTGAGCGCGATGGATATGCTGCGTTTCTGGCAGGACGAAGTCAGCGACGCACGGGATCGCCTTCACATCCTCTCCGAGCTGATGACGGATCTCGGGTATAAGGTTTGATGGGAGCATGGTTTGCCCCCAAATCGAACGCAGCACCGGTGAAAGGGGATATCAACTGAATCAGTGCCTTTTCTCTCTGGACCGAACCTCATTTGAGCATCTATTTTCCATGTGACTATAATCAAATCATCGAGTATACCCACATACTGTACATACTCCTCTCAAACGAGGAGCCCGGGGACATAATCTGGCGACCTTAACGTTTGAAGGACTCCGATGTACTTTAACTCCCAGAATGTATTTTAAAAATGTATACTTTATATTGGACAAGAAACCAATTGCCGGATCGAGTGCGTTAGGGGATGGAAAATATATTGAATTCGCGCAAAGACCGCTGTATAATTACCAAATTAGTCCAACCCCGCATGCTTAAATATTTTTTTTGTTAACACGGCCAATCTCAAGGACACCGTCTCGAATTATCGTCGTGATCCAGCACTGAACAGGCAATTGACATCCATTACCCATAAAAAAGAGTCACACTTAACGCCGATCCATCATGCGCAATAAACAACTCGCGCAAACCCCGCACGATCGGAACGGGACGGGTGGTTAAGATGTCCCGTATTGGGGATGTCACAAAAATGTCTTGGCACTCGATCTTTCTCAATCCCCCTCTCTCGGCTCGGCCCCGACGTCATGCCGATAGCGCGTCAGCTTTGCGTCTTGTGATAATTTCCTTCATTGCTGACTTCAGAAGAAGAGGCGTGGGCAATTGGAATTATTTTTTTTTCCCTTTGATATTTCTTACCCGGGTCTCCTGTGCCATTGAGAGAAACTAAGAAGATCAGGTGTTCGTCGGCCGTGCAGGAATCGATCGGGATCGGGGACTTTCACCAGCAAGCGAAACGTTGAGAGCGCAGCGGCTCTACCTTCTCCTACTACTACCTTCTCGGCCTACGCAGCATTTACTGCTTTCGAGCTGGCCCAATTCCGCGGCTAGCTCCGAATACTTGAATTGCCCACAATGAGTGACGAGAAACGCCTTCCGTCGTCCTTCGACGACAATCCGTGAGTGGCCGACAAAGACATCCCCTCACTGCGGGGGAGCTTGTTTTCTCCCATGATGAGCAGGAGTTGCTAATGGTGTTTTGCCTACTTAGTGAATTTGAATTTTTCGAGGAGACTGCACTGCAGAAGCTCAAGAGGCGTCTGAGGGAGGAGCCGCTTATTCCGCTAGGTATGGTTCCGTGCTTCTTTTCTTAATCCGAGCATTCCCGCATTTCGAACCTTGAGCCGCGAAGCGAAACGGGCATTTCCACGGAATAATGAGTACTTCAGAATCTAACTCGAGAATCAATCCACAGGATGCGCCGCAACCTGTTACGCCCTCTACCGCGCCTACAAGTCCATGAAGGCGCGGGACTCGGTCGAGCTGAACCGCATGTTCCGCGCACGCATCTACGCCCAGGGCTTCACCATCCTCGCCGTCGTCGCCGGCGGCATCTACTACAAGAACGAGCGGCAGCAGCGGCGCGAGTTCGAGAAGGCGCTCGAGGCGCGCAAGCAGCAGGAGAAGCGCGACGCGTGGCTGCGCGAGCTGGAGATCCGAGACAAGGAGGACCGCGACTGGCGCGAGCGGCATGCGGCCATCGAGGCTGCCGCGAGGGAGGCGGCGCTGGTGGCGAAGGGGGTGAAGAAGCCTTCGCCTCCGGCTACGACTGCTGCTGCTACGGCTACTACCCCTTCGATTTCGTCGGAGCAGCGGGATTATGATACGACGGAGGCGCCGGTTGAGAAGAAAGGGGGTGTGTTGGATGCGGTGAAGTCTTTGATCTATCGGGGGAGGTAGCTAAGTCGTGAGAGAATGGATGAATGGATTGAATGAATGAATTGAATGGACCGGGAGAAATTGTGGATGATTGATTCGTGCGAATCCCCTGTCTATTTCTTTTGTATGTGTGTATGTACATGTATACTATCTATTTAGGGTCAACGGGAACGGAAACAATTCTACTTTCCAAGTAGTTCCGCTCCGCTTCAAGGCCGCCCTGCAGCAGGGACTGACATGGTAGCCGGCATGCGGAGACTTGGCTTGCGGTAGGGCCGTTTACCGGCTCGAAGACTCTCCGGACGCTTCCTCTTTAGAAAAGGTTCAAAATCCGAATCTAATAGGTACTCCGATACATCCCGACGGATCACCGCGCGATCTGTTGATCGATATATCGTTTTATCGTATCAAACTCCGTCTTTCCGGTCTGTGTAGTACATCGGCCGTCAGCAAAGCAAGAGCCTTCTGCTGCTAAAAGTGGACATCATGGGCTCATACAGAAAGCAGATACCGAATCTGACTCTAAAACAACAGTTAGTACTGTCTGCTCCATCATCCATGTTTTCAATTGAACGCGGCAGATGATCCTCAAGTGAGAGAGTAGATAGGTAACCCACCAGGTCCGTAACATGGCGATTGCGCTCGAACTCGTACCGCGCGTGGTTGCGCAGCTCGTCGCGTGTGGGGGACTTCGGGACCTCTATGGAGATTCGTCGTATATCAGTAAATTGCTCTCTAATAGTAACTGAAAAAATAGCACGGAGAGTAGATCAGGAAGAATACATGTTGTATTGGGGTCCGAGACAAAACTAACTCTTCAACGCCCGGAGGATCTCCCTCCAGAGACCGAGCACGCGCTGGCGTTGTATAAACTGGGAACATTAGCTCATAGCTCCCTTGCGAGTTCGTGCATATGAATCCCGAACTCCAGTGGAACGAACCTCCTCAAGGCCGAGCACGGGCTTCTTTAGCTTCGAAGAGGGCTCGCCGCGAGAGATAGCAGCGAGCAGCCGGATCGATGGGCGCATGGGGCCTGGAGACTACATATACATATAACTTAACTTGGAATGGGGAAGAGATTGTGGTTTCTCTTGGGTGGCTTAGGATCACCTGGCGATGGCAAATGGCAATAATGCTCCCGCTGCGATGCTTACGGACGGAGCGCTGAAGCTCCGGTGGCGGCAGAATCGAAGGCGGTGAGAGGGGCGGGAACATCCGGGGAATATCAGAATATCAGACTGCCCCGCATTTTGACATAACCGCAGTCGCGTGGAAGATGATCTCGTGCATTTTGAGCGGCTGTATATGAAATTTGCACCAAGCTCTCACGCAGAAATTGCGCGTGGTAGTGACGAGATGATCGGGATTAGGACCACTGGTGGCGGGAAGGGACAAGGCGGGCCGCAGGGCCTTACACCAATATTTGTTCACCACATTGGTACCGCGTAATTGTCTTTTTATTTCTTCTGGAGTTTACGTTAATGAATGCCTCAGATAGATTCTTGGGTACATAACCTTGAAAGTGTCGTTCCCTTATCACATCTGCTTTCTCTGTTCTTTTCACATGCATGCTGCGTAGTTAACGTAAACGGACAGCGAGCGGTCCGGCTCCTCGAACCCCTACACCGCACCTCAACAACCCCCC
>ENA-UOWK01000043-UOWK01000043.1-bioreactor-metagenome-genome-assembly--contig:-NODE-43-length-181762-cov-24.699065_pt1 | contig 181762 bp, 172 predicted proteins | sample MGYA00238157_ERZ761612 | MGnify/ENA primary metagenome ERZ761612 (study PRJEB28901, sample SAMN06268035) | bioreactor metagenome | isolation source: Joint BioEnergy Institute, California, USA...
GGGGGGGGGGGGGGGGGATCGTTGGTCCATAGGCTAGGTAGTAAAGGCATCTATCTCGTCAGTCGATTCGTTGGCGTTGCGTAGAGCTTAAACAGGTACGACGCGGGGGAAAAGAAAAGCCTGGGGTTGGGTGTCAAACGAACAAGGCCGGGTGGGGGCCGCGTATCGTATGTACAGTATTTATTTCACTTGGGATTATATTTCTCTTTCCATATCCTGCGAACGTGGTCAGAAAAAAATCAGCCTTAGGCTTAAATGGGAATGATGGACAGGGAAGTATGGCCGGGGTCCCTGCATGGTTGGCTGCAGAACTCCAGGGGTTCGCGCAGGGGTTCTGCAGGAGAACTAAATAGAGGACGATGGTCGATATTGCGGAGGGCGCACGAGAGCCTATCGACCGGGTCCGGCGCATCGCTTCCGAGACGTGGTTTCTGCACGATCCCAGCGAACCGCGGTCGTTTGACTCATATGACAGGAACAGCTGAAAACACACTAGGGTCCCAGGGCCAAGGAAGGTGAAGGGAGGGGATGGCTTGAGGGGGGCTGGGCTGAGTCACGTACCATGAGTTCCCCAGGATCTTGTTGCCGTTTTGCTCCGCAAGCCGGTAGTATTTTGCTGCCATATACTAATAGGAGACGTTCATCGGATCAGTACTCCGGGTAACACCATGCAATGAACATCAACAGAAAGTGAAGCTGAGGTTGCCGCGCGATGTGATAAGAAGTGATGTGATCCAATAACCCGGTTGGTGGTCCTTATTCCAGGGACAAAGGCAACGGGATTTGCATCAAGGGACAGGCACGACATCACTCGAGCGAGGCTCAACAGGCCTCCTGAGAAACAGCAACAATGCAATAACACAAAGTACGAAAAATCCATACCTTGTCTTTCTTTCCTCCGAACCCCTCGAGGTAGCACCATGCGATTTCGTTCATGGCATCCGTATCCCCTAGATTCGCCGCCGTCTCGTAGAACTGTCTGGCGGCAACGGGGTCCTTCTCCACGCCCCAGCCATTGCGGAAGCAGTTACCCAGCTCGAAGATTGCAAGGACGAGCTCTCCTTTGGCAGCACCGCCCTTCTTCATGCCTGCTCGGAGCGCTTCTTCCTCTATCGACGCGCAGTTTGATGCTGCCGCGGAGAGGTATTTTACCGCTTTCGCGGGATCCGGAGTGCATCCCCAACCATGTCTGAACAATATGTTCTTTCTGTCAATCTCATCTCTCCTAAACCGGTAAGGGGTGCGAGGTTTGAAGCGGAGTAACCCTTTGTTTTTTCTCACCTGAGAGCGAGTCCGTAAAGTACCTGGCTCAGTGCATTATTTGCACCATTGGGATCCGCAAGCTGAGCGAACATCCGTGTCGATGCCTCCAGCTCTGTAAACAATCACATTAATATATGTCTTCCTGGGGGAAAAATAAAAAAAAATTAAAAAAAGTAAAGAAGAGATAGAGTTTCTACTGACCTCCGGCCTCGTGCAGACGAATGGCTTCTTGGATGCTGATCTATTCCTTCCATCAGTAACTCCAATGAAGAGAGAATTTCTGGCTGTACCAGATATGAGGAGGATATAGAGCGTACATCTCCCTCTGGATCATTCACCCGGGAAACGCTACGGCTTCTCGACCGTGGTGGCGGTGCCCCCGGCATCAGCCCTTGATCGTTAAGGGAAGACGGGCTCGTCGGGCTGGTCGGGCTCAAATGCGGGTTTTCCTGCACCAGCCTCGTCGCCCTCTTCTCCCACTCCGCCTCCCTCTCCTCGGAGTCGACATTGGGGTCTCCGATCTGCGGTAGGTCGGAGGGGACATTGAGCGACGATGAGCTGGCGTTCCGCGAGCCGCCTCCCCGGTCAAAATTCAGCAGCGAGGAAAAAAGCGCCTTGGGACTTGTCGGGGACGGGCACGGCGACTCCGAGGGGGATTTGGAGCGCCGGAAAATGGACAACCGGCTGGGTGATGTTGACACCGTGAGGTGACCTGGGCTGAGGTGACGAGACTTGCCAGCCTCACCGCCGTGGACCGGAGTGCGGATGGCCTCCTCGGTGTTGGTGTCGGTTTCAACGAACCGGACCTCTGGGATCGAGTCCTGCGCAGCGGGAGGACCGCCCTCTGCCCTGTTGTGGCCGGCTGTGTCGCCGATATCGTCTTTCTTTTGAAGTATATCTTTCAGCGTCATAACGGCGGTGAGCCGCGGGGTTTCTGCGGGGTGTCTCGTGTAAGGCGCGGAACGTGGTGGGTGCGATTCTTTGATCGCGGAAATTTGAAAGGGAAGATCGTCCGAGGATTACAACTTCTCGATAGAACAATGGTGCTCACAGTCTTATACGCCTGAGGAGAACGGGGATCCTAATCCATGCGCAGATGTAAGCGCTGTGCTGTGGCTGTGTCGATCCCAGTCTTGGTATTCAGCTGGAGAGTACAAGATGGACGCCTGCGAGCCTGAGGTGCTTGCCCCGGCGAGGGTCCACGGTTCAGCGTCTTGGCCGTGTTATCTGAACCTCTTGACTCGTCTTGGCCCATGGGTGTAGGAATACCGAGAATAGGACGAAATTCTTTGAGTTGCATATTTACAGCCCGTCTACGCTACCAAGACAAGCAATCTATACATACCAAACCCGCTGGATCTGCGGGATCGCTGTATCGATTTTTGAACAGAGATCTTCTGTAGCTTCTGAAGATTAACTAATCATGATTAGGATACATAGTATAGAGCGTCAAGTAATAAAGATCAGCATACTATCAAATGTGTCAGGGAGGCCACCACGTCTAGACCATACGATTCTGCAGAAGAAAGGGGGAAATAGGGGAAAAGCACGGACAGGGGCTTCTTGGCATTTTCTATAGCCGTGTTCTTTGGTGTACGGGGTGGAAGTTCCTGAAGGAGTTATCTCGTGCCGATGGGGAGCCAAACCTTGGAAAGATGACTGGGAACTTTGGCCAGACCAAGGAGGTACAGTACCTCAGTCAACGCCAGAGCTGCTCAACGGCCTGACAGGTTCCAATACCCTGCAGTTGCAAGGGACAAATCGCTGATTCGTCCCAAAAGACGGTTTGAGACACCAAGGACGAATGCGGGCACGTGAGTATTAGACACTATCTGCAAATATAGGACAAAGGCGACACCAGCTCCTTGAACCTTTCTTCCATGATATTTTCAGTGCGTTAGCAGCCCAACAGACACTGCTACATCCACACCGGCTTCCAGAGTCCCCAGAAACCCTTCACATTCGGAGTGATATGGAAAAGAATGGACAGGAGTGTCCTTCAAGCGGACTAGGCGTTCTAAGCTGAAGCATCAGAACAATACACAGCGGCAAAGCACGGAAGATTTTCGACAGCTGGAAAGGAGCGCGCTGCGTACGTTCCATTAGTCGATGAGCCCGTCTAAAACCTGTTGCCCTTGAGTACCCAGACGATAGCGAATGCGGGTACGTTTCTGCGTTGTTGCTGTCATCCACTGTATTCACAATAAGGAATAAATGATGATAAGTCGACCCTGAAAGGCAGTGTTCCTGAAAGGCAGTGTTTCGGCATGCAGCTCCGGACTACAGCACACCAGGCCATTCAGCTCGAATGGCCAAACAAGGCTAACCTAGCATACGTAAGTATTCTGCCGAATGTGCTTTCCAGGAGACGTAAAGAGTCTATCCACATTATTGGCAATACAAGTACCACCTAGAGCCTTAGCACATCGATTGGAATAGGATCTCATCCTGATTATGCACATCCAAGGTGGAAGAACCAGGATCACTCCAGGAAGAGTGAAAAGTGAAATTTGGAAGTCTAGATTGCATCATTGTATCACAAAGTGAACAGCTTTTCGGTTTTGTACACGATGTCAAGGAGAAGCTATCATAGTGGCTCCGTCTACTGGCTCTTGGCAGACAAAATCCCTGCGATTGACGTCATTAGTTCCGCGTCCAGCGTCGCAAAAACAACGCAATCACTTACTTTCCACATCAGCAACACTCTGCTGCAGGATCTGCTGCAGAACCTTGGGGTTCTCGAGCTCCTTTTGAACCTTGCTTATGACAGACTGAGCGAGCTCGGCCTGCTGGCGCCGCTTAACCTCCCCCTCGTAGCGCACCCACGAGTCAAGAACCTGCTTAGCCTGATTGGCAAGGGCAACGCGCTGCTCAAGCTCGTAAGCCTCATGCTCAAGCCTAGCGGTTTCCTTCACGAGCGACGTCAGTGCCACATCCTCCTTTCTCTGCCAAAGAGTTCGTTGCGTACCTTGGAGACCTCGAAGAGCTGCTTGGTGATCTCAACAACATTGGACAGCTGCTGGACGTTCTCGATGCGCTGCTTGACGGCGTTGGTATGGTCGGCACGAGCGGCGTTCAGAATGTCCCTCTGCTTCTGGATCTGGCCCTCAGCCCACTGCTTGTACAGCGGGCCACCGTACTTGGCGAGGGCAGCAAAGACGCTGAGAACAGAGAAGGCGACGACGGTTTCCTCGTTGAGGACGTAGAGCTCATTGCTGATAGCGGCAATGGAAAGACCGGCAGCAGCAGAGAGGATCGCGGTCTTGGAAGCCACGGACTGACCGGGCAGGGCGTCGAGGATCGACTGGGCCTTCTTCTTCGGGTCCTCGCTAGGGACGTTCGAGGCCGCCCGGGTCACGGTCAGGTTCGCGGTGATGGCACGGACAGGCAGGGCCGGCCGCAGCCGGGTTGCACCTGAATCGACTCAGTAACTGCACTCAGAGGTTCAATTGGGCCGTGGGAAATCTCGTCCAACCTACCGATGGCACGGTTAGCCAGACGCGAAGCCATTGCTGCGATGGAATGGGTAGCGAGGTTTGATGGATGAACGGAACTGACGAGATTGAGGTCGGGATGCGGGTTTGGGTGGTGCGGAAGACGCTAGCCGCACTGGGAAAGAGGCCCCTCAGGATCGGAAAAACCGTAGCCGAGGATATCAAAAAATCCGCGATGCGAAACGGCAGAGACGACAGTGGTGGAAAACTTCAGCGGGCGTCGCAAGCCTCCTTTCTTTCATTTTTAGACAGGATAAAGGGCCGCTGAGCAGACAGGATGCCCAGTCTCGTGGATGGAGCCCAGGGCTCCAAGAAAAGAAAGAAGGACACCAAAGAAACCGCCATACCATCCTCGAAGCGCCGCGCCGTCCCGGAAGACAAGAGCGAAGATGCAACAGCAAAGATCCAGGAGCTGGAGAACCAGATTTCCGAGTCCCGGAAGTACTACAACAATATCGCGACCCTGATATCGATGCTCAATGTCGGTGACTCTGCGAAGAAACCCAATGTCGCGGTCGCAGTATCCCTCTGTAGGGTATTCTGCAGGCTGATCGCCGGCGGGCACCTCACAGAAATGCCCCGGGCGCCAGAGCCGGAGAAGATAATCGTGGCTTGGTTGAAGGAGCGCTGTCAGGAATATCAGACGGCCTTGCTGAGTATCATGCGCCAAGCAGATCCCCCCACCAAGGTTGGCACATTTTATGCGGTTTCAAGGTTGCGATGGTTGCTGACTCTTTCAGATCACTGCCTTAACCTTGTCCATGCGCCTAGTCAAGGAACGCGCGACACATCTTCCTGGGGCGGAAAGCCATGTTTGGTCGTCGGGTTTCTTCAAGGGTGTTTTCGAGGCCGTTGTTGAAGCCGAGGATGGGCAGCTGCTGCGGTCCGAGTTCATCAGCAAATACCTGAAGGAGTATGAGGATATTCGATACTACACCTTCATGCAGATTTCGTAAGTTGCCCGGTTTGCGTCTTGCCTGTCTGGATATTGACAAGTTTCAGTACGTACGCCGATTCGGAGAGGAGCACCGATGTCCTCGAAACATTAATATCCATGCTCACTGCATGCGACTCTGTGCCGGAGCCGCAGCACGAGTTCAAGAACTTCTACGCAAATTCAGGAGACAAGAACAAGAATCTCATGTCAGTGAACTCTCATAAGAAACGTGCTCAGGAGGCATGGCTGGCGGTTCTGCGAAACAAGATCTCGGATTCCCAGAGGAAGGGTCTTCTGCGTATCATGTCACATACCATCGCGCCTTGGTTCAGCCGGTCGGAGCTGCTGATGGACTTCTTGACCGACTCCTACAACGTCGGCGGTGCGATGTCGCTGCTGGCCCTCTCCGGTCTCTTCTACCTCATCCAGGAGAAGAACCTGGATTACCCTCAGTTCTACCCGAAGCTCTACTCCCTCCTCGACAAGGACGTCCTGCACTCCAAGCACCGCTCGCGGTTCTTCCGCCTGATGAACACCTTCCTCGCCTCCACCCATCTTCCCGCGACGCTCGTCGCCAGCTTCATCAAGCGGCTCTCCCGGCTCGCGCTGAACGCGCCGCCGACGGCCATCGTGGCCATCGTCCCCTGGATCTACAACCTCTTCAAGAACCACCCCCTCACCACATTCATGCTCCACCGCGAGATCCGCGACCCGGAATGGAAAGCCGAGCTGGAAGCCGAGGGGATGGAAGACCCGTTCGACCCGGACGAGCCCGACCCGACCCTCACAGACGCCATCGAGAGCAGCCTGTGGGAGATCGAAACCCTCCAGTCGCACTACCACCCCAACGTGGCCGCCATCGCCCGCATCATCTCCGAGCAGTTCACGAAGCCGGGTTACAACCTGGAGGACTTCCTCGACTACACCTACCAGGGCATGCTGCTGGCGGAGCTCGGCGCCGACGACAACAAGCCGCTGAAGAAAACGCCTGTCGTCGAGTATCAGATCCCGAAGCGGATCTTCACGGATCGGAAGCTGGACGAGGATGGCGGGGTGGATACGGGTCCTGGGAGTTTGATGAGAAATCTATGGGATTTTTCTCCCTAGGATCTTTAACAAAAGAAAAAAAAATTCCTGGTGTCAAAACTAGGACAACTTTCTAATTGTAAAAAAGGTATTCGTTATGTGAACTGCAAAAATAATACCCTGGTCTCAGGTGGACATCCTCACCCGCAATGAATTTAGGATTAGGTTCGGGAGTTGTATATACCTCATAAAAGGCATCACGGCTCTGCCATGGTCTTTTCCTTTCCTTCCCCTCTCTTGCTAGATGTGTATCTGAACGTCACGCATGTACCATGTACAGTACATGCCAAGGAACTGAATTCGCCTACTGGACATTGGCATATAGTACTACAGTAGTAAAGGCCAGTCGGGAACGAAGTCTTATCTGAAGTTCCATGGGAAAGATCTTTTCCATATTAAACTCTTTTCCTTTTTTCCCCTAAACTAAAATTATTGATTGATATTTCCTCCATCTGTCCAAGAGGAAAAAAACCCAAGCCGAAGCTTGTTCTCCTCTTCCCCTTCCTTTTTTCTCTTCATCTTAACCAATCAACCAACAAACCAAAGTGGATATCTCAGAGATGCATGCAAACATGTGTGAGAGAGCGTACTCACAAGCAATCTCAGATTGGTATCTTGACTTTTCCTTCCGCAACGCCGAAAGAGAAAGAAAAAGTATGTAAAAGGAGGAGGGGAAAGGGATATCGTCATGGACAGACAGATCATGTCTGGTCCAAAGTCTGCAAGGCCAAATAAGTGGCCATCGACTACAAGTTGATTCGTCTGGGTTGCTGCTGCAAGATTAGTAGTAAAAAGAAAAAGCAAGTGGAAATCAGCTCAGAAACGGACGAAATCCTGTTGCTGAGAGATCTCGCCGGTGTCGGGGCCAGCCTCTATCAGTTCGACCGGATCATCCTCTAGCTCATCAGAGTCGACGTCGTCCGAGTCGATCGCGTCGTAGTCCTCCTCTTCGCTAGATAGATCGGCCTCCTCGTCGTCTTCTTCGGGAGAACCTGCTTTGTTAGCAGCATTCTTCCGGATCTGACCTGCCCTGTCAACATGGGGCAGTTTGCATCTCTTTCTGTTGCAGGTCCCGGTGTTGGCATAATCCGGGCACTCATGGACATGGCGCTCGTGGCACTCGGCGCCCTTTTCGCAATAGCCTAGTGTTGCAAACGCTCGGCACACCGGCGCACCGGGTGTTACCCGGACATGGGAATAGCGACAGTCTGGGTTCGAGCAACGACCTCTGAGAAAATGCATACAGGCAGGGGATCTGTGGGGCGATGGTTCATGGGAAAGATCACAACCCGAACCAGCGCTGCATTTACCAGTTTGGAGGAACTCCTTGCAGATGGCGACCTTGTCTGGATCGTGGATGTAGAGACATGATGGTCCCTTGTAACAAGCGCCTAGTAAGTCACAGCCTAAGGTCAGTATCCAAACGAGCGAGTCATAACTAGAAAATCCATGCGTAAAAAAAAGACGCGAGGAGCGTCTGCAGAGGGAGAGCCGGGTACCCGTCGTGGTAAATCTCTTGCAGAGTTCGTTCTTTTTCTTGATTCCGGTAGGTTTTCTGCGCACATGGTAAGTTGCGACTCGATCTGATCCATCGTGATTCATGATCACCCACCTCTTCGAAGCGACTGCGCCCAGACGATGGAGATTCCCGCTCTTGCTTCGGACAAAGGTCACTCCACCAACGGTCACTCTCTTCGGCGTTGCCTTCGCGGTATTCGGATCATCTAAAACAGGTAAGCCAGCCCTCGGATTTGACTTGTCGGGGACGGAGGCCGCACTGGATAATCTGATCAATTTGCTCCCACCGCGCGCAACCTGGAATGGGATATCGTTGACCATGATCTGATAAGCTGTCGGGCGTTGAGCGGCAGCAGGAGCGTGGGCCGGCACGCCTTGGTACTGCCTTCCAGCCCCCTGCGCATATCTCAACACCTTTGCTTCCTCGATTCTTGCTCTCCTCTCAGCCTTCAGTCTTCTGCTTTCCTCGATGGCCTTGGCTCTCGCCTGCATCTCCTTGTCGTAGACGGCAGAGTTGATCAGCTGGATATGGCGATCGCGTTTCTCAACCCACCCGCTTGAGCTTGCCGGCTTTGCTTCACCATCATGGTCGCTGGCAACAGGGGAGGCAGTAGAAGGATTATCGGGAGTGGAGGTCCTAGGATTATTCAAAATGAGGGTGCGGTTTCGATGAGTGACTACGGGACGTCGGACAGAGGGTCTGCCCCGGTATGGGGCCCAACCCGTGTGATGTCGATAGGGCGCATGTCGGGAACTGTACGGGGCAGTTTGAGATCCACTATGATACGGGCGCTGGTTCTGGGCAGCTTGATTCTTGTGCCTATTGATCTGACCTGAACAAGAGTTAGATCCTTGCCGTACCTCCTTTAGTCGAACGGAACTCACCCGCAAGCTGGCTGATCTTCGCAAGAAGATCTTGCTCTTCTGTCATCTTGGTCTGGATGTAGCAGAGAATACTCGTTATCAGTTCATAAGATAAGGCGAACCATTCGTATCACAGCGGTTAGGTTCGCCACTATGCGTTGTTGACTAGAATGATGTTGGTTCGGTGATGTGGTGTGGCGCTTAAGCGGTTGAAAGGTCACGTGATCTGATATGCAGGTTCTCGAACGGGGGTGCAGAGCGGAGGACAGAAAGAGGAAGAGGATGCTCCTCAGTTTACCCAAATTTAATGTGGTCGAGGGAGCGAGAGTATTTTCCTTCAAGAAGCAGATATTTGAACGCGTATCAAATGTGAAATGGTAGTGAAGTCCGGCTTAACGCGAGAGGCTATTCTTTTCTCAAATAAGCCTTTCCAGAAATACAGCTGAATACGTCAGAGTACATCACTGAGATTCTCCCTATTCCCGTCTACAATGACGATATTGCCAAATTGAATCGAATAATCCACTGCAACAAAAGCAAACGAGCAATGAATGTATTAAACTTTTATTCATCTACTAAAACAAATATTGTTGTAGAACGCCTGAAAACTCCTATTTATCAGCAGCCCGGTAGAAAACCAAATGACGCCGTCAATCCCATGCCAACAGGACCAGTCCACGCGATTAGACCACGTTCTCGAACTGAACATCTTCATTATCCGACGCATCTTCTTCGAAGTCTTCATCGACATTGCCCGGATCAGGAGGGAGTTCCTCCTTGGCATCTTTATACGCTAGAGCATCCGCATAGCTGCTCTCCTTTGCCTCAGGCTTAAGTTCCCAGGTCATAGCAAAGTCTCCAGACTTGACGAGATGTGCTACCATCTCCAGTGTCTGCTTGAGATATGCTTCAGGTTGTCTGAGTCTCGCCTTCAGCGTCTTAAAAGGCCAGTACTTGTGCTCCCGGAAGCACTGGTATATGAGGTCCAGCAGCTCGTTCTGCGGCATACGCGTGGTCTTGTTCTCCTGTGCCTTGGCCTTTGGCGGCTTCGTGACTTGCTGCACGGTGTTAGTGGTGACAAATGTAGGATCAGAGAGCCGGGGATACTGACTACAAAGGCGCCCTTCTCGCCAGGCAGGGTATTCCTGGGCTGGAGCATCTTGCCGGAAAGCTTTGGAATGAACTTCGTCTCATGCTTTGGCTTGAGGGCCTCTAGGGCGCGCCTCTCGGCTATCCGCCTGTACTCTTCGTTCTCGACCGGAATGCAGTTGAATTCGTCTCTAACCTTTCCGACGATAGCTGTTTGTTCTGCGGTAGGATGGAGATCAGCCAACTGTGCATCCAGGCGAATGGAGAGGATCCGTACTTGGTATCGTCCTCCGCACGTAGGGCTCCCACTTCTTCTTGCGATCCTTCTTCCTGGCTTCGCGCTTCATGGATTCGTAAAGGGCGGAGCGCGCCTCTCCAAAGAGCAAATTGACCCGGTTCTCGTAGCCAGGAAGGTCCTTTTCGGTGAAGATATAACTGTTCTGCACGGAATAAGACTGGTTGTCGGGGGTGACATTTTGGCGCTTCAGGTTGTAGTCCTTGGGAATGTCCTTATTGTCCGGCCGTTCGTGGAGGCGCAAACTGATCTGCAGAATCCGGTCAGTCTCCAGATTCCTGTTGATCTTGCAACATATCCGCCGAGAGGAGAGCCTACTCTTTTGATGTCCGTCGGCGTCCCTTCAACCCTGACCGTCCCGATCTGTATCTCCTCGTCGTCGTCAATCTTCGACCAGTGCTCCCACAACTGTTTCGGAATGCGCAACAGCCAGACATTCTGTCCCGCGTTTGAAAAGTCCAGATCACCCGCATCCTCGTAGATATCCTCTTCCTCGATCGCACCCATCGAAGTTGCCTTGCTGTCGGGATCGGGCTTGATGTAGGGCGTGGCGGCGCCCGGCTCCTGTTTGATCTGCGCGGCCATGTTGGGGAGGGTTCAGCCAGAGCCGGCTGTGGGAATCAATCTGCAGGTCGCGACTTGCACCGTCGCTGATTCCGATCGACGCGGTGGCTCGATATGAGAGCGGACTCGGAGATGCGACGGGGAGGTGTTTGTACCTGGCTTGGCTGAGTGTCGCCGCCGATGAACAAGAGGCCCGGAGGCCGGAGCTGGCGCGTGGGGCCGGGCTGGGCGCGCCGGCGCCCTTACGCCCGCTCGCCACGCCAAGAAGCGGAAACAGTATAGAGGACACGAAGTATCACGGTTTCTCCCTCGCGCCTGGAAGCTACAGGTACATGATGTGACCAATCAATACTTCAAGGCACGCGCTTCTTCTATTATTATTACAACTCTATATCGATCATCTACTGCGTAGATTATTTGTATAGTATGTACAATATCCCCTTCCACCTTCTTAATCAAATCTGCACTAAAAAAGGAGGATTAAATTTTTCTAGTTTCGACAACTCCAGAAGAGCAATCAATATAAATGTATCATGTGCTCTGTTCATCGTGAAGATCCAAGAAAATCGCGTATTTATGAGTGTCCCTGTGGCTGGTGTCCTCCGATGAGCTCTTATCGATAAGCGGAGCTAACCTCGCTCCGTCATCACCTCCCGCACTCCGCATCCTCACCCCTCCGTCCAGCGGCACCTCATCCCCCGCGTCTGGGTTCTCAGACGACGGCCTCCGTTTCTCTGACCCAGCTCTCTTTGATTCTCAATAGATCAGCCCTGGTGCTGTTTGACCGCCATGGCTTCCCAGAAAGTGGCCTCCGCTCTGGCCTCCATCGAGTCCGCTCCCAGTCAGAACAAGCCACAGCTCTACAACGACCTACTCTCCCAGATCGCCTCGACCTCCTCCGAACATGAGCTTGCCCAGGATCTGATTTACTACCTGGACTCGATACTCAGCGAGAACGTCAGCATCGTCGCCGCTCGTCCGCTCCTCGACTCCTTCATCAACGTTCTGCGCGGACTGCAGCCCGAAACCCAGATTAAAGTCGGCCAGCACGCCATCACACTGCTCCAGTCTCGCTCCGCGTCTGTGGAGGAGCAAGACGCTCGAATCCGGGAGATCCTTGCGGACGCATATGAGTCGCAGGAGGACTATATCGCCGCGGCGCGGACGCTGCAGGGGATCCATCTCGACAGCTCGCAACGTCTGATTTCAGACGACGCAAAGGTGCGGATGTGGATCCGAATCGTGCGGCTGTACCTGGAAGAAGACGACACAACCAACGCCGAGTCGTTCCTGAACAAGATCAAGAACCTGCCTAGCAAGATCGAGGACCCCGAGCTTAAGCTCCACTTCCAGCTCTCACAGGCCCGCATCCTCGATGCCCGCCGCCGCTTCCTCGACGCGAGCCAGGAGTACTTCAACGTCAGCCTGGCAACCGATGTTGACGAAAGTGACCGTCTCAGAGCCCTCTCAGCGGCGATCATCTGCGCTGTCCTAGCGCCTGCCGGGCCGCAGCGGTCGCGTACCCTCGCACGACTGTACAAGGACGACCGCGCGACGTCGGTAGACGAGTTTGGAATCTTGGAGAAGATGTTCCTTGACCGTCTCCTGACCCCGGAGGAGGTCAAGGCTTTCTCGGAGAAGCTGGCGCCGCACCAACTCGCGGTGACGGCGGACGGCTCGACGGTGCTCGACAAAGCGGTCATCGAGCACAATCTTGTCGCGGCCAGCAAACTGTACGAGAACATTACGATCGACTCGTTAGGCGCAATCCTCGGCCTCAAGGGGAATGACGAGATGACCGCCGGCGAGAAGGCGGAGGCGTACGCAGCGCGGATGGTGGAGCAGGGCCGCTTGAAGGCCAGCATTGACCAGATTGCTGGCGTGATATACTTTGATTCCGGAATTTCTGGCGTCGGGAGCACCGGGTCGGCAGGGAGAAATCTGCGGCTGTGGGATGCGGGCGTGCAAGGGTTGGCGGAGGACGTGGAGAGGGTAGCAGCGAGCATAAGTGATGAGTTTCCGGTACGTATATTCTGTCTCCTCTATTGTCCTATGTATACCTTTCCTATCTCCTTTTCTCCCTCCCGCCTTGTGCGCAAACGCTAACTGGTCTTATTTCACTACAGGAGTTTGCAGCTGCGCAGATGGTACATTGACGAAATATTTACTATGAAGCCACGAAGTAGAAAAATTAATGATAGACACGATCAAAATAAAATAATTGAATTGAGCAGGTGGATATCGATGAAAGTAATTCCTGTTGCGGGCTCAGCTTGCGGTTCGCTCCCCGAATAATCTGAATTTGTGCACCACGCGGGCACATACGCTGCCGTGAGTGATCAAGGCGCCATCGGAGTATGTATATGTTCGATATAGTCACTGCAGTATTCACCAAAATTGAATGTCTACCTTGCGGGCCCCGTAGTGCATGGCATGCAGAAAGAGAGAGTCCTTCACCAGGATCAGTGCAGTATCACTAGCGGACATCACCCGACCCCGCTTCTGCATATATTAACTACCTCCAGGACCCATCGTCGTTTCTTTTTCTCTTTCTTAGTCTTAACAATCTTCTCTCTCCGGTCCTACATCTATCTACATATTCTATACATAGGTACAAGGCTAGCATGCAACCATACTATAAAACTCTGCCCAAGAAATATACTCACCCATTTAAAACTCCCGAACCGTGAGGAGATTATACCGCTACCGGTTTCTATTAGAAAGAGGATGACTGCCGTCCTTAACTTCTTCTTCAGATCCAAGGCATGGTATGGTAATACGGGCGCCCTCCAGTCCCTACCAGTAGTGTCGCTATTTCCAAAGAGAAATCCACCGTCCGTTTGAAGAGTGCGTTCATCTACCGCAGCTGCGGAGGACTAGTCATTCATCCACTCACTTACTCCCAAGTGAATCGAAGGCAGTTGTGCAAACAGCTACTTATCTGGGGCGGCCTACGTGCTTACTTAAATTGGAGACTTTACTATCTAGTGTGGTTACCTACCTACCTACCTACCTATCTATCTATCTATAGATATATATATATATATATGTATATATATGTATATATGTATATATATTTCACTCTATTTTGAATCCATACTAGAACTAGTGAAACGCCGTGCCTTACTTTTCTTTTTGGTGAGGATAGTTGAGGACCACCAACCGGGTCAACAGCGGTTGTGATTTTCTTTCTCCATATCTATGGCTATATCGATATATCTTATCCACTAATTATCTCCTACATACCTACCTAGGTACTGGGTAGGTAGTTGAATTGCGCCCTCGTTCTCTTTCTCGAAGCAGCTCTCGCAGACTTGATTATTACCAGGTGGGGAAAAAAGGTGAATGCTCGATAACCCCGATTCCTCCTCTTCCATCTAGATTTCAGGGTGCGAAATCTATGGCAATTATATGGCCAGAAGTAGCTCAATCTCAATCTCCTTCATGCGGAGTTCAAAAAAACTAGCTTTTCTCTATAAGAAAGTGATCCCGGGCTCGGAGACAGATAGATGTCAGGCGCATAACCACGCCTACTATTTTACATCACTGCGCAAAGATATCTAAACACAAACATATAGAAAGTATTCTTGTTTCTCTATGTTATATCATTGGCATGGAGACGCCTTGTTGGCAAGTTGTGGAGATACGCCTTAACAACATTGGCTCTTTATTAAAAAAAATTCGATGACCTAAGAGACAAGAGTAGTGTACGAAGAGCAGAACAACTTATGTGGCATTTATTCATGAGAACTGAGCCTCACGGTTCAAGCGCATCGGCGCAGTCTTTCGCCCAGTTCCTCGCCGCGTTGCATTCCGCGAGAATTCTGGCTTCGCTTGGGTCCTCACCATTTCGAGTTCTCTAGTGTCTGTCATTTACAACTTCAGACATTTTACTACCAGATACCCGGCAGGATTGGTGAAGATCTAGCCTTGTTTGACAGCTGTAGAGTCTAATCTTGCAGAAAGTTTCCCTTAACAGGCCGCGACACTGTTCAGCACAATAACCAATCGCAAACTTTTACGATTTGCAGATTATACCGTGTGGTATGAAAGTCCAGAGTGAATTGGCACGGACCTCATTGCTCTTGAGGCAAAAAAGGACGAATACGATAATCCAGGGTGAAGACCAATGTCTTGCCTATCGATATGGCAGCAGGACTTGGGAGAAGTTGGGAGTTTGACTTGGTCAACATTAGAGTATTACATTTTTAGCTACAGTTAAAAGTGGGAAAAAAATCGTCTGGAATGAGGGAACACAACAATGACTATGAGAAACCCAAGCTTTGAGGGGTCCATTCTACACCTAACTCGTCTTGCGCCATTGATTAATACTAATACTGGAAGACGCAAGATCACTGGGCCCTTTCACACGTTGTTGACATGGGCGAAAACTCATCTCTCCGACACTTTTCGAGCAGAGATTTGAACATACTTACTGGGTGGAGCCGGAATCCAAACGATCAAGGAACCCTTTTGTGTCATGCATGTCATTTGTATTGGAGGAAGCACGGGATTGCAGGGCCCGCCGAAGTCATTCTTCATGAAGGAAAGCCAGAGGCTGTCAGAGTCAACAGGGTCAGCCTTCTTCAGCTCCCCAGGAGCCCGCCGCAGGTTCAACAGCAGCCGCCACGAAGAAAGAAAGAGACTACAAAAGGAAACCCCATCGAGTTTGCATTGTTATGTGACTGAGATTTACTCCAAGAGGCTGCCTGCCACTGCAGCCGGGGTAGTAGTCGCCTAAAAGTGAAGAGGTCATATCCGTGCTAATCGTGGAGTAAAGGAAAAGCCGCAGTGGCGCGGTGAGTGAGTGAGCAATCCAGATAGATGATCTAGATAAATTATGCCTAGTCTGTTACGAGAAACGGAAGTTATGCTATGTACGAGCAAGAAGAAACCATGGCCCAAACGCAGCAAAATCCCAACAGACTCCTGAGTTGCATAAATGCGCAAGGTGTGGTACAGAGAAAACACCAGGCAGTAGAGGAGAATTAATTATCCTCTCTCTGCAAGACGTTAAGGCTGAATATCATTGTAAGGAGGTATGTCAACCTGGAGGCCTCACCCACCTATGGATCAGGTATAGAGATGTCTTGTTTATTGTAGATAAATCAAATCGAGGTGTTCCAGAAGCTACTTGATTAAGATGACAGAAGTCAAGTCCGGGAAGCGATCCGAGCATCTGCCACTAGTGCAGATGCAGGAGGCCGCCGAGAGAGGATCTCATGCAAACTGCAATCAAGCACATCAATATCATTCACAATTGCGAAAAGGCACCAGTTTGGCCAGGTGGGCCAGCTCTTAGAATATTCTTTTATATATATATATATATATTATATTACGAAACACGCGCGATCTTCAGTTCGAAGTTCGTAGTATTCGGACAATATCTACTTATTTAGATGGCCAGAATTATCGGGCAGTGCTTCCACACGAACGTAGGCGTCCTGGGGGGGGGGGGGGGGGGAGGGGGGGAATTGGGCGACATTCAACTCCCTGCAGAAAGCTCGGTATATCTATTGGTTATTGGATGCAAATCTAGCAAGAAAAATTGCAGTGGCCTATGGGATAAGCACAGATGGTTTTGTTTTCTTCTTTCTTAAATTGATAACAACTCAAAGGTATAATCCTTATAATAAGCTAACTGGACATGAAATTACTTTATGTACTGTATACACAGATCTCCGGGATCTTTCCGTTGATTTTTTTTTCCGTTGGTATCCGAATATACTGTTTCACTGACATCCTCACCAAATGGAACAGTTGGGCGGAGTAGGTGGCGTAAGGAACAGCTTCTGGCAGCGAATGTGTCGTTTATCATTGTTTACCGCACAAGGCAGTAGGTCAGGTTAATGGGGTGCAGAGTGGAGTGCAGATCCCAGGACCAAGATTAGGTCTCTCGGGCGAGAGAGTTCGGCGCGGGCGCCGGGACGTTTTAAGCCGAGGCTCGGAGGCTCCCGATGAGGACTCCGCGACAGACTTCAGTGCGAGCAAGGAAGCCCATTCATGGCTAGCTTCACATTGTTACATAGTGTTTTATTATCGGCTTGTATAATGTTTTACTCCTGAATATATTAATCAAACACCTCAAGTATTCTTCGTGTCCTGGGAAATTAGATTGGCACAATGCAGCCACGTGGGATCAAATGATGTGGAGATTGAAGAGGTGGATTCATATAACTAACAAAGATGGCCAGGTCCCCCCCTGCTGGTTGGTCTTCTCTGCTTACCATCATTTAATTTAATCCCCTAGACATTACCTAGGCAGATAGCTGGATTCAAGTAACTATATCGCCTCCGGAGTCACTTGACTCGTTCATGCTTTTTTTTCCTTTAAAAAAAGGTCCTGACAGCGGCATGAAAGAAAATCATGCATCTACCTGGGCCGTCGGAGGATCGGATTCGACAGGCCGCAAGGCGGTGAAGCTGGCCGAGATGACAGCTACCCCATACGGAGAGCCAACATACTGGCCACCAGCGCTGGTGATACAGCATCTAGTGTGGCGCTGACAAGACCACTGACGGCGGAGTACGGAGTACGTCACCGCGTTTGGCGATGGAGTGGTACAGAGGAGTTCTTTTTAAGCCATGCATGGACGTCAGATACCTGGATCATTAGGCACCCAAGGGACCTAGGAGTAGTGCTTTGTTCTGCATCAGAGGTCAGCTGCACATGATGGCAGCTGGTGCCTGTCAGAAGCCATCGATGTCATCGAGAGCGCATCGATTGGACGGTCCGGCTGGCATGTGAAGAGAGAAAACATGTGATCGGACGGAGACTTCCCCAGACTGTCGGAATACGCGGTCCGAGACGACGCTCCCCAAGCACTGCACGTCGAAGAGGGCAGAGAGCCTCGCGCGGACCGACAGAAGGCCAGAACTAGAAGCAGGAGGGCCGCCGAGTGACGAAGCAGTCAGTAGCAAAAGCCGAGCTCGCAACAACCGAGGAGGTCGGCGTGGTCTCCGCCAGTGACGGGCGATGCATTTCTGGCCGCAAAGGGGGCTCCCGCGCTAGGCCGCTGTGCCTCGGCCGAGTGGGCGCCGCTAGCATCTGGCTCGTCGGCTTTTGACGAACCCCAGATCTCGTGCCGTCGGCCTCCTAAGTATATCTCTCGTCCCTTCGTCTCCTCTTCTTCTCCTCCTCTCCAGTCTCCCCTTACTTCTGCCCGTCTTGCTTTCCCCTTGTCATCTCGCAACCATGGTGGCTCCAAGAGTGATCGTCGTCGGCGGTGGATGTAAGCTCTCCCGTGCTTTCCCCGCATGTTATCCCCCCGTGCCAGAAGCTGACCATCGGTCTCTCCGCCAGTGTCCGGCCTGAGTGCCGCGCACACCGTTTATCTGAACGGTGGAAATGTTCTCGTCCTCGACAAGCAGAGTAAGTGCGTCCTTCCGCGCAGAAACGTCCCAGGCTGACCCCGTCGTAGACTTCTTTGGCGGCAACTCGACCAAGGCCACCTCCGGCATCAACGGCGCCCTCACCCGCACCCAGGTCCAGCACGGCATCGCCGACAGTGTCCAGCAGTTCTACGAAGACACCCTCAGGTCCGCCAGAGACAAGGCCCGGCCAGAACTCATCAAGGTCCTCACATACAAGTCGGCCTCTGCGGTCGAGTGGCTGCAGGATGTCTTCAACCTCGACCTGAGCCTGGTCTCGCGTCTCGGGTGGGTGATCTCTGAACATCTACTATCTGGAATCGCGGCTGACAGTACCTCAGTGGACACTCGCAGCCCCGAACCCACCGTGGCCATGATGCCAAGTTCCCCGGCATGGCCATCACATACGCTCTCATGCAACGCCTCGAAGAGCTGGCGGAGAAAGAACCCCACCGCGTGCAGGTCCTCAAGAAGGCCCGCGTCACCGCCGTCAACAAGACCGGCAACGCCGTGACCGGTGTCACCTACGAGTACAACGGGCAGACCCATACGGCGGACGGCGTGGTCATCCTGGCCACCGGTGGATACGCTGCGGACTTCACAGAGACCTCCTTGCTGAAGAAATATCGGCCAGACACCTACCACCTGTCGAGTACCAACGGCACGCATGCCACCGGTGATGGCCAGAAGATGTTGATGGCCATTGGCGCCAACGCCATCGACATGGACAAGGTGCAGGTGCACCCTACCGGTCTTGTGGACCCCAAGGATCCCACTTCCAAGTTCAAGTTCCTGGCCGCTGAAGGTACGCGTTCTCTGGTGAGAATTTACGGATATAACACAGTTATCTAACATTGTCCAGCACTGCGCGGTGAGGGCGGTATCCTGCTCAACTCCGACGGCCAGCGATTCTGCGATGAGCTGGGCCACCGTGACTACGTCTCCGGACAGATGTTCAAGGAGAAGGACAAGGGCAAGTGGCCCATCCGCCTTGTCCTCAACAGCAAGGCATCCAACGTCCTCGATTTCCACACCCGTCACTACTCCGGCCGTGGTCTGATGAAGAAGATGACCGGCAAGGAACTGGCCAAGGAGATCGGCTGCGGCGAGGCGGCTCTCAAGAGGACCTTCGACGAGTACAACGAGATTGCCGAGGGCAAGAAGAAGGACCCCTGGGGGAAGAAGTACTTCCACAACATGCCGTTCAGCATTGACGATACTTTCCATGTCGCTCTGATGGAGCCTGTGCTGCACTTCACCATGGGTGGTATCGAGATCAACGAGCATGCTGAGGTCCTGAACTCGGAGAAGAAGCCATTCGAGGGCCTGTACGCCTGCGGTGAGCTGGCTGGTGGTGTCCACGGTGCCAACCGTCTGGGTGGCTCCTCTCTGCTGGGTTGCGTCGTCTTCGGCCGTGTGGCTGGTGACAGTGCCAGCCGGTACCTCTTCCAGAAGGTCCTTTCTGGCGGAGCTACGACCGCCCAGCAGCGTCTGAATCAAATCTCCCTGCACATTGACCCATCAACCCCGGGCAAGGTCTCCATCGAGTGGAACAAGGCTGGTGCGGAAGGCAAGGACCCTGCCTCTGCCCGCGTCACCGCTCCCGTCGCCGCTGGTACTGAGACCCCTGCGGAATCGGCACAGCCTGCCAAGTCTACTGCCACCCCGGCCAGTAAGGCGGAACCCTCAAAGCCTAATGATACCTCCAACTTCAAGATCCCGGACAAGGAGTTCACGATGGAGGAGGTCGCGAAGCACAACAAGAAGGACGACCTGTGGATCGTCGTTAAGGGCGTCGTGTTGGATGTGACTAACTGGCTGGATGAGCACCCGGGTGGGGCTCAGGCCTTGTTCAACTTCATGGGTCGGGACGCATCTGAGGGTAAGTTGCATTTGTCTTCTCGTTTTCATAGTAACTTGTTCTAACAACATGCAGAATTTGAGATGCTCCACGATGATGAGGTCATTCCCAAGTACGCTGCGGGCATCGTTATTGGCCGTGTCAAGGGCCAGACGCCCCGCCTGCAGTTCTAAATTTTGCCAGTTTGGACTAGTTCATTTCCGCATCTGACCAGAATGATATATAGAATGTTTTTTTGGGAACCAAAAAAAAGGCGGAAAGGGCCTGCAGCTGACCCCTTTTTCTATACCCAGTTCGCAAAAATGCTCATATTGACGCTATTCGGACCTCATTTGCCGTTGTGTTTCAGTCGGCGATGGGTACCTACTTTTTATCCTTACCTGTTTTGGTAAGCTGCAGGGAAAGCCTCGAGGCTGCATATATCACCCACGTCGGAATCCCTTGGAGAAAAGGGCACATGTACTCGTATAAGACTCCGATCGCTACATTATAATTTCAGCATGTAAATCGCTACGTATTGTTATGAATGAGAGTTGGCAATATTATCTACCTACCTAAATTTGTGTTTGCATGTGATTGTTCCTTTAAGCCTCTTGGTAGAGCAACCTGCTAGTAGTATTTTCGATTAATACTGTCAGCTTCCGTAAATTATGAATCTAAGCACGGGACCTGATAAATGAATTTTTCTCGCATCATTTATTCCTTACTTGCCTTGCTGACCTTTCCTGATGAGCATCTTACCTATCCTATGTCCGTCTGGGTCTATCTTAAATAAAGATGTAGGTAGGTACTGTACTACTATGTGTAAGATGGATGCAGTAGTATCAGGTTTGCTATCTATACAAGGCATCTGCGTGCGTAAAAGAAGAAGAAGAAGAAGAAATAATATCCTCGTCCTCTCGACCCGAGGTGTGAGTGCGGAGCAGCTTGACAGATGGAATAGAAAGAGTCAAGACATGTGAGTATTCATTCTTGTTTAGGTAATTAATGAATAATAATCTCAGTGCCTCGTACCTACCTATACGACCGCATCACCGCATCAATAATAATAATCAACAGGGCAGGACGGAACACCTGCGCCTGCGCTAGTCGTGGTCGATCATGAGCAGAAATCAGGAAAAAAACAAAAAAAATTGAGGCGTGCAATCATACATGTACAGTACTGTACATCATACGTATCGGGGCATCCGATCCAGTCAGCCAGTCACCTTGCTGAGCTCAGCAGAGCAAGCAAGCAAGCAAGAGCAGGACAGATCATCATGGGATGGGGATGGGGATGGGCGAAGAATGTCGGGTCGGGGAGGCCTCCTGCTGCTCCTCCTCGTTGCTGGTTTGGTCTGGTCTGGGTCGATCACATGTGATCTGATGATACCTCCTAGGATCGGCTCCGCCCCGGCCGGTTTGGACCTGGGATGTCTGTCTGCGATTCGGGTTCAGGTTTTGGTCAAAGCGTTAGTTTTCCTAATTTAATATATGTACGTAATGTGTCTTTCTTGGATGATCTTTCGTGGTCTATATAAGTAAGTAAGAACCTAATGTACATGTACTTTACATAGATGAGGATATGTGTTTGCATATGTTGTGTACAGTTGTATGTACTGTGCAGGATAGCAGCTAGTATAGATTAGATACATAGGTATAAATACACATGTCCTGTACAGGGATGTATTATGACTGGATAACACATCAAAGAAAGGTCGAGCTTCCTGAGTACTGTACAAAGGTTCCTCCGTGGCTTTATCTTACTCACCTTATCGATAATAAACCACGGCCATTATGTATACCATACCGTAACTATCCGCATTTCTATTCTCTTCTCTTACCTTCTCTTCGTTTTCCCACCCACGGAGGACCGCGATCACGCCTGCATGTGCCTCAGAATCATCTTCAGCCTCCTCACCGCGGGCCCGTCCTTTCTCACGTTCGGGCCGCCTTGCTTCTCCTTCTCCTTCTTCTTCTCCTCGATTTCCTTTTTCGCCGCCTCGAGTGTCGGCCGCAGGTACCCCCACACCTCGTCGTGGTACCGCTCCTCGACGGCCATCCAATCCTCCGCGCCGGGGAGATGGGAGAGGACCATGTTCCGGAGGGTTTCCGTGTCCACCGTCTCTGTCCCTGTCCCCGATCCGGTGATGGAGTCCTGTGCCAGAAAGGCGTCAATGTCGGGGATCAGGCTGCTGGAAGTGAGGCGGTGGGGTTGCTGTGTTTGGCCATTTGCGTGTGATGATGGGTGCCGGCGGAAGGAGTCGATGATTTGGATCTCCGACTCGGTGAGGGATGGGATGGTGTCTGTGTCTAGTAGGTCGTCGTCTGCTGATGAGGGGAGGAATTCGGGCTGGAAGGATGGGTCGGAGAGGAGGGCGACGACTGCTGCGCCGTCGGAGGGGTCTGTGAGTGGTTCTGCTGTCTGTGGGGTTGAGGTGGTAGTTGTTGTTTCCTCAGAGGGAGGAGGAGGATGCTGATGATGCTGCTGCTGACGACGCGCTTCCTCCCAGGTGGTCTGGCAGTTGGACATGTTGACGTCGTCTGCTTGGCCTGGAAGAAACTGGATCTCCCGCTGCTTTCCTTTTCCTTTCAGGTCATGGAAGTCAGTGCGAGTGCTGACGTCGAGATCATCGATATATCCACGTCCGCGCTCAAAGTCCTCCTGCGCCAGCTGATCCAGCTCGAATCCACCCTGCGCCGTCGCGCCCGATCTGAACGATTCCGGGACAAAGGTGCCCGCTCCATCCCGTGCAGACGAAGACGCGGAGCCACCTGCACCGCGTGAGAGGAGAGCGACTGCCGCCGCTGATGACCCGGCAGCCCAAGCCAAGGAGGCGGACGGCCTGGCCTTGCTGCCGTTGGCCAGAGACTGGGAAAGGTCTACAGCGAGACCATGTCCACTAGGCCCAGAGATAGCGTTCCGGAGGAGATCAGACGCGGAGTCTTGGATCCTGCTTGCCATAGAGCTGGATCTGTCTTCGTCTCTGCGTTCCCGCGGCGTGGATGGCTGGGCGGGAGTATGGGGTGCATCCGAGGAAGAGTCGTTCTGCACCTCCTTTTCTTTCTTTTTAGACATGATTATGGAGATACAGGAACCCAAAACAATAAATGCAATAAAAACTCAGACGAGTGAACTAAGGGTTAGGCAAGAGTGTTGCCAGATGGTGCAGCTCTCAAAGCGAGGGTATCAAGTTGTGAGGTTGTTCCTGAGGCGCTCCCGGCACTCGGTCCAAGGGATATATAAAAACGGAGGCATGTGAATCCGAGAGATGGACCCAAACAGTAAACCAGGTCCATGCAATGCAATGCAGATATAAATGGGGAGAAAACAAAAAGGAAGAGCCTCTGAAATAGCAGAACAGCCAGAGCTGTATGTCTGGGCTCGATATAGGGCAGGGTCCCCAGCGGTGGTCTAGCCGGGATGTCACAGTATACTACTAGGATTTAAACAGTAGCCCGACGTCACGCCGATCGTCGTCCATAGGGCCGGACGGGGATGACAGGCGCAACAAGCAGTCCAAACGTCGCTCTCCAATCATGGGGGTAGCAGGAGGAGGAGGACGACAACCGACGAGCTCCTCCACGGGGAGTGGCCCACCGCGAGCAGCCAGGCGGCTCTGCGCTGCCCTGTGGCTCTAGCTCCGGGCGCTGAAGCACGGGCGACAAACTCCCCACCACCGCTCACGATCCCGCCTCACTCAACCCAAACCACACCGATCCAAGACGGACCTCACGACGTCCGGTGCTGCTGCATCCAACGCCTCCAGCCTCATTCCCGTCCCCCGTCCTCCTCATCTCTCCGTTGCAGACAGCTCCGTCCGTCCCTGCTCCTCCTCGTCGCCCTCAGCCACAGGCTGTCAATCATTTCTCACCTCCAGCCTGCAGTGACTGAGTTGGCCCGTCGTTGCGACCGCCTGCCTTGCTCTGTCTTGTCTGACGTCGCAGTGTCTTTCTCCCCATCTCGCTCCTGCTCTCCAACCCTTCCCCCCTCCAGCTCTCCCCTCCCTCTCTGAACGGCTAGGGAACAATCATCCAGCGCCCTCCATTGTGGTTCCGCTGCCCTTTCTCCGCCACCCGCTGCTGCGCGTCACTTTTCCCTCTCCGTCCTGATTGCTCCCGCTCACCGTTGAGGGGCGGCCTGTGATATCTCCACCGTCGGCCTCTTCCCCGCCGAGACAATTTCCCGAACATCACTCCTGGAGGTGGCATCCCTTGTGTGCCGTTTTCGACTGTGTTCTCATACTACCCGACCAAGGGTGGTACTTGAAAGATGGTAGACGGCGATACAGGTACTCCCACCTGGAAATTCACACAGTAAGTCGTCACCTGGCATCCCGTCTAGACACATGCATCCTGGTGGGGGAGTGTTCGATTGAGCTGCACGCCTCTGGATAACGTTCTCTCGGCGTGCATCGATCGGCCCATTTCTCCACCTGCACGTCATGTTCCGGTCTTTGGTCCATCTTCTCTGTGTTCGTGATCCTGGGGGAATGTGTTCCTAACCTGCCACGACAGATGCTTCGGTGATAAGGGAGATGTCGAAGATATCACAGAAGGTACATGTCGTTCCTGTCTCTCCTTGCTCGCTTTTCCTATCTGTCTTTCACGAGAAATGGTCAGATTCACCTCTGGCTGACACGTGCTGCTGAACCTCAGCGGATATCATCTCGACCGTCGAGTTCGACCACACGGGCAACTATCTGGCCACTGGAGACAAAGGTGGGAGAGTGGTGCTGTTCGAGAGGAATGAGACAGTACGGGTCCCTCTTCTCGCACCTTGCTGCCGGACCTGACGTTTCTGACCCCACTACAGAAAAAGACATGCGAGTATAAGTTCCACACCGAGTTCCAGTCGCACGAACCGGAATTCGACTACCTTAAATCACTAGAGATCGAGGAGAAGATCAACAAGATAAAATGGTGCAAGCGGCAAAACGCGTCTCATTTCCTCCTTTCGACCAACGACAAGACGATAAAGCTATGGAAGGTGTTCGATAAGTCGTTGAAGGTGGTGGCAGAGAACAACCTGTCCACCGATCTTACGCCGGCAGGCGCAGTCCCGGGCGGCGGTCCCCCTCGGCGCCCGCATATATCGATCAAGGATCCATCCATGCTCAAACTCCCGAGAATGACGCACCACGATACCGTCGTGGCCGCCGTCCCTCGGAGAATATACGCTAACGCCCACGCCTACCACATCAACAGCATATCCGTCAACAGCGATGGCGAGACGTTTATCAGCAGCGATGATCTCCGGATCAACCTATGGAATCTTAATATCCAAGATCAGAGTTTTAACATCGTCGACATAAAACCTGCGAACATGGAAGAGCTGACTGAAGTCATCACTGCCGCCGAGTTTCACCCTATTAGCTGCAACTGGTTCATGTACGCCAGTTCCAAGGGGACGATCAAGCTTGCGGACATGAGACAGCGCGCTCTGTGTGACGAGCATCAGAAACGTACGTGTCGCTTGGTCCAAGTACATGTCTGAATCGCATGACCGCTAACACTGTCCCATCAAAACAGTTTTCGAACAGGAGGAAGATGCCTCCTCTCGTTCCTTCTTCTCTGAAATCATTTCGTCTATCTCCGACGTGCGATTCTCCCACGACGGGCGCTACATCCTCTCGCGAGACTATCTCACTGTGAAGATATGGGATGTCAACATGGAGAGGCAGCCGGTCAAGACGATCCCTATTCACGAACACCTCCGACCGCGTCTGTGCGACACCTATGAGAATGATAGCATCTTCGACAAATTTGAGGTGGTTTTCTCGGGTGATGGGCAGCATGTGATGACCGGAAGCTACAACAACAACTTCATGATCTATCCTTCCGACCCGAATAAGGAGACAGAGATTGTATTACAGGCGGATAAGTCCGCATTCAAGGCGAAGAAGGTTGGCGTGCCCATGCCGATGAACAAGTCCGCCAACGGGAAGAAGGGCGGTTCGAGAGCGGGTAGCCCTGCCGGTCCTGGCGGGCGCATGAGGAAAGAGACCGACGCCGATCAGATTGACTTCAACAAGAAGATTCTGCATATGAGCTGGCATCCGTTCGAGGATAGTATCGCAATTGCTGCAACTAACAACGTAAGTCCTCTATCTGAAGAGCGCCCAGACCTTTCTCTTTGGACCGGGGCTAACATCACCCCCCGCGCAGCTCTTCGTTTTCTCCGCATTGTAAAGCGGTTGCTATCGAGTCATGATGTTACGGGTCATGTCGGTTGTCGATGGATCAGGCGGGATCGCTGACCTTGGTCATGGATCAAGATGTATGGAAGCAAGGCGCGACATGAAGGAAAATGATAGCAGCGACAGCCACAAATTCAAAATTAAAAATTGCCAGTTCGGATTCTTCTGGAACTTGGTCATGCATTTTTTTTCTTCTTATCTTATTTACTGCCTTGCCGTCATCTTATCGACTCAGGGACCTGCGTTATGATCTTGCTGTTCCATCTGCTCGGCCTCAGATTCTTTTACCGGCGTTAACTGGGAGTCAGGTAGAGATGCTTTGCTGCTGCTTGCTTTTTGTTCTGCGCATTTCACAGATGCCTCACCTCCCAGGTCCTTGCCTACAGTTGCATCACATGGTGGATGGCCTCGAATATCTGTTTTTTTTCCGGCAGTGACGTGTCTGTCTGTCTGTCTGGTGCAGGCTAGACGTGATCATGGTGGCTAATATGGGTACTAAAATCAGAGTAGATAATACATGCATGTCTGAATAAATCATTTTTCTTAAATTTCCTTATAGAACTACTTCAAGTTATCGTATTAATATTAGCCGATAAGAAAAGGGTAGACGAAAATGTGGAGGCTTAGATAAAGAGCAGTTGGGTATCTTATCAAGCGCGAGACAGCTTGATATAAAGTCTGTAAGTGATTGACGATGCGTGATGTGTGTGGGTGATAACTTCAGTAGTCACAGTCACTAAGAGCGTATGATGGACAATAATAGTAATAATGCGTCTATGAAGAAAGGTTACTGGCACTGGCTCTGTTCGCAAACATGCTGTGGCACTGTGTCCTGTGGGTGATCGTCCATGACGGAGATATAATAATGCGAAGCCGGGGAGATGCAGAATCAGGGCGCCGTGCCAAGCCACCGGAGCCGAGACAGCCCCCGGACCGCCGAGACAGCCAATCACAGCGTGGCAGATCGCGGCCGGAAAAGCATGGTGCCGACCCACGGCACTATGGCCGTACGGAGCTAGACTCAAGAAGCCCTGAGGAGCCTCCGCCCCAGGGCCACCCGTGATCGGTCGCGCGCAAACCATCGTCACTACTGCTGCTTGCTGGCTCCGATAGCCTCTTCTTTCCTTGCAGCCCTTGTTGTCTTCTTCGGGGTTTCTGCTGTCCATCGTCCTTTGCTTGTCTCTTTTGCCTCGACGATCATAGACGCGCAGCGATGTTTCTGCTATACACCCTTTAGAACCCAAGACCGCAAGCGAGAGAGAAAGGCGTTAAGAGCTCTTCGAGAACCCTCGGCCGTTCCTGACAACCGCTCGTTTCCACGTTTTCCTAGAGAACAACGCTCCACGATCATACCGTCACCGCGAGGACTTTGTTCATGTGCGGATAATGAACTCTTCTGGTAATGATAGCTGGCACTCTTCTGCGGGCCCGCCGTCGCACCCCGGAATGGATCAGCTAAACCAGCAGCCGCGCCCCCTGGGCTCTTTTGGGTATGTTATCGTCCTTATCGCGGGTTTCGCCTTGTATTCGGCTTCGAGTGAATGCTCTGGGCATGTGCTGATGTGATGTCTTTGGCGTCAATAGGCAGAATCCTCCTCCTCCTCAGCAAGGCCCGTCTTCACAACCTGCGGGGCCAGTCCTGCCCCCCCCAACTGGTGAGAAATCCTTGTCGCCCCCGGCCGATGCCATGAGAGAAACAACAAACTCGACCCTCGATAGTTTGTACTGACTCGTTATGCTCGTCCAGGTCCGTATCACCCTGTAAGCCAGCCTTCCGGTCACTCTCTGCCCGGCCTGGCAGAATTATCCCAAGGTCCCGGTGGTCCGCACCAACCACCTCCATACGGACAACATCCTCAAGGCCCGTCCCACAGCGCCGGACACTCCCTTCCAGGAATAGGACAGGCGATGCAACATCCTTCTCCGCAGTCGCTTAATAGAGAGCGTGAGAGAGACTCCAGGGAGCGCGAGATGATCGAGAGACAGCGACAGCAGGAAGAGATGGCGCACCGAGAACGCGAACAGCGAGAGCGCGAGCGAGAACAGATGGAGCGTCAACAGCAGATGGAACGTCAGCAGCGCGAGCAGCAGCATCATCCAGTCCAGAGCCATGCCGGCTCGATTCCCATCCACCAGCCGGTGGCGTCCAAGGTCCCGAACTCCATCCACGGACCCAATGGACTGCTTTCCAACCTCGGTGCGAACGCGCCTCCGAACCCTCCGCAGAATACCATGCAGTCTTCTGGCGGTCCCGGTGGGATGTATGGGACTCAGATGCAGCATGGCCAGCATGGCGAAGGGACGCCCAGGCCGTACATGCAGCACCCTCAAGGTCCGCCTGGGCAACCCATGCTCGGTGGGTACAGCGGTTCAGGGCCTCAGATGCCTGGAGGTGTAGCGGCCCTAGCTCAGGGTCAGCAGCCTATCTTGAATGTAAGTGTGATGACTTTCCTTCCGCCTGATATTCTGTTGGGTTTTTGTTGTGGGAAATTGTGGAAGAGGATGAGGCACCATGAGTCGTCACGTAACTGCCAAAGGGGAAGTGCTCCTGGTCTTGTTGTCGTCGTCGGAGGCATGTCGTGCGGTCCTTGTTGCGTGTGCTGCCAGACAAAATGGTCGGCATGGCGATCATATTTCTGTTTTGCTGGCAGTTGATCTCCTGCGTGCCATCTGTCTGGGACTGCATTTCTCACGACAACTCACATTTACTGCGTCAACAAGACTCTTTGGACGCGCCTCTCTCACAGTTCTCCTCTTTCACTATGTCGCTATGGCTCGGAACGTTCGCCGTCGGAGACTAACTACTGTTACTTTTCAGGATGCACTTAGCTACCTCGATCAGGTGAAGGTACGCTTTGTGGACCAGCCGGATGTCTACAACCGGTTCCTTGATATCATGAAAGATTTCAAGAGTCAAGCGTAAGTTGCCGGCGTCCAGATACACCAAGAGAGCCATGCTGACTGCAGCAGCATTGATACTCCCGGAGTTATTCAACGCGTTTCGACTCTTTTCAATGGACATCCCGCTCTGATCCAGGGTTTCAACACGTTCTTGCCACCAGGCTATCGTATCGAGTGCGGAACGGAAGATAACCCCGATGCGATTCGTGTGACGACTCCTTCTGGGACGAATACGCTTTCGATGCCTCCTCGAGGGCGCCATGAATCTGGCGGTGACGTGGGACCTTCCGGTGGGCTTGCTCCTCCGGGCCGCCCAGAGTATTACGATCAATCTCGGCCTGCCTGGCAGCAGCCCCAGCACCAGCAGCAGCAAGGCGGTATCCCTGGCTCGTACTCCCCAAGCACTCGCATGATGGGCCCAGGCATGTATGGCCAGCAAGGCGGCCAGAACCAGCACCAGGAACCGCACTATGAGTATCAGAGCCAGCAAGAGCAGCAGGCATCCGCCAATGCGGCTTCCATGGCGCACCAACAAGAGCAGCGTGGCGTTTCGCAGCTGCAAAGTGCTGTCTCTGCTGCATCAGGCGGACCTGGACGGCCATCGATGATGCAACCGTCCACTAGTGCCAGTCAGGGTCCTGGTATGGGCCAGCCTATGAATAACTTGGCTGGTGTAGGATCGGGAGTGCTTCAAGGTTCTCAGCCCGATCTCAGTAAGCGCGGACCCGTTGAGTTCAATCATGCGATCAGCTATGTAAACAAGATCAAGGTCAGTGATACACGGATTTCCTGAGCGGAGGCTGTGTGATAAGCTAACGTTTGTGCAGAACCGTTTCGCAAGCGCTCCCGAGATTTACAAGCAGTTCCTGGAGATCCTGCAAACTTACCAGCGCGAGTCGAAGCCAATCCAGGATGTGTATGCTCAAGTAACCCAGCTCTTCAACTCAGCACCGGATCTCCTGGAAGATTTCAAGCAGTTCTTGCCTGAGTCTGCGGCACAGGCCAAGCAGCAACCACCGACTGCTCGTCAGGCCGCAGAAGATCCACCTCTGAGCAATGTGCGCGGAGAGCCAGGGTATGCATCCGCTGGATCTCTTGCTTCGTCGCAGACGCCGAATCGCGACGTTAAGATGCCTCCTCTCGGTCAGTTCAACGTCAAGGACTCTGCAAAGGAGAGCAAGAAGCGGCGAGGAGGCCCTGGTGCTCCAGGCACATTGGGCTCTACCGTTCCTGGACCTTCCACGTCAGTCGATGCTACAAGGATGGCGGATGCTCAGACCAATAGGGCTCCTGGTATTCAAGTTGGCAATGCGAATAAGGTGAGTGGATTTTTCTTTATATTCTATAGTGCGTTTAATTGGGGCTGGGTCTTCGTATCAATTCCTGGGTCCCTCCGTGAATGGCTTTGTTCCATTGAGTTACTCGGTGGCCCTCATTATCTACCCCCCTCACCACCATCCTTCCCACGATTTCCTCAATCCCACAAACATCTCACTTCCCCTCTCGCTTCTTACCCTCTCTTTCAGCCGTGCTGGATTCCTTCGTATTTTGCCCGTCAAGGCTTCTCGAGCTCGTCTATCTATCCTTCCGAACCTCTTCCACCGTCATATAAACCCACCTCTGTCTTCTTCTCACTCGCTTCTGTCACTTTCTTCCTGTAACACACTCCCCTTCGTCTTTACCGAACACCGTTCGCTATGACCCCAAAGAAGTCTGTCTCTCGCAAGCAGGGGACGTCGAAGGAGCGGGCTCCCAAGGCGTCGGCGAAGACGACAGCCTCCAAGAGGGCTTCCAAGAAGGCACCAGCCGCCACAGAGAAGACTACCGCCACGAGAAAGACCACCTGTGCGAAGAAGTCTGCTGGACCAAAGAACGCATCTGCTCCAGAAAGCGGATCCGTTGCACTTTCTACCGCTTCTACTACCTCTACTTCTACTTCCAGAGCGAAGGCTACCGCTGCAGCCAAGAGCAAAGCCACTTCCAATACCACAGCGACCTCTGAAGGTGCTCCTGCAACGGAATCTACCACATCTTCAACTTCTTCTTCAAACACAAGAACATCTCGCAGAGCCAGAGTGACCACAAAAGCTGCAGTCCCTCCTGAGGCCACGCCTGCAGAGGCCGACTCCAACACTCCAGCTGACCCTGGACCTGCTCCTGCCTCGAACATAAGAGCTTCTCGCCAAGCTATAGCTGCCTCTCAAGTTACGCTTTCAGCAGAGAACAACGCTGTTGCGGACACTGCAACTGCTTCTGACGCCCCGCCTGCGGCAAACACGAAACGCTCTCGCAAGACAAAAGTGGCCCCGAGAGCCAAGGCTGCTTCTAAGCCTAGGGGTGTCGTAAAGGCCAGGGCTGAGCCAAAAGCCAAGGCCGCGTCGAAGCGGAAAGCGAAGGCTGTAGCAGAAGCAATGGCGACTGAGGCAGCTGTTCTTGCGCAAGCCTCCGAAGGCGATGGTCCCAAGGGGGAGATAAAGTCAACTTTGAAGACTGGCAGCAAAACCGTCCGGAAGACTGTCAGACTCGATCTCCTCGGATCTTCGCCCTCGCCTTCGCCCGAACCGCAGGGAAAGGGTAAAGCGCCCAAGAGAACGGCGAAGAGCATTGACGACTCGACAATTGACACGGATCAGCCTCGTAGGAAGCGTCAACGAGCTTCCAAGGGAGTTTCTACATCTGATCCGGCCGAAGAGTCGGTCACAGCTCCTCGCGGATCTCCCAAGACCGCTGGAGAAGAGAAGGGGCGGGAAACCCCCAGAAGGGTTTTCATTTCGCCCGTTTTGCCAAGAGCTCTTCTCAATCCCTTAGTCTTTGAGGAGTCTGCGCTGAGAGAAACCGCCGGGCGAGTCAAGCAGGTGGTCAAGCGACCGGTCTGGCAGCGAGTCCAACAAGCGGCCCAGCAAGTGGTCTGTGGCAGGTGCCTTCTCAAAGGCGACGTTCCGAGAGGCCGCTCTCTCCTTTGGGGCCGGCTTGGCCTGAGACGCCTTTTGTCGACTCCCGTTCAAATGGCTATGTCGACCAGGCTGATGACACCCCCTCTGGCATACGGGACCCCTTGAGAAATCCTTCCATTGACCATGTTCCTACAAAAAGACCAGCCCCAGAGGATTTTGAAGATTTTGGTGCTAACTTGAGATTCCCAAAGAGGGCCAAGGTCCATCATACGAAGCCGTCCCAGTCCGAAGCCCCCGCCGTGTCGCCCACGCTCGTCCCTGCGCTCCCTGAGCCGATCCCGCCGACATTTTCGCTTACTCCCAGCCACGACGAGGTTGCCTTCTTCGACCGTGTCAAGAAATTCATCGGAAACAAGCAGACTTTCAACGAGTTCCTCAAGCTATGCAACCTCTACTCCACTGACCTGATCGACAGGAACGTTCTGATCAAGAGAGCTGAGGGATTCATCGGCTCCAATCCAGAGATCATGAACTGGTTCAAGCGCTTCATGCACATCGAGGAACCCGAGGACAAAGTCATCGACCTGAAGCCTAAGCAGGAACCTGGTGTTGTTAACCTCTCCCACTGCCGCTCCCTCGGTCCCAGCTACCGCCTCCTTCCAAAGCGCGAACGGCAGAAGCCCTGCAGTGGTCGCGACCAGCTATGCTACAGTGTGCTGAATGACGAGTGGGCATCTCATCCAACTTGGGCGTCCGAGGACTCCGGCTTTGTTGCCCACCGCAAGAACCAGTACGAGGATGCGCTGCACCGCATCGAAGAGGATAGACATGATTACGACCATCACATCGAGGCCTGCATGCGGACCATCCAGCTCATCGAACCGATCGTCCAGCAGTTCCTGGTGATGTCCGAAGCTGAGAGGGCTGCCTTCAAGCTTCCGCCTGGGCTCGGTGGCCAGAGTGAGTCGGTCTACCAGCGGACGATCAAGAAGATCTATGACCGTCAACGTGGCGAGAAGATCATCCGCGACATGTTCGAGAGACCGTGCCATGTCCTGCCGATCGTTCTGTTCCGCCTGAAGCAGAAGTGCGAAGAGTGGAAGGCCAGCCAGCGCGAGTGGGACAAGGTCTGGCGTGAGCAGATGCAGAAGGCCTACTGGCGCAGTCTCGACCACCAAGCGATCGCCAGCAAGGGAACTGACAAGAAGCTGTTCGTTGCCAAGCACATCCAGAATGAGATCCAGGCGAAGTTTGAGGAGGGCAGGAACCTTCGGAAGAGCGGATACCAGGTCCCCAAGCATCAGTTCGAGTTCTCCTTTACCGATCCCGGTGTCATCATCGATGCCGCCCACCTGCTGCTTACTTTCATCGATCGGAACTCGGCTGGTTTTGGTGCTGATCCCCAGAAGGTCATGAACTTCATCAAGGACTTTGTTCCCATCTTCTTCGGCATGGACCGTGAAAGCTTCCACATGTACATGAACGAGGTCCTCAACGGGGCTTCGGCTGAAGAGGCCGACGACGAGAGCGTTGCTCCCGAGGACACGTCGACCAGCCGCAGTCGCCGTGGTGTCAACAACAAGAAACTGGATCTCCTGCGCGATGTGCTTGAGCGTCGTGGCGAGAAGCCAAGCCGGGAAGACAAGGAGGGCAGCGCTGCGATAAGCCGCGATGGGACCCCGGATGCCGTGCTTGTGCCTTCGACCCCGATCCCGGATCCGACCGAGCCGTTCGATGTGGCCGAGCTCAAGTGGATGGAGCATCCCGGCCAGGGCAACTTCAACATGCAGCGGGAGTACACGCTCAACGAGTCCTACGAGAAGAAGGTCCACCATCTCTACGCGAACCTAAACATCTACTGTTTCTTCCGGACCTTCGAGATCCTGTACAGCCGCCTGCTGCGTATCAAGCTGCACGAGAAGGAGGCTCACGAGGATGTCCGCCGCGCCCTCCTCCCGAAACCTGCGCATGATCTTGGGCTGATCGACAAGTTGCCGACCGACTTCTTCTACGACTGCGATCCCAAGGCCAACCTGTACGCGCAGATCGTGCGCATGTGCGAGGAGGTGATCAAGGGCGACATGGAGTCCTCCCACCTCGAGGAGACGCTGCGCCGGTTCTACCTCAAGAGCGGGTACCAGCTGTACAACCTGGAGAAGATGATGTCGGGGATCGCGAGGTTCGCGGGCGGCATCTTCAACAGCGATCCCAAGGACAAGAGCTCCGACATTGTCAATCTGTTCTTCAAGGAGCGCGACAAGGAGGAGACGACGCACAACCAGGAGATCCAGTACCGCAAGCAGGTTGAGCGACTCGTCAAGGATGGCGACATCTACCGCATCACCTACGTAAGTGCTTGTTTTGTGAAGTTGTATAGAGTGCTGTCTGACTGACTACTTGCAGAACCCGTCCACGCAGCAGGTGACCGTGCAGCTGATGACGCCGGAGGACAGCACGCTGGAGAACGAGGAGCTGAGCCAGGAGGCGCGCTGGTCCTACTACGTGTCGGCGTACACGATGCGCGACCCGACCGAGGGCGTGCCGTTCTCGCGGATGCGCATGCCGTTCCTGAAGCGCAACCTGCCGCCCAAGATGGAGCAGGACGAGGAGTACAGCCGCTACTACCGGCGGCTGGTGAGCCACGACGGGCTGGTGATCCGCATCTGCGCCAACAGCTACCACATCCTGTACGAGCCGGGCAGCTTCGACTGGTGGTGGCGGCCGGCGGCCCCGGCGGAGTACGAGTCGGCCGAGGAGAAGGCGCGGGAGGAGGCGACGGTGAAGGAGCGGCGGCGCGACCGGTTCCTGGAGAAGTTTGTCAACAACCCCAGCTGGGCGCAGGGGCTGAGCAAGGACGAGGTGGACGAGGCGAACCAGCGCTTCCGCTCGTGGATCAAGGGGGCCGACGCGGACGGCAGCAACGCCGCGGAGGGCGCCCTGCAGGAGAAGCCGGCTGACAAGGAGGACGCCGAGATGCCAGACGCCGAACCGGCGGCCGCGGAGGCCAAGGAGTGATGTTGGGAGCTAGAACTGCACGGCGCTTCCGTGATCAGGGGCCTCCCGGTCACCACTTGTGTGTACTCCGATTCTGTCTGTTTGCGTGTTATGTTCTACGGATCCGTGCGGGCATTGGGGGCGGACCGTCGGGTCGGGAGGGGGCAGGGGCGACGCCTGCTGGGTAGGGCGGCCTCGTCCTCCACCCCGCGATGGATGGCCTGGGGCGTGGATCTTTGTTTCGTGTTGTCTCGACGCCGGTGCAACCCGCGCGTTCCGGCGTGGCGTCTGCGACCTCTCCCCCGGGGGGACGGAGATGCCAGCGCTGGAGCGTGTGGGGATGCCCATGGAGAAGGAAACGCCTGGCGGACGCCGTGTGGAGGAAGCAAGGGGCTCCATCGTCGGGGCCTCTGGCCGTGCTGGGCACCGGACAAGGCATGATGGACAGACCAGATGTACTCTAGGGATATTGTGTGTACGCGTTTCATCACGTGGAATGGAATGAAGATTGTACTGTACGACACGCCTGCGGCTCCGTGTAAGCTGCTTACTCGGGATCTGCTCGGTCGAGCAGCACGCGCCCTTGCCACCATGGCCAGCAGACCGCCGGTGATCCAAGATGGTAGAAAGACGGACGTGGCATGATGGCGTGCATGGCTGACTCAGCAGGAAAGCTCCGTGTGCCCGAGACGCGATAGCCGGCATAGCCGGGGCCGGGGCGGTGGGCCGTGTGGTCGGCATCGTGTCGGCAGCCCGGTGGGCCTGGCCAGAAGTCCGGAGTATACGGAGTGGTATGCCAGCAGTAGCACACAGGAAGAAAGGGCAACGCCGTTGACCACCATGGTAATCGCTATCCAGCGCGATACCGGCCGTCTCGCGCAGACCGAACGGCCGTCGGGGCCCGGGCAGGCACGCGGGACCGGGCCGGGCACGGCCTGCCCGGCGCCGCGAGGCCGAGCTTCCGCCGGCCCGGTTACGTCAGGATGTCGAGCGCAGCAGAACAGCACCGAAACGGGCACGACGAGACGAGCAGCCGGATGTGGACCACGGCGTGGCATGCTGGCAGCTGCCAGGCGTCCTTTCTCCCGGGCCTGGTCCTCTCCACCTTTTTTCCTGCCCGTGGGGAGCCCGGCGCTCGGTTTCCTCCCATCCCTTCTTCTCTTCTTCTTCTTCTTCTTCTTCTCGTCTCTCCCTCGCATCCTCTCCTCTCTCTCCTCTCTCCATCCCTCCCCCCGTTGAGGAGCGTGCTCTCATACCCCCATCATGGCTGCGTCCGCCCTGCTCCGGAGCCGCGTCAAGCGGCCCTCGCTGCTCAGCAAGCTCGCCAAGCCCGAGGACCTCATCGACCTCTTCCCCCATGGCACCTACATCGGCTGGTCCGGCTTCACCGGCGTTGGATATCCCAAGTGAGTTTCCCGTGCAATCCGTGTCGTCAGTGCACAATCGCTGACATTGCCCGTTTTCTCCCCCTCCAGGAAGGTGCCAACCGCCCTGGCCGACCATGTCGAGAAGAACAACCTGCAGGGCAAGCTCAAGTACAGCCTCTTCGTCGGCGCCTCGTCCGGCGCCGAGACGGAGAACCGCTGGGCCAGCCTCAACATGATCGAGCGCCGCAGCCCGCACCAGGTCGGCAAGGAGATCGCCAAGGGCATCAACAACGGCAACATCAAGTTCTTCGACAAGCACCTCAGCATGTTCGCCCAGGACCTGGTCTACGTAAGTACCTTTCCCTCCACTTTCCATGGCGACGAGGGATGCTGACGTCTGCAGGGCTGGTACACCAAGGACAAGCCCGGCAACAAGCTGGACGTGGCCATCATTGAGGCGTCCGCCATCACCGAGGAGGGCGGCATCGTCCCCGGGGCCTCCGTCGGTGCCTCCCCCGAGCTCGTCCAGATGGCCGACAAGGTCATCATCGAGGTCAACACCGCCTCCCCCTCGTTCGAGGGCCTGCACGACATCGTCATGGGCGACCACCCGCCGAACCGCAAGCCGTACCTGATCATGAACCCCGAGGACCGCATCGGCCTGCCGTACATCCCCGTCGACCCGGACAAGGTCGTCGCCATCGTCGAGGCCGACTACCCGGACCAGACGGCCCCCAACGCGCCCGAGGATGAGAACTCGCGCGCCATCGCGCGCCACCTCATCGAGTTCCTGCAGCACGAGGTCAAGTACGGCCGCCTGCCGCCGAACCTGCTGCCGCTGCAGTCGGGCATCGGCAACGTCGCCAACGCCATCATCGGCGGCCTGGCCTCGGGCGGCGCCAACTTCAAGAACCTCAAGGTCTGGACCGAGGTGCTGCAGGACTCGTTCCTCGACCTCTTCGACAGCGGCAACCTCGACTTCGCGACCGCCACCTCCATCCGCCTGTCGCCCGACGGCTTCAAGCGCTTCTACGACAACTGGGACCGCTACGCGCCCAAGCTGCTGCTGCGCTCGCAGCAGGTCTCCAACTCGCCCGAGATCATCCGCCGCCTGGGCGTCATCGCCATGAACACCCCCGTCGAGGTCGACATCTACGCCCACGCCAACAGCACCTGCGTCATGGGCTCGCGCATGCTCAACGGCCTGGGCGGCTCCGCCGACTTCCTGCGCAACGCCAAGTACTCCATCATGCACACGCCGTCCACCCGGCCCAGCAAGACCGACCCGACGGGTGTCAGCTGCATCGTGCCGTTCGCCACGCACATCGACCAGACCGAGCACGACCTGGACGTCGTCGTCACGGAGCAGGTACGCCTTTCCCTCTTTTATATATATATGTATATATCGATCCGCCGATGCTGACAAGAGACAGGGTCTCGCCGACGTCCGCGGCCTCTCACCGCGCGAGCGCGCGCGCGTCATCATCAACAAGTGCGCGCACCCGGACTACAAGCCCATCCTGCAGGACTACTTCGACCGCGCCGAGTACGAGTGCCTCAAGAAGGGCATGGGCCACGAGCCGCACCTGCTCTTCAAGGCGTTCAAGATGCACCAGAACCTGGCCGAGAAGGGCACCATGAAGATCGACTCGTGGGACTAATTTTTTTAATTTTTATTCTTTCTAAATGAATAATCATGTCGTGTTATGATATCTCTTAGACCATATAGATCTGCGGCTTCTTATATATATATATATTTATAGAAAGAAAAAAAGGACGGATGGACGGAGGAGGATACATTATGGATGGATGGATGGATGGATTGAGAGAAGAGATGGGCAAATGAACATGTACAATACGTGCGTTGCATCCAAAGTATATAACCTTTTTATCTCTTTGTTTATACATACGCCATACTTGTGTGGTTTGGGTAGCGAATTTCCTTTTTTTTGTAGTCTAGTCTACCGGACAATTCAATCATATCTATGAATCGTTTGAATTGGATTGGACTGGATTGAGCAGAATTATAGGGTGTGGGGATCAATTGCCGTTGACAACAGAGAATCTTATTATGTATGGAGGACGGGGAGTACTACTGTGGTTGTGTGACGGCACGGCACGGCACGGCACGGCGCAGAGATGACGTCGAATCCCGAGTAGCATAAGTTACCTAAGCGGTGTGGTTGTTGGTTGTGGTTGTGGTTCTGCCGGCAGAACTGAATATGTATTGAACATTAGAGTTAGGCGGTGAGATATGTTGTAGGGCTCGGGCCCCGGGCCGCCTGCGCGCCCGGGATAAGGCCCCTGGATACAGAGTAAATGCAAACAAAAATGCCAAGCGATCAAATCAATACCAATACCGATATCAATATCAATATCCATATGGAACACCAAAAACCAACGCTGGACGCCGAGATGCAATATACCTATGCAGGATGCAACATGCAGATAAAAAGAAACAGACAGGGAGTCAGCGGGAACAAAAAATAAAAATAAGAGAAGGAAGGAAGATAAACCAGATCAAATCGAATCGAACCCGCCATATTAACCGTGAACCGTCCATCATATATACCCATATACCTTCTTCGTCCTGTCTTGTGTTTTGTGCATATATAGTAGTGTATATAATATACACAAGGAGGAACGGGTTTGGTGCTTTTGTCTGCCCTGGGGCATTTCAGGAAACGAACGAACCATGACGCCTGTCGACTGCCTACTGCTGGTATCTAATAATGTTTTTTTTCCCCATTTTAGGTGCTCAGATAAGTACTGTACCCACCCAAGATTTTTTTGTTTTTGTTTTTTATACCCCGAAGAATGAATGTTGGCCATCCGACGATGAAGAAGTGTCCGATGAAAACCCTGCCCCGGGCCTGTATTGTCCATCTGCCGCCTGCTGCTGCTGCTGCTTCTGGGGCTGCTGATCCTGGAGCTGGTCCAGCGGGAAATCAGGAAACGCAGGCTCCTGCGAGGGGAGACGCGGGTACTGCTGGATTTCAAAGTCAGGTGGTAGTTGGTCGAGCTGGGCGAGGAGTTGTTGGTGCTCTTGCTCTTCCTGTTGCTGGCGCCGCTGCTCGAGGTTTGTCGTTGTCGTTGTTGCTGTCGGAGGAGGGGACAGAGGAGCTTGGGTCACTGCCACTCTTTGTTGCTGCTGCTGCTGCTGCTGCTGCGGTTGGTGACTTTGTTGGTGAGCATTACCCTGCTGTTCTTGCTGATGTTGACGCCTTGCCCTGCCATGTTGGATGAACGGCGAGGGATCATGCGAGCTACTGACTCGTTGAGCGCATGGGGGGTCGTATTCGGTGCCGGTGCCAGGCAGGGTGGTTGGGGGGCGAACGATGCTATTATTATTGTTTCTATTATAATCATAGTACTGACAGTCGTCGTCTCGCGCCTCGGGGATCGTTGGCGGAGGACGGACGACCCCTCCGCGACTTCGCGGTCGGTCCTGCTGGGACTCTCTGCGGCGGTCGAATAGCGACTGGGGACGTTGGGATAGGGCGGGCGGCTGGCGTTCCTGTTCTTGCCTATGCCCATGCCCCGACTCGGGGATCGTCTGATTAGGATGAGACGCTTGTCGTTGTTGTTGCGGCTGGTACCCCCTGTCACGTTCAGTGACGAACGGCGAGGGGCCCTGCGAGTCCACCCTTGGAGGCCAGCGGGGGTCATGTTCAGTGCCGGGCAGGCTAGGCGGAGGCGGGACGATACCCCTTCTAAAGTAGGACTCGCGCTCCTCTCGCCTCTCGGCGATCGTCTGTGCAGGATGAGTCATTCCTCTACTTCGTGGTTGATCCTGGAACCCCCTGTCGTAGAAGTCAAGAAATGAACCCTGGGTTTGGGATGATGATGATGATGATGATGATGCCAGAAGAGGCTGCGGGTTCTCGTAATCAGACATGCTGCTGCTAGGCTGAGGAGGCACAATCCCTCGGTACTGAGTGCCAGAAGGCGGAGGCTGCACAGACGGCCGGGTTTGAGGTTGATTGACGGGGGTCATGGGTGCGTAAGGATTCGGGACGAAAAAGGGATTCTGACCGTACGCCCACGATGCGCCTGGGTTCAATCATCACGGGTCAGTTACGAAAGCATCCAAGGGCCAAAAAAGTCTGGGAGTGGCTCGTACGTCTTGTCTGCCCGGGCTGAGTCGACGCTGGATCCATAATACTATTATTATTCGTAGTAGGTATTGTAGGCATCGTAGGCATCTATGGGAAGTGGCGTCAGCATCCAAAACGACGTACTACTGTTCCCGATCATTCCATTTTCACTTACCTGAAACGGGTCCTGGTTGCGGTACGAGAGATTTCCATATGGAGCCTCGCTGCGCTGCAGTCCACCGTGGAGAAGAGACTGGCAATACTGGAGTTCGTTGAGTGCTGCAGCGAGCTGGGCTCGCAGCATCGCGTTCTCTTCTCGAAGCTTATTCATATATCCACGGGCATAAGTCTCCCCGGTGATACGGTCAGTCACATAACATTGTAACTTCCGGGCCAAGCAGTTTGCGCAACTATTCTGGCCAGGGTCGCACTTCATCTTGCGCTCCTGTAAGGGAATTAGGTAGGTAGACATTAGCGGATGTTCGTTGTACCATGGTAGTCATGAAAAAAAAAAGACGGATAACACACGCGGAAGCATGGGCGAACCTCATGCGAAACTCCCAAGGGTAAGCTGTTTCCCTGGGCCACAGAGGGCACTAGGATGGAGCGGACTCGTGTACATGTATTGGAGTACTGAGGGGCAACAGGTGTGTACCCTCAGCGCTCAGGGGAAGGAAGAGAGAAACAAGTCCGTATAAAGGAAGCGTCAAGGATTGTAGGCTCGACGTATATAGGAATATATCCAGCAGGGGGAAACAGGAACAGGTCAAGTAAGAGAGCGTGAGGAAAAAAGAGAGGGGGAAAGGAGGGTCAAGAGTCCCGGAAGGACTATCTATGCTTCACCAGCAGCCCGCTTAGCGACAGCCGTTCAGATGATAGGAAAGTCCTTCGAGAAGGATGGAGCATTCTTGACCCGCGGACGACAATCGCAACTTGACAAAACAAAGGAGGGAAAGAGACAAAGGGAACGGATAAAGCAGCATATCCAAACAACATCAGGACAAAAGAACAAAGAAGACAAATGGCAATGTGGAAAAAGGTAAACAATGAGAAAAAGAAAGTGTAATGTTAACAAAGTATACGAGCGTACCTTGCAGCGATCGCAAGCCTGACCGGTGCGAGTGTTGTTTCGCAACCTTTCCCGAACTTGCGCAGAGTAGTCAGGCTCTTCCTCATCTTTGCGACGGCGCGACTTTCGAGGACGTTTTGCAGGACGCTCTTGTGTTTCCCCCTGGGGTTGCTCAGTTCCTTGGGCTGCCGTATTGGTGGTTCCTTGAGCGACTGTATTGGTGACGACATTTTGGCCGGCCAGATGCAACTGCAACGGTGCCTGCAACTGCCCTTTCCCCGGATCTCCCTCACGAGGAGCATTTTGAGAGGCCGATGCCTCAATGTTGTGTGGATCATCATTTTTATGCGGCAGGTCAGAAGCAGCATTGTCGTCCCCGACTATATTCGCATTTGAAGATTCACCCTCATTCAGAGTGTCCTGAAGTCCAGTATTTTGAGCATCCGTATCACCTTCAATGTTGTTGTTGTTGTTGTCGTCATTTATGTATCCCATAGGGAACTGGGTTGTATCTCCATTATCTTCATTGAAAATATCAAAAGTCCTCTTCCTGGTATTATTATCATCAGACATCTTTGCGGAAAGGTACAGTAGATTAACCAGACACAAAAGGCAAGATCCAAGAAATGTGGGAAACGATGAAAGCTTGAGGAATAATCCGAGAAGGCAAGCGGCCGTGAAAGCGGAAGAATATTTGCTAAGAAGGTATTACAGCGAGCTGCAATAGTCTTGATAGTGAGGAATGGCACCGGAAAGACAAGCAGGAGATCGCCCAGGCACAAGATCTTATAGATATTAGGGGACAAGAGTCTCCCCTAGCTAAGCAATCCATTTTGCGATCTCTTCTTTCAACAGACAAAGATGTTGACGAGACAAAGTGATCCTATGCGACAAATCTATAGTCAGAGTCGTGGAAAGAAAGTATGGCGTCTAGGATGTATTGTCGCCCCAATTGAGCCGAAAGCCCGTTGCAATCGGTGCTTGTTTTCACACTTAGAGGAATCTTTTCATGTCCACATGTTCTGGAACAGATTTCTGGTCCCTAGATAATGGTAGGTTAGTGAGTAATAATAGGAGTCAAAGGGGGCTTTGTCACAAGCAAAAGCCGTTGAGGTAAAATGCATATGCTCCTTTTACCTCCCTCCCGAGGAAATATCTATTTGGCTTCTTGCATTATCTACTGCACGACATAACAGAGACGCATGGACCAGCAGGGCATTCTCATCAGGAGACGACGGGGTTGTCATACACATGTTAGCAAAGGAGCCATTGTTGACTTTCTTTCACTTTTAGTGAGAGGGTTCATGCTTTTGTATGGTCCATAAGACTGTTTCTTTATGAAAGACAATGAGACAATGCATGAAACTAAAGAAACGCTGCAGAAAGAAAGGAGACTTATGGATTTTCATTCAAGTCAAACAAAGCCGGATGCTGTTTTGAAGCTCCAAGAAAAGACTGAATTCTTCTATCTGGAAACCCAGATAACCCAAAATACGACACATCTAAGGTAAGACACAAACCACGGATGCTCGAGTCCTCACTGCCAACCAAAAAATGAAAACGCCGCTTCCCTATCAGAAAACGCTGGCGATTGTCTGCCCTCTCCAAAACTCCTCACACGCCTGCTCTGGCCAAGAATCCGCACGCAGAATGCCCTGAAAGCAAAACGCAAATACAGATGCCAATCTCAGTCCAGCCGTATCACTGACGAAGAAAAAAAGAGGTACGTTAGTTAGGTAGAAGGGGGGCGACGGGACATCGATTCAGTGGCGCACGCTGACCATTGTCATGAATCATTGATACATCTGGACAATAAGAGGAAAGCGAAATATCGGAAGACGGGTGGATGATATAGTGGAATGCATGGAACAAAGTTGCCAGGGGAATCATGAACGATTGGTACAAGGGAATATGAAACGACCAGGGAAGTTCATATCAGAGATTAGAGACCATTTCGACCATTAGATTTTGCGAGATAGATGCCACTGAGCACGGGGACACGAAAATGATGGGCTCAAAAACTATTAAAGCCTGGAATGAGGTGGTCACCGGTAAAGTTTGCCGTTCTGAGCGACTGTCTCGAAATGTATCCTGTCCCTGTATTTGAGATCTCCGCCGTATTCAAGCCAAGGCGTAAGATTCTTGCATTGGCTGACGTCGAAATACCGGAGCTGACTACAGCCTTCGGCCACAGCTTCCACGCCTACGCCTGTGACGCGAATGCAGCCCCGGACTGACAGCTCTTTGAGCATCAGGAGATGGAGGCCAATACTGCGTAGTGACGGATCAGAGATGGCGGAGCCACAGAACGACATATTGAGACGGGTCAACTGGGAGCACTGAAGGGCAAGGACTTCTGTTGCCGTATCTGACAAAGCACAGCAGAATGACTGAAATATGCGCGTTAGCCGACAATCTTCGAATAGGGCGCTTTTAGACTCACCAGATCCAATTCTTGCAGCTGCTTGGCTGCATTTGTCAGATACACAATGGCATTATCTGTCAGGTAAGTGCAGTCTGCCAGGCAGAGTTTCCGCAGCCTCGTGAACTGAGCATTTCCCCAATACTGGAATCCTAGGTCTGTGATTGTTGTGCAGCGTGTCAAGTCAACCTGTTCAAGACGAGCCGCAGCATAGCAGGCAATATGGTGCATGGAACGGTCTGTGACATGTTTGCAGTATGACAGCGTCAGTTTCTTCAGCTGCGGGCAGCCAAAGACGACGCCAGCTGCAGTCTGCATGGTAGGCTTTATCGCTCCTTTTGCAGCCTTATCATTTAGATTCTGCTGCTGTGCATACGTTGATGCTGGCACGACCCAGCCGACGATGCGGGCCAAGAGCGTGTCGCTGACTTTTCTGCAATTGCTCAAATCGACTTCTTGTAGACCCGTTGCCTTGCCGGCCATTTCAAGGATCGCGGATGCGGTTACGTCCCATACGCTTTTCATCTTCCACGCTATGACGTTATGACCGCACGTATTAGCCAACGCCATGAAGCCTTCGTCTGTGATATGGAAGCAGTTACTGATGTCGATATATCGAGGGCGATCACCAACGAAGGGACAAATAATCGAAGTAAGAACTTCATCTGTGATTTTCCGGTTGTATATGCTAAGATCCAGATGCCGAAGGAGATCGGGCGATTTTTTTAGGATCTCTGACCAGCGGAGACATACAGCCCGAAGGCGAAGAAGATGGTGAAGCTCAAGATATTGGAAAATGTTCACAAGGATATTTTCGGGCAGAATTCCTCGATTTTCAGAGTTGGAAGGACGTCGGACAGGCTTTTGCGGCTTTGAGTTTTCAACTCCCTCTGGAACTTCCAGGTGAGATGAACTAGCAGAGCGGGACCCATTTGACGGCGATTGACGTTGTTGTTCTCCGGAGGCCTCTTCAGGGGTAGGGGGTGCAAGTGATCCACGCCGAGATCTCAGTCGCACGTTGTCTAACCCGACACTTAGGAACGGGTCCGGATCTGATGGTTTCAAGACGGGCCGGTCCTCTATCCGGCTGGCCTTGTGTGGACTGTCCAACTCCGTTTCTGTCAGCGTCACAAGCGGCATAGACCGTCTCCTCGAGGCGGCGATATTGACTTTCTCGTCTATTGCAAGTTCGTTGATAGACGGCGTCGTGTCAGCTGCATCAGCCATTACAACATCACCATCAGAGGCAGATACAAGTCTTTTCTTGGCCGTGGTCTCGACCTGCTGTCGGACGTCCTTCGGGCACCTCTCCCAGAATTGGGAAAGAACTTCTCCGCTTATCATCAGACACTCCACGGAAGTGACAGAGCGGACAGTCGCAGTTCTGCGCGGCGCAAGAGAGAGACTAACAACCTCCCCAAAGTACTGCCCCTGTCTCAATCGAGCCTTGACCTCGATTCCTCGCTTTCCTGGATCGCCCGGTCTATTACGTGGATGTTGGGTTTCCGGCTTCTCGTTGATGACTTCGACTTCACCCCTGACAATAAAATATATCTCGCGTCCCTGGGAGTCTTGTCGAATGATATCCGTGAAGGGAGGGTACGACCGCGGTTGTGCATTTAGACCAAGGAAATGAAGTAAATCTGGAGGCAGTCCGGAGAATAAAGGTAGTTCTTTCAGCAGAAGTCGAACGTTAACCATTCCATTCGCCAGCGGGCTCGCTGCCGTCCCATCTGTTAGGCCCGGGCTTGGGGACTTGCGCTTTTTGATGACGTTATTGTCCTCTTGCTCCCCGACAGCCAAGTCTCCCGAGGAGCTGTCCCTCACTCTCTTTGAGCCTCTTCGATTGAGACCAGATGGGTCAGAAGGCGAGGCGGCAGCCTCTTTCAGCTGCTTCTTCTTCTTCTCAAGGATCGTCAATCTCTCTTGAGCCTCCTCTCTGATTGCCCGTTCCACCTCCGGGAACCGTGGGAGTATCTTCCTGAAATCCTCCTTAGTCAACACTACGAGCAAGCATCGTGTCCGGGCGATGATAGTTGCCGTTCGGGGTCGATCCATCAGAACTCCGATCTCCCCGAAGAAAGCGCCTGGCTTGAGCTCTGCATATACGCTCTCACCATCCCGTGACGTGACCGCTACCGCGCCCCGGACCAACCAGTACATGGCTTTGGCCTCATCGCCTTCCGTTAGTATGTAGTCGTTGGGCGAATGCAACTGGGGACGGAGATGCGCCCCAACTTCGGCCAGGAACGACTCCGGCGTGGACTGGAACAAAGGGAAAGAACGTATCCGATCGACAAGATCCAGGGGCATGCCCTGGATCTGCGATGATGCCAATGGTGAGGGGCGCAGGGGACGGTTTGGATTTGTTTCGGAGTTGAAGGTATGTATTAAAGAGACGGTGTCGGAGAGGCGAGGAGCGGCCTTGGTAGACCCTCCACCGAATCTGCCATGGCGCCGCATGACTTGTTCAATTTCTCTCTCACTCTCTCAGTCTCCAATCTGAAAGCCAGGCAAGAGCATCAGAGAAGACGCATGGTGGACTAGATGGGGTCAATGGGTCGATGACGTCGGCGGAATCAGACTCGTGGAGCTCCGCGGCGCATTGTCAGAGCTTCCAAAGACCCTCCAAGCAGACACGAAGAAATTATCGAGTAGAGGGCGATGAAGCGGGAAAGAAACACGAGCAAAAAAAAAATATGCCTAATGATACGCCCTTGGAGATATCCTGAGGTTGCCAATGAGATCAATTCCTGGCCAAGGCGGGGATGACGGGGCCGAATGCCACGGAGATCCACTTACGAATACTGTGCTAAACAGATGCTTCACCGCTCGAGGTTCGAATACGGGAAACCCTCAAGAGCTGGAGCTGCACATCGGCATTATTTTACCAGGATCAATGAGGATACGAGGCAGAGGGAAGGACGAGCTCGCCGTGTCCGACGACGGGCTGAGGCCGCTGAGCGCAGGCGGTGGGGGACGGCCTGCGGACGACACACCGGTGCAGGGAGGACACCGTCAGCGCGGGGAGGAGCCAAGCGTGCGATCCGCAGGCGCTGTGGAGCGGAGCGGTTGAATGGCACGACGCAGCCTTCCGGTGTGGCTTGTCAGGCTCCCCGGGTGAAAACGCGGTCGGAGATAAGAATGCTGAAAGAAAAGAGGGGGGAGAGATGGGCGCGGACCGCGAGAGCTCGCAGGTGGAACCCGCAGCAAGAACGCAGCAAGGAGAGCGGCCGCAGGGGAGGCGGGAGAGAAAAGAAGAGAGCCGGAGGGAGGGAGAGACGCTGGACGACTTTTCAGTCTTTCCTGCTCCCACACGGGCCAGTTCGCGTGGTTCTAGCTCCCTCGCACGGTCTGCGTACAGACCTCAGCGCCCGTCTGCGGAGGACCAGCAGAGCGATCGTCCTCTTCAGCGACGCGCTCCGCAGCCCAGTCACGTCGCCGGCCGCGGCGGGGCACCGCCGGGACCACGTCGTCCCGCGCCGCCCGGGGCCTTCCTCTCGTCCATCTCGATGTCATCACCTCGCCGGCCGTGCTCTTCTTTTTTTCCCCTTCGTCCCCAGATGACAAGAGCAGCCTCTTAAAGCTTTGTGCTCGATTGGGGAGCTATCCCAATCCATCAATGGTCCCCGTGCAGCTTTCCACCGGCTGATCAGCATGAGCTCGACGGACGCGTGGGAAGCTCGCCGGGGCTCGTCTTCTAGCGTCGTTCTGGAAACCCGACAGATTACTCAACTCTTTCTCCTAGTAGTCGTGGCCCTTTCACCCTCCTGCACTGGGCCCGATGAAGCTTTCGGGACCCTGCGTCCGCCTGGAGGCTAACGTGGAGAGATGTTTGGCGCAATGGCTGTGCTCAGATCATTTGAACCGGCGAGTCGGGTGTCAGGTGAGCTTGGCAGTCGGTAGGAAAGAAAATACGAGCCTTGCTTACCCAGGCATCTGAACCCTGAATACTCATGGAATAAGTGCTCGTTTTCAAAGTTATCTCGACCCTTTCCTATCTATAAACCCAGGGCCTTTGACTTTCCAGGTCCGTGAAGCATTGTCCCAAGGCAGGGGAGACGCAGGATGAATGGAACAAAGTCTTTGATCCTGCTCCTCATGGCGCCAATCAGTCGACGCCACCGAAGTGTCGGGCTTGGGGCAACCTGTTAGGACATCCTTCTGTATTGTACCGGAACTGCAAGGTGTCCAATCTTGCATCTATCGCCCACATTCGCCGTCGAACGATCACCAGGGTCTTGCAGTAGCGCTTTTTCTATGCATGCTTGATTCGCCTAAGTGATGACGTATGTATGCACATGTTCGGAGCATGTACTGTACATATACATACAGTCTCTAGGTAGCTGCTCTGGTGACCGGCAGCTTTGTTGGAGTATGTTCGGAGTATGGCAATATTGTTCTGACGCGGAGCAGAGACTGAGCATACTCTTGCCTGTTCCTACGGCAAGGGTAGAGAGGGCTCCGCTGTCTCTCTCGCTTCTTTGTCCAGATACCAGTGCTTTGAGCATGCAGCTCCATAGAAGTCACCAAGTACAGCGCCCTGCGTCTTATGCAGGTGAGATCCGATACCTCAGGCACGCGCCAACGGTCCACTCGATGCATATGTCAAGCAGGAGTTCTACTGCTACTTCGCCACGATAGACCATTTTGTTGAGCTCAGCAGTGGACCACTTCTGACGATAGAAGGGGGGGAGGGGGGGCCGCTGGAGGATATAAAAAAACAAAAAAACTATCCATATCTATTTCGGATGTATATACAAGAATTCATGGCCATTGAAACATTCCGTTCACACTGTACTGCTGCTCTCCATCCCATTGGATAACGAACGTCAACTGCACTTGGAGCGGGGAGATACTATAGCCAAGAAGCCATTGAGACTCGCGGATACTTTGCCATAGGGCCCCATGTCTGCCAAACACCGGACGATACCGTAGCTCCGGTTTTGTGCAATGTCGGCCGTGCAAATATTGGGAAAGAGGATACAAAATCGCAAGGGCACAGACGCAGTGAAAGTGCGACTAGCTGTAAGAAGAAGCGTATACACTGGTTTCAGCAATGATGAGAATGGGACGTAATCTGGGCCTCGGTTCGTCACCCTCGGTATCAGCTGCCTGCGATAACGTATTCCGACTCGGCGCGAGGGTCATGCACCTGCGGCCCCTCAGATGTCGTAGTAACCTGGGGTTTAATTTTGAATGTTGACGGGAACTCTTTGAAATGGAAGCTCTTAACATGGTGATGGTTCGCCAGCCATGACCCGGGCGTAGAATGTCACCCAGTCTCTTTTAGAGACTGGAGCCGAATGCAGGAATTGTAGCAGAAGAAAGAGCGGAGATACGCGTCGAACGAGGAAGAATGAATGGCGTACCCTTCTTCACCCAGTGGAAACCGAAGTCCAGACATCGACGCTATGTGCATTGATGGAAATTTGCTGATTACCATCAGTTACCCATCGACTCAATTCACTCAGACTAGTAGATTTTTTGCTTACCACTGGAATTTGGTCCACCTTGGTGATGCAATGAGGCAAATTCAACAGCCAATTTCAGCCCGCCTTCGGGAGGCTCGCAAACCCGCATCCACCTTTTCATTGTAGCGTCCTTCAGGCGCAGATACACAGGACCGGAGCTCAGAAATCAGATTTAGTCGTCAACTTTGCCGCTGGTTTGTCGTTTTCCCAGCAGAAAGTCAATGTATGCAGGACGGTTACCCTTGAGAGATTCCAGCACGTCCTGCATCAAGCCATATGTCAGACTCACTTTCAAACCAAATTTTGTCGTGCGGGCCGCAGTATAGACGTCGTGTCGAGCTAAAACAGCACATTGTCAGTTTCTGCTTATCAGATATCGTCAATACGCCCCAAGGAGATGTACCAAGTAAGCTGTAAATCCCTGAGAATGACAAGCCTGCAATGACGGTAGACAGGAAATCCCTCCGGTCATTGCGGACATAGTCGACCCCCTCCTCGAAGAGGCAGAAAGTCAGGGCCCCAGCACCAAGCTTCGAACCCATCTTCACACCCTCCTTGACACCACCGACTATAGCCGTGTAGTTCTTCGTCTTGTGGTACTGGAACCACCCGATCGACGTCGTGGGAAAGCGGTGGGCGTTCTCCGCTCGAAATTGAAACGCCGCCTTTTTGCTACCGAGAGAGGCGCCCATGGCCATACCGGCGGAAAACGCAGCAAGGGTCATGTATGGTAGACGTTTCTTTATCTCCATCCCAAGCCGCGGAGGGGTGTCTGAGTCGAACAGCTTGTACCACTGCATGATCTTGAGCAGAGTTGGTGGTTCCTCCGGCTGAGGAGGTGGGCCCTCCAATGCCGCCATTTTGGCAAACAGAATTAAATGAAGCCGGTGGGATAGTACAAATGGCTTTGGGTCTAGAGTGCTCAATTGGAGAGTCGACTGAAACTCTTCCCCCGGGTGTCTGCTTCGCTCCTCCTCCACCTGGGGCAGCAGCAGTGCAGTTTGGTGATTGGCGCGGTCGGAGAACGCAACTCCAATTCTCCGATCTCCGACTCCATCAAAGCTTCCCCGCCAGAGCAGACTCCACAGCTGTCAGATCTAAGGCGCTGCCATACAACATGGTGAGTCCCTATTATTACGTTTATCGCGTATCTATAATTCATTTTATTAACGCATGGCAAAGTCAAAACCGGATCCGCTGAGCTGGACCTTACGGTTTAAGAAGCACAAAACCACCGTGCTTCTTATGCTACCAGCCAATGAATCGATTGCATCGACTAAGGAGATTCTCCTCAAAGCTCTCAAGTCTCGTGGTCTAACAGAAATAAACGGCGACCCGGTGCCGGATGATCCTTCAGAGATTGAATTTGGAGTTCCCGTGGACAGGAACGAACTCGACAAGGGGTGGACGAAGCTCGATGTCGAGATGCCCGAACTCGCGAGCGAGGGGGTCACGAAGAAAGGCGTCGTAGGCAAGAAGAACGGGGGAAATATTACTTTGCAGGCTGCGGATATTAGGGACGGACAGCCGATTGCTTTCAGGTTCCGCAAGTCCAGTGAAGACAACAAGGATAAAGACGAACTGGAGCTGGAGCTGGACGACCCAGGTTGGGACGTTATCGTGCCGAGTCTTGACGATGAGGAGCCTGAATAAATATATCTGCATGGTTAAGCTTGTGAGCTTTCTGGCTTTGGATTCTCTGCCCAGGTGGGTGGCTTTCGACATGAGGTGTCATTCTGCGTACAATGGGCAATAGGAGGAAAAACTAAAATTTTGAATACCCGGGATGATGAGTTTACGATAGTCGCATCCTGAATTAAACTTGTCTCCGAACGTCTACAGTAAAAAACTTTTATACTGTCTGCGATTCTAAACTTTATCCTCACATTGGATTCTGAGCATGGGATTTCTAGATTAGTGCAGAAATAGAGAGTGCTGGTTTCCATTAACAGTCTTCTGTGATGTATTTTAATATCACATTGATATCCAGGATAATAATTGTAAAGGAACGCAAAACTACACAGTACTCCGTAGGTGTTACTGAGATATAATAGGGGGCATAAAATGGAATGCCACCATATTGCGTACCCCAAATCTTGTCCCAGTGGGGTAATACATCATTGAATATAATGAGAACCATGGATTAATCTAGAATAAGAGCAAGTGAGGATTGCTCCGGTGTACTGTACTAAGGATAAACTCCATGTGGCCGAGATCGACGGGCAGCATTTCACGTGCGTAGCGTAATGCAAAAGTGCGTGGCATTCTGCTATTAATGGCATTAATGTATGGTAAGATCACATGATTGCCCAAAGCTACGGAGTATTGACATATTGCCACGCACATCTGCACGTAGAGCAGCGGTTGCTCCGAGCAACCGGTCGCGGAACAAAAATAAGCACTGAAGCTTAACCAAACAAGATCTGGGGTTGGATTGGAAAGCAGACAGGTCCACACCAACGTTCCTCTCCCTCGTTAGCATCGTACATTCTATCTCTCCATATTGATTACATCGTCTTTGACCGGAGGACTACGAAATTGGAGGGAGTTGCGCTAGTCCGCATTGCGGCGCCTTGTTTATTCTACCTATCTTTATAAACCAGGGGCGGCCGGCGTCAACGCGAGCCCTACACAATGGCTGCCTCGGGAGAATCATCGATCTCTGTGACGGTTCGAGTGCGGCCTTTCACAGTACGAGAAGCCGCACAACTCGCAAAATGCGACGATGAACCCCTATTCCTCGGCGACGGTTCCCTGGCCGCTGCTCCCACCCCGAAGCTGTCGCAGAAAGGCATCAGATCAGTCGTCAGAGTCATCGATGACAAGTGCCTGTAAGAGAACACACTTCCGAGTTGACTATGCAGCAATTGACATGATTCTAGAGTTTTTGACCCCCCTGAAGATAATCCGGTTCATAAATTCTCAAAGAGTGTCGTTCCCAATGGGAAGCGAGTCAAGGACCAGATGTTTTGTTTCGACCGCATCTTCGACCAAAACGCTACTCAAAGCGAAGTATACGAGGGTACCGCTCGAGGCCTGCTCGACAGCGTACTGGACGGATACAACGCGACAGTCTTCGCATATGGCGCCACGGGATGTGGAAAGACTCACACCATAACTGGAACGGCGCAGCAGCCGGGAATCATCTTCCTGACAATGCAGGACCTATTCGAACGGATACAGGAGAGATCACATGAGAAAGTGACCGAGGTTTCGCTCTCATATCTGGAGATATATAACGAGACCATCCGCGATTTGCTTGTTCCTGGAGGAAGCAAAGGCGGCCTGATGCTGCGGGAGGATTCCAATCAGTCAGTTTCGGTGGCTGGACTATCAAGCCACCGCCCAAAGAATGTCCAGGAAGTTATGGACCTGATCATGAGGGGAAATGAATGTCGCACAATGTCCCCAACGGAAGCTAACGCAACTTCTTCTCGATCCCACGCTGTTCTGCAGATTAATGTGGCTCAGAGAGATCGTAACGCCGACATCAACGAACCGCATACAATGGCCACCCTAAGCATCATCGATCTGGCAGGAAGCGAGCGAGCAAGTGCGACGAAGAACCGAGGAGAGAGGCTCATGGAAGGCGCAAATATCAACAAATCTCTGTTGGCATTAGGTAGCTGTATCAATGCGCTTTGCGATCCCCGGAAACGAAATCATGTTCCGTACCGGAACTCGAAGCTCACCCGCCTCCTCAAGTTCTCTCTCGGTGGAAACTGCAAGACAGTCATGATAGTTTGCATTAGCCCCTCGAGCCAGCACTTTGACGAAACACAGAATACTCTACGCTATGCGAATCGAGCAAAGAACATCCAGACGAAAGTAACGAGAAATGTGTACAACGTAAACCGTCACGTCAAGGACTACCTGGTGAAGATCGACGAACAGATGGCCTTGATCAATGAGCTCAAGGCACAGCAGAAGGAATATGAATCGATTGCTTTTGCGAAATTCCGAAAACAAAATGAGAAGAAAGAGGCAGCGTTGCGGGAAGCCATTGCTCGTCTCCGGAACGCATATGAACATTCGGCGTCGGAGAGGCAGGAGAAGACCAACAACATGTTGAAGCTGAGACAGATCAGCCGCAGGATTAGCTTGCTATCTTCTTGGATCGCTGCTTTCGATAGCGTCTGCGAAACTCGCGAGGATGAAGCGCCAATGTCTAATCTTCAAGCAATCCGCAAAACAGCACAAGGCATCCTGCTCGAGCTCGAGGGAAGCCGACAGCATTACCACCAGAAGCTTTCAAAAAGCAACTGGGAACGAGCGATCAATTCTGCACTTGATAATGGTATCCGACAGCTTAAGGAATTTGATACTAGCGACGACACCGACGTCGCAAATCTCACCCGCGAAGCAGAGCTTCTGAAGTCAAACGCAGAACGAGAAACCCTTTCTGCCATTGCCGAGCACGAGAAGGCGGGAGACGTGGCAACAGTCCAAATTCTGCTCCAAGCCCATTTTGAGACCGTATCTTCAATCGAGAAAATAATGCAGTTGAGCGAGGAAGAAGCTGTTGAGGCCGGGAAGAAGATCTTAATGAAGATGCAGGACTCCTGCTGCAGCGTTACATCCAGCATTGTTAAGCCTGACGGCAACTTGCCTTCGGTCGAGGCCTGCTCTCCGTCAAAGATAGGAACGCCCAGGCGTCGGAGGAAGTCAAGTCTTCCCGGGATACTTCCACCAAAGGCACTGAATCTGAATACTTCTGTTGCACTGCCTCCTCCTGTACCTTCTTCTCCAACGAAGCCGGGATCACCACGGCGCCGTAAGGTTGGCATAGCAAAGAAGGGAGTCAGCTTCACGCCCAAAAAGGCCAACACGAAGTCTTCAACCAAGAGAAGCGTCCGGTGGAAAGATGATGAGGAGGACGGTTCCCTGGCCGAGTTCGAAAAGACACCGCAGAAAGCCCAGTCTTCTCGTGAAGCTTCTGAGGAGCCGACGCTCCCAAAGCCATCTCCCAGTCCAGGACGCATTCCAGTGCCCAAGAGGACCATTAGTGGTTCATCGGACTCCTCTCCAATTCCACCACCTCCTGAGCCAACGCTGAGCATTCACGCCAAGAACAGCAGATTCCAAACTGGATTCTTATCTAAAAAGACCAGCAGTTCTCCTCAACCGACATTAACGAGCCACTCGTCCGATAATGAGCACTCCCCCCTCCGTGACATCGAAAACAGCAGCTTCCTGAATCGTCCTTCCTTTAGTCGGCCATCGAGAATCGCTGTTCGGGCCTCCAGTGGGAGTTTCACAAACAGCCCCAGCTCAGACAGCGAAGTCGGTTGGAAAGCAAATCGAGATGAAGCAAGAAAGATCAGTTTTGCAATGAGACGCATATCAGGCCAGTTCGGCTACGCGGCTTCAGCTCACCGGCGCCGAAGCCCGACTACCGCTACCTCAGGTAGCTCACACAATGAAAATACAATGTTCACCGCTTCGCAGGCAAGGAGGATGGTGAAAAGCGAAAAGGAGCATGATACGAAGATCAGCAGCGTCCTGGGTCCTCGCACGATCCCGATTACGAAGAACACACAGAGGCGTATAACACTTGGTGGTGATCTTAGACCCAGAGAAGTCAGTCTCACGAGCAGAGATGCTATACGACTAACTTGGTTAGCTAACGCCGGCACCGAAGGATCTCGAGTCAGTCTCGCCCCATCCACCAAGGGCTCATGGAGATAGATGATACCCTTTTACTTTTTTTTGAATTTTGGGTTCTGGAGATCACTGGTCATGGGAATGGTATTTCGAATTACGTTAACGGTTTCCTTTTAGCATGAGGTTTCATGTCTTAATTCCGTCGGTATTCTAATTAATCTGGCTCTTTGGGCCTTATATTTTTCCGAGTGAGGATGGAAATTTCCGAGCGTTCGGTGAATGGTCCTGAACCTCGACTCAGTATTCATGTTCTATGTTGATATGACATCCCTGTCTTTGACGTGCAGTGTATGATAGTTTCCTTTGCGGATTGTTTATCACTTGTATGTAACTTTTGAGCCACTCTGGCTTTGGAAGATGGTTAAACATCTAATTTCATTAAACTGGTCCTCGCCAGCAGTAGAGCATTGCCCATGTTATGTATACACAAACGTGTACCTGATTTTCACAGCACTCTAGGCCCGAGTTTGACGAAGCGAAGGTACAAGTTGCAGTAGCATTGAATTGATGGTTTGCTGTGAGCTGGGTTCCAAAAGGTTGGCGCTCGGGACAGCTGGATGGGGAGGTTCAATTTGTCATGCCCCTATGACGCCATCGATTCTGCTGCTTCACCATCAGACAATGGACCATTAAATTGTCGAAGTTACCCATAAACATGCCTCTTCTCAGTTGACAGGATAAATTATCAAGGTATACATGTATTCAGCTGAGATCTAACTAGCGTCGTGTCACGTTGACCTTCCAATTCCATTCCCTCGCGTAATCGCATCCACTGTCCCCATACTACTTTCCCCGCTCTTCCGCTCTCCTTGCCCCTCCCATCTTAGCATAGCAAAAAAAGTGTTTCTGTACGACCTTAGATGGCTTTCGCGGCATCCGCGATCGCACAAACGCTGTTCACACGCCTCCTCCGCCCTTTCACGACTAGCTCTCCTTCTCTTTCTCTGACACCCGAATCGCTCGCTTCGCGCATTATGCCGGAAAACGCGCAGAAGGCCACCGTCGCCGCGGGCTGCTTCTGGGGCGTCGAGAACCTGTTCCGGAAACACTTTGAGGGCAAGGGACTGCTGGACGCGAAGGTCGGCTACTGCGGTGGACATACAGAGTCGCCTACGTATCGGGGCGTGTGCACGGGGACGACTGGCCGTACGTTCACTACCTATTCTTCTCTCTTCTTCCACTGTATCCTAGCTGACTCCTTCTCTTGGGGAATTGATTAGACGCCGAATCCCTCCAGGTCACGTTCGACCCGTCCGTCGTCAGCTACCGCCAGCTCCTCGAGTTCTTCTACCGCATGCATGACCCGACCACCCTGAACCGCCAGGGCGGCGACATCGGCACGCAGTACCGCAGCGCCATCTTCACGCACGACGAGGAGCAGGAGAGGATCGCGAGGGAGGTGACGGAGAAGGTGGGCAAGGAGTGGTACAAGGACAAGCCGATCACCACGCAGATCGTGCCCGCGGGCAAGTTTTGGGACGCGGAGGAGTACCACCAGCTCTACCTGAGGAAGAATCCGGATGGATACGAATGTCCCGCTCAGTATGTTGTCCCCGAGGTCCCTGGGATGGCGTGCCCCATTTATTTAGTGGATATCATGGCGCGAAAAGCTAACACTTTGATTTCTCCGTGCAGCTTCGTGAGGAACTTCCCTCCTCTTTCTGAATGACTAGGGCCACGATTGTGAGACCAGTTAATGACGACTCGATGTATAATGATGACTCCGAGTGTGCATCTCATCAAATGGTGCTGGAATAAGAGAAATTTAAACACACCTTTTTAGCATTCTTCCGCAGTGCTTTTGGCTTAAGCGCGAATTGCTGCGGAAAGAGAAAGACGCTTCAACTTTTTTCAAGATTTGTACTATTCTATTCTTTGTCTATCACGAAACAAAACGTGATGAACCCTTCAAGACGAAAATACCTACATACTACCAATAGATAGATACGCTTCCTGAGTTACTGTACAAAGACTGGCATGTATATCTCGATGACGTAATTGGTACTGTACTTGACCTTCAGCACAATGGAACTTGCACCATGAACACAAAAACGCACATGAACCTAGCTAGTGTGTCTATTATTAGAATCAGAAGGAACAAAGGGCCAGACTGAATCCTCTCCTCACGTGATTGACGGTCGGGACTCAAGAGCAATATAATGGATGAGGAAAGAGGAGGCGAGCTCCAGTTCCAACTGCGCGGGCGGAGATAAGATTGGCCAACTATGCACATGCGTCAGCGGGGTTGCAGAGTGCAGAGGAGGAACACCCGAGCAGGTGACGGACGATAAGGTCAAGGCTAGTGGTAGTGATGGGTAGTGAGTGGTCTTCGGTTTAGGAAGTGAGGGGTCAGTGGACAGGTTCGATGTGTTTGTGCTAGCTACTGTACTGTTAGACATGTGCCATACTCTTCATTCTCCTGGTGTTATGAAATATATGTATACTAAATAAGAGTTCTACACTCATGAGAGTCCTTGGTGCTATCATATGTTTCTCTTTTATTTATAAACGGATTCCAGCAGAAGGCATACGGAAGGGGGGAAAAAGCCATCTTCTGTATATAGTAGCATAGTAGCATAGCAGTAGTATATCATCATTATGCCCACTGGTTCGCCACCCACTCTAATCTTCCTACACCACTCAATCACCCACCAAATGTAGTACATGTACGTACCATCTTCGGGATATCTATCCTTCCTGTTTTAAATAACCCAGTACTGTACCTACCCAGGTAGGTATTAGTGCATCGAGTCCCCCATCCCACCTGACCTAGGGATACTGAATCTAGTCTATTTCTCCATCCTCCTACGATAACCGCAAACCGCGAGCCCCGCGGCCCGGGGGGCCCTGACGTGGCGTTCCCCCCGTACGAATCAATCAGATATCATATCCTTTTTTTTAACGTAACGTCGGCTGTCAGATCCGCAGATAGTCTTTCCTTTTCCTTTCCCTTACTACTTTATACTTGGATTTGATTATTATTCTCTCCGCAACAACCCCCGCTGCGCCTTTTTCTTTCGTCACGCTTTCCATGTAGTACCGATATCAGCAAAATACATTCCTGGGCGATTTCATCTATATCTAGTTGTGAAACTGGCTTCCGTTGGGGGTGGCTTCGTGGATGGAGTGAAGTGAGACTTTTCTTGTTGACTGTCTAGTAGGCCAGATACATACAAGGAGTTAGAGAACGATTGCGCCCTACAGCAGCACTTTTTGCGTTCCAGATAACTGAGCTGCAACTTCCCTCCGTGGAATTCATTGAATAACGGCGGGGAACCCGTTCAACATTGTTATTCCAAAACGTATTCAGATTCGCCGCGAAGCCTGCGTGTTGTGAGTTGAAAGGCCTTATCATTACCTGCGCAGTTATACAAGAACCGTTTTATCTTTTGTTATTCAGATATAAGATTGAGATTGTTCACTCGTTCTCGGACGTTGTGGCGGAGGACAAAAGTCTGTCTACGGCAAGAAAAAGCAATAATAATGATCCGGACGAGAGGCATCTCTGGGCGGGCGATGCGATGGAGAGCTCAATCGATCAGGTTTTCGGATCATCTCAGCATTCTTCAAAATAGTGCCGTGGTGAGGAACGTGCATCACGATGCAAAGACACACTTGTCACCATCTTCAGCACCTAGGCCACCTACATCCGTCTCGAGGAGATCATACCTTGAAGCGAAGACGGCCGCTCCTTCGGAGAAGAACAACCAGGGCACGTCGCTTTCAATCTTACCTCTCAGCTCGGTTATCCGATCATTCTTTGTCACGACTGTTTCCTCTACTCCCGTCTTGCTTCGTCCAGCCATGGCACTATTGGCTTTGCTGGCTCATTCAAAGTCAGCGTTTCTAGATCCGGATCGAAACCGGCTACTCAAGTATGTGTTGGCGAAGACTGTCTATGCACAGTTCTGCGCCGGTGAGACTCCGGCTGAAGTCAGTCAATCCATACAGAACCTGAAGCGCATGGGATATTCTGGTGTTGTCCTCGGCTATGCCAAGGAAGTTGTGATGGGCGAAGACGAGACGAACTCTGTTGGGATGCAAACGTCCGGAGAGGCAGAGGATTTGAGCCAAAGGAGGAATTCAGAGGAAATTCGCATTTGGATGGACGGGACTATGAAGACTGTCGAATTAGCGGAAGCCGGCGATTTTGTGGCTTTGAAATTCACTGGCGCCGGTAAACAGGCTCTCGAGCATTTGCTTCGTGGCCTGCCACCTTCTCCCGAGCTCGAAAAAGCTATCGTTGAAATTTGCGAGAAAGCAAAGAGCCGGAGCGTGAGATTGTTCTTCGACGCTGAGCAGCAGGCTGTGCAGCACACAATCGATCGATGGACGCTAGACTTTCAGCGCAGATACAACCGCAGCTTCACGATGGGAGGACAGCCACGAGCGTTGGTGTACGGGACTTACCAAGCATACCTTCTCTCGACCCCGGCAACATTAGCGCGCCATCTTGCTGCTGCCCAAGCTGAGGGCTTCGTCTTGGGAGTAAAGCTTGTCCGCGGTGCTTATCTGGGCAGTGACCCAAGGCACCTCATCTGCGGGTCCAAGGACGAGACAGACAGAATGTACGACGGCATTGCAGAGTCGCTGATCACAAGAAAATACGGAGACGTTCTTAAGCCGCATCCCCAGTCACCAGCTTCTTCTGCGCCTCAGGATATCCCGCCATTCCCCCAGGTGGACCTTGTTCTTGCTTCCCACAATCGCGATTCTGTCAAGAAGGCACAGGCTATTCGCAACTGGCAGGTTCGGACCGGGCAACCCTTGATTGAGATGGCGTATGCCCAGCTGCAAGGCATGGCAGATGACATTAGCTGCGAACTGGTCCAAGAGTCGAAAGAGGTGTTAGCAAATAAGGTAACAGACAGGGACTCCCCGAGGGTTTGTAAATACCTCGTCTGGGGTACTGTGGGTGAGTGTACAGAGTATCTGCTTCGAAGGGGGCAAGAGAATAAGGATGCGGTTTCGAGGACGAAGGACACGAGAAAGGCAATGACTGCGGAGCTAATGAGGAGGTTCTCTTTGAGGTCGATTAATGGCGATGACTGAGCATTGGTGAAGATGGTCATCGTCACTTTTATGTGCTTCCAGCTCCCTCGATCGTGCCTTGTTAGTGAGATGAGTCCCATGTCCCTGTTTGGCAGTGGATTCCTTATTGAAGCGATAGAATAGATAATCTTGTGTTCACGGCGTCTGGCGTCTTGTAATCCGTTCAATGTAACATCTTCAAAGCAAAGCAACCTTTGTTATACAGCATCAGAGAATAGAGTCTCAACACTGTCAAAAGCATCACTATTCTATCTCTTCCAGAATTCAGTTCTGCCGAACTTCTCAATCACTGGAATGGAAAAATATGGATAGATCACGGGAACTCCTAACAGACGCTTCAGGGTCACGGCACTTGGAGGGAGTTCCAAGGCATGCTTGACAACTTCTAGGGGCACAGCCGCGATTCTGACTCAGAGCAGCCACATGCATGAGCCGCTTCCGTGTTGTCTGTCGTGGTTAAACACGTTCCTGAGCATCCTTCTGTCTCATTTTTTTTCCATCTCATCATCCTCCAGCCTTTGTCTTGTCCTGTCCAAGCAGTCTCGTGTTTTTGTGTTTCACATGTGGACCGGCAGTCTATAGCTCAGGACAGAGACATACCAGGAGCATAGCGGCATTATGAACAAGTTCTTGTGTGCCAGTCCTGTTCTGTGAGATTCGGCATCTGAGACACGTCTGCTTATGCTCAGTGGTATCTGCCACGATTGGGGTTCACCCCTTCTTGCTGTGTTTGAGCGCAGACATAAATTCCACTGTTGCTCCGGATCAACATATCATACCAGGACTCTCACCAGACTGTCCAAGATGCTTTACATGGTCGACAGCGCCATGAACGAGGTGTTGTATCACCTCCACTACATCAAAAGCCATGTGAGTGGGCCAGACTGTTGAACATGTCAACCATGCATTATCTTCTGAATTCCTCCACTGATTCAAGCAGCTTGAAAAATACAAGCAAGCTGAAACAGCAAATGAAATAGGGAGGCTCGGCCTCGAGCTTCACCGTATGTTCTGCGATGCAATCAGGGAACTCCCAGATGGCGCGTACATCATGGATTATAATGTAAGTTGATGAGATCAAGTTAGTCGTCGGAGGAGTAGTGAGAAGATCAAATGGGATTCTAACAATAGCAGCCTCCGGAGTTCTGGTCCCAGGACGACAGTGAAAGAATTTCAGAATTCCATGCCCGTGGGCATGGGCATTGGGATGGGGAAAACCTATCAGACATATTAAAGGCCGAGGCGGAAGCTGAAAACAATAAACTGCAACAGCTAGAGCTGGAGCCCCAGCAGCTGCTGCCTGGAGAACAATCCAGTGCTAACTTGGTCCAAGTCGATGCTCCAGCATCAACTGCTCCGGGGGCTCCTAGCAAGGATAGCAAACATATGATTTTGAAGACCCGGCGGGCTCTTCCGGTCCCTATGCCGGACAAGAGCATGGTTCAGGATGCGTACATTCCGAATCCGCCAGCCTCCATCGGAGCTGAGCAGGCCATTGAAGAGAACAGATTCATAAGTGGCGGCAAAGCGGGAGTCGTCCACATCCATGGACCGGTTTTTAATAACGCTGCGAACTTCATTCGGTTCATCACGAAGCGCATCCACGAGGGTCCCCTGCAGGATATCATCATCGAGTCAAGCCAGAAAGCCACGGTCGTGTTCCATCATGCAGCACAAGCGAAATACTTTTGGGGTTTAAATAGGGACAGAAACACCGCACGCTTTCCCAACCACTACAGACTGGTGCTTGGCGACGAATTCGAGTGGGACGAGAACCACCTGAGGATGGAGCTTCCCATCAAGGAGCGGCGACGCCTCACATTTGTGAGGGCGAGGTTGTTCTCAAAAGATCTCACCACGGAGAAGTGGAGACAGCATATCACGTCCATCGCAGGTGCGCGTAATATCGAGCTCACCTGGGTCTTTAACAGTGGGAACGGTAAGCGTCCCGAATCCTTCCATCGTCTTCCTTCACGAGCAGAGCCGGGACGGAACATAAAACTGATGATAAGCTTCCCTAGCCACTGCTGTCTTCAGCAGCACGACGGTTGCACGTCAGGTCCTCGAGACCTTCAATGAATGGAAAAACACCCGTAAGGTGTACAAGGACGTTCGAGTCTCGTACTCTTTTGACCCTTGTGAAAGGCAGTTGTGTTTGACATCATCGTAGATGGGACCGGCTGGAGCTTAGATGCGTTGTCGCCTCGTGGTGGCTGTTTTCAACGTTGGCGAGCTCGTGTGCCGCTTCGAGGCTTTGTGTCTGGAAGTCGGAACAGGACGCGTGAAGCCGAAAGCATGCCAGATGCGACACCGACCAGCGAGTACGAGGTCTGATGTTTGTTTTCCCCAATGAGAATGGTATTTTTATTTTTATCGACTGAAGGAATGATGTGGGACCGCAAACTGCGAGAGAGAGAAGCCACAGTGAGAGTGTGGATCTGTGCAGTTCCACCGTTCATGACAGCGTGTCAGGCGTCTCCACACAACAGTCATCTTGACGCAAGGGATGGAGAGAGAGATCGCAGATCCCACGTGGGAAACTGCGATCCTGCAGCAGCTCCATGTCCATGGCGAAATCTGGAGCAAGGAGGACAGCGTACCCCCTTGCATACTGATCGCCGTCATGTTGGAAAAGCCAGTGCCCCCATCCCTCCTGTCTCTTACATGTTGATTTCACTGCAAGCCTGTATGGTAAAGTTTATCATGGCCTCCATGCAATGTTTAATCTTATGTTGTTTTGCCTGTAGCCATTGCAGATACGACGAAGACTGCTGCGCTCACCGCCACCGTTATGCATATTGGACATCGTACTGCGTAGTCAGTGGTACGGCCAGCATATATGCCTCGAATATTCTACGATAGATAGGGAACGCTGTGAAGAGCGCTACCGGGAGAGGCAGCATGTACAATTTTGATCGGCTGCCAGCTGTCGTTATTCCATGGGTTGTCATCCAACCTGCCCACTGATGAGGCTCATGACAGTCGATATGGCTTTATATAGGCATGTGTGTACGTATATAGTATATAGAAACGGGGGAAGGGCGGCCGGATGGAGAACGACCACTCCAGAGCTGTGTATGGTGCAGCAGAGGAAAACGGAGGTTCTGCAGCCACTTGACTACGGGGTTTCAAGAACAAGAATACTTATTCGATGTGCTGAAAGTCTTTCTCCGAGCGCGTGGGTGCTGGGATGCATCAGGGGAGGCAAGATGACTTGAAGCGCACGGCGCCGTGCATCCCGTTGGAGAATAGCATCGAAATCCTGGATGCTCACGCCCCTCTAAGAATAGAACGCCAGCGCAGCCCTGATCTTGGGCCAGGGTCCTACCGGTTACGACGGGACACACGTCGACGTCCAATGGAGCTCTCGGGTCGCTGTACCGCCTCCGCGTGTGCGTCCCTTCGCCACGGGTGTGTGTGGTGCAGAGTGACACTGTAACATCGCTTTCTTCTGCGCTCAGCGGAGACTACTTCGTGATCATCTGGAGCATGGCAGACGACAGCGCGATAAGCAGAATGTCTCGGGGCTAGTTTCAGATCGTCGAGCGCGGCGAGCACCTGATCCGCCTGATCGCCCGCACGGCGCCCCAACGCGGCTAGCCGGGGCGATAGTCCCGATAGTGACGATAGTCGGGCTTCCGCCCTTCCCGGGGAAGCGCGCCAGGCCCAATGGAGGCCGGGGCGCTGAGGGGCCAAAACTCCACACACAGGCGGTTACTTCTGGGCCGGCCTCCCCCTCTCCTTTTGCCTCGTCCTCCTCCTCCTCCAGCTCTCAAGTCGCTGCATCCTCCTGTCCTCGAGGAACGCACACCACGCTCGCTATCTCCCTTCTCCGCGGCCTGCCCGACCGGCGACGGTCTTCCCTCGTTGTCCCTGCCGCTGTCCTTCGTTGAAGTCTGCGTGCTTCGTCGGGATCGTTGGGTCCCGTCTATTCTCTCGCTTTCTGCCGGTGTTATATATATATGCACTTAATCAACGTCCCCTGGTGAAAATGGTCCGTTTCGTCACCTCTGTGTTGCTGGCGGCTCTGTCCGCCTCTGCTGTCCTCTCCCAGAACGCCGGCGAGTGCAGTCCCAGCAAGAAGTGTCCGGCGGATAGGCCTTGCTGTTCCCGTAAGTTGCATGCCGATTGCTGGTGCTGGTCGCTATCCCGTGCGGATCCTAATGGCAACGTGTGAATCTAGAATACGGAGAATGCGGGACGGGCGCTTACTGTCTGGGTGGATGTGACCCCCTTTCCTCGCACTCGCTCGACTCCTGCGTCCCGAACCCCATCTGCGAGAGCAAGCACTACACCTGGGACAACCTCGACAACGTTCAGCCCAACACCAAGTACCTGGGCGATGCCAGCAAGGCTGACTGGGTCTCGAGCGGTCAGCCTCTGACGCATGATGGCTCGCTGCTCCTGACGATGGCGCCCAAGACCGTCGGCACTCTGTTGGCCAACAACCACTACATGTGGTATGGCAAGGTCTCTGCCAAGCTGAAGACGAGCCGTGGCAAGGGCGTGGTGACCGCATTCATTCTTCTTTCGGACGTCAAGGACGAGATCGACTATGAATTCGTCGGCTCCGACCTGGGGAACGCTCAGACCAACTACTACTTCCAGGGCATCCTCAACTGTAAGTCTTGGGAAATCAAGATCTGGATGAGATGCGAGATACTGACTTGTACTTAGACAACAATGGTGACAAAGCTCCTGTCTCCGACACTTTCGAGAACTGGCACACATACGAGATCGACTGGAAGCCTGACTCGATCACTTGGTCCATTGACGGCGAGGTGGTGAGAGTAAAGAACAAGTCCGAGACGTGGAATGAGACCTCGAACCGTTTCGAATTCCCCCAGACGCCGTCCCGGGTTCAACTCTCGATTTGGCCCGCGGGTCTCCCTAGCAACGGCGAGGGCACGATCGAGTGGGCGGGTGGTCTTGTTGACTGGGATAGTGAAGATATCAAGGAGCACGGTTACTACTACGCCACGTTTGGAGATATCACCATGGAGTGCTATGACCCGCCAGCCGGCGCCAACATCCAGGGCAACAAGTCGTACATCTACACAGACTACGCGGCCACCAACAACACCGTCGAGATCACCAACAAACCTACAGTCCTCAAGTCGTTCCTTGCCACGGGTACCAACATGTCTGCTGACTACCCTTCGGGAACTGCTACCCCGACCGTCGGTGACGACACCGTCCCTGGTATCAAGGGCGGCGTTGGCAGCGACGCCCAGCGAGGCTCCGCTACTAGCTCTGGATCCGGCTCTCAGACGACTGGCTTTACTCAGGACTCGAGTGGCCAGAACGGTGCTTCTTCCCAGAGTGAACGTGTGCTGAAGGGCTCTTTGTTCGCAGTCCTGGTCGCCGTGGTCGTTTTGGTTACTATGTAATCTCATTTTTTGTCACCTCTCCTTTCTTGGACGGATCCTGAGCATTGCCTATCGGCATGTGATTGTCGTTCGTTGTCATAATACCCTGCATAGCTCCCTATCCTTGGAGTGTATTGGCCTGCTCCATTTAAGGCGTCTTGTTTCTGTATGTATGGGCAGCATTCCAAGTATTTTAATCATGTCAGTAAAATATGATTAATATAGGATGATAATAACTCGTGTTTCTTTTGCTCCCGGTACGGCATCTATTGTTTGATCTTGATGTATCTATCTGCTTTTTCTGTGTGGAGTGAACTACAACTTATAATCCTCATTCTTGTACCCTTTTAGTGTCTAGAGCGGAAATGATATCCCATGTCCATTATAGTACGTCTGGTCTGAGCATAGCAATCCAATACTATCAGTCACATGCCCGCATTGAATCTTGGACTGCGGAATCGAAAATGTCAAGATGAATTGCAGGATAGGCTTCGCGTGATTATTGATGTGGGACGAGATCTAGCAGAGATCCCTAGTCATTGCCCAACAATCTCTCTGTTGAGCGGGAGGGGAAATCTAATGCTAGGGTGCTTTTGAGATCCCGCCCAGCCCTGCCCGACATACCAGTTTTATGTCACTCAGAGAACCCCGCTGAGCTATCTATCCGGACATTGTAACATTCCAAACATATTGATTCAGATAGCCGTCATTGATGACAACGCATCTTCTTTTAGATGTCTTCATACCTACATGACTAACTGAATTGCAAGGTTTATCCATGGGTTGTCGAATGAGCGGTCCGAACGATAGCCACCGAAAAGAAGCTCTTTCCTCTATCAATATCGCGTTTACGAGGGCATTTCTTTCCGAATGAAGCATCGTCCCACGTTCCGATTTCTCCTCGCCGTGTTGAAGCAGGAAGAATATACCTGCGGGTGTCATGTTCCCAACTGCTCTCCAGAGCTGGTACCTGGCATGATGATTGTGGCAACCCAATTATCTGCTATTTCACATTTGGGACATGACATCTGGGAAGTGGGGCAACTCTATTCAGCAGCCCGGGTAGCTGTATAACCTACAGTACCTAGCTTTCCGATTCATCCAACAGCATTGTCAGATCTAGCGTGACGATATCCGACACATAAAGGCTCTGTTAACATAGCTTCCCGGTCAGACATGAGGATCGCTCTCTATCTACGTTTGATCGACCAAAACCGTTGCTTTTTTGATGATGGGGCCTTCAGCCCAGTGTGTCACAGTTTGGCTCATTCCACTATGTTGTTTGCTTTCGGCCTATATTCAGCCACTTTTGCTGCCAACTGCCCTGGGGCTTTCTGGTTGCAAGAATGACTCTGCAAGCAGGATGCCCAATCGCGTGCATTTATAGCTGCTGTATGCCCTGTTACGCAGATGACTCTGCGCCTTGAACTGGGGGATGTGACCAAGATTATCGAAACACCCAGTGAGGCTGTCAAGCGTTTGGTTCCTTCTGAGCGATTGATACTTCGTGGCTGCGCTTGAGGAAAGTACAAAGTCTTGTATAATTTCTTTGTCTTCTGGTAAGTATCAGAATTTCCATTTTAGGACATATTCACTCAACTGCTTTGTGTACAAGCGCCCTGCCTGCCTCTGCCGGCGTCATTCACAACCTCATCACGGCTCATCCTGACAAACAGCCCTGGGATTCTGCCTGCCTGGACAGTGAATGGGCACTGTAAGGCTCTGAAAGTCCGGGATTTAAGTCCCATGGCTGGGGGACATGGAGTTGCTTCTTCTTCTTCTTCTTCTTCATTCTCTCCGTACATCTCCATCTTGGAATAACCCGTCTTCAAGTGGACTCTGTGACTCTTTTTTTACAGGGAGATCTTAGATTCTTTCGGGGCAAACCAGCTATTGGGAGCAGACATACTTTCTTCAGTCTCTTTGTGATCTCGATCGATATCACGGTTTGCTATATCTGACGCGGAGAGAAGAAAACCCTTCTAACCGCACAAGAACCTTAAATCGAGTATCTTTCTCCTATCATTCCACCCCTTTCCCCTCTTCTTCCCTCTTCTTCCCTTCTCAGGGGAACAGGCAGACAACGCAGAGAAAGCCCCCCCCCCCCCCCCTCCTCTTTGCTCCCAGGGCAGTCTCCCACTCCTCCCGTCCTCCTGTCTGTCTGTGTCCCTGACATACCTATCTATATCTACCTCTACCTACCCACCCGCCCGCCCACCCAACAGGAGCAGGGGAAAAGAAGAGAAGAGAAGAAAAAGACAAAATGTGCCTCTATCGCGGCATCCGCTGCCTCCACTGCGGCCACCCGGACTTCGAGCTCCACCAGTTCTGCCACACCCTCCTGCGCGAGCTGCAGCGCATCGACGACCCCTGCCAGCGCAACGCGTTCCTCCTCCCGTTCGACCCGCCCGACTGCAGGCCCCGGCCGGGCGTGAATATCGTCGGTTGGTTGGTCTCCCAGCGGTACTGCGGTCGGTGCCTGAGAGCGTTCCGGATGGGTGGTGGTGAGCATCGTCGAGCGTATGGAGGAGGTGGTGGTGGTGGTGGCTATTAGATTTGGGGGGGTTGCCTGATGAAGTGAAGGAAATGAAGGAAGGACTTCTAGGTTTGGGTTTTCCCGGATAGTAGGTAGATACCTACCTGCCTACATATAGTCCTCCGAGATATGGATGGGTTCTTCGGAAGAAAGAGCTACTGGATACTCTCTTTCCCAGCTTTGAGTCTTGGCTATTTCTCTTCTGGCCGATTCAAGCAGTGTCGATTGGGTTCATTATTATCCTGCGGCAACCGTCATGTCCTACCAAGCAAGGAAGCCAGTTTTCTTTTTTGCTGCTGCTTGCACGGGAATCATTGGGGGGGGGGGTATTTGGCATCTGGGAGTTTGGTTTCGTGGGTGATTACTACTACTAATATAAATCAGTCTGGGTCGGGCGGATGGATTTTTTTTCCCTTATCTTCTTTTCTTGCAATTTTTCTTTTTTCAAATTTAGGTCTCTCACACATCTCATTTCCCATTTCCAATCTATTTTCTTTTCCTTTTATTTTCTTTCATCATCTTCTTCCATCATGTATGTAATGCGCTGTGTACTACCTACCTTATCTGTATCTGGCGAGGGCATCATGGGTTATGGTTTGATTTGGGGTTTATATAAGCTTGTACTGTATGCATGTATGCATGTACTGTACATACGTATGCACGTATGGTATGACATGATAAGCTTAGCTAGCTAGCTAAATAAATATTGTACCTGAATTTTAGAAAGCCGAACAAACGTGCTTGGAGATGCGAATGGACATCGCTCGCATCCCCGGGAATATGATTCATAGTTATATATACTACTTTCAGATCGAAAAAAGAGAGAGAGAGAGAGTCTAGAAAGAACACAGTATTCATTGCTACTCTCGCGGCTTCTGTCAGAAGCAGCAGAAGAGGTCATCAACTATGTGACTGACAGGACTAATGTACTGTACTGCATTGTACAGTTACTGTAAATGACAGCTGCATTCATTGTTTATTCACCACATCCAAAAACAGAACAAGAAAAGAAAACGCCATTCATTTATGCAAATGCATAACAAACCTGGGATCATTATAACATAACGATGACGCGCTGTTGCTGTTGCAGGTCTCTTCGATTTCATTACATGTCATCCCTTTATTCACAAACCAATCAATGAACAGCACCGCATCCACAACTCCTCCTCTCAACGGCAACGGAAGGAAGCTCATCATCCTCGAGATCCTTTTCCGTCACGGAGCGCTTCCGGAAATCGCCGTGGTAGGTGTCGAGCTGGTCGGTCCGGACGTCCGCGCCCAGGGGATCGCCCATCCAGGAGAACGCCTCCACGGTGTTGGTCTCGGCGTTAATCTTCGCGGACGGACCGGTCCAGAGGCCGGAGTCCCGGAGCTGGCGGGTGATGCTGTCCAGGTCCAGGTCGAGGTAGTTGGCGATGAAGGCGCCGATCTCGGTGTTCTCGTGGTTGCCGACGAGGGGCCATGCGTCCTTGGTCGAGGAGGCGTAGATGTTGACGTCGACAGCTAAATTGGGATAAGGGTTAGTGGGAGTTCGATAGGTTGAGAAATAAATAAACTTACCGGAGTGGCCGTGTGTCGACCAGCCGACCTGGGCCCTTCGGCTGATAATATCCGCAAAGACGTAGCTGGCGGGCCATAGGGGATCGGTCTCGATCAGAGCGTCGACCTCATCGTCCGTGGCATCGGTCACGCCGAGCCCCTTCTCCAGCAACTCCTGCCGGACATAGAGCCGCTGCGCGAGCCTGTTCTCGTGCTTGCCATGGCCGTTGAGGTACTCGTTCAGCTTGTTGTGGAGGTACTCAGAGGAGTGGCTGGCGTTGGCGAGAACGTCGGGGAGCCACTTGTACTCGGGGTACGACTTGTGCAGCTGCCGTGCAGCCGCAAGACCGCCGGTCTCGTGGTCAGAGGTGCTGATCAGCACCCCGGGAGTCGAGGCCTTCTCGAGGAACTCGAGAGCGGCCGCAAAGGCCTTGTCGTAGGCGAGGACTTCGTGGACCTGGGCCGCTGGATCGTTCCCGTGGCCAGCATGGTCGATGCGGGAACCTTCGATCATGAGGAAGAACCCCTTGTCGCTGTCCTTGGTGGCTGCGCTGAGCGCGGTCAGAGCCGTGCGAGCCATCTCCTCCAGAGACGGATACACGTCAGTGGCATGGCGTCGGTCGATCTCGTAGGGGATGTCGCGCTCCGCAAAGAGTCCCAGGAGAGGCAACTTGGCGGAAGCACCCAGGTTCAGGCCATCGAACCCAGCCCGGTCATGAACGTAGCTGAAGCCCTTGTCCTTGGCGATCTGGATCAGATCCCGGTCGTCGGCACGGCAGCTTCCTTTGGTCGAATTGGGCAGGAAATGACACCGTCCTCCACCGAGCATCAGATCAACCACCCTGCCCAGCGGGTACTCGCCAATCTCATGTTCCGCGATTAGATCCTCGTACATGCGGTAGTTGACGTGGGACGCAAAGCAGGCGGGTGTTGCGTCTGTGATCCGCGTGGTCACCACCAGGCCCGTCATGTACCCTGCCTGCTTGGCAGCCTCCAGGACCGTGCCGCAGGGCGCGTGGTCAGGCAGGACCGAAATGGCCCCGTTGTAGCTCTTCCGTCCGCAGGAGAACGCCGTCGCGCCGGCCGCGGAATCGGTCACCAGGCTGGAAGACGATCTCGTCCTTGACGACCCGATGTGATGGCGGTCCAGCACCAAGATATCGTCAATCGGTAACCCCGCCTCTAGCTGTCTGAAGCTCCTCGTCAGCGACAGACTCGTCGGGCCCATGCCATCCGACACCATGAGTATCAGGTTGCGCTTGCCGGTCGGCTTGCCGCCGGGGCCCCAGGAGGGCTTGGAGTCGTGGGTTCGAGTGGTCTCATGCTGGTAGACGACGGCGAGGATCACGACCACGACCGTGGACACGAGAGCCCAGGTCAACAGGCCGATCTCCCTCCAGGATGCCCATCCGCGGTGCCGCTGGCGGCGGTCAGTCCGCTGCCCGGTCAAGAGGGCGTCTTCCTCGGTGTCATTGCGGATCGACGAGCGGTCGTCGGATGAAGGACGCGGAGCCAGAAGAGGCTCATCTCGCGACATGGTGAAAATGTAAGGAGCGTTGGCTGAGGAAAAAGGAATGAATGGAGAGAGTAGCGTTGATGACGACGGAGCTGCGAGAGTCGGGCTTATGCGGAGATGAGGGCGACGCGCAGGCTTGGCGGCCGACGGGATGATACGTCACTCGCGGACCTGCACGAGAACAGCGGTGTAGCTGTCTGCTCCATTCGCAAAGATACATGTGTTCCTGCCAATCACCTGTTATTCGAACGCGAAAAGATTGTATCAGTAAATATACACGACGCGATATTTGCTTCCTGCAAGCTGTCGAAAACGTTCAGCACGTATCCACTCCAAGCTGGACTCCGGACTCAAAGGCTGGCCTGTACCTAAACTGTACAACCATGACAATCGATACACAGAGTAGCTATAGATACAATATAATGTCCGAAAATAAAAATACATTACAATGCCACGTAAATGGCCATTGGTACAATGCAACCTTGAAAAAAGGCCCGGCCGGTAGTCGACTCCGATCTGTGTCAGAAGAATGATATCCGCAGCGTGGATGTCTTCCAGCCTCCCCGATATTCGGTTATCTCCCTCTCCACCCAACGGGGATCAATGCGGCGGCGACCTCTGAAACACCCCGCTCTGTCGCCAGCAGATTGAACTGTGCGGCCGCGTTTCTGGTATCCTGGACCTCGATCCGGATACCCAGTGAATTGATATGTCTCCTCGTTTCGGGAGAAATGGGGAAGACGGAAGCTCCAAGACCGAGGATAAGCAGGTCTGAGAGAGAGAAAAGAACGTCCGTCAGCAGCAACAAGAGACATGACTAGAGAGGTATCTAAGATGAGAGACGCTTACCTGGCCGCGGCCATATCAATCCCAACAACCCCCAGACCTGCTCGTCGACCGCCCATTGTCCCTTCGCGTTAACCATCATCCCCTTCAAGTCGCTTATTCCTCCTTCTCCTCCTCTGTCCTTATTATTACTAAATGCCTCCCAGGGCCTCCAGGCAAACGCCTCCCCGCCGACCAGGAGCACCCCATCTCCCCCCGTGACTTTGGTCCCGTTGCTGAGGTGGAACCCATCGTCGAGACACGCATCGATGGCGCTCGCAGGCGCGGGTATGTCTCCCAGAACATTGAGCGCCGCCAGGTCGGTCCGCGTCTCCTCAGACGAGCGCGGTCCGCGATCACGAGAGGCCGGCGGTTTGCGGGGGTGCGCGCGCGGTACGATCCGCGAAGGGCGGATGTGGCCGCTGTTGAAGCGGCAGGGAGGAGGCGTGAGGCTGGCAGAGAGAGAGTGGCGGAATAATGTCGAATTGGACGGGTAGAGAGGGGAGAGATTCGCTGGAAGGGACCGCGATGATGATGATAGGCTTCGACAAGCTTGGCTGGTCGCTGAGATGGATGAGCGCAGGGCGCGCAGGAGCTGCGGCGATGGAGGGCGCATTATATTGGGAATGGAAGTCTTGCCCCGATCTTTTTTTTTGGCCGTGGCTTTATTATAAAATCGAAAACGGTGTGTAGAAGGATCCGATGAATCGAAGAATATGGGCCTGCTGATGTGCGGAGATGGGCCATGTCTTGCGCCGAGGTCCAAAAACTTTGACCTTGGCGGGCGACGACGTCAGAGCGACGCCCGGGGACCAATTACACACTACGAGTTTCAACCATCACAAGGGCTACGTCTCGTGTCTTTTTTGTTCTTACGTACATAAGCAGGAAGCGATTCGAAAGAATATTTCATTGCTGAGATGCTCGGAGGAACTATCCACCGAGTCTATGTTCTACTAGTAGTAGTATTATTTTCTTTTTCTCTTCCCCTCCCTCCACCCTTCATAAACAGGAACATTTTCATCTCTAATGCCATTATTAGGGGGTATGTGAAACGGATCGCCCGAGGCAATTTAATAAAATCGCCTTTTCGGGAAGAAGCGGAGAGTGTATGGACCGTATGGAATATTGTGGGTCGTGCACGTCGTAATGTGTTCAGAGTCGTAAAAAAGGTGCTCACATATGCTCATCGTGAAAAGAAAACCCGAAAGTAACTTGGCTGTTCATGCCTTTCCGCATTCTGATACTCTCTCATGATTTAAATTTCGTTCTTCTTTTTTTTCCCCGAGATATCTTGGACGGCGCGACTGCAGGCCGCGCGAGTCCCTCGAGACAACCGAGAATGAAGGGGGAGTTGAACTAGGCAGAATGTCCATATGTCCTGAATCGGTCATCATTCATTCTGCTCGGATAGCGACCAGGAATCTCTCGAGCTGTAGCATGGTGCGCAGTGCCGTTGCGGTCCTCGTCAGACTGACTGGAACTATCATCTCCATCCATGGTCGAAGCATTGCGGAGACGCTCCGCGCGATCCTGCAAGGCCTGGGCTTCAGCAGCCGCCTTTTGTGCACGGATCTGCTTGCGCCACATGCTGGCATATCGGCCCTTGAGCGCGAGGAGCTCTTCATGCGTGCCGCTTTCGACGACTTGGCCCTCGTGCAGGACCAGAATCCGATCCGCTGTGGTGATGGTGCTCAGGCGATGGGCGATAACCAGCATAGTGCGTCCGCGGCCAAGAGTAGCCAGCGCTTCCTGAATGTGCTCCTCCGTCTCGGTGTCCAGAGCAGCGGTGGCTTCATCAAGAAGAATGATACGGGGATTCTTGAGAATCGTTCGAGCAATCGCAACACGCTGCTTCTCCCCTCCGCTTAGACGCAGACCGCGCTCTCCGACCTTGGTTTGGTAGCCATCCGGGAAGGACATGATCTTATCGTGGATGCTGGCAGCACGGCACGCCTCGTACACCTCCTCATCCGTCGCATTTTGGTTGGCGTACTTCAGGTTGTACATCAGAGTTTCATTGAAGAGCACCGTGTCCTGCGGCACAACACCGATGTGACTCCGAAGTGAGTCGATTGTAATGCTCTCCACGTCGCGACCATCGACCTTGATGCTTCCACTGGCGGCATTGTAGAAACGGTAGAGGAGGCGGAACACGGTGGACTTTCCCCCGCCGGACTCACCAACCAAAGCAGTAGTCGTTCCAGGTTCACAGCGGAACGTCAGGCCGTTCAGCGCGGGCTTGCGAGAATCATACGAAAATTGAACATTTTCGAATGAGATTTCACCTTTGCAGACTGGAAGGGGAGTTGCTGAGGGGCTATCCACAACGGTCGGCTGCTCCCTGAACAGCTCCAGCATCCGCTCCGAGTTGATCAATGCCGATTGAATAGAACGGTAAAATGTGCCGAAAAAGTTCAATGGCCCTTGGAGCTGTGCCATGTAGGTCAACAGTGAAACGAATTGGCCGACTTTCCGCTGGCCAATGGAAACCTGATAGGCGGCAATGAAGCATGTTATGAGCAAACCGAGCATGAATACCGTGTTCTGGCATGTATTCATCAAGGTAAGAGAGAACAAGACATGGTACTCGGCCTTCTGGAAGTCCGAAACCGCCCCGCGGTATCTGTTGAACTCGTACTGCTCAGCGTTGAAGTACTTGACTGTCTCATACGAGACCATAGAGTCATTCCTGGGTGTTGCAATGTGTCAGCGACAACCGGGGGCTTCTCGAAGCTGTTAGGATTTCTCAACTTACTTGACGGCATCTTCTTGTCGCGAAGCGTTGACCATCTGCCTTCTAATCCCTGCTCGCCATTGTGCCATCCGCACCGTCACATAAAGGTAGCAAAAGGTCACGATCGTAACCACCAGGGCATAGTACGCGTCAAAGACAACCAGGAAATACCCAATGGCGACGCACAGGTCTATCAACATGGGCACCACCTGGAATGTGACCTGTTCGAGAAACGTGTTGATGGAGTTTCCTTTACTGAGCGCGGAAAGCACTTCACCCGTCTTCTTGCTGAGGTGGAAATCGAGACTCAGTCCATGGACATGCTCGAAGGCGGCCGTGGAGAGTTCCATGTAGGAATACTGCCCAACCGGGATCCACAGGCTTGAACGCAGTGAGCCGATGAGGCCCTGATTCCCTTGCAGCCATCTGTAGAGGATGTACAAGCAAATCTCCAGCCAGGGGATGCGGAATTCGCCGCCTTCTTCCCTTGACAGGATGTTGGTGATGACCCCGACCTGATACGGAACCAGGACGTTGACGACCCGTTGCAGGAGAATCAGCAGGAAACAGACGACGACGACAAGCTGCAATTTGCGGGACTTGGAGGGCCAGAGGTATGGGAAGAACAAGGAATAGCCACTCAGGTACTCCCACCAGCTGGTGGACGGTATGGTGGTCGGGCGTACCCAGGGGTCAGGTGGCTTAGGCATATTCTGACTAGAATTCTGAGTAGTAGAGCCATAGTCCTCCGTGTTCGTGGCACCGTTTTCCGCGGCAGCGGCGTTCAGCAGCCCGGTCGTCTCAGTGGGTCCGTCTGACGGACGTTGAGCCGCCTTGCGTCCACGCGGTTTCGCTCCGACGGAATTGACAATGTAAATCAAGACCAGAGCAACAAGGATCAATATCCGGACGATATTTGACACCACCTCCACAGATTCCCAGGGAGTGATGCCTCTTCTCAGAGGGCCACCACGTGGATCCCCGACGACCGGCTCGTGGTGGGGGTGGACGTAGATAAAGAGGGAGAGACCCAGAATGATCAATTCAACTGGGATCGCAGCCAGCCACGGCACGAACTGAGCGAATGTTGGAGATGGTTTCGTATCCAGTAATGACACGAGAATGACCGCGTAAACGAAGAATGAGCCTACGACATAGATCTTTGTGAGACGGTTAGCCACTGCTCTCTGGAGTCTGTTCCCCTGCTCCACACTTACCACAAGGGATTGGCCACACCACCAGTGTTCAGACCGGTAAAATAATGCATGGGCCATGTTGACCGCAGCATCCGCAACGAAGGTCACCAGAACCCCAACGGACAACCATTTGAAGAGAAGCCTGGTCGCCGGTGTGAAGATCTGGGGCTCCTTGGTGACCGCCATGGTGCTCCTGGACCGCTTGGGAAGCGGTCTCCCTCCCGGTCCCTTGCCGGTGGCATTCCCGTTCTTGGTGAGACGCTTGGCAGATATGATGGAGTTTGCAACGAAGGCTATGACGAAGACAGCCAGTAGGAAGATCGGAGCGCCGATGCGCAGGTACTCGAGCAGCACGCGGGCTTTTTCGCTAGAAGCGTCAGGCGCAGAGCCATCCATTGACATCGGCAAGCCCATGGTGACAATTCCTCCCACAGTTCCACGAAGCGAACGGTAATCAGTGTCACTGTGTTTCCATGACACAAAGACCGAGCTCGTACTGGAAAGAACGAGAGGCGGCGGGGACGAGGAATAACGACGACAAGAGATCGAAAAGGGCCGTCAGGCTCCCTCGGGGGTTCAAAGTTACTGCTCAAGAGACCGGTACTGGCAAGCAATTCCTCAGCGCGCCACCGCCAGGACCGTGTCCGCCGGAGTGTCGGAGAGATGGTCAGACGCTGCGAATAGGCACAAGTAAAAAGAAAATGAAAGATAGGAAATTAATTAAAAAAAACAAATATGGGGAAAGAGAATAGAATGAAAGGGACGCGTCCACAGCTCGCGCGCACCAAGGCAGCGAGAGAAAGCACGAGAGCAGAGGCGTAGGGAGAGAGGATGTTGAAGAAGAGACTGTGTCGGCCTCCGGAGAAGAAGTAGTAACGATGGCGGGTTAAGTCCGCAGTTACGGAGGAACAGACTCGAGTAGGCAGTTTTAGCCTGTGGCTCGGGCAGAGCGGACCACCGAGGCTGCAGGAAGCGCAGGGCAGGCGACGGTTCTCCGAAGGGCCGGGTACGGAGATCGGAAAGTTTCTGTCTCTCTCTTTTCCTTTCGTGGACAACGCAGTGCTGCGCAGAGAGAAGACCAAGCACGGAGGGGGAAAAGAAGGAGGAGGTATCTTCGAAATTGGGAGTCGACCCAGTATCACTCGACCGACCAGATGCTTCCGGGGCCTGGGGACTCGAGAGACGTACGGGCAGAGAGAAGATCAGTGGCGGAGGAAGCTGGGAAGGGCCAAGACGATAGGAGGATCTTCTAGCTTAAGTTCGAGGCTCCAGTTCACAATGAGAGGCTGAAAACCAGTGACCACACAGCACGTATCCGCTGAGCTTGTCAGGCAGGCGACAGGTTTTCAGGCGCCACCGATCCAGGCAGGGAAGACAGCACAGTGAAGCAGCTCTGGGTCAGCGCTGGCAGACGTTCAGAAGGGTGACTCTGCGAGAGCGGTGAGCATTGGAATAAGGGCGGCAGAATCATGAACGGCGTCCTCCGTCCAACGCAGTGACTGCCCGGAGTACGGTGAGGACTAGTATCCGTCGCCTGTAGACAGAGAGACCGGGCCGATGGCAGAACCCTGGCCTGGATAAGGGCAGATGCCAGACAGGCACAGCGGCAGAGCGCAGGAGATGCACGGAGCAGACTGCTGCATCACCTACAGAGCAGTAGACCTCCTGTACAGAGGAGCATGGCTTCTTCTGGCATGCTGGATACACAAGCGTCGCGATCTCATCCGCAGCCGGCGGTGGCTGGGGCGCGCCTGTCAGGGGGCCCAGGAGCGAGGACTCGGGGCGCGTGGGCAAATGGGGAGCGTCTCCGCCTGCCGGCCCGGGAGCCAGCAGCACAGCCTCCGGTCCACCGTTGACGCGGCGATCTGGATCAGAGATCGGCCTGAGATACATCACATCTCACCGCACGTCGCCATCTCTGATTCTCTAAGGCCCCCAGCTTCCCGTCTACCGTGCCTGCTGGGGATCGCAGCAGTGGCCATGCAGGTGCTGCACGGCTGCAGACAGGAGATCCTTCCTCTGCCGTCCCTAATCCAGCAGCAAGACGTCCCTCCGTCGTGTCGATCCATGCATAGGTAGTTCTGTCCATCCGCGCTGCATTCCATCAGCGCATCCCCATTTTTTCTCTGCTTGGTCTGTTGACGTGACCCTTTTGCAGACGTCAGATTCCGTGAGGAGCTGTTGTTGAGCCTGTTGCACACATACCATCCAGCTCTCGTCCCCACCCGTCATTTTGCCCCTCCACCGTATCCGACCCGGCCGCTCACAGGCGCACAACAGCGCGTTCGACGGGGAACGCGCTGCTCCGCGAGCCTGTATCAGGTGAACGGCCTGCGGGGGCCCTCTAGCCTCAGACTGGCAAGCGCCATTATTGAGATCTTAAAATCATACCTCGCGTTCTTGCCACCCCTTGTTTCTCCCAAGACCTAGGCTCTGCACAAGGCTCCGCCTGGGCCTTGCCTCGAGTACGGCCTGGCGATGGAGCTCCGACCCTCCTCGGGTTACTCAGCTTTGGTCTGAGCTCGCCATGTCAGATCCGTCTCGCATCCATACCCGAACCTTCTCCGCGGGGGCCCCTCCTCCGCCACCTCCTCCGCCGGCGCCGCCGCTTCAGAAGGAGAAGTATGCGAACAGGGCGACCAGCGCGCTGGCGAGATTTGCTCATCCCTTCTTTTCCGGCTCCAGGCCTCCGAGTCCTCATCAGACGGGCCGCAATGAACCGCCGTCCGCAGCGCCGCGGCCGGCCCGGACAACGTCACTGTAATTGCTTCCCAACCCGTCCCACCTCCAATTGCTGCTCCGTGATATCATACATGGCTTTCAGACTGATCGCAGAGATAGGCCGGGAGCCTCCCAGACAATCACCCACAAGACTGGACTTCCAATCGCTTCGTTTGATATCTCGCCCCACAAGACGCACGCGGTGCTTGCCGGTCGAGAGATCTTGAAGACCATCCGAGTGTCGCGGGAGCACACCTCGGAGGAGTTCAACATCCGTAATGCCGTCATCAGCTACTCGTCCACCCATCGTCCAGCCGGGGGCATCTCTGCGAAGCACAAGGACCAGCTAGCAGTGAAAGACGTGAAGTGGTCCCATGGCCCTTATGACACAATCATCGCGACTGCTGTTGCCAATGGCCGGATCGTCATCTATGACCTGCACCGCGCGGGCCTCGAGCTCGCCCGGTTCCATGGGCACAGCAGGCAGGTGCACAGGTTGGCGTTCAATCCGCACTTCCCCTCCTGGCTTCTCTCCGGCAGCCAGGATTCTACCATTCGGATGTGGGACTTGCGGATGGCGGCCGGGGAGCGAGGAGTAGCGACGACTGGGAGCAAAGAACGATACAATGGTAATAGCGACGCGGTTCGAGATGTCAGATGGTCACCAAGCGACGGTGTCATGTTCGCTACCGCAACGGACAGCGGCGTAATCCAGTGCTGGGACTACCGGAAGGCGAACGCTCCGGTGTTGAGGATCACTGCCCACGACAAGGCTTGCTTTGCTGTTGACTGGCATCCAGATGGGAAACATCTCGTCAGCGGTGGTACGGATAAGCAGGTCAAGGTTTGGGACTTCTCATCCTCAGCGGAGAGAAGGCAGAAACCTACGTTTCAATTCCGAACCCCGCAGGCTGTGGTCAACGTAAGATGGCGCCCGCCCAGTTGGGACTCGGAGTCTGAAGGGTCGGGTGATTGGCAGTCGACTCAGCTCGTCACATCCTACGACAAGGAAGATCCGCGTATCCATCTCTGGGATATTCGAAGACCACACATGCCGTTTCAGGAGTTCGACAGATACGATTCACCGACGACAGATCTTCTGTGGCACTCGAAAGATCTTCTGTGGACCGTGGGCGAGAATGGCGCTTTCACACAGACTGATATCAGATACGCACCACAAGTAGCCAACCAACGGAGGATGTGCTCAGTTGCCTGGAGCCCAAATGGTGATGTGCTCGCATTCGCACAGAAGCGTCCCAAGCAGCGTGCTTCCGGGCTCAACACGACAGAGTTCCTAGCGTTCCGCGAAGAGGAACGTAGTAGCGGCGAGAAAGCGACGAGTCAGAGTCTAACAGATGACAGCCTCGATGATTCTGTACTTACCTCGTCTCTCCGTAAAGGGCACAGTAAAGTCTCCAGCGTGCGATCTTCAAAGTCACTAAGTAATACTCCCCCTTCTACCGAGGATAATCCCTCGGTTATTCCCCTTGAAAAGTCTCTCTCAGAAAGCAGGTCCCTTGAACCGTGCCAGCTTGGGGCGGTTGGACGCGTTCCTGGTGTTACCACAGACCCAAAGCTATTTCAGTACCTGGCCCGGAACTACTCTCCGTTGATGCAAGACTCGGGGAGTGGCTTGCAGCGTAGGGATGCTTTGACAACCTTGTTAGATGCCTTTGACCATAACGCAGAGTGTACAGAAGAGGTTGGGCTGCTTAAGCTGGCCCAGACTTGGAGGATTGTGAAGTACTCTGTGGTTCAAGAGCTCCGGCTCAGGGCACAGGAGCAGCAACTATTGCGTGAAAAGGGAGCTGATAGCTCCAAGAAAAGGCTGTCCAAGGATGAGGAACTGCTTGACAGATCCCATGGTGCTGAGGAGGGGAAACATGAGAAGATGAAGACACGCTTGTTCAAAGGAGTGATGGAGACAGAAGGACATATGAAAGTCCTCCCGGACGCCGAGAGCACCTCGAACATGACCACGCCCGTCGCGCAACCGTTGCCTGATTCGCCGCCGCCTGGCTCCCATCGCAGCCCCAGTTCTCGGCATGTTTCCCTTCAGAATGACCTTGTTGACTTGCAGCCGCTCCCGCCGTCTGCCATGAGTTCAAACTACGGCACAGTGAGCTCTAACGACCTTGCAATATCTGATCCGGATTCACAGCCGATGGCACGGTTCCAGCACCATCAGATCCAGTCCAGTGAAGATATGCAGGAGATGTCTGGCAGTCCGACATCTGACCTTCAGCATGAGACGGTGCTTCAAGAGACAGAAGGCGACCAGCGGTCCGCACCCCGTGCAATTGCCGGCAGAGCCGACTGGCGGCTGCAACAAACTTCCCAAGACGATGGGAAAGGGGCTTCTGTTGAGGACTATGACCAGAAAATGGAACACAAGAGGGCCGCCATCCGTGACTACAGGCAGTTCCCCAAGAAGCCGCTGTCATTTGATCCGCCAGCGGGTGAGCTGACCAAACTCCCGCAGACTGGTCATTTTTCTCGCCATGATTCCGCAGAAAGTTTCCCCATGTTTTCCGCATCTACCGATAGCTCTCATCGCGCAAAGTCAATGGGTGCCTCATTCTCCCCCCGGATGAGGCCGCAAGAGACCCCTCAGATGGATAGTGAAGACTGGGACACGGAGGTTGAAAACGTCCGGGAAAAGACAGACGAGGCTGCAGTTGAGCCGTCCTTGATTTCTCCCCTCAGACATGACACGGATGACCAACTAAGAGACACGTCGTTTGACGAGTCCCTTTCTGATGCCAATAATATCCATCTAGAGCGTCCTTCCAGCCCTCCTCCGCTCCTAGTGGAGTACAGTCGGACAAGGGACCTCGATCAAGAGCATCCCTCTCAACCCAATGGCAATGCACCTGGCACAAATGAACCGGCGGATCTGGATTCTCGTGGAGACATCGACGATGGTCTTGAATGGGTCACCATCCCTCTAACCCCGGAACTGACTGGGACCAAGCCTTGGAGTGCCCAAGTCATCCTTAGAGAGGCCATCAGACACTATTACAGCGGCACCGCTGCTGACGTCCAGACCGCGGCTCATCTTCTCCATAAATTACACGTCCTCTTCTATGCGTGTGAGAAGATTCTTCCGCACGAGGAATGCGAACTGGTCTTCAAAACCTACAATGAACTCCTCCTTCGACTGTCTATGTATGTCGAGGCGGCTGAGCTTCGACTTCTCTGCGTCCCGGCTTATCCAGCTGTCTACGAATACGCCCAGGCTGACACCTATATCAACGTGTTCTGCTACACCTGCAAACGACCCTATGAGAATCCAAAGCGAGACAACACTCGCTGCTACCGTTGCCAAACCCCGCAAGAACCTTGTTCTATCTGTATGAGTCTAGATCCGCCGCCGGAATGGACTACGGGCCCGTCTACCTCATTCACGTTCTCTGCCTCCGATGATCAGGGGTCAGATCTCGGGTCAGCTTCTCATTTGTCGAGCTCTTCGTCTGCTAGCACGGAACCGATACCGGCTTCCGAGATGGAGCGCCTCGATCAAGCGTCTCACGACTACACTGTACCCCGTCGCTTTGGTTCTGCCCTATGGTCATGGTGCCAGGGCTGCGGACATGGCGGCCACTTAGCTTGTATCACCACGTGGCTGAACGACATCGCCATCAGCGAAGGCGGCTGCGCCACACCAGGCTGCATGCATGACTGCGGCCCCGGTCCACGTCGTGAGCAGAACCGCGCCCTAGCCCTGGAGGAGTCCAAACGTCGCGACGCAGCCGGCCGCAAGGCGAGCCTAGGGTTTGTTAAACGGGACTCTTGGGCCGCCGGCGAAAGTAAGGCCGTCGAGAAGGCTAGAGGCATGCTAGGCGTCGCCGCTCCCGCTGGGGCACCGCGTGCTCCTGCAGGTGGTGCTACTACCGGGCCGGGCCCGACCCCATCTGGTATGATGTCACCAAAGAAGGTGAGGCTTGTCACACCCAGCGAGCAGAGCAAGCGGAAAGGCGGCGGTGGAGAAGGCAGCAGAGACAGGCAGACGGCATCCGACCCTTGACTATTGGGCATACATTCTTCCTGATCGGAAAGCCTTCTCAGAAGGCTGAAGTCCTATCTTCTTTGTATCCCTTTTTTTTTTGTTCTTTGGCTCCCTATTTTTGTACAGAGATGTTCAGCATTTTTACCTTGCATACTCATGTACTGTACTCTATACTGAAGGCCCATGAGAAGCAGCCGAAGGAAGGGCAGTGCACCTAATTGCATGTTCTTTGTGGAATGTGGACGTTTCCTTTTTTTAGTTGTGATTGTGCACATGAGAGATATACTTTACATAGTATTTATTCAGACAATGATGATAATGAATGGAACTCTCACGAACGAGATTATGTCCGCTTGGATACTGTGTTGACACGTACTCTGTATAACCAAATAAGTACTGTACTGTACTAAACCTGTTCTAGATGGATTTGGTACCAATTACAAAAATGCATTCATTCGTTGTATGTATATCTTTCCCCAACACCTAGTTAGCAGGGCTTTAGGGCTTTAGTTAGAACTTCCGTTTCTTCTTCGTAGGCGCCTGTCTCTTCGCCTCAAGCTGCCTCTTCAGCTCCTGCCGCTTCCTGTCCGCCTTCTCCTGCGCCGTTTCCTCCCGCTTCGGCTCCGGCTCCGGCTCGATCGGTTGTTGCGCCTGCGCCTTCCGCGGTGGCGACGGAGAAGCTTTAGACTTCTTCTTCGCTGCCGGTGATACCGGGTCGAGGTCGTCGTCTTCGGCTTCAGAGGCGGTGGATTCTGCGGCGGGTGCGGCCGTCGGAGGAGGCGCACGAGACGGAAGAAGGTCCTGCTTATCCTTGGATGGCTTTGGGACGCCGCCAATGACGCCGAGTTTCCCCCCCGGGCGTTTGGGTTTGGGCTTCTGAGGAGATGGAGATGGGGTGGTGGTAGTAGTCGTAGGGATTTTTTCTGCTTTGTCGGGAGATATGGGAAGAGGTGCTGGTGACGGTTCCTTGGCTTTCTTCTTCCCGCCGCCTATTACGCCGAGTAGGCCCCGTTTCTTGGCTGGTGGTTCTTCTGCAGTAGTCTGTTTGGGCTTTGGGATTTGGTCTGGGCTGGGTTGTCGTCGTGATGGTTCTGGTTCTTTTTCTTCTGCTGCTTCGGATTCAGTTTCCTGGTCCTTGGCTGGTGGTTCTGCGGTTTGCTTTGGCTTTGAGACTGAGACCGGACTTGGTCGTGGTGGTGGCGGTTCTGCTTCATCGGATTCCGTTTCCTGATCCGTGGGAACTGTGGGAGGAGGAGCTCGTTTCGGGGGTTCCGAGATGTCAGATGCGGTGGAAGATACACGCGACGGAGGACGATCCTCTCTTCTGGGTGCTGTCTTTCTGCCACCGATGGTTCCAAGACCTCCGGGCTTAGGTTTTGGTTTTGGCAGCTGGGGAGGTGGCGAGGGAGACGGCGTAGGAGTTTCCTCCCTCCTCCCTTTCTCGGGAGGGATGCTACCAGATCGTTCAAGTTGCTGGCGTCGTCTTGCTTCCCTTATCCTTGGGGGAGTTTCCTGACGCTGGAATTCATCCTCCTCGCTTTCTTTATCCTCAGTAACATCGTCCTTTCTGGTTTCAGTGGAGGATGGTTTCATGATTCTAGTTGCTATTGCCTTTTTCTCTCTTCCTAGCTCGGGGCCAAGACCCCTGATACTAAGGCTTTCCCACCACTTCTCCGGGGCAGGCCCAAGACTCCGCAGATCCAATGCGGCATTCGACAGTTCTCCCACGAGATTGGGTACCAGACCCGATTCAGCATTATCTCCGCCGAACTCATTGAGCCACGCTTGTTCATCGAATGGTGCAAGACCTTTGATGTACTTCGCGGCCTGAGATAGCGTAATAATTCCTCCTTTCTTGGCGGTTCGCAGACCAGCTGCTCCAGGGAACACCGAACTTAGGTCAATTCCTGAAGATTCGATCTTGTCAAACAATTTGCGAAGGACCCAGTCCTTCTCTTTCAGATGGTCCAACAGAGATCTTTGGCGCGCCTCGCGGTCCGCCTCTTCCTTGAGCAAAGGCAGAAGCAGCTCCGCTGTCAGACTATTCTGTGGCTCTCGCGACAGGTAAAAAGTCCATTGAAGAGGCGGCAGAGGAGAGGGAAGTTTTGTCGTCGTGGTCAACTCTAACGAATTGCTCCTTGTGCCACTAGTCAGAGTGATGCTGCTGCCTGGTGAGCCTCGCAGGGCATCTTCTATCTTTTCCAGGAGGACTTTGAATTGCTCGGCATCCTCGCTTGGATCGATGCTCGTGCTTTCGTCGGAAGCTCTGCCCAGAATCCCCCTGTGGTTCAAGCGCTCGGACCAAATGTAGGTTAGGTCCGTTAGATATATTTCGTAGCTGTTGAGCGTTGTGATGTATCTGAAAAGAAGCGCGGGCAGATTCTCCTGCGGTGGGAGAGGTAGCTTCCGCCAGTGCAGCGGCATAGCTACGAAATAAATGCCAAACTAAAGCCCAAGAAAATATGTCATGCTGAGAGAAAAGTCCCAGCGTAATAATTTATGTGGTGCCTACAGGATGTACAGCACTCCGTCCATCGTGCCAAGCAGTCGTCGGAGCTCGGAGGTCATGGAGCACGGACCACCAGGGGAAGGTTTGCCGCCCGCCCAACCTTCCTTCTTAGGCCGTGTTGTCATTGGGTCCGGACTCAACCCCGTCTTCTTTATCGGCCATCTCCAACTCGCGGATACTGCTCTCGTGCTCGAGGCTGTGAGATCATAGCACGTACGAGTATCCGGCAACACTCAATGTCGCACATCCCAGACAGAGCAGGGGCGAAGCGGAGCAGGTCTCGCTCTCCGCCACCCTGGCGTCATGGTCAGAAGTTCCCCCGCAGAGATGAAGGGAGAGACTCACACCGGCAGTCTCGCGGCTGGCAGAATGAAAGCGGCCGCTCCTCGAACCCCCCGCCCCGAGGTATGAAGGAGCAGGCGCGATTGAACCAGCTCCAGGAAGACGAGATGATGCGCGAATGGGTGGCACAGGAGGATACCTTCGTCCTTAAGCAAGCCAAAAAGAAGGCGGAGATACGGGTCAAAGAGGGACGCGCGAAGCCGATTGACTGGCTCGCGGTCACCCTGCGGGTTATCGATCCTACGAGGAATCCCTTGGATGACGAGATTCCGGATTCCGAGCTGGACCTGGTCGATCCAGAGGGCGTTTTTGAGGGATTGTCGCAGACGCAGCTGGCCGAGCTTGAGAAGGATATTGATACGTTCCTGAATCTGGAGACGAACGCCAAGAATAGGGATTTCTGGAAGGTTTGTTTTCCTTTTGAAACCCTTTCTTGTTTTCGCTCTGGTTCTTTATCTTTCACCGAGGCTAACTTGTATCCAGACGATGAAGATTGTCTGTCGAGACCGTCAAAAATCCTCCAGCTCTGCACCCGAGGGTCGTGCCCTCGGCTCCGTCGCTGCGGATATAAATAAGCTGCTCAGTCCAAAATCCTATGAAGAGCTCGAGGTCCTTGAAACCCAAGTCAAGCGGAAGCTGAATTCGAACGAACCCATCGATACCGATTACTGGGAAGAGCTCCTACGCAGTCTCACCGTCTGGAAAGCGCGGGCCAAGTTGAAGAAGGTGTACCAAGCCGTCATAGAAGGACGTGTCCAGGCACTACGTGCGCAGCAGCGAGAGGAGGCTGAGTCTGTCCGAAATAAGCTGGCGCCAATCGCACCGGTTATCAGAGGGACCTTGGAGGATGCAGTGCAGTCGAATATGGTCGACGAAGAAGAGTTCGCCGATCTCGACCCAGAACCACTGTTGAATCTGCGTCCCGAAGACAAAAATTTTGAAATACTGGATGAGTCCGTGTTTCTCGACCGAGTGGTAATTTATTACCCTTCTCATTTACGTGGTATCTTAGCTAACAAAGCTCGCAGGCCCATGAGCGCCAAAAGATATTGAAAATGGGATTTGTACCCTTGCGACAGCGACACGTGGATAAGGCCCCAAGCGCTGTTACTACTCAGACAACCGAGGCGCCCGTTCCGACTGCGAACACTCGGTTTTCTTCGATTCAGAACGAAGACTTTTCGCAGGCAACGAAAGCCCTCTATGAGAGAGAAGTTGCAAGGGGCGTTAGCGAAAACGAGGAGATATTTACTGGCGAAGAAGCTGTAACCACGATATCTCGTCCTCTGTGGGCCAATAAGTATCGTCCTCGTAAGCCCAGGTATTTCAACCGCGTTCAGATGGGATACGAATGGAACAAGTACAACCAGACCCACTACGATCATGACAATCCTCCACCGAAGGTTGTCCAGGGTTACAAATTCAACATATTCTACCCTGATCTTATCGATAAGACTAAGGCTCCGACCTATCGCATTGAGCGAGAACACGGCAGAAAACGCGGTCAATCCTTTGTACCGGCGGGCGAAGAGGACACGTGCCTTATTCGCTTCATGGCTGGGCCGCCGTACGAAGATATTGCGTTTCGAATTGTTGATAAGGAATGGGATTATAGTGCAAAAAGAGACCGAGGCTTTAAGAGTACCTTCGAAAAGGTACGTCTTGCGAAACTCGTTTTCTTGTCGAAGGATTATCTTGCTCTAGTGACAATTACTGACACTATATCTCAACAGGGAATCTTGCAGCTTCATTTCCAGTTCAAGAAGGTAAGTGTCGCTTTCCCCCCTTTCTCTGGAGCGGCGTTTGTTCTAACATTTCACCCCAGATTTATTACCGGAAATGAAAGGCCTTTTACCAATCGTACGTTGCTCATGTGCGCATAAGCTATTTGTCCACAACAAGGTTATTGTTGGGTCAGTTGGACAAGCGGGTCCTTGGACATATTTTGGCCGGGTCACGTCCTCGCCTGGCGGATCACTTGATAACATGGTTGGGCTGAAAAGTCGAACCAGAAAAGGGACGCCGGAAGCCAACCTTAAAATTGTGTCTCTCCAGGTACGGCATGCAAGATATGCAGCATCTGTTGGGTTGATAATCTCTTCGACCGCTTGATGATAGCTGCCTAGCTGCTCTTGTTCGAACCTTTGTCTACCCACCGGTTGGAGTGTTTGGAGCTCTGCCCCCGTTTTGCCAATGACCAATTCCGGAAATGTCATGCTCACTGTGTGTACGCTGCATGTCGAGCTCGGGATTTAGCTGTCTCAGCGAAATTTCCGAAAGCCTGTGAGGAGGCGCCCTGGTATGCGACACTAGTAGTGCAACTTGTTAGCTGTGCTGTCTAGCTGGACGAAGTTGGCATCAGGCAAGGCGGGTGGAGTTGGATCTGAGATCTTCCAGAACTCTTCTGAGGGTCTGCTGCCAATCCCCGATTGATAGCGTCCAGGGCTTTCCGAAAGTAGCCAATGCTAATTCAAGTTCTGCAACTATCCGTTTCCCCCCTCGGTCAGGTGTGAGCCTAGATCCTAGACAACCTGACACTTCTTGTCACTGACTACATCACGCCAGTCTTCTGTAGCACCAGATCTAGCCCCTTGGACAGCCTGCCTGATCATTGGCCACACCTGTACACTGTATTGCGGTTCCACAGGGCTTTCCACCCTAAGGCGAAGCGCAACCACAATGTCGGAAGCTCTGTTAGTCGTATTTATCGCCAGCCTCCCTTTGTTTGCTTTAGCTAAACTGCATGTAGTAGCTGTTTGTTTGCAGCAGAAAGCATGTGCCTAATGAGCTGGCGCCTTGCGTTACGGACTCCAACTATGGCTTGGGCTGGTTTAACAGCCTTCCCCGACTGTCACTTCTCCTCCATATCTTCGTCTCACAAGTACTCTCCTAGGAACTCCCATTGACCTGCCTTGTTCTTGCAATAATCGTTCCTCTACAGACAGTTGGTCCTACTGATACCTAGATATTGGAGTTTTTACCTGTGGAGGACAAGATCTTCCGCAATGAGCGCATCAACAAAAATGAACGACGGAGGAGACCATCACCTTTCTTCTCACGATTTCCAACCGCACCAGATTCCTCACAGTGGACTTCTGGAGGGTCCCTTCATACAGTCGACAGAAGCACCTTTATTACCCACAGAGGTCGCTGTTGCTGCGAATTCTGCTCGGAATTACGATCTCTATTCGGCAGTTGACACCTGGATGACCTCTGGCTCCTCACAGTTGCCTGAACTGATGCCAGTACAAGTGGTCAATAATGCAAATCCGTGGGGATCAGGGATACCGGAGGAATGTATATTCAATCCATCTCAGGTATCGAAAGCTCTAGGCACGGAAGGAGGCAATTATTCCTTTTCTATCAGTGGTGACAACTGCATGGATTCTCCGTCTTCGACCGACTCCTTTCCTAATCTAAGTCGACCGACGTCTTATCTTGCAAACCCTGGCGAACGCGAGATGTTCCCTGAGTCGACATGCGGAGCGGAAGTTTATGCCACCCCTACTCCCTTCTTGGAAGACGGAAGTTATTGCATTTCCTTGCCTCCTGGGTCACATCAACAGCAATCAGGGTGTCCCGCTTCGGGTCCGGATGGTACGAGCAATGGACCGCCCTCGCCGATGCTTTCCATTTCATCCCATCAGTCGTTGGAGCCACGCAATTCCGCCAATCCAGTTACTGCGAAACGGAAGCCCGCGCCTGAAGGGGACGATGTGGAAGCGGGCAATGGAGATACGGACGAAGATGCGAATGGCGATCCGCCGTATTCCCTTCTCATCTACCAAGCTCTTACCTCTGCGCCTGGGATGAAGTTGCCTCTTCAGGGCATCTACAGTTGGTTCGAAAAGAATACTACAAAGGGGAAGGATCAAAATTCGAAAGGCTGGCAAAACAGTATCAGGCATAATCTGTCTATGAATGCGGTAATTTTTGCCCCAACATGTATCTACGTAGGGAAGACATGTCGCTGACCTGGTCTCTCAGGGGTTTGAAGCCGTCAAGGAGGAATCACCAACCGGCAAAAAGGCTGTCAACTTCTGGAGACTGACCGAGGAAGCCATAAAGAACGGGGTACAATCGACCACTCGCTATAGGAAGCAAGGCAACCACAAGAAATCCGTCAAATCGGAGCACCCGGCGCCTCAGCGTCAACGATCTGGGGCTAAGGGCGGGAGAGCTGCAAAAATAGCGGCGAGATTTCGGCGCGCGAACCAAGATGAACAAAGGAACGAACGGTACCATCAACGAAATGGGCTACCCCGGCGGCAGTGCAAGGATGGATCTCCTCCATCTCAAAATTCAGCCGCTAACGTTCCTGTGCCGATCCCTATAGCGTCCGCGACCGGTCCATCGGCTGAATCTTTCGACCTGGGAAGTGTGATTGGCTGCACTGAAACTCCGTTAGGGTCACCAATATTCTACCAGGACGCCGAGTCCGAGCCAGATCGCCTCGCGCTTGAGTTTGGATTTTCAGATGCTCGCGAACCTTGCTCCCTCCCCGATGCCTTGTTCTAACTCCTATTCGCGAATCGGTCTTCTCATGCTGTTCTGTTGGATGAATATCTCCTGGGATAGCTGTTCTGCCACTATCTGCTCTGTACTTCTTTTCGGTCTGAGATTATGCGCTTTGAATTGCTTTTTTTCGCATATTAGATGGAAACATGTAACGTATTTCGGCGCAATTACTCATGCTTTCTGGGCAGGTCATGGAGGACGAGCGTTGCATTGATCGGTGTCATCTCACTGTCTATGTTCTCAATCTGTTTACAGGGACTACTTCATGGGCGACAGCACTCGCGTCTGTTCGGGCTTTGGCTTTTGAGACTCACATGAAACCATGATACAGTGTCTTTCTCACGATGATTACGATTTATGTACGATAGTGATACCTGGCCATCATAGCTTCTTTAGGGTGATCTGAATGTATAACATTTGGTTCAAAGCTCGTTTGCAAGTATAGTTGAGGGACTGGTGTAACAGCATTTGGGGCCAGAACGGCTACGTCGTCCATCACGCGGGGTATGGGCCATCTTGTCCATCTCCAGGGGACGATAACCCCTCAGTGTCCGGGCTCTGTCGGCCTTTAGCTTGGCACTAATACACCTAGGGATGTGAGGTTCGGCCTCTCCGATCTCATCCCCCTCCCCTTGATGCAGTTGGTTGTCAACGCAACACCCCTTTCCCTGGCGTTCCTTTAGCCGTCTCGCACCGCCCTTTAGCGACGTCCTAACAGTCAGGGTCTGATGTCTCCCCCTTTAACCATCAAGGTGTAGCCAGGCTGCCAGTAACTCCCCTAATTCAAGGATGACCCGATTCAGCACACAAACCTCAGTCGTTGTCGGACCTGGTACAGACAGTACTGGGCACCAATAATAGTCATGGCAGGCTGCAGAGTGGACCTGGTGGAAGGGAACACTGGCAGCGGTGCAGAACATGCACGGTGTCATTACTCAGCCATCGCCTCGTGCCTGTCCGACCTGACCGTCAATGACGACGACAGGAGACCAGTAGTAACGGCAGTTGTTGGGCCCCCAAAGCCGCCCTGCTGTCCAGCCATGCACCGTGACCTGACCATGCAGCCACCGGCCCTTGTGTCCTTTGCGCATTGCATCGCATGTCGCGCGTGGAGCTCCTGCGGGGTCCAAGAGTCAAGAGGCGATCATTATTGTTAAGCGTGAGACTTGCAGGCGATGGTAATAGGCCGTGGAAAGGCATCCGCGGGCCGTGCCGCTCTGGAAATCTACGCCCCAGACCCGTCGAGCCTCTCAAACACAGACTTTTGTGCATGCAGTCCGTTCAGCGTAAGTGGGTATCTTTTTCCTTATTCATGGTACCTACTACTCTACCTAACTAGTACTAATCTTGCCAGGCAGCACCTTGGCACCACTGACGCCCAAATTGACTTGTCTCGCGGTTGGAAACCGGCCTGCCGCCATCCTCAGCTGAGACAATGTGATATCATTGTCGATGGATGTTTTTTGAAGCCGCTGCCCTCTTCGTATCAGGGAGGTCTTCCCTCTGCCCTGGGCTTCTCAGAACTGTATTTCATCTACTCGGATAAAAAAGCAGGTAGGTACTAGTATTTGGACATGTCAAAATCATTAATTGACCGGTAACAGTCCTCTCAGAGCATCCTTGGTCACAGGGAGTTTCACTTTCAACTGACAGCGAGTACCGTGAGTGTCCCGTCTTCACGTATCTCCCAGCTGGGTGCGGAATCAAAGCCGTGGTCTTCTGCTCCTCCTGATGCAAGACCAGTGCCTTGGAACAATGGACCAAACGGTACTTCGCTATCCACATGAAGCTAGAGGACTCCTATGGTCTTGACTTTCGATATCGCAGTACATCCAATCTCGCTTCGATGCATGTCGTGAAGGATGTGTCCACTCATGATCAGGACATTTCAGCCGCCCCTCCTGGCCCTATTTCAAAATACTAGCGAGGAACCTGACAAGTGCGTCCTTACCTAGAGACTAGATCTTGCGGGGTATCTCGAACATGTGGCCCGGGCCGGCCCTTGTCATGTCCGTCATGATTCATGTGCCGAAAGTACCGAGGCAGATAAGAGACCCTACGGAAGGGGGCATTCAAGGAAGATTTCAGGCATTAGCTCACCGCCCCTTGAGGGATTATGTTCGGATGCCTACAGTCAAGATGCGACATCCCCGGCATATTCAGGTCAAAAGCTTCTGCTGCATCCTACTGGGCATGTACATACCGTACCGGCCCAGCTGCAATGTCTCCTTAGCCACACCTCACTCCAGGTTTACTGGAACAAGTAACCCACTCTGCGCTGGTCCCGTTCGGCGAGCCCCTCATGCATCAAAATGCCACCTCTTGACGGCTTGCGTCGTGCATTGACTGGTACTATTGCGCCAGGTAAATGGCATCAAAGCACTAGCGTCCGCCCGTGCATCTGAATAGGTTATTATTACATATTTTCAGAGCATCAGAATCTGTCTGGGAAATTCCTTGGGTATCCCTGACGTATGTGCCCCGTGTTCCTATTGTGTTGTCTGGAGAGCTGAGCGCACGGGTGAGGCTTGGAATAAGTACGGGCATTGGGGAGGTACTAACTAACAGCTATTCGACGAGCGGCTGCCGAGATGGTGCTATATCTGCAGGGATATTCACAACATTTGAACCAGGGGACGAATCAAATCGAGCGGACTGTTCTCCTTTCTGCGTTTAGCAAGGGTGCTTATCTAGGTACTCGATATAGTGTCTCCGAAGTTATCACCCCATGTGCGTTCGGAATTCGCGTTCCAGGATTAACGAAGTTGACCAGAGCCTTGGGAGCCGGGGAGGGTGGACGGAGGAGGGGGAAGGGGAGAGGGGAATGGAGCTGCTTCAAATTCTTGATTTCCGTTGTTCTTGCGATACCAATATTCAGCAGAACCGACCCAATTCATCAGGTTTATGTGTCTGCCACAATGTATTATCTTATTTTTTCCCTTTCACTTGGGAACTGCCCTATGCTTGTACCCGTCGACCTCTGCAGCTCACGTCGATCAGAGGGAATGTTGCCACCAGCCACCGGGTTGTTGCCACCCGCTACCAGAAGCTTGTCATGAAGATCTGATTGTATGGATCGCTCTATCGATTTGGTAAGATAGCAGGACCTGACGCATCTTCAGGCTCTGATATGACAGGTATACAGTGCTGAAAGAGAACTTAAAAACTCTATTTTCCCCTTTCACATTCGGTAAATGCGCAATTGAAAATTCGCCTAAAAATCATATGTACTGTACATTAGTATGTATTATTTATCTCATGGGACCTCCAGTCACATCCCATCTTCCTTTTTAGTGGGTAACGTACCTGCCTATGTGGTTTAGTCACCGCGCTTACGGCGCTGTTGAGGTTTCCACGCAGTACCCTCTTCAGGTCACCTGAAATACTGTAATAAGTACGGAGTAGATTTCGCGTACAGTAATTCTGCCGATTTTCGCGGCTTTCGCTACCTGCAACCTTTTTTTCCAGAGGCGTTTTCATTAGGGTGTGGGTATTCAGGGAGATCCGGCTCAGCTTTTCTTTGTTTTTGATATGCGTGCACCGTGCATACGTTCCTTGATTGATCTCTCTTTTCTCCGCGCAGTTGCGGACCCCGCTCCAGCAAGATCTACTGTGGTCCCCCCCTGAAAAATTCATACTATGGACCCATTGGGTGGGGGTTGAGATTTCAACGCCGCCCTAAACCTCACTGCCAGAATTCTCGCCTAATAAGCCTTAATAGGTCTGAGTCCCAAGCAGCTTAGTAGGAGATATTTAAGACGGCATCAAAATCCGACCCGTGTCAGACCCACTGGACGCCCACTATACAGAGTATGAATTTTTTCAGGGAGGGACCATAGTAGTTGTGCTATTTAGGCAATCCATTGGCTGAGGGCGGTCGAGGGTCCTAAGTGCCAAGATCCCAAGGTAAGGTCCCGGAATTCTATGGTCGCAGATCGTCACATTCAACGGAAGAATCTTCAATAATAATGATATGTTGTTGCTCGCTTAGAATGTACAGTATGTACGGAGTATGTGCATGCATACATGTAGACTGGTATGTATGTGGCAATTTACGTGGACCGCCTTCGGACAAGGGCGGTGATGGGGACAAGGGAAGGAGAAGAGAAGCGCAGCGGGGGCTTGATATAACCGGCATTTTTTTTTCTTACGAGTGTTGCTCGAAGTCCATTGGAAGTTGTGGTTTACATGAGATGCTACTACCGCTTACCTTGAAGTTAGAGTGCGTACCTACTTTAACTAACTTGTGACTAGCTGTCCCAAGGCACGGGTGGTGGCAGATACTTCCCCTAGTCTTACTCTACTACACTGTGGAGCTTATATCCGGGGAGTTGGCGTCGGGTTGGATTAAAGATTGTGTGCGTCAATTGTACCAGGGCTTAACGAATGCTCGATATTCCCCGGCCAATCAGCAGTCGATTTCATCGTAGTATGCGATCGACCGTAAATTGAATCGGAGAACACCGATACACGGCTTCAAGTAAGTCGTGGAGTCCAGTTCGCACCCCAGCAGGAGTCCTACCAAGATGGCATCGGAGAGGCATTGAACCAGAATAATCAGGACCAGGACAACGACGAGGGAAAAAATGTCAGATAGGGAATAGGGAGAAAAGGAATAAAATGACATTCATCGACATGATTCATTTTGAGTTCGGCAGTGATTGCACACAATCGATCCCGTCGAAAGTGAAGACCTGGAAAGTTCACCCAGATTCGCCCGAGGTCAAAACCGCGCGCGAACCTGATCACAGATCTGCCGCAAAATGATCGTTTTTCATTTGCGTAGCCACGACCTTTTTTATTGGGTCCGTATGCTATCCATTCCTTTCCATCTTCAACATTTAGAGAAATCCGTCACTGGCCGATTCCCTCCATCGCCTGCTTCCCACGGAAGAACCAACACCAAACACCAATTCTTTCGTTTACCGCTTCTTCTGCTTCTTGGCAGCGGCCTTCTCCTTCTCCTGGGTCTCCTTGAGCACCTTCTTGACGATCTTCTGCTCCTCGATCAGGAAGGCACGGACGATGCGGTCCTTGACGCAGTTGCCGCAGCGCGAGCCACCGTAGGCACGGTTGACGGTCTTCTTGGGGCGGGAGACCTGGGCGTATTCACGGGGGCGGAGGGCAGGAATCTAATAAAAATCAACATTATCAGCCACCGAATTTTTTTCCAAACTTGTAATCCTCCAGATCCTGCACAAACGTGTCCCTCAAAATGACGTGCAGCACTCAATAACCACAAAAACTCCAGCCGTAACCTTCAATCGGGCAAGAACATAGGAAACGTTATAACGAAAGGGCCAAACTCACACCCGGGAGCTTGATGCCACAGTCACCGCACTTGGGCGCAGTACCCTTCTTCTTGATGTGGAGGTACCGGAGGTTGCCGCCGGGGGTCTTGATAACGCGGACCTTGTTGGACCGCGTGTTGTACCTGATCGAGGAATCTCTATCAGCATCATGTCTGGAAATTCAGAGCAAATGGAGCGCCAAAACGATATCTCTGCCCGATCATCTCGAGAGGGGGATCAAACGTACGGGTTCCGTCTCCGCTACAGAATAGGATCTACGTTAGCATTGAAACCCTCGATTTCCGATGGAGCTTTATTGTAACTCACGTATTGCAGTCTGGTGTTCGCCATTGTGACTGTCCTCGAACCTCTGAAGCGGGTGACAAGGAATTCGGGGAATCGGCGGCGTTGTCGATTATCGTTGACCTCGTAGAATTCTCCAAGTGCGATGCGATTTTGTGTGGGTTTCGCGCAAAGCCCTGGAGAGCCGCGCTAGCGGATTTGGCGAGAGCGCGCTAGTACAAATATGGTATAGCGCGATTTGGGGCGCGAGCCGCCACCTGAGACTTGAAAGAGCTCAAGTTGCCATCGCGAAGAACACCAGGAAGAGGCATTCTTCCATCACGCGTCGTGAGAAGGGGATCGTCCGGGAGTTGAGTTTTCTTCTTCAGGGTTGCGGTTTCATCTCTCCGACGTACTCCAGCCTCCGTCTCTCTTTCCATCTTCAAAGCCGTCGCGAGATACCCATCTTGCAGCTTCGATGCAGAGATCGACGTGATCCCGACGCGACTTGAGATACTGCTCTACAGAGAGAGGATTGCACATCAACCATCGCCATCATGGCATCCTTGCCCCCTCCTCCACCTCCAGGCTGGGGTGCACCGCCCCCTTCGATACCTTTGGCTCCTCCACCGCCGGGTTATCAACCACCAGCAGATCCCAATGTCGCGAAGTTTGCTAAGAAGAAGACGGAATGGCTACGGACGCAACGAAACCGCTTCGGAGAGAAGAGGAAGGGTGGATTCGTGGAGACTCAGAAGGCGGACATGCCACCCGAGCATCTCCGGAAGATCGTGAAGGATATCGGCGACGTGTCGCAGAAGAAGTTCAGCAGTGAAAAGCGCAGCTATCTGGGTGCACTGAAGTTCATGCCCCATGCTGTCTTGAAGCTGCTGGAGAATATGCCCATGCCCTGGGAATCCACCAGAGAGGTTAAGGTGCTGTACCATGTCAACGGCTGCCTGACCTTGGTGAACGAGATCCCTAGGGTAATCGAGCCGGTCTTCCACGCCCAGTGGGCGACGATGTGGGTGTGCATGAGACGGGAGAAGAGCGATCGAAGACATTTCAAGCGGATGCGCTTTCCCCCGTTCGACGACGAAGAGCCTCCCCTCTCATGGTCAGAGAACATCGAAGATGTCGAGCCCCTGGAGCCTATCCAGATGGAACTCGACGAGAATGAAGACGCCCCTGTGTATGAATGGTTCTACGACCACCGACCACTCCTCGATACCCCTCACGTCAACGGTCCCAGTTACAAGAGATGGAACCTTACACTCCCGCAGATGGCGACGCTGTACCGTTTGAGCCATCAACTTCTGAGCGATGTGGTGGACAAAAACTACTTTCATCTGTTTGACCTTAACAGTTTTATAACGGCCAAGGCTCTCAACGTCGCCATCCCAGGTGGTCCTCGATTTGAGCCACTGTACAAGGACATCGACCCTAACGATGAGGACTTTAGCGAGTTCAACGCCATCGACCGCATCATTTTCCGCTCTCCGATTCGGACGGAATACCGAGTCGCATTCCCATACCTCTATAATTCTCTGCCGAGAAGCGTCAAGGTTTCTTGGTACTCTTACCCTCAGGTTGTCTATGTCCGATCAGAAGACCCGAATCTTCCAGCCTTCTACTTCGATCCTGTCATCAACCCTATCTCCTCTCGATCGGTTGCTCCGCAAAATATCACGGTCAGCCATGAGGATCAAATTTTCGGACCGGGGAATAATGAGGACGATAGCTTCGAACTTCCCGAGGAAGTCGAGCCGTTCCTGGCGGACGAAGATCTCTACACTCCAGAGACAGCTTCGGCAATTGCTCTCTGGTGGGCACCGTATCCTTTCGATCGACGATCAGGAAAGATGGTTCGCGCACAGGATGTGCCTCTAGTGAAGCAGTGGTATTTGGAACATTGCCCGTCGGGTCAGCCAGTCAAGGTCCGGGTCTCTTACCAGAAACTACTGAAGACTTATGTCCTCAATGAGCTGCACAAGAAGAGACCGAAGGCGCAGAATAAGCAGAACTTGCTGAGGACTCTCAAGGGTACCAAGTTCTTCCAGCAGACCACCATCGACTGGGTCGAGGCTGGTCTCCAAGTCTGCCGACAAGGTTTTAACATGCTTAATTTGTTGATCCACCGCAAGAACCTGACATACCTGCATCTCGACTACAACTTCAACCTCAAACCAGTGAAGACCCTGACGACCAAGGAGCGAAAGAAGTCTCGATTTGGGAATGCTTTCCACTTGATGAGAGAAATCTTACGTCTTACGAAGTTGATCGTTGATGCTCAAGTCCAGTATCGACTGGGGAACATTGATGCTTTCCAGCTTGCAGACGGGATCCTTTACGCTTTTAACCATGTCGGACAACTGACGGGTATGTATCGTTACAAGTACAAGTTGATGCATCAGATCCGTTCTTGCAAAGATCTGAAGCATCTCATTTACTACCGCTTCAACTCCGGTCCTGTTGGCAAAGGTCCGGGCTGTGGCTTCTGGGCCCCGGCCTGGCGAGTCTGGCTGTTCTTCATGCGTGGTATCATTCCTCTTCTGGAGCGATGGCTTGGAAATTTGCTTTCTCGCCAGTTCGAGGGTCGCCACAGCAAAGGTGTTGCCAAGACCGTCACGAAGCAGCGTGTTGAGTCTCACTTCGATCTGGAACTCCGAGCTTCCGTCATGGCGGATCTCATGGATATGATGCCGGAGGGAATTAAGCAAAACAAGGTCAATACCATCTTGCAACATCTTTCTGAAGCGTGGAGATGTTGGAAGAGTAATATCCCTTGGAAGGTGCCTGGTCTTCCGGCTCCCATCGAGAATATCATTCTTCGGTATGTCAAGGCCAAGGCGGATTGGTGGATCTCGGTTGCACATTACAATCGTGAGAGAATTCGTCGCGGTGCCACGGTTGACAAGACTGTTGCCAAGAAGAACCTTGGACGTTTGACTCGACTGTGGCTCAAGGCCGAGCAGGAAAGGCAACACAACTACTTGAAGGACGGTCCTTATGTCTCGTCCGAGGAAGCAGTTGCAATCTATACCACCACTGTGCATTGGCTCGAATCGCGCAAATTCTCACCAATTCCATTCCCTAGCGTGTCTTACAAGCATGACACGAAGATCTTGATCCTCGCACTGGAGCGCCTGCGCGAAGCCTACTCCGTGAAGGGTCGGCTGAACCAGAGCCAGCGAGAGGAACTTGCGCTGATCGAGCAAGCGTACGACTCTCCTGGAACCACCCTGGCCAGGATCAAGAGGTTCCTGCTCACCCAGAGGGCCTTCAAGGAAGTTGGAATCGACATGAATGATAACTACAGCCACATCAATCCAGTATACGACGTCGAGCCCATTGAGAAGATCACGGATGCGTATCTGGACCAGTATCTCTGGTATCAAGCCGAGCAGCGCCATCTTTTCCCCAATTGGATCAAGCCTTCCGACTCCGAAGTTCCTCCTCTATTGGTCTATAAGTGGGCTCAAGGAATTAATAACCTGTCCAATGTCTGGGAGACTGCTAATGGTGAGACCAATGTCCTGATTGAAACCCAGCTTTCAAAGGTCTACGAAAAGATTGATCTCACTCTGCTCAACCGGCTTCTCCGTCTTATTATGGACCACAATTTGGCCGACTACATCACTTCCAAGAACAACGTTCAGCTCAACTACAAGGACATGAACCATACCAACAGCTATGGGCTGATTCGTGGTCTCCAGTTCTCTGGATTCGTCTTCCAGTACTACGGGTTGGTTATCGACTTGTTGCTCCTTGGATTGCAACGAGCTAGTGAACTTGCTGGCCCACCCCAAAGCCCCAATGACTTCCTGCAGTTCAAGGACCGTGCTACCGAGACCAAGCACCCGATCCGTCTTTACTGTCGTTATATCGACAAAATCTGGATCTTCTTCAGGTTTACCGCAGATGAGTCCAGGGACTTGATACAGCGCTTCTTGACGGAGCAGCCTGATCCAAACTTCGAGAACGTGATTGGCTATAAGAACAAGAAGTGCTGGCCTCGAGACTGCAGAATGCGGTTGATGCGTCATGATGTCAACCTTGGCCGTGCCGTATTCTGGGACCTGAAGAACCGCTTGCCAAGGTCCATTACTACGATTGAGTGGGAGGATACCTTTGCCAGCGTCTACAGCAAGGACAACCCTAACCTCCTGTTTTCGATGTGCGGGTTTGAAGTCCGTATTCTCCCGAAGATTAGAAACCAGAACGATGAATTCTCGGTCAAGGATAGCGTCTGGTCTCTGGTCGACAACACGACTAAGGAACGGACCGCATATGCCTTCCTCCAGGTCACAGAGGAGGACATCCAGAAGTTCAACAACCGCATCCGACAGATTCTCATGTCATCTGGGTCGACGACTTTCACCAAGATAGCGAATAAGTGGAATACGGCCTTGATCGCTCTGTTCACGTACTACCGTGAGGCTGCTGTGTCAACCGTCAATCTCCTGGACACCATCGTCAAGTGCGAGACGAAGATACAGACCCGTGTTAAGATCGGTCTGAACTCTAAGATGCCGTCGCGATTCCCTCCTGCTGTCTTCTATACGCCGAAGGAACTTGGAGGACTCGGTATGATTTCGGGTTCTCATATTCTGATTCCAGCTAGCGATAAGCGGTGGTCCAAGCAGACGGATACCGGCGTCACCCATTATCGCGCTGGTATGTCGCATGACGAGGAAACTCTCATCCCTAACATCTTCCGCTATATCATTCCTTGGGAACAGGAATTCATAGACTCGCAACGTGTTTGGATGGAGTATTCCCAGAAGCGACAGGAAGCCCAACAGCAGAATAGGCGTTTGACCCTGGAGGACCTGGAGGACAGCTGGGATCGTGGTCTTCCACGTATTAACACGCTCTTCCAGAAAGACCGCAGCACTCTCAGCTTCGATAAAGGCTTCCGCGTACGGGCCGAGTTCAAACAGTATCAACTGATGAAGAGCAACCCGTTCTGGTGGACCAATCAGAGGCACGATGGCAAACTATGGAACTTGAACGCTTATCGTACGGACGTCATCCAGGCGCTCGGTGGTGTTGAGACGATCCTGGAGCATACGCTTTTCAAAGCGACCGCGTTCCCTTCGTGGGAAGGATTGTTCTGGGAAAGAGCGTCTGGTTTCGAAGAATCAATGAAATACAAGAAACTGACGAATGCCCAGAGATCTGGTCTCAACCAGATCCCCAACCGTCGGTTCACTCTCTGGTGGTCTCCTACGATCAACCGTGCCAATGTCTACGTCGGTTTCCAGGTGCAGCTCGATCTCACTGGTATCTTCCTGCACGGAAAGATTCCCACATTGAAGATCTCCTTGATTCAGATCTTCCGTGCCCACTTGTGGCAGAAGATCCATGAGTCGGTCGTTATGGATCTCTGCCAAGTATTCGACCAGGAGTTGGAGCAACTGGGTATTGAAACTGTACAAAAGGAGACTATTCATCCGCGAAAGTCTTACAAGATGAATAGTTCTTGTGCCGACATCCTTCTGTTTGCCACGAACAAATGGAACGTCACGAGACCGTCCCTTTTGTTCGACACGAAGGATGTGATCGAGCCGACCACCACGAACAAATTTTGGCTTGACGTGCAGCTGAGGTACGGTGACTACGATTCTCACGATATTGAGAGATACGTCCGTGCCAAGTACCTCGACTACACCACGGATAGTATGAGTATCTATCCGTCTGCTACCGGTCTGATGATTGGTATCGACCTTGCGTACAACCTCTACTCTGCCTATGGCCAGTACTTCCCTGGTCTGAAGGCTCTGATCCAGCAAGCTATGGCGAAGATTATGAAGGCGAATCCAGCACTTTATGTGCTGAGAGAACGCATTCGGAAGGGTCTTCAGCTTTATGCTTCTGAAAGCAACCAGGAGTTCCTGAACTCCCAGAACTACTCAGAGCTTTTCAGTCCCCAGATTCAACTCTTCATTGATGATACCAATGTGTACCGTGTGACAATTCACAAGACCTTCGAAGGAAACCTGACAACAAAGCCTATCAACGGCGCCATCTTCATCTTCAATCCTCGGACCGGTCAGCTCTTCCTGAAGATTATCCACACAAGCGTCTGGGCTGGACAGAAGCGTCTCGGTCAATTGGCCAAGTGGAAGACAGCGGAAGAAGTGGCGGCGCTTATTCGGTCTCTGCCCGTGGAAGAACAACCAAAGCAACTGATTGTTACTCGAAAAGGTCTTCTTGACCCGCTTGAAGTTCACCTGCTCGATTTCCCTAACATCTCTATTCGGGCATCTGAACTTCAACTTCCATTCCAGGCGGCGATGAAGGTCGAGAAGCTTGCAGACATGATTCTCCGTGCGACTGAGCCTCAGATGGTTCTTTTCAACCTCTACGATGACTGGCTCAAGTCGATCTCGCCGTACACTGCCTTCTCCAGGTTGATTCTCATCCTTCGCGCACTGCACGTGAACACCGACAAGACCAAGATGATCCTCAGGCCTGATAAGTCCGTTATTACCCAGGAGCATCACATTTGGCCAAGTCTCTCAGATGAGGATTGGATCAAGGTTGAAGTGCAGTTGCGTGATCTGATCCTGAACGACTATGGCAAGAAGAACAATGTGAATGTCCAGAGTTTGACGAGTAGCGAAGTCCGGGACATTATCCTGGGTATGGAGATCAGCGCTCCATCCTTGCAGCGACAGCAAGCCGCCGAGATTGATAAGCAGCAGCAAGAGCAGAAGCAGCTTACGGCCGTTACGACGAAGACACAGAACGTCCGTGGCGAAGAGATCATCGTTACGACCACTTCACAGTACGAGCAACAAACTTTTGCGTCGAAGACTGAGTGGCGTACGCGTGCCATTGCTACTTCTAATCTCCGAACTCGGGCGAACAATATCTACATCTCTTCTGATGATATTAAGGAGGATGGGCACTACACTTATATCATGCCCAAGAACATTCTCAAGCGATTCATCATGATTGCTGATCTCCGCGTCCAAGTGGCTGGGTACCTCTATGGCAATTCTCCACCAGACAATGATCAGGTCAAAGAAGTGCGCACGATCGTCATGGTCCCACAGGTTGGAAATACTCGTGATGTTCAACTGCCACAGCAGTTGCCGCAGCATGAATATCTCAAGACCATGGAGCCGCTTGGTATCATCCATACTGTCTCCGGCAATGAACCTCCGTACATGACGGCTATGGATGTTACCCAGCACGCTCGCCTCATGAACGCACACCCCTCGTGGGACAAGAAGACAGTAACAATGACTGTCTCGTTTACACCAGGATCTGTATCCCTGGCAGCATGGGCACTCACACCCCAAGGCTACAAATGGGGTGCGGAGAATAAGGACACCACCTCCGATCAACCTCAAGGTTTCTCGACGAGCTTCGGCGAGAAGTGTCAGCTGCTGCTCAGTGACAAGATCCGCGGCTACTTCTTGGTTCCCGAGGATAATGTCTGGAACTACAGCTTCATGGGAAGCTCGTTTGGAAGCGTGGAGAAGAGGCCGGTTTATGTTAAAATCGATACTCCTCTGCGTTTCTATGACGACCAGCATCGTCCTTTGCATTTCCAGAATTTCGCTGAGTTGGAAGATATCTGGGTCGATCGGTCAGACAATTTCCAGTGAAGGGTTTACTGGGAACGTTGGGAATATACCGATGAAATGGCCTATTGAAGGCGTTGTAATGTTTGTTGCTTATTTTGGATGTTGGCATCGGACATCGATGGATGAGAAGTATGTATTTTTCTGTTTTTCTTCATGTGGATGGTGGAAAGGGACGAATTTGTATTCCAGTTCTGTTCTACGAAGTTATTGTGTATTTTTAGAGTAATCTAAATATACGTCGTGTGTTATCATTGAACAATGCCTATATTCAAACTAACGGTGTGCCCAAGCTGGATGTCTGTCTTAAGCAGAATTCGGTCGAGGTTAGGACTAGAAACAGAATATTTCTTCTACATGTTCCGCTAAGAACTTACCGTACCGTTCGACTCCTACTCCGCATGGAGTCCATTGTTCTAGAGATGCCCCCACTCCTATCATCATATGCATGGTGGCTGTGTTTGGCGCAGTATACACCTCAATCGGAATTACCGGTTGTACTGCAGACAGTCTCCACATTGCAAAGTCATCACCTGATTCACACTGTACTGCACCAGGCGAATGAGCATCTGTGGAAGCAATGGTTGCACACTTTCACTGCCACACTTTTGCCAGTCATCCCTGCTTGATCTTTCTTTGGACTTCAAAGAAATGGTAGAAACAGTCCAACTGAGACTATCGGTTTGAGATTGACTGTCGGCCTGATTCAAACGTAAGGTTGTAGGTTGAAAGGTCGCGAATCGCGACACTTCTTCGCTGAATCTCAGTCTAGAATTGAAACGCCGAGTCGCACAAGCGTCGTTGTCGATGACGATGACTCGGAGTCATGAATCAGCAGCAGATTAACTGCGCCGCCTTGATACTTTGGTATAAGAGCATCCTGACAGTAGTTCAATGTGTGGTACAGTACAATGGTGGCGGAGGAGTCCCGCAGTACTCGTCATCGGCACTCGCAGGCCGCCAATGTCGAGCGACGGCTGAGAGGAAACTCTGCGCAATCGAACTTGGCAGTCTCCTTTTGTAGATAGACTACGTACAAAGCAATACCGTCCTTTTTTGGGAGGTAACACGGGCCGAATGTTTTGAATATTGTCGCCTTCTGCCGTTGGAACTATCATTGGGTTACAACAGTGTCCCTCAGAGCGTACCTAAAATGCGCCATTGACCTCGAACTTATTGGAACAAAGACATGTCTACTCTTAGCGGTTTGTTTGGAACCCCCGCACGGCGAATGGAGAAGAACGTGCTGGACCTACTTAGCCCCCCAAGTTTAACGTTTAACTTCGATATGCCCCGTATGCTCGCAGATTGACTATCATAACCTTAGCGGCTAGCTTGAGCCAGTCACGGTGCCCGCAGCATTTATCGATTCTAATAATGGCATGCTGGCGTATGCAGCCCCTGAAAGTCTGCGCTAACTTAATTCCCTCGCCGTGGGTGGCAAATGGCTCTTGAATTCTCCGAAGAGCTTGGACTCCAGGCGGACTTGTCCGTCGAAGGCTCTATACTTAGGTACCTGCCAAGCTTACTGGTACAGTTGAAGATCTATCGTGCATGCTTCCTTCCCGAGTACCGACTATATATTACACTGCAAGCAGTAGAAGAGTGTCATTCCATTGCAACTGAACGTCGCTTGTCTTTACGGTCAAAAACTATTTTTGGAGTCTCAACTGCGGTTACTGAGTTAAAACAAAAGGAAAAAAAAATCTCCCACGTCCCATTTCTGGACTGGTTACCTCCGTCGTGGGGAGGCCATCTTTGTCAGGTCCGGGCTAGGAACAAGGGCTGGCGGCATATCGCAGCAACGATCTGCCGGGAGGGCATCAGGGACCGCATCCAATCTTGGTGTGAACGCCGCTGGTGGCATGCAACCCCATATCAAATCTGTATTCCGTGCACTCCATCTATCGATTGTCGAGGGACTTAGATCCGTTGCCATATATGGTGTACTACGTATGTAGTGAGTACTAATTCCGGAGTCAATTCTATCTTCGGGAAATAGAGTCAATGCGGGATAAGCAACGCAGCTGTTCAGGGGAGTGCGCCAAGAGTCTCCGGCCCTGGATGCATGAATTATGACGGAGATTATCTGACAATCGTCTTGCGACCTATGCAGGCACTTGCGTACTCCGTACCTTTGCATGAATTTGCGAGAGGCCGCCGGAAATTTTGGCCAGAGCACAGACAATGCCAGAATCAATGCATCGTCAGTGGTCAGCTGCTTCTCCTTTGTCTTCTCAACTGGACTCAAGGAACTTCTGACACTCCGTATGGCAGCCTGGCTGTGTAGAATGTGCGGAGTTTTGCGCCTAGATCTAGATCCCCATTGATGGTCTGGACCTGGACCCGGTCCCGGTCCTCAACGGCCTTTACCAGCCACAGGAACATGAGACGGAGCAATCGATACGCGCCACTCGTCACACCGGGCGCAACGGCCGAAGCTGTAGATACAAAAAAGGCCGTGATAGAGCCATGAAGATCGGCCCGTGTGATCTGTTCCTGTTTCGATCCACCGACGTCGCGCGCCGTCCCCGCCGAGGCGTATCGTTACCGAAAATACGGCGCGCGGCCCCTGTACGTGATACGCACCGGCGACATCGGGAACCTCACCCCAGACATCGTCAGCTTCACCTTCGACCACGAGCCAACCAGGCTTTCCACTCCCTTTGCTTCTCCGTCTCACTACGGAGCGGTCGGACATTCTGGCGCTGGAATCGCAAGGGAACGCGATTCTGGACGTCTCCGGATGCTGACAGGAGCAGGCAAAGCTCCAGCGTGTTGCTACATCACTGACTTGCATTTGAGTTTGTATAGTGCGATCAACACTACAGCACGCGACCCCAGGGCTAGAACAGACTGCACAGCGATAATAGCCATTCTGGTCAGTGCTAAAAGGCTCGCGAACCGGACCTTATCCGCTCCTTTCCGGGACCCCGTGCAGTAAGACACGATCATGGATCCCAGTGGCTGGCCTCTTTTCAGCGTCTCGATAGAACGTCACTCATGTCGCATCCACGGCCCAGGGCCTAAACTAGGAAGCAAGGAAGGTCCGTGGGTACTAGGCAGGGAGAGGAGAGAGGAGGTAGATTGGGCACGCTGAACATTCAGGTGCGCAGCAACGGTGGAGCGCCGGTTCTCTGATGTCCTGCCCGCAGCTGTTAATATAGGCCAGGGTCATTGTCTTATGCTCGACTGGAGAGGCGTGACTGACAGTCTTGACCACTGTGGGCATCGACCAGCCAGTGCAGTCCCGCCAGACTCCCGATCCCCTCCACCAGGGACTCCAGACTAACGGCCGTTAGCCATCTGCCAGCGGCGATACGAGGAACCGCGCCGTGCCGTTGTCAATGCCAGCCCTGACAGGGTCCAGCAGGGCCATCTAGGGCCTTCGCCCCCGGGCTCGTCATGGCCCACCGATCCGCTGACCCGGATTCGCGTCAAATCGGTCATGTACGTACCTATTGTTGGTACTGTTCCTCGGGCGATCCGATGATGCTAGCTAGCTAGAGTCAGGGGAATAGCAGCAGTCAATGCGAGCCTTGTCTGCTTTAGCGTTCGACCTTTACTATTCTCTTTTGACCTGGAATCTGGCATGCTTTGACCCACACGGAGTTACCCAGAGCATACCAGGTTGTGACGTTCTTCCTTTGGCCTGTATCTATGGACAGTATTGTCCTTCGTTGTACTGCGCCCATTGAAACAGAACCCCGATTTGGGACTGTATATTGCGCATCAGTGCCCCTGAATGGGGAAATTTATCAGAGAGTTTGGAACTTGTTCCTTGCCTAGTTCCCTTCCAGCTTCTTCCAGAACCCTTCCTTTTTGCATCGGGTGGATCGAAGCCATCTAATTACTCCGTACGGGGGTTTTTCACGGTGCTCGGAGGAAAGACGCCCCAGCCTTGAACTGTCCCACTTGCCCGCTGCACGGAAGGGGACCGTACGAAGCCTATCTTGATGCTTCTCCATCCAGTCTATCCTCTTTGGACCGCATAAGATCCTCGCATAGGAGCTGGCCGATCCCTTTTCCATTTCCATTTTTAGCTAACCACGAACAGCAGTTTTCGGCTTCCAGAAGCCATTCAAGCCGTTGCGGGCCCTGGCGTCCGCAGTGATCCCAACTCCTCAATAATCTCTTTAGGATGGCATTAGCCACGCTTCCCTTTCATGCTTGAAGTTCCTGCGATGATGCTTCGGTCTTGCTCTCAGTATAATATGCACGACGACTGCCCATGTGTTGACCTTCGACCGACTTTCTCACCAGCCTCTCCGTTCCAGCCTCAAGACTTACTACCTAATCTGATATACGATACGTGTCGGTGTTAGTCGTTTCCCGAAGCGGGGGTAGTGTCGGGCTTGAGTTGCGGTATTATTGCATACGGTATTGTTCCGCCATTTCACCTTTTTTTCGATTCGAGCGCAGAACCCCAAGTCCAAACACACGCGACGCACTTCGCCCACATCGTTCGACAGGAGAAAGATCTCCTTGACTTCCGAGTCAGTTCTTCTGTTTTCCCTCCGGTATACGGTTTGGCGGCCTGCCGGAGCTTTTTAGCTCTAGCGGCGCCAATGTATGACTGCGACGCTGGCGGATCCATACCGAGATTATCAGATTGACTATTCCAGCCATGATCATTGTAAAACTGAAGAACAGCAAGGCCTACTTGTTTATCAGACAAGTCAACCGCAGGCACTTCACCATGGGCCACGGGCCGAAGTCCCTTTCACCTCCGGTGGTGTGCATCATCCAGCGTTTCAGCAGCATCACCAGCAACAGCAACCTGCAACCTCTGCCGCGCTGCCGCCCGAAGGAGCCCATCAGATCGTTCACGATATTCACCAACCAGTTCTGCTCACTCCACATCAGATGGTACCTCCGCAGCTCTCGTCGCACTATGTTTCTTCGCCCCTCCAGGTCCCCTTCTCCGCGCAGCGAGGCAAGAAGCGGCATCGAATGGACAATGACGGAGGTAGTAATGAAGACGACCACAGTATGGGTCTCCACCTTCCAATGCTACCTGCTGAGGGTCATACAGAAGATACGCACTCTCCCGAGTTGCTTTTGTCCGCTCATAGCGACTCCTCTTCGCATCCTCGGACGACTATCCACGCCTTCGCGCCTCCACTGCGGCCACTACACCTGCAACATCATCATCACCGACTTCCTGTGCAAGCTACTCTTCTTCCCTCTCCACGTCACGGTCCAGATATGACGTCGCAGTCCTTGCCGTCAGGTCCCCCGAGCATGGTCGGCCAAGCTGGAATGCCAGACCCAGCTCCCCGGCCCCGCGGACCGAAACTCAAGTTCACGCCGGAGGAGGATGCACTTCTGGTCGAACTGAAAGAGAAAAAGAATCTGACGTGGAAACAAATTGCCGACTTTTTCCCTGGCCGGACTAGCGGTACATTACAAGTACGTTACTGCACCAAATTAAAGGCAAAGGATACAGTCTGGACTGATGAAATGGTTGGATTTCCTTATCCCATCTTCATCACGTTGCGGAGAGATCTGTTGAACTAATGTTGTCACAGGTGCAACGACTGCGCAATGCCATTCAAGAATACGAAAACGACCGCTGGCGTATAATTGCGGCCAAGGTTGGCCATGGATTCACGCCTGCTGCCTGCCGAGAGAAAGCAGCAGAGTTATGAATGTGGTCCATGAGCGATACATGACTGAAGAGGAACGGTTTGGATTGCATTTTTTTTTTCCTATGACATTAGTGGATACGAGCGACTATATTGGGTAATACTTTCGTTCAGCGAAGCATTCTTGTGCAGTCATTCTTTTAAATTAGAGCTTTCATTTTTGTTTCACGACCCTGTATACTTTTTAATCTCTGTTATTTTTTTCTCTCTTTTTTAATTCCTTTGCTTTATCTGATTCTGATGGATCTGGTGGGGTCTCGGAGGGGGAAACGGGGCGATCTGGGAACAATCTGCTGAGGTGGCGCATGGTGAAGGATCAAGGATTATTAACCGGATATAGTGTTTTTCATTGCTACTGAACACAGGAAAATATATATAAGTTGGTGCATGCAGCAGAAGGCACTGGTGATTCTTTCCTCTCGGCGGTTCTAGGTTCAGGTACTTGGCGTCGGGAGTCATGGGTGGTCTGTTAAAACAACAACCGGCGATAATCACCATCTCTCACGATACCCTCCTTTTGCATGGATCGCAGCGGGATTTGATCTTCTTTCAATCTACAACAACTCTTTGGGGAGCTAGAAGATCCATTGTGCCCCCGTGAGCTTTGCAATTCGTCAATCGTCAGCTGTCAATCGTCAGCCGTCAATCGTTTCATGTTAGTTTCGGGCTGACTGGGCATTCATGCAACGGCCTAGCTCGTTTTGGGAATGAACGTAGAGAGAGAATATCCGGAGCGTAAAGCATATCGAGAGGACAGGTCCGTCCATAAGACAGTGAGCGAGGGGCCCGTTCGTCCTTAGCATGACCTGCTCCGCATGGAAAGAATCAGGCCAAACTGAATCGATTCGAAGCTAACATGGGCATCTCATCTCGTCACTTGCATGGAATCTTCGGGAGCCCAGGATACCAGGGGCGGCCAACAGATCCCAGATCGTCCATCCTTCTCAGAAACTGTTATTCATCTTTTCATCACTGGGATACCGTGCACAGCACACAACTTGAAGTGCCAGAGGACTCGCAGTATGTACGGACAGTATATACGGAGTACATCGTATGACCGTGGATATGCTGGCAACCGGAAATGAATCATGTGATCAACAGGGCACAGCCCTAGACGACGGCCCGATCGGGTAAGGCTGCGTGGCTGGTCGCCGCGGGCGGCCGTAGGAGCGGCACGGGCCAATCAGCGGGCGCCCAAACGCGGGCGGCTGACTAAGCGTGACCGCACGACTCGGAGGGCGACGATCCAGCGGTGCCAGCGCTCCATCGGGCCCGGCGGCTTCAAACTCGCCTCACCTCGCCTTTCCTGCTCTGCCGTCCAACTTCTCTCTCTCCATCCCAACCCTCCGCGTCACCACCTCCTGCGCACCAGAGAAAGGACAATGTTTGTCACACGCGCCGCCTCTACCCTCGCGAGGCGCACGCCCGTCCGGGCCCTCGCCAAGCGCTCGTTCTCCTCGTCGATCATCCGCTGTACGTGAACCCATTTGACCGAGCTGTCTCGCGCGGGGCTCAGCCCGTCCAACACCGTCACCCGGCTCAATTGAGTCCGCAAGTCTGAAGACGCCAGTCTGCATACATGTTGCAAAAGACGCTCTTTGATCCGTGAATTTGCTGACGCGGGGATGTCTGCTTTGCAGGCGAGAAGTCGAAATATGAGGTGCAGGGACCACCGGGCAAGATCATCCCCCTCGAAGGTTCGTGTCCTTCCCTTTATCCAGCGATTGCCAATTGCTCTCTACCGGCCCTCCTGATACCTGTCTCGCCGTCGTACAATTGCCATTGGCGCCGCAAGGCGGTCGAGCAGCGAACCCGATTTCTCCCGCTCACCCGTTTCGCACATTATGTATCTACCAGAGCTGATGGAAGCTAACGCGCTTGCTTTGCGTTACAGAGGTCAAGACCCCGGAGGACCTCCTCCCTCCGGGTGCTGAGCCCGGCACTATCCCTACCGACCTCAACCAGGCGACCGGTCTGGAGCGTCTCGAGCTCCTCGGAAAGATGCAGGGCATTGACGTCTTCGACATGAGACCCCTTGACTCCTCCAGGAAGGGTGCGTTGTCTCGCCTTTACTCTCTAGTCAAATCGTCCCTATTGCGAGACAAGAGCTCGTGATGGCATGGCCCTATGGGAATTTTGGGGAGGAATCACAAGGAGTGTCCAATCCTTGCATGCAAGGCGGAAGCGGCTGATAGAAGTGGGACTTCGATAGGAACCCTCGACAACCCCATCATCGTCAACTCCGTCGGTGACGAGCAGTACGCCGGTTGCACCGGCTACCCCGCCGATTCTCACAATGTCGTCTGGCTGACGGTGAGCTGATATCCTCTCCACTACATGTGACTCTTTGGAGCGCGTCGTGTCGCTGTTCGGAGTTTAAACATTGAAGATGAATGCTCATGGCGTCTGCTACGAAAAGGTCTCTCGTGATCGTCCCATCGAGCGCTGCGGCGAGTGCGGCAACGTCATCAAGCTGAACTACATCGGACCGGAGGACGACCACAGCCACCGTAAGTGCTCCCGCTCTTTGTTGCTTGCGGCTCCAGTCTCCCCCCCCCCCCCCCCCCCTTCATTTAAACTAAACTGCCTCTAACGGTTTTCTCCTTCTCAAACTACAGACGGCCACGGCCACCACGGCTACGAGGAGCCCAAGACATGGGTCGACTACGTCAGGCCAGAGTACTGGTACCGATAAACGACCAATATATATACCTCCGGACAATTCCGCAGGCCTCACACTCTTGCCTGGACACATAAAAGGACAGGGGACCGAGATAAGTGACGACAACGTACAAATGGGATGGATGGGAGTTTGCTTTCCTCGGGTCTCGTTTGACACTGCCGTCATCTATCTAACCGTGTCTCTCCCTCTCCTGTGTCTGGTATGTATGTAGAATAGTCAAAGATGAATGCAAGGTTGTAGTTGAAGTCCATACATAATTCAATTACAGACTTCCTGGGATTTTCCGAACTTCATAATTCCGTCCCCCATCTATATATATATATATCTATTAACATTAACATCTATATATATCTATAAACACAAGCACGTCGACGCCTTAACCAAACCAACCCAACTGGATTGGCCTAACCGCCCAGCTTTCATTACTATCTGTACTATACTGTACTGTATTAACTAACCTGACGTAAAGTCCTCTTGGAGACGACGGGAGACCCATGCTGTCAGCCACAATCTCTCTCTCTCTCTCTCTCAAGATTTTCTTGTATTGTGAGCGCGTAAGGGGAAAAAAAGGTGCGAGATGGGTGCATTTTTTCTCTTATTCGTGGGAGCACCGCGGTGTTGAATTGAATTGAACCGAAGTCGACGACTGAGGCATCGGTTGTAATGGGAATTACCAATCAACCTGGGCTTCTTATATATATATGACTTGAGGAGACAGAGACGAGTTGGATTCCATGGGTAGGAGTAGATAGTAGTTGTGCCTTATCCAATGGTTATTATTATTATATACATATACAAGAAGCGAAGAGGTTGTCCGAGGAATGCAACTCAAATTAGCCTCGTATATATCTATATATATTATACATATATGCACAATACATACACAAATATACAATGTGAGGGTGGGGGTGACTTGAGTAGAAGAAATATGACCTGGGGTTTGGTTAGAGGGAAATCCTGGGTATCCGGTTCTCTCTATCCCCCCTTTTAGTTTTATTCTGGAGATATTCGAGCACACTGTCCGACATCTTTTTTTTGGGACTCGTAGGACGACCGACACTCAGCCTATCTATCGTCCGAAATGACGAAGCTCGATGTATCGCAGAGGAGGGTATACTAGGGCGGCCCATGAGAAACCCACGTAGTTACCCATCTGAAAATAACAATAACATGTTAGTCTCGTAGTTAGAGAAACAAGCAGCTTTTTTTTTTCGGAACAGTGGTGAGAAATAATAAAAATAATAGCAAATACTCACATCCGCACCATACTCCCCCACCAGTCGCGCAAGCGGCCCCACGTACCAAACCTGTGCCATACACAGGATCGCACCAGCCCAGCCGACCAGGAAAGCAATCGTGGCGGCAATGCCGACTGGCAGTTTCTTTCGGTCACCCCAAGCCGCCCAGTTGTACCCGCTCTTCAGCCGGAAGATGTACCGTTCCTCCAACACGATGGCGAACCAGATGGCAACCCAGTAGCCCATGAGTGCGAGGAAATTTGTAAAGATTTCCGACAGGTGGCCTTGACCTGCCAGCGCACAGGCAGTGTAGATGACCACGCCGAATGTATTCCACACGACTCTTGGGACCCGTTCGGCATACCGTCCGAGGGTCTGGAAGTCAATTCCGGAAGAGTAAGTCGGCGCGATGGTGTTCGCAATGAGACCAAGGGCGACCACCACGGAACAGAACTTGCCAAATTTGTGTAGGGGACCGAAACCCTCGACGATGAGAGCGCCAGCTCCTTTGGACCAAGCGTTCGAGTATTCTGGATGGACAGCTATGCCAGTCGCCAGCCCGATTCCGACAAGAAACGACATGGTGAATGACACGCTAAGGCCGAGGACGGTGAGGATGAAAAGCGCCGGCTTGGAGGTATGAGGGGGATAGTAGACGAAAAAGTCCGCCGCGAGAGGGCTGTAGGTGATTGCTGCGCTTAGGCATATCGAAAAGAATGACAGCCTGGAAAGCAATCCTCTTAGAGACAGGAAGATGCAAGTGAAAAGGGTATTTGACTTACCTGTTCCCTGCAACTGTTCGGGGATCCCCTTGGGATGGCGTTGCGAGGTCATACTTGGTCGCTGAAACACCAAAAAGAATACACACCACAATCAGTTGAGGCAGGAATGCAAATCTTTTAAAACAGTGAGCTGATACTGTCCGCGCATCGTCCCCTGGACGGATAGATCCTATTACTTACCGCTCGTAGTAATGGAACAGCTGGATACCAAACGTAGCAACGACCCAACTGATGATGGCAATAATGACAATTCCTACGTGCTGTTTAGCAGGGAAGCACATTACCATTTTCGCATGGCGGCTATAATAAGCAACTTACCAACAGCTACCGACATGCTCCCGTTGGACGAGACAGCGGACAGCATTTGCCCTCCAACAACGCAGTCAATCAGACAATATCCGATCATTTGGATGAGGTTCAGTATCACAATAAGTTTGCTCGTCCACCAGCCCATGGCATAACGGCCGAACACCTGGCAAGAAGTTAGAGACCTCCGCTGTCGGACGAGATCCCGAACGTCTGCTCACCATTGTCCGATTGCCAGAAACAGGTCCCCACGTGGCCGACCATGCTGCAACCAGAGAACCAACAAAAGCTCCAAAAACGGCACAGAGTGAGGAATCGAGAAAGCTAAGTGCGTAGACTGCGGGACCAAGCATCCCTAACGTGATATTGTTGGCTGCCAGGTTGATGGATGACCATAGTAAGAACACTTGCAGGTACGAAACCCACGACAGTCGGATCCGCTCGTTCTCATCAACGCGTTGTATCCCGCGAGCCTCGAGGTTGTACTCGACCAGCTGCTGCTCGAATCTCTTCACGTATCTGCTGATGTGCTCAGCGACGGACGACCTGCCAATCGGCGGACTGGCACTCCTGGCATTGCGGTTGTCCGCGATTTCGTCAGGCTGGTCTGCTCTGAAGTGGCCCTTCTCGCAACACGCAGCGTCAGGCTGGCTTTCCGATGCCATGCTGCTTTGTTTCAGTTAGTGTCGCTACATCGGTAACTGATGGGTAGGGACAAGCAAGAAGGGTATTGAGAGGCCCAAGTGCCAGACAGGCCATGTCGGGCTGTCTGCAGATGGAACTCAAAACTTAGGAATGGGCCGCAGTAAGGGGGAAAAGAAGAAGAAAAAAGGAGGAGGAGGGGGGGGGGGGATGAAAGCATGCATGAGTCCTTTCGCTGGAATTATCCAGATCAAGTTCAACCGTATAATCTCAGAACGACAACGATGCTGACCACACAAACCCCAGAACTCCAGAGCCACAAAGCCACCTGGTGCGACAGCAATGGACTGTCACTTCAATTCCCACAAACGTGGACAGGGGCCAATGGTGGAGGAGCATAGGTCTTTCTGGGGATGTGCGGAGCACCGATTGTCGAACACCGGTCCTGCATGCAGGCACTTTACCTTGATACCTTGATCACAAGACAAATCCACGCTACTCGTCTTCATGTCTGCCCTCTGTATCTTTTTTTTGCAAGAGAAGAGGAAGGGAATAGGGGAGGGAGATACAGGAAGAGAGTTCTTGCTGGATATTGGTCGCTCTGGAGAAGGCTCCTATCGCGAGGTGAGTGGCTCAGAGATATGCCATGTCAGCTCCCTTTGAGTCCCGACGGACGGGTGAGGCGCTGTCCTACCTTGCGATGATGCAAATATCTCCGATGGCAGCTCTTCAGACGTTTCCCAGGGAGCGTGGTGATAGGCAATAATGGCCTAGTCCCGGGCGTGGTTAAAATCTTTCCAGGCCCAAAGACGCAGCGGCATGCAAGTGGGGAGCGGCGGGGACCTCGGGGAGCGTCTCCGGTGGGGATGGGCCCTGGGGAACCGTGCGAGGGCTCGGATCGGATGTTCTTTTCCCAACGGGGCCCTGGACAGCTCAGTGGACCTTGGCCCAGCTCGACACGTTGACTCCTCGCTCGGAGGAGAAGCACGGTAGATTCCATATCCGCATGCGCTTCGGATGTTGACAGGATGTCGATCCTGAAGAGCTCGTCCATGCTGCTATTATTGGTTTACATGGCAGCCGTGCTGTATGACATGCCGCGCCGCGTCTGTGGATGCACACGTGCGGCCGCCTTGCCACAGAACCCGAGGAACATCACCATCCAGACCTCGATCAACGGATGCCTTCCACCTCACCTTTGGACCACGCGTTGCTTCTAACATGAAAGACGTGACCTGAAATGATATGATGGTAGGCTTGAAACCGCGCCCGTGGGCTTCTCTGATAGCATTCGATTCGATTTTATGGCGATTGTAATTCGTGGAGATAAAGAAATTCAAACCATCATGTAAAACAAATGCAGCCATTTGTCGCCCTGCCCAACATTCCTGTAGCATTCTCGTGGTGAGGCAATGCAGGAGAACAAGACGGAATCCACTAGCACCTGAGAATTCCGGGGTATAGTTCATCGAACTGCCAAGCACCATCCGCAATCACTGCTATAACTAGGAAAGGGTAAAATGCGCTTGACTGGCCACCAACTCCCATATCCCAAATCCCTGGCACCCGTAACTCCCAAAGGTTACAGTCAAAACCTGCATCGCTAGAACAAAAAAAACACACGGCAAAGCACAACGGCAGGAGCAAAACCATGCTCCTTAGGAAATGCGCCAGATTCGTTACTTCGTCAATTTCATCATTTCAGAGATTTTTGAAATGCTCTTTTGCATATTGTTCACAGGCCTGGTGGTAAGGTCAGCAGGAATACCAAGGTAGAGAAGGACTCTGGAAGACACGGGAGAGGCAGGAGGCTCTCACCTTGGCAGGCTTTCCAACTTTCTGTCCAATAATTTTCCATTTGTTCGCCTCATATTCTTTGATTGCTTCGCGCAGCGCTATGGACTACGGGGTGTATTAGAACAATCTCATGAGCATAACAGATGCAGGGCCGGTATTGGATGTACCTCTGCTTCTCCGAATTCGGCGTAGTGCATGTCCTTTGGTAACAGTCAGTAAATGGGAAAGTAGAGCCAAATCGTCCAAGTAGGATTCTGACCTTGTACCAGTGTTTCTTCACACTACCCTCAGTTCGATTAGGGAAAGTCTATCCAAAATAAGTAAATGGTGACCGTGAAGTGATTTTTTTTTCTGGTAGAACGAACCTTGGCGATCTCACTCCAGCTGTTGCCTGCATCACGCATGGCCTTCAATCTCTGCTCTTCCTCGGCCGTCCATGGGATGTTTGTCCTTCCTTTCTTTTTGCCTGTGGGTTCCGGTGCGGAGGTGGTCGTGGCCGGGTTGTTCCCGGCGTCACCTCCTCCACCGGTCGTCGTAGAGGGAGCAGTCATGGCTGTCGTAGAACCAGACTGGGGGGACGCACGACGTTTGCGCGGGTTTGAAGGCGACACTTGCGCGGGCGGCATAGGAGCACCCTCTGGAGGAGCGGGTCCGGAGAAGGTGGGCGCTTGCTGCTGCTGCTGCTGCTGCCCGAGAGACTGGGACGGTGAACTGGTGGAGACGGATGTCTTGATCCGCTTGGAGGTTGGAGGGGATCTGGTCGACACGAAAGCTGTCAGTAAACGGATGGCCGTCCTCGAACCCGCCGAGTGCCAGAGCGTATGACACATGTGATATTGAACGCGCGAGCGACAACGGCGGAAGTATTCCTATGGCAGGAGCAAATCACAGAGGACGCTGGAGACGATGAGGGGGGCGAGCAGGTCAAGACGACACTCACGACATTGTGCCAGAGAAGGTGGTTTCGCGACCAGCCTCAGCTGATTCATCTGTCCATACGGAGCAGTTGGGTGGATATAAGAGGGCTAGCAACCCCGACAACAGGTCCCTGTTTGGGCTCGTTGACGGCTCGAGAGAGCAACAGCGTTACACTAGGAGCGACCACGAGCACGGGCGCACCACAGGCGTGTGGTGGGCGCGACGATGGAGGTTCAGGGCCCAGCAAAGAGGGGAACCTTGGGAACGCAGGATCAGGATACAGCAGAGGTGAAAGGGGGCCCGCGTGGGGTGGCTGGGGCACGGCGGCACGGAGAACGTGTAGGCCGGTCTGGAGGGGCTTCGGGCGGAGGAGGGGCAGGGTCACTCGGAGCCCATTGTTCGAGTGCGGATGCACGAGTTCACAGGCAGCAGGAGCGGGCAGAGGAGAGAGCAGAGGGCGTCGGGCTGGACATGAGAGCAGACATGGTGCGGGAGATGTGCAGGCCCAGGCGGGAAGGAGGGCTTCGATTCACGATGGGCAGCCGTGACGAGATGCGAGATCGCGACGCCGGGCGGACGCTGGGGGCGGGCCTCCCGGGGCCGTGAGAGCCGGTGGGTGGGGTGGCACAGGGCCGCCGGGCGCGCCAGGGCTGGCCTGCGTCTCCCAGCCGGGACAAGGGCCCGCGCACCGCCGTCCTCTGCCCCCCCCCCCCCCCCCCCCCCCCCCCCCCCCCCCACGACTCCCCGAGCCCTCTTGCGGGGGAGACAGCGTGCTGCTACGGACCGATATGCCGCGTTGCTCTGGGGATGGCCTCACGAGGACATACAAGGGGCTCCGGGAACGTCCTCCCGGGTCTTCTGCATCGTCTCTCTTCAAGGGCATCGGTGCTGGGCAGGCGCTGGGGAGCTCTTGGGCCGGCAGATCAGCAACCAGCCACGCTCGACAATGGCTGGACACTCCAGTCCGGGAGGCGTTCGAGGAGATTCCCCTTCGAGCAGGGGCTGGGAGTACGCTCAGCACCGCACCGCAGCCTACTTTGAAAAAACTTAGTACCCACATTGTGAACCTGAACCTCGCGTTCCTTGAGCCGCGTGGACTAGAGCAGCGTCTGGCCTGGTGGTGAGTTCCCCTCCGTATCTGAGTACTTAATGGTTGTTGACCCGGCCTCCGTGCTCTCCGCAGTTGCAGCAGTGGTGGCGGGCAGAGGAACAGGCGATAATGCGAGTGACGGCCGCCCTGCCCCGGCCGCCCAAACCGGTCGTCGGACATAAACCATCTATTAAATGACGCGGTAGGGACCTTGGCAACACGTATCGACCAACGTGAGCAAAGCAAGTCGTAAGTGGTGACACAGAGGCGTACTCCCTTCGTATACCCAAAGTCTCCGCCGGGGAAATGCTGCAAGGGATCGCGAGTTGTCGTCACTTTCGTGGATAATGAGCAGTGCTCCTCCTGGTCGGTATAGGAACAAGAGATCCGAGTATTCCGTACAGTTGACGGCACGTAGGACGGTGGACTTTGCTATTCACCCGCCCTCAGTCCGTTTACGGTCTCTTCTCCCCGGTAGAATGGGTGTAGCCGTCGTGAATATTCGGAATTGATAAAAAGGAACTTGCGGAAACAGATGGCTAGCATGGTGGTGTCGCATGTCCAACTAGACCTAGCTGATACACTTAAAGCCTGGTTGAAGTTCAGATATTGCAATACTATGTAGTACTTAATTCCTAGCCCTATAGGTAGGTATATATATAGTACTCCGTGTCTGGTACTCCAGGTCCTGTGAGAGGTTTAATCATGGTTAATGCTTGGTTGCCAAGGCCTTAGCAGGCGCATTAAGGATCTGGATCCCATGGAGAGAGGAACCTGGCTGGGCTAAAAGTATATGTCAGCTTGAGCAGATTGAAATTTGTTCGACCTGGGGGCTGGGTTCAAAGGAATCGCACGATGTGGATCCGGGATGTCGGGCTGAGGTCTTGGTGCTTGTTGTCTGGTATCGTGGATTGAAGAGAACTGAGAGAGCCTTCCCTGTCGCTCGTGATTAAGTCGAGAAGTCTCTCTCTGTATCTCGGGAAACATCCATGGATACGGGACAAACTCAGCTCTCTGAATGTACGGGACCTAGTGCATAAAATACTGCACTGTCCGTATATCTTGGGAACTTGACGGAATAATGCATCGTCTGTCTTGCCTGCCGGGAATGTTCCTGGTCATGGCCAGGTTTCCAATGCCTTCAAGTCTTCCATATATCTCCTGTCCCGCAATTTCATCTTATCTCCCTAATATCTCTCTCACCTCGGGTTCTTAACTCTTCGATTTTTTTTTCCCAAGCTGACCAAGATAGGCACGTGGAATCCTAGATCTGGGATGTCGCAGAGATCCTTTCCCGAATGCAGCACGTCATCGGTTTCTTGCCCTTTTCCTCCTCTACTTGTGCACTGGCACTCTTGGCATTGCCTTATTGGGATAACCGACTCCTGGAAACGATGTCGGTCACAGCGTTGAAACTCGCGTTTGAGCGTATCGGGCCAACCGTTCGCTACAAACGCTTGCGGAGACATCCTGCCCTACCAGATTTGTCACTGTTGATTAAAGCGATCTCTGTGCTGCTATGCTAACCTATGCAGACAGATGGCGTGCCGTACGCCTACTCTGCGCTGTCGGATCTGGCCCGACCGGCAAGCAGAGATAAGGAGTGCGGTCCACCACATTTTCCATTGCTGACACGCATCTTTTCCTTTACATGGACAACCCGATCTTTTCGTTTCACCTATCCCTTTCCAATAATAACTATAGTTAGATCCGTTTCGAGAATTTCCTCCGTGATTCCTCTTCTTTGGTCATAGCTGAAAGTGGTCTGTTTCAGTGACTCCGATTATTGAAACAACGGGTCCTCTCTAAACCCTCTCTAAGCCCCTCTTCCCCGCTGGGTCTATGGACCACCTCTCTCATAGCCGAGCTTTGTCAGCGGTCGTGTGCTTAACGCCCCCGCTGACAGAATCGACACAGCCTTACGCGGTCCTGGACTTCGAAACAGGCTACGGGTCTCGTGAAGGACTATGCGGAACTGCTGACACTCGTCCCGTTTTGCCATGTATGATCGGCCCAGGGGCTCCAAACCTGCCACCTGCTACACTTTCCTATAGTGAGCTAGGGACATGTATCAGCTACCTTCTCCGGGAAGCCCTCAGTTGCTCTTTTGGGCCGATTCTTCATGCACTCTGTTGTCCTCCTCGCTCAATTGAGCTTGATGGCCCAAGCCCCGTCCCACATCGCCATGGTAGGTCAAACATTGGACGATACGAAAGATCATGCTTCGCATAGCACGAAACCCGAAGCAGTTTTTTCTCCCACACGGACCCGTGGATTCAGAAACAAATCAGATTCTATGCGTCACCACTCTAACCATCATGCTTCGGATTTGTCCGCCTCCAGGGGAGGAGCCTGACCCGCGCTCAAATCTGTGCTGGAGAAATCGAGGTAGATAAGGAGACGGACCCTCACGATGTTTGCTGTTTTGTTCCAAGCCCGACATCAGATCGGTTCTTGGTGGGAAGATTAGCGATTCTTTCCTTTTCTTATACAGCTCTGTTTACTTTCTTTCATCTCCCACTGGCTGGGCTGTTTACATTCTTTAAATCTTTCTGACCACTAGGTCTCAAAGACCATATTATTTTCTTTCGTTGACGCTGAGATACTGGGTCGAGTTAGCTCCTTCCAGGTTTAATACGAATATCATCAGTTCGTGAGCTAGAAAAGTTACGAAAACGACGTCGACACTGCGACATATTCTACCTCTGCAGTTAAGATATTCGCCATGTCTCCGGCTCCTGCTCACGGCTCCTCTATTACTGGTTCTACCCAGCACCGCGAGTTCGAGTATTCTGCTCCTTCCCGTCACCTGGACCAATCTCAGTACAGAGTCCAGAAGCATCAGCGGAAGAGCTCTACTGGTGGTGGTAGGGCATGGACGGAGGAAGAGGTGAGCCGCTGATCTCCATTCCCTGGTTGGAGATCTTAACTGATCTGATATAGGAGGCTTACCTTCTCCGTACCCGTATGCACAAGATGCCCTATAAGCACATCGCTGCTCATTTGAAAAAGACGGAATTGGCCTGTCGACTTCACTACCATCAGATGTCGTACGGTACGAATCGGCGCAAGCGAACAGACTCTGTCTCGTCTGCAAGCTCCTGCACGTCTGCCGTTGGTAGAAGGGATAGCACTCCTGAGAATACGCCATACGCCCACCTCTCGCCTGTTCCTTCACCTCCTTCCAGCCCTGAATATACCTCGGGCAAGCCAGTGTGCGACTCGAACTTTTCCCAAATATCGCGGACTCATGTGCCTATCCTTCCAAAACCGGATACCTCTCCAACCCGATCGCTGCAGTCAACTCCAGTTGATATGACCAAGCCTCCGCGACTCGATACCTCGTTTACGATGTCGCAGCCTCACAAGCCGGTGGAACATCCAGGCCACATTGACCCTGCTCGCCTTCGTGCAATTTACGACGCTCACCGCAACTCATTCTGGTCCATGATCGCGGCAGAGTATTCCCGCGATGGTGCCTTCTCGGGGCGCCAACTCGAGGAGGCATTCTTCCGGACAACCCTCCCTCCTACCGCGGCGCGTGCACCTTCTCCTCCCACTCCAGGGCCTAGCCCCCAGGATGCGACGGCTACCATGTACAACCCATCTTTCAATACATCTATCTTCCATACGACGGGGAATAGGGGATTTCACGCTATCAATACTTGCACTCCAGCGTCTACGACCAATGCGAACATCGGCGTTAGTCCTCGAAGCTCGGTGGAGCGGTGTGCTGTTTCCGCACTATTGACCGTGGAGAAGGAGGTTCGACCTTCCAAGGAGCAGAGTGTGTAAACGGGCGGTTTAAGGGGTCAATAAGGTTCTTGTTGATGTATCAGCCAACTGAGCGCTGCATCAAGTTTATTATTTTTTTTCATGTTTCATTTTCAACTTTTCTTTCTTTCAAGAGTATATTATTGGGGGTTTTCTCGTTACGACTTGGGGTCTCACTTCTATCTAAGAGACCGCAGTATGATAAGTTAGTTATTTATTTCTCCACCCTTCTACAAAACTATTGTACAGAAATAGCCTTGGAATAATGTTGTATGAAGAAAGTAGGTACATACATACATTACATTTAGTGAAATCAAAGAAAGCAGCCATGAACAATGACGTCTTATTATTGAGCGCTTCCCCGTTCCCTTCTACGTGTACGAGCAGCCAGAGCATATAAAGCATCGTCGTCAGGACAAGGATCGTAGTTGTCAGGGATCATCGGGTCATCCGGTTCAGAAGTATCCAGAAAACTCGGACGGTCCAGATCCCATAGTCCATAATCCCTCCGCGGTACGAATGGTATCGGCTTTCCTTCATACGTGACGTCTTCCATGTCGACGATAAAGCCGTGAAGGTGCTTCTTATTTAGCAGTGATCTGTAGTCTATAACATTAAATTTGACAGGAAACAAACTGACCACCTTTTGCTTTCTTCATCCCAGAGTGCTTTTTTTCTGTCTGCATCCTCGTGCCAATAAAAAAGAGCATGGAGCTCACTAAGAAAAGGAAAACGTCAGCTGGCATACTATACACAAGATCTCCATCATAGGGGGGAGGGAGGGTTGGGCATACCGTATAGCTTTCCCAAAAGTAATTCGTACTTCATCCCGCTTCTCCAGGGGAAATGTGTGAAAGTTCGTCAGATTACGACCAGGCAGCTTCTCCATTGGAATGAATACAATGTATCCACCTGGGAACCATTCATCGTCTCTCTGCCTTTCAACAGCAAAGTCTAGCAACTCTGGAGTGCAGCTACAGCCCTTTCTCGTAAGTTCCTTCAGGATGCTGATCTCATGATCAGCCCAGCAGCTGATCTCGGTGGACTTGAATTTCGAGTAGCAATCTTTGTCCTGGGAACACTCTCCAGGTTGATCATACCACGGAGGAATCCTGATATAAATAAATGTGAGTTTTTTTTCCTACTCAATTGACAATGGAAGATGGATACCGACTGCATTCTTACTTTCAAAACAGCCTCCATGCTGCGCGATGGTCCTACAGTTTGGGTGGCGATGCTGACTCCCGAGGCTTCGGATATTTCCACAGAATTGAATTCATCACCATGGAGCACTCTCTCGGTCAGGATTGGGCCGAGCTTCCAGCTGCCATTTGTCTGGGAAAAGTAGATTCTTTCGCCGGCTTTGAAAATATCCAACCAGTGTGACTCCCTCAAGATTTGCTAGGTCTTCATCCATGTTGTGCACAGAGGAACTTCGTCACCTGGCAAGTTCGGAAAATGATAGCAAACAAGTGTGTGAACGTCTCTGGAAGACAACAGATGGGTCTACAGATGTGATAATAAAATGCATAAGATGAAAAGGAATATTCTTGGTAGCTTCTAGATCGGTACCTCTCGTGGCAGGACCAGCGGTCTGGACGGCGGTCTTGTGCTGGAGCCTTGGCCCAGGTCCTCCATAAGCTAATAATGCATGCTTAGCCCGAGAATTTTCCCTTCTTGAATAATGTTGAAGAGTCCAAGGACGAGGCTACCGTTATCGATATGCTGCCATCTAAACTCGTCCTAAAATAGTACTCCATCTCCCGCGGTCCATCTGGCAGCTCCCTGAGAAATGAGGCATTAAATCACGTGAGCAACACGCGGCCCTCGCGGGCGGATGGATCCACCTGGCCAAGGTCCAGGCTGCAGTGGTTGGAACCTGGGAAGCTCCTTGCGTAAGGTTCCCCAGTCGTGTTCTCATCTCCGCTTTCCACGTCCACCTTCCGGTCATCGCCCTACTATGCTAGTTTCTTCGTTTTCAAATATTGTATAGAAAGATTTTGCATTTACTCTTTCATTTCAGAAATTCTAGGCATCTGTAATCGGTATTGTATATTATCGGCTATCTCTCTTGGCGTCTACGAGTCCAATACCCCCTCTGGCAGATGTGAAGCACGTGCCTTCGGTGGAGGGGTTCCCATCTCAGTCAAGGGCCACGAGAAGCTCACCACACAGGACGACGACTAACGCAGTTGACTGTCGAACCTCCTGCGATTCTGATTCTGTTTGGATGTTTGGATGGCAGCTTGATCACGGCGGTATCGAGCTGGTCTAACAACACGTCATCGTCATCGCGCCGTCAAAGAGCTGCTGTTGCGAGCAGGAAAAGGTTGTGTCCACAACAATGAAGTTGAACGTCTTCCGCGTATTAGGCGACCTTTCACATATCTCATCGAAGTGCATCTTGATATGGGCCATACACCGGAATAGAAGTGCTGAAGGTGGGTGAGAGACGTCCTGCCTTTGGCCGCCTAGGCACCGAATATATGTATGCTGACTGCTTTTCTCCACCGCAGGCGTCTCCCTCCTTACACAAGTCCTCTATGCTGTAGTCTTCATATGTCGCTATCTCGATCTTTTACGAGCATCTGGATGGTATAGCGCGTACAATGCATTCTTCAAGGTTTTCTATATACTGTCTTCACTCTACATCGTCGCCTTGATGCTCAGGGTGTACCCCCGGACAAGGGAGAGAGAGAAGGCGTGGAAGCTGGCCTTGTGGTCAGTTGTCGGGTCACTGGCGTTGACCCCGGTCGTGTTCCTGATCGCATATAGGGGAGACTGGCCGCTCCATTGGTTTACGGAGGTGAGTTCCGTTGCACAGTCGACCCTGAGACGATGTTGACTCATTTTCGCTGTAGTTGTTCTGGATTTTCTCTATCATCTTGGAATCAGTGTGCGTGCTTCCGCAGCTCTTGCTTCTCCGTCAGACCACCGTCCCGACCGTTATCGATTCCTACTACCTTCTGACGTTGGGATCATATCGAGCCCTTTACATCTTGAACTGGATGGTCCGTGGATTCGGACCCGAACACTTCTGGGACCCGATCGCTGGCGTGTTCGGCATCGTGCAGACAGCACTGTACATTGATTTCGCCTGGGTGTACTGGTCACGCCAACGGGTTAAACTCCGAAACGGCGGCATTGTCGACGCGGATGACTTCCAGAGAAGCTGGATTGTGAATAAAATATTCAACTCGCGTATTACGCGCAGCAGGGAGGAGGAGGAGTCCCTGGACGAAGAAGCAGGCGGCGCAGAGGGTGGCGCAGGTCGTCGCGCGAGAACAAACCGGTGGGGTGCGAGGGGCATATCCATCTCGGCGGATGACACTCTTGAGGATGACTCCCGCCCAAAGAATACGGGCTCCCGGGAAGAGGGATTGGAAGAGATCCTGGAGGACGAGGACGATGGGCGTGATGATGATCGCAGCTCATCGAAGGCCTTGCTGAAGCCGTCGGACGGTCGCAGCTAGCTGACCGGGCACAGCTAACCCTGCGTTTCAGGATCTACGTGGGACTCCGAGATCATGGTTGTGGATTCTTGCAGATCTATGTATGGAAATGATGTATTAATGGCGTGATGCTCAGATGAGTGCTACATTTGGAACCAAGATAGTCCTGGAACATAACGGAGGTCGTGCTAGCAAGATGGCGAAGCAATTCTCAGGTGCCCATGCGACCCTATTTAATTTAAATAATATTTATATTTATGACGGAGGGGTGGCTGTCCGTTTCAGGCGGACGCTCTAAGCCCTGCTGCGTCAGGAACGGTAATACCTCGACACCCACCGGGCCGGGCCAGCCCGAGCACGGCGCAGCAGGCGGCCTCCGGGCCGTCGAGGCGGCGGTCTGGGCGCGGGCGAATCGATCTCGCCGCCGGGCTGCGCCATCGGCCGGCAGCCCGCAGCCGGGCCAGGGCACGTGCCCCGTCAGCCGCAGGATCCACTGGCATCTGGGTTAAGCGCCCGCGCCATGGAGCATGCATGGACAGCTTGACAGCTTGCGTGCAGGCGATCTGATGTCGTTGTCTTTGGCAAGCTGGAGTCTGGGTGTCGAGTCTCTTCCTTACCCGCTGTGGGTGACACGTGGCTTGCGGGCTCAGCCCTCGACAGCCGCTCTGAACGTTCGCTGCTCCGGTGCTCAGCTCAGGCGTCTCCCAGGACAAAGCCTCCGTCGACATGACTCTGCTGGTCCAATTGCGAGCACCCCTGCTTCGCAGCCTCCTGAGGGGAGAGCGCTTAACGGTTAGCCGTCAGTGATCCCCTTGTCTTCGCGGGGAGGCCCCCGTCCGGACCCTGGTCCTCCTTCGCGTCTGGCGTACCTGACGCGAGTCGCCGGTAGCGAATCTGCAACTCATCTTCCCCCGCCAGGGCCCTAAATGATCCCGGGTTCTAGCCCCAGCTTGACGAACATGAGGGTATGTACTATCGCACGGCCTGCATCGGACTTGGGCACCGTCAACGCCGTCCCCAGTCAGCGGTGCGCTCAGATCCGCAAACGGAGGCCTCCTTAGCGCGCGCGTCGACTGATAACTCTGCTCATCTCTTGCTCCTTGTTCTCTGGCAGTGGCTGCTTTCAGAAGCCGGGTACTAGTCGCTCCGCCAACTTGCAATCGTTCCGTTGCCTCTGGCTCCTCACTAGACGTGGTAAGGGCTCGCGGCCGGACCTGTTCTCTGAAGCGCCGGCCATCCTGTCGCCATTCGACCATGCATCTGGGCTTGGCTCCTGGCATCTCTCAATCTCTACTAGCCCCTGCCTTGTTTATCCAGACTGCCGGGCCCTCCATTCCAAACTTCTGCCGTTTCGAGCACGGTGAGCCTAAGGAAATGCGGCCTCCGGTTTCCGGGGTTTGGGGGCTGGATTTTTCTCGCGTCTCCAGTGGAATGGCCCGCTGGGAGGGTGTAGCCTGCGGTCGATAGGCAGGCGCTTAACTGCAGAACATCTTCGAGTCAGAACCTCTTTTTGCGGACTCCCAGTGCGGCACAGCTATGTTCAGCGGGACTTCTCTGGTCGTTTGGAGCTCTCTGAGCCTGTTGAAAAAGCTTCAAGCTGCTGTTCCTGCCTTGTGAGGCAGCTTCGCTGTCTTTTTGTCACTTTCGAACATATGAACGTGCACAGCACTTGAATTTGAGTCTTTCCAGCTCTGCGGTAAGAAGACCGCGGCATGGTTGTCTGAGGGCCGCGCTCTTTCTTATAAAGAGATCCCTCTCTGGCTCTTTGAAAGAAGGACGAGAGCCATCCTTCAAATTATCTGTCTCCTTTGTCGCCGGACATTGTCTTGCCGCCGCACCCTCTACCCTTCTCCGTGATCTCCCTTACATTAAAGTGTTTCATCTTTTTGCCACTTAGAGCTACATCTCCTCGAGCGCTTCCTTGTTCCCCTATTAGGTCGCTTCATGCTTTCTCCTGCCCAGTGGGACTCCGTCGATGAGATGTCATATCCGCACGGGACCTCAAGCCACTCCAGGGGGATGGACGAGTATGTCGAGAACATGGATCCTAGTTGGGCAGGCGTAGAGGCAGTATGTAGATTGAACTGACGGGGAAACGTGTGTCTACATGCTGACCATCTTTTTTTATACACAGTCTCCCTTTGTAGGCGTCAGCCACCCTTACAGCACCGGTGGCCTTCCTTCTGCTGCCATTTTGACGCCGATCAGCCTCCCCGACAGTTCTTTTGCCAATACAAGACCTAGTCCAGTCTTGAGTCACCATTCTCAGGAATACCAGTACCACTGCATCGGAGATCCCATTGCTCAGCATGGCCTGGGAATCAGCGCTCCCTTTCCGGGAGACTTTCCGGGGCCAACGGCATCTGGTTTTGGATATCCCCACGGGGAAGAGGTCGTAGACTACGGCGCTTCTCAAGCTGTCAGTTCTGCCCAGCCACAGCGAACCAGGCGCGCGCGGCGAGCTCCGAGACCTGCACCACCCGTCAGAGAGACGCCTGTGACGATACTTCCACACCCCGAAGGGCTCCAGCGTCTGGAGCAGGAGAGGCGTCAGAGTCAGCTGTTGGAGGCCCAGCAACGTGACTCTCACAGGTCGAGAGCGGCGGGACGAGGCCGGAGAAATCCGCAGGCTGAAGAAGAGGATGCCTTTGTCGAGAGACTTAGGGCGCAGAATCTGTCCTGGAGGATCGTCGCCGAGAGGTTCCGCGAGAGGTTCAACAGAGATACCTCGGAAGCACGCCTGCAGATGCGGATGTCGCGGAGGAAAAAGGAGCGAGATGCGATGTGGGACGAGGACGATGTGAGTACGTGCGTCACTGTAGCTCCATTTCTCGAGGCAGCAGCTGACTTGCAATCGATCCAGGTTCGACTGCTTATAACAGCCCGTGATTACTGGCAAAATGAAAAATACAAGATCATTGCCCAGAAGGTATCTTAGATCCCCGCTTCCGCTGCATAGGAACCGTTGTCCAATTCTGCCCGTCAGCTATATTATTGGACGCTCACAACGCCTTTCAGTTGCAGGAGCTCGGGGCAAAACGAACATATACGCCGCAACAGTGTGAAGCCCGATTACGGGCGCTCGATGCCCCACAGACCCAAGAGCCTTCTCACGTCCCTGCGCCTCGTATATCAGATGCACAACGTCGTCGAAAACGAGCTACGTTAAAGTTATCAAGAAGGAGAGCTGAAGCCGAAGGTGACTGACGACGTTTCGTGCCAATTTTGTTTAAATTTGCATTTTAGAGATGTATATGTCGATTTGTTCCTCTATGAACGCAGAATTTTTTGTTGATTTTGTTTCGGTCTTTGCATGCCCATTCTTGCGGCACCGGTCAATTTGAAGGGGTAAGGGGACCAGTGAATTTCCTACGTATATTTTTGGTGTGAATATTGGTTCTCATAAGAATATGCCCATATTTCTCATTCTTTGGATATACTTTTTGAGACGAATCTCGGCGACACTATCGCCTGAGATAAGAAATTGATTAGATACCTGCCATGTCGTCTGGTTCCCACGGAACCTTCCCATTCATCACAAATCCAGTGTGCACCTCAGTTGTTTCTCCGCGTGAGACGTTGAGCTGTCGAACGTCTCAACGCTAGCTGGTCTGTGGGATTTTTTTTTGTTTGCCATCTATCCTAGCGCTCTGCCTGTGTCCCGGCGAAGCGGCCTCACGAGGAAACACAGCAGGCACCTCTGGCGGCTGTCACGCTGTTCTGGTGGAGAATCAAGTGTATCTCCAGCTCAGCAGATCCAGCAACGCAGATGGATCGATGCATCCATCTCAGCTTCTGCCCTGGCTGACCTAGGTCAGCGGGTAGAAGTTGCTGACAATTGGTAGGTAATTGCAGCTGAACAGTCAAGCTGAAGGCAAATCCTACGATTGTAGCCGCCTACATTCCGGCGCTGACCGGATCCTACAATCTTAAGCGCCAACAATATTCTAACCAGCAGCATGAGAACACATTGGGGGACAACACGAGTGGAGCTGTTCTGGGTTCACGGAGTGCAAGCAGATGATAAGATATCATCTACCTTAGCTCATCTTCCCTTGGGAGCTGACGGATAGCACTGAGCGTAGACGTTCATCGCTGCCGATCCGCCTTGTTGGATTCTGCTGGCTGACTCCGGGTCGCCGACAGACTGACCAGGGCCGGCTTCGGGTTACTCAGAACGGCGCTCCGGGGACCTCTGGGAGCATGTCACTACGCGCTCCCCGAGATTGCCTCGATCACTAGTTGCGAACAGATTTCTCTGCGCGCGGCCACATCCTCTTCATCCTCCAGCAGTAGCTTCTGCCATAGCTACTAGGTAGCAGCTGGTGGGAGCTGTACTGTAGCTTCGACAGGGCTCTTGACATGTTTCTTCCCGAACCGGCTAATCCTGGTCATGTCAGCACGCCTGAAATTTGGCCCCCGTTTATCCAAGTAGACGAAGATATTACCCGGCGCCGTTGAAAGGTACCCCGGCCAATCAGCCGTTGATCCTTCGTCCCTCAGTAAGGTGGCCTGACGATGCTCTGAAGAAATGGCCTGATGCATCATCCATGGCGCCCGTGCACCGTCTAGGTCTGTACGGAGATATACCAGTAGGGAATACCCTTTACGTCCTCCACCGTACTAATCTACCATCCTGGACCACAGCTCTAGACAGGGTGTTCCGTGCGTACCCAGTTACTCGGTACATGGCCCGTGTGTTCTTATACCCCGCTCCTCATTATTATCCTGGAATCACAATGTTAACACGGGTCTCTGGTTGGCTACCTGTCTTTTGGAAATTGGAACAATGTGACGGTCACGATAGGCAGATAATGAATCAACACAGGAAGAGCCTAGCTCTAGGCGCATCCAAAGGTTGGTTGCAAACGACGTGGACGAAAGAGCTCCGAAGCCTCTGAGAGCCCCTGATGGCATAACTCTCGCTTACCCCGATCATTGTGGTAGTACCGTAAAGGCCATCTCACGCCCTGTCCTGTCCCACTTGTCGTTATTGATCGCAAAACTCAATTTTACTAGCGTCGTCCATAGCTCTGGAGCCAGCTAAAGCTAGCTTCGTGTCTTCTCGGGACCGTGTCATTCTAGTAGTCGCGAACATATTGCGTGCATTTGGGTGGTTCCATAGGGGTATACATACCCACGTATGGTGGTACCTAGAGGTACCTACTTAGGACGTGCAGGTAAGCACATTATTATTACTCCGTACATACATCCCCAGCTCGCGGGGTCGGTTAATTAGGTAAATAGCTCAGACTAGCTGCGTTTTCTTTTCTCCCCCCCTCCCCCCCCCCAAATTTTAGCTGGCAGAGAGCTATCTAGCTAACTGGCGTTATCCATTATCCAGCCTGAGACCCGGGAACATAAGACAAATTGGTTAGGTACTGTACAGTACATGCTAACAAGACAAGAACTCAAACTACGCCTCCAGGGGGTACCTACTTAATTAATGAAGGTATATCTTGCTCCCACCCCCCTCCCCCCGAGATTGGTAGGCTAGGAGGTCCTGTACTCTGCTCCGTACTGCAGGTCAAGACCATCGGCTTCTCGCCTCGCCCTCAGCCAAGAAGGAACCGGGACAAACATCAACATGGATATTTATTACTGTACAGTAGTACATACCTAAACCTATGTAGGCAATTCCTCTCCTCTCCTCTCAGCTTCCGTTTCGGTCCCAACAAAACCCAGCCGGATAGACTTAGACTAGGTAGATACTGTACTACTCCGTAGATCTGTAGATATGTACTGCACATACATGCATCTATCCGGAGCTGGAGCTGGAATATTTCCCACCCCTAACCCTTGTTTGTTTCCGCTGCAACCTCATCACAATATAATAATTTTTAAAAGGTATTCAGCACAATACTACGATACCGATGAGACCTTGCATGCATGCATGCATGCATTATGTACAGTACATGTACGCAGTACGGTTTAGCAGCAGTAGTAGGAGTGGTAGGTGGACAGGACGGGAACCGACAGAGGGAGCGAGTCATACGATCGATCATTGCTGCATGTTGGTTGGATGGATTATTGCATTGCATCCTGTGCTGTGTACGGTACCTACATACATACGGGCACCTGGGCAGATATGTACGCATCTGGGTTCCGTGTGTACGGTACCTACAGGATGTAGTCCACTACCAACAAAAAAGAATAATAATAATAAAAAAAAGGCAGGCTGTGAACATAGCCATGTACATGAAAGAAGGTAGGTTAGGTATGTATGTATGTACATACAGTAACTATGTAGGTAGTAGATCCACCGCTCACCAGGCGATACGCCGGGTACAACGTAACTCACTGTGTTACTGCCTACTTACTAGGTAGCTAGGTAGTTAGGTACTGTGCCTGAAGTAAGAAGTATCGAGCAGGCTCGCTGACGTTCTACTTACCTACCTACCTACCTACTATATACTTGCTTTTACCCAATAGTACTGCGACTCGAGCTCGAATAACAGGACAGAACAAAAAAAATATCCATATGACATCAACCACGAACAAGGAAAAAAAAAAGTCCAGAAACAGGCCGCCTTATATCATATTATATTATAGACTCGTTTCCGCACAGCTGTATGGAACGAAAGGAGGATCCTCCCTTACTCTCTCAGAACGCCCGGCACTGACTACTGCCTACAGTAGGTTAGGTAGGTAGGTAGGTCAGGTAGGTATCATATCAAGTGGCGTCATTCCAGGGGAAGCGAGACCAGGTAGTATGTTAGGATTGGGGACTTTGTGGTTTCTTCAGGGGAGAGGGGGGCGGGTTTGCATATTCCGTACATATTATCGATTCCAGGGAATCTGAGAGTAGTAGTATCTACGCACATGTACCTACATACTTGTGTACTGTGTGTACTATAGTCTAGAGATCCGAGCAACTTGGGGAAGGCTAGTAAAGTACCTTTGAAGGAGGGAGGCTAGTAGAAAATGGAATATCACGTTTGCAAGACAATATCGAATCTTCTCTCTATCCTGGTCATAAGGTATTATCTATCCGTAGAGCAAGATACACGTGCAACCGGTTCTACTCTAACAAAATCGAATCGCCGCCTAAATGTAATGAATCCACACATGGTGAAATCGTACATAACATCTGATATTGATATCATGGAATTCTTTTTTTTTTCAATTTAATGCGCCGCAACCTCGGCTTTCCCGTTCGCCGCGTTCATCCCCTCCGCGGCCTCATCGTCCTCGTCTGAATCAAACTCCAGGTCCGCGATCGGGAACGTCAGGAGAGCCGCGACGCCGCCCAGCCCGTCCAGCCTCTTCCCACTCTCGTGGTCGGAGCTGAGCACCCGCACCTCTCCGCCCTCGACGTCCCTTACGCGGTCCACGAGCGCGACCCAGCGCTTTCGCTCCGCCACGTCCTGCGACCGGAAGAGGCGGTTCGAGATGAGGAGGACGCCGCCGCCGCGGCCGACGGCGCCCTGGTCGACGGCCGCCTCGACCTCGCGGGCCCCGTACGTCGCCTTGTTGGTGTCCTTGCGGAGGTGCTCCATGAAGTCGTCCATGAGTTTGGTCTCCCGGGCGTACTTGGTGTCGGCGAGGAGGGCCTTGACAGACGGTGACTGGAGGACTTCGGAGAGGGAGTGCAGGTAGCCCGAGGCGGAGTGCACGACGACGATGCTGGGCAGGAGGCGCTTCAGCGCCGGTATGCTCGTCGAGGCGACGGACTGGATGTGTTTCTGGAACCCCGCGGCGACGAACCCTGGAGATGCGAGGAGGATGGGTTTCACCGGCTCGTTGCTGGTGGATGCGGTGGGGCTGGTGTTGAAGTCGAGCTGTCGGAGTAAGCTCTCAAGGGTGACTTGGTAGAATTTTGCCATTCCCTGTTTGTGTTACGAGGTCAGCCCAATGGTCACGGACAGACTAGTTTGACGAAGAGGAAGGGATTTTTTTTGGCTAACCTTGTCATGGTCGTTGCTCCCATGTCTCTTCCGTGGGATGGACATCTCAACTTTCTGCTTCAGTATCGTCTGAAACTGCCCTATGAAACAGATGTGCGCCAGCCCTTCCTGCATCACCACGGCTACTGCCTCCGCTCTTCTCTTTCCGCCTTCATCGACGGCATCTTTCAGCATCTCAATAGCGATGCTGTCCCATCCTATGCCTTCTCCTTCTCCTCCGATTTCTTTTATTAGTGTGAAATTGCGATTCAGCTCCAAGTCAAGTGTATGGTACTGTCCGACCTTCGTGTGCTGGGTCTCATTCACTATCTGGCCGGAAACATGCAGTTGGGAGCTCTGTGGATCGAAGTCGATATTCTTGACCCGTATTTCGAGCGTCAGATGAACGCGCGTGGAGGTCGTGGAGCCGAGATCCTGGGACGTATGCGTAACACGGCGGATGGCGCTTGCGCGCAGGAGATCATTAGGGCGGATGAGATTGTAAGCATGCCACTGAAATTGGAGGTCAGCAATCATCCAAAGGGAGCGCTGGCATATCGAAGCATCTGGGGAGCGTCTATTACCATGTCCTCTGGTTCTTCGGGGCAGAGAGTCACGGAGCCGGAGCCTCCGCGCTCGATGTTGTTTTTGATAAGACGCATGACGCTCACCAACAGGCGCAAATATATGCGAGATAAAAATTGCACTATATTTTAATAGATGGATAATTCAAGGTTATGGTGAACAGAATGAGGAGAAAGGGGAATTCAAAGCAGAAGACGACTCGCGCATTGAAGTCCCTCGATAGTACGAAGGCCAAGAGAATTTTGATGCCTCCCCGGCATTTAAGAAAAGGGCGCCTCTAAGCCCGATACGAGATGATCCAATGTGAATATATTTGAATACGGCAGTTCGCCTCTGCTCACAGGGCCGCCCTGAGTCTGGGGCCGAACAAACAAGGCGCGGCGCGGGGAGCGTCTGCAGGTTGATGCGCGACACTCCATCGGACGGGATAAGTTCATTGCCACCGAAACCGGACTAGCGCTAGTCATAGCGGCTTATCTGATAAGGCCCAAGCCCTAAGCCCTAAGCCCTGGACCTGCCTCTTCCGGACCAGCCTGCCCCTGCGGCCTCAGGTATCCAACGGCCCGCCGACGTGCACTTCCGGAACAAGACGCTCTCTCCACCTGAACCCCCGGGCATATCCCCTTTGTAGAAGGTGGTTGTCGTGTTGGGGATGTATCTATTCCCGTAAATCCATAGTCCATGTCCTCCGTCTGCCGCGCGGAACATCGCCGCGGTCTCGAGCCGGCCCTCCAACCAGTCTCCACTCTCGACCCCTCTATGGTGTCACCTTGGCCGACGGACAGCGCCGACTTGGCCGATAGATATTTTCCTAGGTTCCTGGATGGGATATAAGAGTGTACAACGTGCACCCTGCGAGATGGCTCCTCCAGCGTCTTCAGCGCTCTCCCGAGCCCGTTCCTTGCTTCAGCACCTTGATAGTTCAGGTTCCCGCAATTCCGCAACCATGGCACCCCTAACCTTGCAGTCGACCTATAAGATGGTCTCGGGCTACGAGATCCCGATCATCGGCTTTGGGGTAGGCATTCCTTATCATCCTGTCAAGACCCCACGGTGACCACATGGCTATGGCATCTTTGACATGAGTTTTGCATCGTTCGGGGAGTTCTGCTGCTTTAGTTTGACTGCCAAAAAGAAAACAAAAAAATGGTACCTCATGTTAACCATACCCTTAACAGGTTTATCAGACGTATGTCCACTCCGCGTGATGTGGAGTCGCTCAAACATACAGAGGAGCGTCTAACATGTTGAGAATCCTAGACCGCCTGAGATTACCGAGAAAGTAACGCTGAAGGCTTTCGAGGTTGGATACAGACATGTAGGTCGCGTGCTTCCCCGCCAGATAAGGTCGGCCTCCATCAGCTGGAGACTAATTGCCATACTCTCGCTCAGGTCGACTCCGCCAAGCTGTACAAAAACGAGGGACCATGCGCAGATGCTATTCGGAACTCTGGAATCGATCGCTCCCAGCTCTTCTATACGACTAAGATTCCTAGGGATGCGATGGGATATGAAAAGGCCAAAGCGGCAATCGAGTCCAGCCTAGAGGAGGCCAAGCTTGATTACATCGATCTGTATGTAATTTTTGTCCGAAGTTTCCTACTGTCGATCAGAGGAGCGGACATCCGTTGACAAGGAAAAAAAGGATCCTGATCCATGCCCCCTACGGTGGAAAGGAGGCACGTTTGGGCGCCTGGAAGGCGCTTGTAGAGGCCCAGAAGGCAGGGAAGGTGCGCTCAATTGGAGTATCCAACTTCGGAGTGCACCACCTCGATGAACTTGAGGAATACATCAACAACGGTGGTGGCGGTAAGATCGACGTTGGCCAGTATGAGATCCACCCCTGGTGCCCCAGGGACGATATCGTGGAGTGGCTTCGAAAGCGCAATGTTGTCGTCGAGGCATATTCTCCCCTTGTCCGGGCCAAGCGGATGGACGAGCCTGTGCTGCAGAACCTGGCTAAGAAGTACAACAAAACGCCCGCTCAGATCCTGATTAGGTGGAGCTTGCAGAAGGTACGGTCTGGAAACTCAGGACCCTTCGATGAACCTTGCAACTGACACGTGAGTTCCAAAGGGATATGTGCCTCTTCCGAAATCCGTAACCGACAGTCGGATTGAGGAAAATGTCCAGGTCTTTGATTTCGAACTGTCGAAGGAGGACATGGATTCCTTGGTCACCGGAGAGTATTCACCTGTTTGCTGGGACCCAACGGTGGACCGGGACTAGGAAGAGTAATCTCTAGATCTTGACTGTCTGTAGGAGATGCACAAATATTCCTGGCCACTTGCTGAACACGCTGCCTCACATTAGGCTGGTCTTAGTGTATGACGCTCCATCAGATAGGTGAACACACATTAACAACATAGACATGCAAATGAGCTATATAGAACAACTACCATATTGAAAATCCACATAGCATGCAGTATAATGTACAAAGATCCTGGCTTAAACTTGGAAGATGCTGAAACGATCACTGGGGCATAGTGGAGCGGGAAACATGAGATCCAGTAATAAGCAATCTGGAATGAATTGTGTGTCTTTTCAATCCAGTGTCAGGTTAAAGTACAATTGGTAAGCATGTGCGAAATAAATAGACAAGAATGTTTCACAGGTTCACGCAGAGTGGACGATCTGTTAAGGTGTGACATGCATCTCGGGTGCTTGCTTTTAGGTCTCTAGATCTTGGCCGATCTCGGCTGAACGTATCCCCGTCAACAAACAACCCCGGACTTCGGCATCTAGCCAAGCTCCCGCCAAAACACTCCAGGGTAGGTAACCCTTCCCCTCCGTTTCCAGCGCCATTGAACTTCGACCACGATGCCGGAGCAGCCGCGGCGCATCCTGGAGAAATCCAGGACTGTGCGCCGCCGGTACCAGCGCAGCAACAAGCGGTTCCAATTCACCGAAGAGCAGATCAAGCAGATCGAGCGGGAGGAGGAGCGGGAGCGTCGGGCGCAGAAACTCCGCGAGAAAGAGAAGAAGCGAATCGCGAACAAGAAGAAGAAGGCCGAGAAGGAGGCCAAAGCGAGGGAGGAGAGGAGGCGGCTCGGCCTCCCCGACCCCAATGTAAAGATCTCGCCCAGTCAGCAACGGCTTTCGAGTTTCTTCGGGATGAAGCCGCCGCCGCAGGAACAGAAGGAAGAGCCTGAATTGGAAGACACGGAGTTGAGTAGCAATGACAGCGATACCGAGAATGAGGTTGAAGGTAGCTCGGGGTCGTGTTCAAAAGGGGACATCCAGAGCAGTGCAGGTAGTCAGGTAAAGACGGACGCTGAGACCGGTGGTGACATGAGAAAGGACAACAATAAAGAAAATGAGGAACTTATTGCTTCTGATGATGAAGGGTCTGTCAGTGACACAGAAACGGTTGTTATTGACCATGAAGATGGCGTGAATGGGAACAGAAGACCTGAGGTGAATGCACTCAGGTCAGCTGCGGATCCAGTGCAGTCACTAGGGAATTCATTTGAAGATGAGACTTCCATTCTGCTTCAAGATCTGTCTCCGGAAGATTTGGACACGGAGGAGGAAGAAGAAGCTGAGAGCGAAATTAAGGAATCGCGCGCAGCTGAGATCAATCAGACAGCCACTGAGACAACCAGAACCGCACAACCTGCTTCCAAGCTGGTGTCAGCACCATATAATTCTCCTGAGAAACGAGACAAACACGAGCACCTGACATTCAGAGAGAGCAATCCAAACATGACCCACGAGCGTCCTGCCGACACCAAGCACACCGAAGCAACGGCTCAAAAGCCATCCGAGCCTCCAACAACCGAGATCTACCAAGATCCGGAGGACGTTCTGGCCTGCATATCGACTCAAGATTTAGTCGACTTTGATGACGATGACTTAGACGACGCCGATGACAATAAAGAGAACATGCACCCCAACATCAGCATCCCTCCCGGCCAGCGGCCCCCGGCCAACCTCTCCTCTCCCCGCCGCCCGAAACCATACAACAGTCTTCAAGCCAAGGCCGAACGGCAGCCACTTTCGACCCTCAATAGAGAACTACCACCTCCTCCTCAGCCACAATTCGGCAAACTATCCAAATCTCCTGTCAAGCTCCGGCAGGTGTCGTCCCCTGCGGTCTTGCACAGGACCGGGGCGACCACTGCCTATGCCATGGGCAGTCCAACTAAAAGGCCTACCCCTCTCAGGTCCGTCTCGGGCCCCGGAGCCATCACGACAAAGGCTACGGCCTCCCCGTTCTCGGACGACGACGAATTCGGTGACCTCGACCTCACGCTGGAGGAGCTTGAGGAGTTGGGAGCGTGATAGCTTCCCTCCACCCCTCTCTCTCTCCCTGAGAAGAAGCTCCACGAGTCTTCTTTTGCATAAATAACTACCCAGGTACCTACAGGACCTACAGGACAACCGCATAACGTGCAAACGTCTGGATGCGATGACGACGACACAATCAAATCTATCTATCTATACAACGTTGGCATACGACTAACTCACAGGCTGCATTAAGACGGAGTTTTTTGGATTGTTTCTCTTTCTTTGGACGCCATTAATATTGGCAATGGATGCGGCTTATGAGATTTCAACATGATTTATTTTTTTTTGCATAATATCCGGCATGGCATAGCCTGGTGGTGGTGCATCTTGGTTGGCTGGCTGGCTGGCTGGTTGATAGAATTGCTTCCAATTGTTGACGAAGATACCCTTTTGTCTGCCTTTTTTGTATTTGCATGTATTCATGGATTGTATATAGGAGTTAGAATTTGAACTTAGATCTAATTGTGATTTGTTTTTGTCAATTCATGTTTCCTTATTGGTCTGTTTCTCATTCTCATATGTACATGTAGAGGGAGTCCACGCTGTCACTCAAAGTGGAACGGCTACTCAGAAGTTCACAATCGCATAGGTGGCAGTGACATCTAGTAGCTCAGTGATATGTAGCTAACCTCCAGGTCATTCAACAATAAGTAGTCATTCTCAAGCGCTCCTATGAGAGAAGACAGAGGCTTCTATAGTACAAAGAACAAACATCAAACATTCTACCCAACCCTATGGAAGTCGTAAATATTATCTCGGACCATGAAGACCTTTCCTTCGGGCTACATGAGCTAAGTTGTTAATTACAATTCTACGGAATAGTGTAAAGGGACCATTGGGGCCCCGTCTGATTCCATAGGCCAGGCGCAGATCCAGGTTCCGGTCCAGCGTGTTGGGATCTCATCTCAGAATGAGCTGTCGGAAACCAAGGACTATGATTCGGTCATTATTTGACTTTTGTTGCAAGAATCTTTAAAGCTTCTTTTTAGTCAAATACGCTCTTTTATTTCCCGGAGGCCGTAAGACGGTGTAGCCAAGGAACTCGGGTTCAGAGGCTTTTGGAGGGCGACTCGAGATTTTTTTAAAAAAAGGTATTTTAATTTGCGACAGGGGACACACAAAGGTATCGATGTATCACAGAAAACCACCTTGCGGTTGCCTTATTTTTTTATTTGCTCTCTCTCCCTCCGGTGGCTTCTGTTTCTCTCTGTAGCCCGTTGTTTTTTGGGGTCGTAATAATAGCCATGCACACATGCCATTGCCATTTGTAGATAGGTAGTTTGTTTTATAACTCCTCCCCCGATCCCAACGTGCATCCGTCCATCTGATACAGTTCGCTCGCCGTCTAGCCTAGCCTAGCCTAGCTTAACCCATTATTTCTTCCTATCATGAAAGAAAGAAAGAGCGAAAAAAAACGAAGGATGAGGAGACGATGGAGAATCATTTACTCCTCCTCCTCCTCCTCGAGGGTGGCCTTGGCGATGCGGTCCAGATCCCGCTGGCCGGCCTGGGTGATACGACGGCCGCCCTTCTCCTCGTCCTGCTCGATGACACCGATCTTCTCGAGGGCCTGGAGGATCTTGCGGTCGACAGCGCCCGAGGCGTCAACGTGGTGCGAGGGGCGGGAACCGCGGTTCTTCGGGGATCCGTGGACCTTGCGGAGGCGGCCGACACCGACGGTCTTGCGCAGGTAGATGTGACGAGCGACAGCGGCGGCGCGGACGTAGAACCTGAACAACAAAAACATTGAACGTTAGGAGAGCGGCCGGCGACTTTCTGGGGCCGGAAAGGCGGAGATATCGTACCAGTCAGCGTTCTGAGGAGGGAGCTCGTTGGAGCAAGAGGTCTTGACAGTGTCAACCCAGGCTGTTCAATTCAAATTCCACCGATCAGCTTGTCTGCCTCCACGCGTCGAAGAATTGATATCAGAAGGGAAAAAAAAAAAAGGACGTGATTTGTGACGAACCTGGGATTGGCAGCTTGCCCTGGCGCTTCAAGAACGCGGAGTAGGCCGCGATGAACTTTTGCGCCTGCAGTCAAAAAAGAGTACTATCAGCGAATGGCCCTCTCCAAAGTTTGGCTCTGTCAATCCATGTGTATCTGCCCATATGACGTCCACCTGCGAGTCGCATGCCATGTATATGCCTGTTTCCTGCCCAATTCTCCTGGCCAGCACACTCCCCGCAGCGTCCCTGAGATGTGCCAATCTTTTTTACTTCCCCCCAGACCGTAGTGTGCGCGTTCCAACCCTCAATCAAATTCCAGAAAGATCCTCCTCTTCTCACGGTGGTGTCGTCTTCCGCAGGGCTTTTGTAGGGAGACTTGAGAGGCAACTTACGTCCACGTCGCGAACGGTGACACCACCCATGGTTGCGACTTATGACCTCGAAGGCGAATCGAAGGTGTACGAGCTGAAGAGGAAGCCGGAACGAGGAGAGAGGACGGGATGTTGTCGTCGTTGGGTGTCGGTCAGGTCGAACCTCGAAATTTCACACGCAGACGGGCGACGTCGGGGCTCGCTTGGCTTCGTCCTGTGCGGGTTCTGTGCGGGCGCCTCGCTTAGCCTGTCGGGGTTTAGCCGTACCCTAACCGCTCCCGTTTCTGTGCCTGAGGCTCTGACCCAATCCATCTACAAGTCACTTCTACCTACTACAGTACACCAGCAGACGAACGACAACTCCTGGAACGTCCCGGAAAAGCAAATCACCGCGTTCTACATTAAGCCAGATACAGTTCCTCTAGTAAATTACTAATACAAGTGGTATAAAAAAAAATCATCACTCATAACTCCCATCTACCCAAAACTCCAGACACCTGTTTCCATCCAGTCTCTTTCCCTAAAGCGTCGGCGCCCTCTTGAGCCCGATGCAGTATCGGACAAATAGGGTATCAATGAAATGCTCGTGCCTGATCCCCGGAGGCCGTCGTCTCTCAAACTCGTCAATCGCATCTTGTACACTGAATCCCTTCCTTTCGATAAGGTAGCAGACGATCAAGAACCCGGTTCGATTAAAGCCATAGTGACAGTGTACCCCGACCAGCGGGCGTGGAAGCTTGCTGTCACCATGCTTCTCCATCCTATCTGTTATCTCGTTCTGTAGTCGATCAACGAGCGCAATGAAATCTCTAACCTCATCTGGTGTCGGAGGTATCTTGGACACGGTTGGGTGCTTATGATAGTGAATCCCGCCTTTCTCCAGTTGGGCTGGATCGTACACGGGGTTCTCATGGCTGATATCGATGACAGCGTAGATTCGGCCTTTCCATTCCTCAGAGAAGAGCACGGGGTTATGCTCCTCATCTACCTCCCGAAGCATTTTCAATGCTACGAAGGTGTCCGCAATGGGCTCCGAAACAGGTTGAACTTTCTTCCACTTGGCAAGGTTCTTGACATCCCATTTTCCAGACGTGTTCAGGTGTCGCAACTGCCATCCGAGGTTGAGTCGATAGTCAACATACCTGAAGAGAAAATCTTGGATGACACCAGCCAGTGTGCGGTAGGTTGCACGGTCATAGAGGAGAGCATGAGATGCTGGTGCTGGCAGGATGGCCGTCTTCACGAGGCGCCCCCGCTTGCTAGCTTGCTTTTCTCCATCCTCTTGCGGCAAGACTGCCTCACCATTTGAGATCTCAAGTCCAAATTCCTCTTCATGAGCGAGCAGGTTATACGGCACTCCACTCTGGTCTTGAACCCTGGACGCATCCGGCACGATGGTACTCCCAGTGACCTTCATTCTAGCGTCAGGCCTGACTCCCCCAAAGTACTCCAGAAGTTTCTCGATTTCTGATGCCTTGGTGATAGCATCCGCCTCTCCCGCCACTAGTAGAACTGGCGTCTGGACGCGAGTCCAAATCTCCTCGCCGGGAATACCTCCAATAGCCCTGCCATTCTGATATCTAGGAAGACTCCCCCAGGCCATGCGTCTCCACACTGGAGTTTGGCTTTGCTTATTAAAACGCACCTGAAGCTGCCTGGTATCTGGATCGGCATCTTTCCCAACGAACCTAGAGACACTTTGGCTCTTTGGACCACCGCGTCGATCCCACCACCGCCAGATGTCGAAGACCGGATCCGGTATCCAGAGAAGCCTGCGAAAAAGCGCAGCCTCCTCTTGGGATGGCGGTGATGCGCGGGGACAGACGGCGATGAGTCCCACGATATGTTTTTGTAATTCACAGCTCACAGGCGACGTTGAAGACGCGATCAGAGCAGAGAGAGAGCAGCCTAGGCTATGGCCTATCAGTACTACTCCTTGTCCAGCCTCTCTGTCGCGATATTTCTCAATCGCAGTGACGAGAAGCTCGGCTAGCGCCTCTACCGTATATGCCTCCCATGACGTTGGTGAGAAAGCGGACAGCCCGCAACCTGGAAAGTCGATCCCGAAGCAAGGTCCAACGTTCGACAAACTTGTCAGAAGGGGGTGAAATTGTGCCAGGGACCCTCCTAGTCCATGCACAAAGACCAACAGCGGCATTGGGGTGGGCTTGGATGGCAGCTTGTCCATGTGAGGGTGCGGGCGGAAGAATGTTCTGATAGAGGGATACGTGGCAACCGACGTGGTGTAGGACACATATGCAGAATGTTTCCTGAGCAGCCCTGGATCAGTGTTGAGAGCTATATCGCGCCGTACTTGTTAGCCTCAAATTCGAGAGAAATCACGGACAATCGGCGCGACAAGACGAACCGCTTGCAGACAGACTTTGGCGCCGGAACATGAACCTCCTCCCTTTCCCACCGGTCGCCTCTATTCCGCCTGATAGGCCCCCATGATGAACGTTATCCTCGTCTTCTGACGATGTCACCGTACCGGTAGACACCCTGTGATAGGTCTTTCGCTCCAAGGGCGGATTCCTGCCCTTGCGACACACCAAAGAAACCGACAGGATTCCACAGCCGACCATTGTAGCGATGCAGATGGTCCAGAATACTAACCGTCCCCAATTCACGCCGTCATAGCCATCGATGTGGCTCGAAGCGCAGATGGGATGGCTGGACAAGCCAATGTAGGAGAATACCGTGCAGAGCGCGCCTAAGAAGCACAGGGCGGTGCCAGAAGCAGAGGGAGGCAGACGGGCCGACGGATGGAAGGTTGGGGACGAGCTCGGAGAGAATGGCGCTTTATTATCCATAGACATTGTTGGCGCAGAGGGAAGTAGAAACTATTATTAAAAGCAAACTCCCTCCTTACGTGGAGCTTCACCCCCGTGACACCCCGTTTATTTTTGGAGCAATCTTGACGGCGCAATGCGCTCCGGAAGGAGCCCGTAGATCTGGAAAGTATCAAGGTCCGCCTTCCACGAGCTGATCGCCGCAGCCTATTCTCGGCTGCGCAGAACAGCACGGGACAGCGCGGATTGCCGTACTTGTGGATCGAATGATAGAGAAAGAGACACCGAAGACGATGATGTGTGAGGCGTATGCTGTCGCGGAGGCTCGGTGTCTAGCCCTGAGAATTCAAAACAGACTGATCGCCACGGCTGGCAGGAAATAGGTGTTCGAGAAGCCCAATTGAGCCAATCAGCGAGGCGAACCGGACCCAGTGCCTTTACCTCTGGCTGTCAGCCTTGACAGATCTCGGGGCTCAATCCTTACTCTACAAGCGCAAGGAGCTGGGCCGTTGTCGCCGCGAGGTTGTCAACAACAGGAGAAGATCGGGGGCTCAAAGGAGCAAGAGGCTGCGTAAGGACGCTAATATCGGGTGATGCAAGTCTCTCTGACAATGATCAATTCCGTCAGCCACAGGAGGAGTGGGATGGGTGAATGTGACACGGCGACAAGCAAATGGATACGGCATGGAGCTAGTAGCGACACTGTGACTGGGAACAAAACAGCAGCAGAGAGCATGGCGTGGATCGAATTGCGCGTTGACGTACCTGGAAATGTCGCTCCCTACTCTACTCGAGAGAATGGGATACATTGACGCTTGATCGGCGTCGAGCCTGCTCTCGAGGATCGTGCAAGGCGTGCGATCGCAAGCGCGGCGGATGAATCATAGGCTGCAGCGCCCACACATGGGTCGGGCAGCCGAGCGGCTCCCCGGGCGTCGGGCTCCGCAGGGCATGCAAGCCACCAGCGATCACCCGGCCTCCTGGGCCCGGCCTCCCTACGTGTCCTACTTGGGTGGGTGCGACGTTTCTGGAACTCTACAGGATTTCTCGGTCGGTGTGTTTCGGGACGCCGCTAGACAACACTCTGATCCTTTTCTATCGCCAAGATCTACGGAGTACGCCTGGTTCCCTGAGCCATGAGGTGCAGCCCGCGGGCAGGGCCACGGCCCTCCGGAAGCCGAAGCATTCTCGTCCAATGCTTGTCGCACGGGGTAGCCCTCCTGGTATCGAGTACATCACCTCTTGCCCTTCTCGGGCAGCAGCTAGATGCTGAGAAACTCGCGATCAATAATGCATGGCAATAATAGTCCTCTCGGGTTAGAATAGGTCAGTCATCGCGCCGTGTGAGGCATCCCCAACCAGTCGCGCATACTTGGCCAGCACACCGCGTGTGACATGTGGCTTCGGTGGTTGCCAGTTCTTCAGTCTCTCCCGGATCTCCTCGTCCGAAACATCCATACTGAGCTCGTTGGTCTCTGCGTTGATGGTGATCATGTCGCCGTCTCTCACAACAGCGATGGGACCCCCGACCGCGGCTTCGGGTACAATGTGCCCGACGATGAACCCGTGACTGGCTCCGGAGTATCTGCCGTCCGTGATTAGGGCGACGTTGGCGAGTTTTGCGCCCATAAGGGCAGCGCTTGCTTTCAGCTGCTCCGGCATTCCTGGACCACCCTTGGGGCCCTCGTAACGGACGACGAGCACCAGGTTCTCGTCCCTGGGGATCTCACCCTTGTTAAGAGCATCGTTGAGCTCATGCTCCTTGTTGAACACCCGCGCCTTTCCAGTAAACTTGGTACCTTCTTTGCCGGTGATCTTGGCCACCGCTCCGCCTGGTGCCAAGTTCCCTCTGAGGATCTGAATATGTCCAGTTGGCTTGATCGGATTGTCGAGAGGCCGGATGATGGCTTGATCCTGAGGCAGGGAGGGGAAAGATTCGACGTTCTGCGCCAGCGTCTTGCCTGTCACAGTGGGGATGTCACCATCTAACAGCCCAGCTGCTATAAGCAGTTTCTGCACAGATGGAATGCCTCCAATTTCATACAGGTCGGCCATGTAATATTTACCACTGGGAGCAAGATTGGCGATGAACGGGACCTTGTTGCTGACCCTTTGGAAATCATCAAGGGTCAGATCCACACCAGCTGTCCTCGCCATGGCAAGGAAGTGGAGGACACCGTTCGTGCTTCCACCCAGCGCCATTGTCATCACAAGCGCGTTTTCAAAGGACCGCTTCGTAAGCAGGTCTCGAGGCCTGATGTTCTTCTCCATGCAGACTTTGATGGCATCTGCAGCCTTTACACACTCCCGCATCTTTGCAGGCGAGGTAGCAGGGGTCGAAGACGAGCCTGGCAAAGACAAGCCCATCGATTCAATAGCAGTAGCCATCGTGTTCGCGGTGAACATGCCACCGCATGCTCCAGCACCGGGGCAGGCGTGTTGCTCAAGGTCCTCCATGATCTCATCTTTCGTCTTGCTGGTGTCGCCGCCGTCGTCTGGTTGACGCAGTGTATCATATGCATAAGCGCCCGCAGCTTCAAAACAGGTCGAGATGTTGATCGGTTTTCGGAGCAGCTTGGAGTAACCAATCTGAATGGTCCCTCCGTAAATCATAAGCGAGGGTCTGTTATGCCTGGCCATACCCATAATCACACCAGGCATGTTCTTATCGCAGCCAGGGATGGCAATACATGCATCATGATACTGGGCACAAGTCACAGTCTCAACACTATCGGCGATTATCTCTCGGGTCTGGAGGGAAAAGCGCATGCCTACCGCCCGTCAGCGGAGCTCAGGACGCAGCGACGGTCTTACTGTGTAACCCCGTATGTACAGTACCTTCACTGCCCATCGTGATCGCATCTGAGACGCCAATGGTATTGTATTGCCAACCGATCATGCCCCTGTCTTCGACAGACTTTTTCACGGTCTTTGCCAGGTCCAGCAGATGCATGTTGCATGGGTTGCCTTCCCACCATACCGAGGCGATACCGACCTGTGGACTTTTCTTCATCGCCTCTCGGTTCGGCACGCCTGCGGCATAAAGCATCGCCTGAAGAGCGTTTCACAGCATTAGTGGCCGAACACGAAACATCTGTAACAGACCAAGCATTCCTGTCTCAACTTACCTGTGCACCGGGGAAGTCATGGCCCCTGGTGATGGTTGTCGAGTACCTGTTCAAGACAGGCGTACCGTCCTCGTGCTTCGCTCCCTCGGGAGCGCAAGGGAATGCAATGTATCTTGCTTCTTCCGAGGCAGGATACAGCGCCGTATTTGCCGACTCCATGATGGATCGATAAGTACTCATGCGTCCCGGAACTTGCTTCGGAGAAAGAAACGAAATAGCGAGCGGCGGGGTAGTTCAATCGGCAACCCGCGAACGAGAGGGGTTCTCTACGAGAGCAAGCAACAATTGCATATAATAAAGCAGAAAGAAAGAACGGGAAGATAAGAAACAGTAGAGAAAGTGCAGAAAGAGTGCAATTCGCTTAGAACAGCGACATCGTCGCCTCCGCTCGCGATGCCGGAGACCGTACCCCGCTGTCTGGGCCAGTCATTCAGCCAAACCGCAGATCGGCCATTGGACCGCATCAGCGGACTCGGGGAGGATGCCGATGCGGGGAACGGCAAGCAAGAACCTCGGGAGGCTTTTCTCCGAATCTCTCGAGTAAGCGGGTCTCCGTTGTTTGTCATTAGTAGAGTGCCAGAGAGGTTTCTGCCAACAGATCATTGAAGGACAGTGATCCAGTATCATATCCAATATTTAAGCAGCATCTATTTGACTGTATGCCTGGCTTACACTTACAAATTGGCACGTCAGTTATGTCCCACTGTAGATTATGATAGTTCACATAACTTCCATATAGAACATAACAGTACCAAAGATCTAGATCTTGCTCGCAGATGTTCCATTTCATGACTGGTCATGAATGCTTGTCAATCTAATATCGTTTTTGAATGGCATAGATTTGTAGATACGGTCATGCTAACATATGACACTCGTCTGAGAAGAATAAAGATAATATGTTGGACCACTATATATATAACCTTGAATACTAGCTGTCGAAAAATCTTATGTCATGTCAGAGAAGGTAGTTCTACAAGTTATCTTGATGAGCTTCCTTTTAACTTCTTGTTTTAATTAGTTTCGTGCGCAGGAAATAGGAAATAAATAATACTCTCCAAAACCTGGTCTCATAGAGCATACATAAATTTAAGATAACAACATGAACAGCCCTTAGACAAGCCTAGACGCATGGACATAAACGTTGAAAAACAGTAAACTCAACAGAAGTGTAAAAGACAAGTCACTCAACTTAGGCACGGATGAAATTACTGGTGGGATTCTCGGCCCGTCCGGCTGTAATGCCGTTGTCGCTGTCCAATGCAACACGAGAGTCGTATCTTTGATAATGCGAAAATGGTCAGGACAGTCACAAAGCAGAAAGTAAGCGTATATTGGATATTAATATGAAGAATTCCACGGTAAAACGGCTTGCATGATTAAAAAAGGAATAAAAGGGTGAGGATAGGAGAGATTGTACAGGGCTGGGAGCGTCCTCGATAAGACCGTACCTCTTCTTTCCCCAAGCTGCACATACTGTACATACAAAGATACTTATGCAGCTGCTTCTTTCCTCCTCTTCGAGCAGTGAAATGACAGCAGCAAGCGTTTGTAAAAGAAAGGACTCAGTAATTAGATAGAAAGCCATTACAGATCCAGCCGCATCTAAATACTACCAATTTATAAAATAGCTGATTTAAAGATCCATTGGATCGGTGGGTTGAAACAACTCCGTCCGAAGTGCATACAAATACAAATGTTTCAAAAGATTATAGGATTAATACTAGGCAGAGAACCGGAACCGGCCTTGACAAGCAGTGGGTCTGTATGTTCGTATTTGCTTCGTATACTGTATACGCCGTCTACGCTATATTAAACAATGTGTCGACATCACACCAGTACCTGGCCTAGGCAACAATGTAACAATGCCTAGGAGGTATTCACATGTGCCTACATTTTGTGGCGTCTTCGACACCGGAAATTATTCCATTTCCCACGCGGAGCAGCCCTCATTCGTCGGGCTTTATAATGCTCACGTCATACTTCAGCCGCACCCAAGGAGCCCCAAACCCGTATAAAGGGAGAGTGGCTAAGTTGGAAATGTTTGTGAAGCTTTCGGGTCCTTCTGTGATTCTCTTTCCCTGTCAATAAAATAAGTACGAATTACATACACTTCTTCACCTGCATCCTGATCGGCCGCATAGAGGCAACTACATGCATTATTCTACTTCAAACTCGAGGTAGCTGTGTCAAGTTCGAAAGTGAATAATATATGAACTGGGTCGCAGGACTTTTTCTTTTCTGAGAATCAAAGATCTTCAAACTCCGCATTCTTCCAGAATTGAGCTTCTCGACATAACCATATCAAGAATGACCGACAGCTGCAGCTTCAAGCTCGTCCAAGCCGTCGGGATCATAGGCTCCGCTTTCGCCTCCGGTACGATAGTCCAGTATATCAATCAAATGGCCCCCCTCGCTTCCCCACCCCCCTTATTCCCCATGGAACTGACACCGACAAAAACAAAAACACAGGCGGCATTCTCTCCATCTCCTTCCTCACCGTCCCGGCTCTCCTCCTCCCCGCGCGCAACTCCAAACTCAGCACCAGCACCGGCGCCACGCCCGCCAGCACCATCTCCCACCTGACGCACCAGTGGCTGCACGTCTACGACAAGGGCAAGTTTATCTTCCCCTCCCTCGCGGCGGGATCCGCCCTCGCGTACACCTTCCTCGCCTGCACGCTCCGCCACTCCCCGGGCGGCCGGAGCCCCAGCGGCGCGGGCAAATTCGCCCAGCTGTATTTCGCCGCGGCGGCGGCGACGTTTGCCATCGTGCCGTACACGCTAGTGTTTATGCTGTCGACGAACGCGCGGCTCGAGGCGCGGGCGACGCGGGATGATAAGGTCGAGAGGGAGGGGAAGGAGGGCATGGCGATGAGTGCGGAAGAGGAGGCACGACGGGCGAGGGAAGACCGTGAGGTGCCTGGCTTGATCCGCAAGTGGGCGTTTTTGAATACTATTCGGGGGTTGTTTCCGCTGCTGGGAGCAGCGATAGGCATGGCTGCCACGTTATGTGGTTGAGCGGCTGAGCAGTTTGAATGGAGTTGACCATGAGTGATTGGGTGCATGGGAAGTTAAGAAAGGGGCTACTAAGGAGGCATATTGAGTTGAAACTGACGTTGAGGGATGTCAAAAGTGTAAAAAAGTTGACAAAGTTTGTTGCTTATGGAGACTGGCATGTCAGAATCCCGGTGTAGAATGTTCTCATTTGGTCAATTTCATGCCGGCCCCTGTTGACATCGACAAGTGATGGCGGTGTTCACTGCGCTCGTTTGTATTATTAATGATGATAGACGTATGCATGCAATCCACACCATATAGCTGAGCAAGGAAACTCCTCTTAATAAACGCTGGTTAACAAAAAGATTTCTATTTTCAATAACTCAATTGAACAGCAATAGTACAGGAGTGAGAAATTACGTGTAGTAAGATAAAGCCGAAAAGGTGGTGGGTATCTTGGTGGCCGAGATGTACGAGAGCCGGCAATTATATCACCAATGTGTAAAGCTCCTCTCCACAAGACTCCAGGTATTTGTGTGAAGCATTTCCAAGGTTTCAATGGACGCCTCGGCGCCTTGCAAAAAGCGGTTCACATAATCCCTGAGGACGTCGTCTGACTGCTGCAGACAAAGCTGGTATGAACCTAACCTCTGAAGACGAAACACCTGGAACATGGAAATGTCTCATCAACTTATGTGTCAGCGCTGGACCCGTCTGATGATTCTCTCTCAACTGTAGACCACTGGCCGGAGTCCTGCAGCGCCCCATCCGTATCTAAATCTTGCAACGAGGTCCCCCTTGGGGCAGTATCACCTGATACCGTCTCAGGTGCCTCAGAATCCATACGGGTATCTGCAGTTACCGCAAACCCGACATTCTTTCCAGTACTTGACGGGCGCGGAGCTTCTTCGAGCACATCACCATTCCACGGTTTGCACTGCTTCACGAGCTCGCCGCAGCGTAGGCAGATCCACCCCTCCCCTTCCTCGGCTTCTAACTTCTGCGCAATGCAGACAAAGCAATATATGCATCCGCAAGGAACGGCCTCGTATGGGTTTGTAATATCTGTCTGGGCAGAGCCAACAATGCCCCCTGAAGCAGCGGACATACCTACTACTTCATTTTCGGAGGTAGATGTGGGGTTCTGTTCTTGGTAACATATCGCGCAGGTCCGCTCAGGAAGAAACGCCAGCTCTCCTTGCTTCTGGCTCTTTTCATCTCCCTCACCACTCGCCTTCAATGTAGAAATGGTTTTCCGCCACGCCCTGGAGAGCCATCGTCGCCAACGACTGATTCCAACGAGGGGCAGTAGGAACAAAAGGAATTCGGTGAACGCATGCCAGACAAGCTGACGGTTGAGATATTCAAAGGATACCTCCCGGCTAACTTGAGTAGAAGGAGGGGTGAGTCGGATGCGGAGGATGCGGTCTACCAGTGTGCGATATCGACCGTTGACCAGGAAAACTAGGAATGACACAAAAGCCGCGATCGAGTGCACTGTCGAAACAAAGTCCTTTATTCGTGAAAGCAGTCGTACCTCCTGCGAGGGCTGGAACCATAAGTATATCAAAAGCGACAACCGAAGAAGCTTGCTGGGTCGTTACCTCCTCATAACCGGATTCCTGGTCGATTAACCAGCTTTCCAATTTGTCCCAGGCATAGCGGCCACCGACGGTAAGCAAAGCATAGAGGGTTTTCTGCCATTTTGTTGGGGGTGAATAGACGGGGCCTTTACTTCGACTATCCGTATACCTCAAGTTCTGGAGCGCCGCACCGTAGGATGCGTTATGATCCCATATCGAAAGCTTAAATAAAATAGCGCGAAGAACGAGTTGGATTTCGTGAGACCAGTCTTCTCGCAAGTGAGGCTGTTACAAGCAAGTTAGTATATCGAAGTAAGGCTGCAGAATATGCTTGCCAGTGTACTCACTCCAAAATACTTCAGCGCCTCCCCGACCTGCCCGTTCAGCAAACCGAGCAACTCTTCATCAAGCAATTCCGCGTCGACTTGGCCGACACGAAAGGCCGGTCTTGTCCCTTCTCGTCCATTAAGCAAATTCCACAGTCGTAGCGCCGAATTTGGCAATCTGTTCAAAGGGCGCGGGAGCCTCTGGAGAGCGGCCGTATTGACGCGCGACGCCCGCTGCTGCTCCGCGAGACGGGCGCGAGCTTCGGCCTCGCGCTGACGGCGCCGCTCCAGAACCCGCTCCTGAGCAGCAGCGAAGTTTGCCGAGCTCATCGTGGAATCATCATGCGATTAAATGACCGAAGATGTGCAATGAGGAAAGGAATACTGTTAGACCGGGAGCATTCGAGCTGGATGGCTGGAATCATCTCCGGCGGTGTCTCCAGATCACCCGCAACCGAGGTTGAGGTTTCCCACGTGACTGATATGGATGCCTATCAAGTCCTCCATTTACACGCGCTAGAAAAACAGCGAGAACGCATTTTTACAGAGATCTATACCGAACACAGTTCCAAAACATCGTTCGGAAGCGTCCAATCCTTCATCAGGTCATTACGCGTCTGAAACTGCATCATCAGCCCGGCCTCCAGATGCCAGGCGACATGGCAGTGGAATGCCCACATCCCCGGATTGTCGCCTCGGAACCGGATCAGGGCCCACCCAAATGCATCTACAGTGACAGTATCCCTCCGGACCGGGTTCGTCGTATTTAACGACCCGTACGTATGCCAAGGGAAGTACTGCTCCCATGAGGTGGCCATGACCCAGAATTGGTGCCCATGAAGGTGGAATGGATGTGCACCATCGTCGAAGTTCGTGATGAGGACATCGACGACTTGGCTTTGAGGAATTCCAACGATGTATTGATTGGGAATGCCGTAGGATGGTGTTACACCGGTTACGTTGAATGTTTCATTGCCGGCACGCAGCTCCGGGACGACCTTATTGAGAGTTGGAATATCGGACATCTTCCAGCTTGTGCCGTTGACATATGCCCGGTCCAAGGCATATTCTCGGATTCCGAAGGAGAATTGAATAGAGTAGAAAACGTCCGCTGGAGGTGCGGGTTCCTGGACTGTTGGCGTGAGAAGAGTTGAATTTAGATCTTGGCACATCACATTTCTCGCATCCGACCAATCTATGGATTTTTCGTCTTTGGGGTCTTCTTCGCTATCTGTATAGGTCAGAATTCCTTTCATGCCTGGAACGAGCACCGGATTCTTTGCACGGAAGCATAATGTATTCAGGTCTGCCCGGATCCAGTAGTTCGTTTCCTCTTGGTCAGCAGTCAAAATTACTGAATAACGTTGTGCCACAGCAATCTCCAACCTATGAACACTCAACGGCTCGACCATGGTCGCATCTGCCTCGATGACAGAGAGCGTATGGTTATCAACAGAGAAATGAAAGGATGCGAAACCTCCTGCATTAATGAGCCGGATACGATGCCGCTTATTCTTCTGCACAGAGATAACTGCGCGTGTTGAATTGTCGAAGCAGGTATAGCCACTGCCAACGGCCAAAGAAGAGCAATTAAAACTTTTCACCGTCAGCGCAACGCTGGCTCATGTGCCTGGGGAAATGAGAGTCCTACAAGTTTGTGCCTTGCATTAACCCATTATCTGGGACAGGTTCCGTGTTCTCGTTACCGCTTGCGAGATAGCCAGGCAATAACGCTGAACTCATGTTGTGATACCAGTCCTGAATGATCACAACCTGATCATGATCGTAGCTCTCCCGAAAGTGGGCTTCTTCAGGCGCATGGACTATAAGGGGGCCGAAAAGGCCATCCAAATATTGAGTCGAATAATGTGAATGGTACCAGAATGTACCATATTGATTATCAATTGTAAAGTTATACACAAAGCTCTTTCCTGGGGGGATGGGACACTGCGTAATCCCAGCAGTGCCGTCCATCCAGTTGGTACCATTCTGGAACATACCATGCCAGTGCAGCGTCGTTGGCTCAGGCAAATTGTTTGTCACGTTGACGACAACCCGGTCCCCTCGATTCGCCCGAATTAAGGGCCCCGGAAACTGTCCGTTAATGACATACATCTTCCGGACGACGCCTACACCATCAGTCACTGATATGAAGACTGGATGGGATGCATTGAAACTCACCATCTGGGGCGCCTTCGATTTCAGACAAAGTAAAATTGTAGACACGGGTCGTAGGAGCCGCGTTAATATCCCAAGTAGTCATATCAAGAATATATTCGGAGATATTCCGCCGCCATGGCTCCAAGAACTGTTGACTGGCACCACCGTTTCCCGCCACGCGGGAGGTGGAAGGCCCTGCTGGAGAGAGGTCGGGGCCCAGGTGTTTGAATCCCAGGCCCAGGCCCAACCCGAGACCCTGGACGATGACAATAAAAAGGATGACTGATCCAAGGCTAATCAGGCAGAGCCTGAACCGTCGAGCAACTCCAGTTAGCTGCTCATTTATAATCTCTCGATTTGGCAGCAAAGATGGATCACTACCGCTGCTGCCCATCCTTGAGATGCGCCTGTACGCACAGATTCCTGCTGAAAGTGACAACCATGTATCCGGAGAGATGAAAACAGAGAAAGGGACTAGAAGAGTCACCGAAAGATACTACACATGGAGAGGCAGATCGAAATCTCCGGACAGTGGAGTGACAAGTTGATTGTATGGACAGGATTCGGAGAGATTCCGACTGCCGATTAGGAAGGTAGATATTGAACCTGGAAGACTATTGGCCCGGCCCCCTGCATAACGCCCAAGGCGAGGAGTCGAGAAACAAGCAATTTCAAGCAAATGCGACGTCGAAGCTTGTGCACGGTGGAGTCGAGCGTCATTGCGACGCGTTCCCCGCAGAGGAACGTCAGTACGCCGTTCATCGACGGCCATTCCAGCACGTGGTGGATCGGTGGAGAAGGTTGCGTTCGCCGTCCCGGACGAACATGACAAGCGGCCACCGCGGGGCCCGAAGGACACCCAACGAATCATTGCCGGATGTTTCTAATCGTGTGGGTGGAGGAGTTGCTGTCCACTGCTGACATCTCGGAAGCTCGGTTCCGTTTGCCCTCACAACGGTCCTCGATCCCAGGGGGCTAATGGCATGCGATCTATCGAGTGAGATGCCCTCCACAGGCAGCGTGGCCATGCCGTCCCTTGCCATTCATCGATGCCATACTCTGTCATCAGGTGGGCCATGGTTCGCAGTGCCGGCTTCTCGAGCTAGCATCACACGAGCAGCTCCTCGTGGTGAACTTTCAAAGTTGGATATCACGAGAAGGGGGTTGCAGTGCCATGTGCTGGACTTCCCCCAATACATATAAAGAGATGATGTCGTCCAGCCCTTCACCCAACCGCTGATCGTCTCACATCGACTTCCTTTGGCATAGTCAAGGTCTCGCGAACAGTCTTCAAGATGAGGCCCTCGATCGCTATTTTTCTCACGGCCGTGGGTATGGCCTGTACGGCGACGGCAGATGTCGCAAACCCGACAATCGAGGAGATCGAAGCTGCGGCCGCAACGACGCTTCCCCTCTCTCCTGTTTCCAATGTGAAGGGTCTTGCTTTTGACCGGTTCTTCCAGATCTGGCTGGAGAACAGTGTAAGTGATGTGGTAACTATTCGAGCTTTGTAGCCTTCATGGTTGACCTCGAATGAAAAGGACTACAACGCGGCGGCTGGTGATGCCAACCAGAAATACCTTGCATCGCAAGGAATCACTCTGACCAACTACTGGGCCGTCACCCACCCATCGGAGCCCAACTATTGCGCTTCTGCCAGCGGTGACACCTTTGGAATGGACAACGACGACTTCCACCAGATTCCAGAAAATGTATCGACCATTGCCGATCTTTTTGACACCAGAAAGATATCTTGGGGCGAGTACCAGGAGCATATGCCTTATCCAGGTTATCAAGGCTTCAACTACTCCAATCAGCAAACCTACGCAAATGATTATGTCCGCAAACACAACCCCTTGATTCTCTTCAATTCGGTCACCAATGACAAAAACAGACTGCGGCAGATCAAGAATTTCACCGAATTCTTCAATGACCTTCACAACAAGCGTCTCCCCCAATATGCCTTCGTGACGCCAAACATGACCAACGATGGGCATGATACCAATATCACTTTTGCAGCAGAATGGGAGCGGAACTGGCTCTCTGGCCTTCTCAACAACGAATACTTCATGAAGGACACCTTGGTTCTGCTCACTTTCGACGAAACCGAAACCTACCCCAAGCCGAACAAGGTTTTCAGCATCCTCCTGGGTGGGGCTGTCCCAGAACACCTGAAGGGAACTGAGGACAACACCTTCTATACGCACTACTCCACCATCGCCACCCTGTCCGCAAACTGGAAGCTGCCATCTCTCGGCCGCTGGGATTGCGGAGCCAACATCTTCCAGCTCGTGGCAGAGAAGACTGGCTATGTCAACTACGATGTCGACACGACCAACCTCTTCCTTAATGAGACCACTCCGGGCCCTCTTTCCACAAACACTTACTCGGAATACTCCCCTGACTGGCCCATCCCGGCGACTTCCGAAAAATGCTCCGCCGGGTATGGAATCCTCGAGAAGGTGAAGGAGACTTATGGTCATTTGGAGCCGACCTACAACTACACCAGTCCCTTCCCGTATGATACGAAAACCGGCTACAATGTCCACGTTACTGCCACTAGGAAAAATGTGAGTTCATCCACTTCAAGTATTACCTCCATGGCCCCTCTTCTGCGACCTTCCTTTGCTCCCCTCGGATTTCTCTATCTATGTCTGCTATTCCTCTGTGTACTATAATCACAACTATCCTGCATCCATTTTAGATATTTGGGGAGTTTGAGAGTCAGTTGTCCCAAAAATGATTAGGGACGCACGCATTTCCGAGGATTAGTCACACATCGACCTGGCGATGCTAACGATTTTTTGGCAGAACGGAAAGGGCGACGGGCACTCGAAACATGACAATCACTGATAGGAACGCATGTATATATGATTTGCAATATAGATGTAAGGAGGACATGGATGTAATTAGACAAACTCGAGATTCTTGACCCCGAAATGGTCACTCCTCCCAGCTGTATATATCATCACGTGTTTCCAAAATCAACGGCGATTTGATTCAATGTCTAGATAATTTCAATTTCTTGTGTTGCTTTCTCTGGATCTTCACCCAGTGGAGGAGCGCGGAGATCGAGCGAGCCCACCATAGCGCCCGTCACAGGATGCGGATAATGGAAGGGCACGACCTAGGGAGCAACATCCCATGAATCAGCGAATAAACGGTTTACACTATAGAAACTAAATGAAAAGCTTTCATCGCCTGTGGTCGGCCCATCCACCGCCGTTTCTCTCGCTAGAGAGAGATGAAATATATACATACCCTCGTATCGGGCCACATCATGTTATTAGGGGTGAGCTCGTCCGGGCCTGCCGGGCCCTCCGGGAACGAGGTAGTAAAGAACGGGACGTAGTTTGGCCGTGTCTTCTGCCAGCCTTTGTCGAAATCGGCGTGCCAGAAGGGGAAGTAACGTAGATGGAAGATTTTCCAGATTCCGTTCTCGAGGATGTATTCGTTTTCGTAGACTCTATTTTATATATAACTCGGTCAGTTTCATGCGAAGAGCATTGACAATGCAATTATTACCCGACAAGATAGGAACACAATAGCATAGGTACTTACCCTCCTTCCCACCACTGCCTCTGGCCTCCAACAACATCGTCTCCCATGCTCTCATGCGTCCCCGCGCTCATCAATGTTCAAAGTCTCATTGTGGCGATCATCGTCGGTCCCGAGGTATCGATGTCCACGATATCCTGCGCTAAGAGGTGATCGAGAAGAAACCCGTGGACTGGGCCGTTGCGTCCACCGACGAAGCCTTTCGAAAACCGGTCGATATACAACCTGCGTGCTCCGGCCTTGCCTAGGAACCGGCTGGCAAGGAATTCGACTGATGTTTCAGGGTGGTCGGCAAAGAGATCAACAACCTATCGTATAAATCCGAAAATCCAGTTACTTATTTTTTTTTTTTTCACCCTCCTCGGTCTTTCTCTACTCGGGTAATTTGGCTCACTTCTTGGTACAGGCATTTGTCGAGATAGACCGTACTTGTGGTGCAATTTTCGCACTTCCGACTCTGCTATAGATGAATAGTCAGATTGCGGATTTCAGTATAGACGTATTGCCGCGCTGTGTATAGGTATGTGGGGAGTTCGTACCGGTCAGTATCTGTACCTGTTTCTGGAGGGCTTCAACTGTCGCTTTCAAATCAGCTTCGGCCATTTTCTCCACGTGACAGTTGAGAGAATGCGATATTTCTCTTAAAAGGTTCAAGTCAATAACTGGCGAAATCACCGCTTTGACCCAGTGTTCTTCTCTTCTGTCTTAAATAGCTTCTATCCAGGAAGGATAGCTACGACACAACGTTCGCTGAGGCTTGTTTATATCCTGTTACCCCAGACAAAGACCTCACTCTGTTCCTCTCATGCAACATATAGTTATTTTGCTTCAATCGGAGGCCTGCAGCCGATAGAGACTTCACTCAAGCTGTTCGTAGCAACAGCCTCGGGTTCAATGGTCGCAAGCAGTGTGACATTGGACTTCGACTGTTCAAGCTATTGGTCGCCAGCTTCCTTGCTCTCCAGGCCACGAGTCTCAACGAAATAAAGGATTGCTCAGCTACCGCAAGACTCTCCTCCATACTTTGAGGCATGGTTACACAGAGCTTGTCTTTGTTCCTCCAGATGCTCGCCCCACAGGCGTGGGGCCTTCAGGATGTCGTCTTGGAAGGACAAAGCATTGTACAGTACTTACAGTCGGTCTCCCCGCAATAAAGAAGATCGAGAGCGACCCCCGCAGTTCAACAGCATAGTTCCGGAGACGGGCTCAGTTTCCCCGGCCTCTGGTGTGGCATGTCGCACTGTAGTGATGGGAATCCGTTTGGCCGCGGCAGAGACACTCCTCCCGCAATGTTCATGGCATTTTCACCATTGCAATCGGTTAAACGTTGGTCGAGAGGGACTGGATAGCAAAAATCCACCTTTGAGAAGAATCTCATTCCAGTTACTCAGCAATGCAGAGATAGTGGGAACGCGTCAGAGCTCGCCCACGAGTCAAACTAAGACTGCGCGGAGAAATAAACCCTAGTTTCGAGTTAACAGAAAGCGCACTCTTGCAAGTTGTGATAGAGACAAATGCAGAAAGACCAATGTACATATTCTTTACTTTAGGCTCCTGTAGAGCTACCAGCTGACTACATACTCATGGAAGTGTCTGAATCCCGGTACGGTCTCTACCAAGTACTCTCAGAAAAGTCTGGTCTCCGCTGACGAGGGATCTCCATTCAGCGCCAGGACCATGTCATTACTCTGTGCCAGTATTTCTGCGCTATGCACCATTACTATAAATGCAAACAGCGACCATACGACATGGTTTCAGAGGATGAATACCCGGTCAATGAATACCCGGTCAAGAGACCCACAGGGATCTTCAGGAACAACGTCTTCGAAGAATCTCACTGAACATATTGGCAATTGATGATTGACTCGACAGGATCAATGTCTCTGACTGATGGCTTCACCATTCTATTACTGTATCTAGGCAGTGGTCAACCTACCGCCTCAAAGGACAAACTCTTCGTTTCGTCCAATATCTCAAATATCAACCCCCAGTTCGTTCAACCCTTGGAGTTAGTGTTTGAGTAATTTCTGTTTCTTGACAGACAAATTGCCAGAAAACATTTGTTGGTTCTTCTTGAGCTTTCGAGGAGGCATCTAATAGCGTCCATTACTTTTCACCGCTGGTATATCGAAAATCAAACCCAAGCAGGAAGCCTCAAAGCATCAGTACTGTACATTGCGCAGTGAGAACTAAGTCCGTAAATCACGCTTTTCACGAATCGCATATAGAACTTGGAAATATTTCCCGCACGCAGAAGCTCGGTTATTTGTTCTCAAGAAGAATTTGCGCAGGCTCCATGCTTCAAGATGCTGCAAAGACAAAGAAAGTAATGCGAAAAAAAGGAATCAGAATGGCTTCGTAAGATCAATATCTCCGCCCTCACAGATATATATACCTATACTTTGCACTTCGTAGAACCCAATCGGATCATCACTCTGGGCTAATCCTGATCAAGATGGCCTTAGTCTCCAAGTAGTTATCCAAGCTACATTTCAATCCCTTCCTTCCAACACCACTGCTCTTAAAACCTCCGGAAGGCATATCTTTCCCTGTTGTTGGACTGGTGCAGTTGACGGCAACCACTCCGGCTTCGATGAGTTTCGATACTCGGATAGCTCGGTCAATGTTCTTGGTAAAGACCGCTGCGTACAATCCGTACTCGGTATCATTTGCCTTAGCGATTGCTTCTTCTTTGGTCTTGAAGGTGTTGATGACCACTACTGGTCCGAAGACCTCCTCCTTCACAAGCCTGGATTGCTCCGGGACATTCTCGAAGATAGTAGGTTTGATAAGTAGCCGTCCTTAGCATCCCCTCCCATTGTCAGGGTACCGTCCTTCTTGCCGATCTCAAGATACGACTTTACCCGGTTGTACTGCAGCTCGTCAACCTGAGGACCATGGTCTGTCTTCTCATCCAGAGGGTCTCCAAGGCGGGCTGCGCCGAACTTTTCCTTGAAAAGGGCAAGGAACTTCTCTGCCACGCTCTCCTGGACGTATATGCGAGAGTTTGCCATGCACATCTGCCCGCTCAGATACCGAATGCTGAACTGGGTCTGTGTTGCGGCACTCTCGAGGTCTGCGTCCTCGAAAATAATTGCGGGCGACTTCCCTCCAAGCTCAAGAATTACATTCTCCATGTTCGAGGCCGCAGCAGCTGCCTGGATCTTTCGACCTGTGCAAAGAGAGCCGGTAAAGCTAACAGCCCGAACATCCATATGCGAGGCTATAGTGGCCCCGGTGGGTTCTCCGAAGCCAGTGATGATGTTCAAAACACCAGGTGGGAAGCCAGCCTTCTGGACCAATGTGACAACGTACGCACACTATGCCATCTTTCAGCGGATGCCACGGAGCACCGAGTAGGAAGCATCGAAAACTCACTGTCAGGGGAGCTTTTTCACTGCTCTTGAGAACCACAGTGTTACCTGCCGCCAAAGCTGGGGCGACCTTAAGACTGAAAAAGATAATGGGGGCATTCCAAGGTATAATGCAGCCAACAACACCATAAGGCTGCTTCACTGTGATGTTCAGATGGTTGCGGGTGTTGAGACTGGTCGTTCCCTGAGCGTCGAAACCGGCTGCCGCAAAATACTGGAAGTTGTCGGCTGCAACCATGGCGTCATTGAATCGAGAAATTGGTTTTCCCGTTGATATGGCTTCCAGACGGGCAAGCTCGTCGTTTGCTTCGCGAATAAGACTGGCAAGCTTGGAGAGGTAAACGCCCCTCTCCTGAAGATCTAAATCTCTCCATACTGGGAAAGCTGCTTTTGCAGCCGCAACAGCGTCATTCGTATACTTCTCGTCTGCCTCGTGAACTACACGAGAAAATGTGAGCTCGTCTGCCCAAGAATTGGCAGGTACATCGTCTACTCACCCTCCGCGACCGCTTCTCTTGTGGTAGGATTGATCAATTGAAGAGTTTCCCACTGGAGGACGGTTGGAACTATATTGTACGATGTAAACAATGCCTTCGCTTATGCAATTGGAGTCTCTAAATGCTTACCTTGCCGTTGATGAACAGTCGCGTCTCAATAGGCTCTTCGAGCGTGCGGGAGCCATAGTTGCATGCACGCGCTAAATCCTCTCGCTCAGATAGTGAAGATCTCAACAACGATGAAGTGATATTTACTGACAGACGAAGGAAGTTTCGCCGAATAAAAAAAATCCCCAACCCCCCCCCCCTCCCCACACACACATCTTTACCCTGTCTTCCCCAACTGGCAAACTTCAAAGGGGACAACGTGGGGCCCCCGCCAAGAGGGGTTACGGCCCCATTGTGAAGTGTCGGAGATACCCTGGTTGCTTCGGATATATCCATCGGAACACGATTCTTCAGGGCGAACCCTTGATATGCCAGGTCGAAAGGGTGGCGGAGCACATCGTTGCGGAGGCAAGGAGTGCAAATGCATCCATAAGGGGCCATGAATCGCCGTTACAAGTGGGATTTGGTGGAAGTGAGTGTCGACTGAGCGCATGACTTCTCCTTGATGCGGAGAACCAAGTATGGAACTAACCGTTAGAATGGGTTATTATATGTGGGGCCAAACAATGCGTTACTCCCGAGGATTATGAATTATTCCTTGAATCTTAAATCGCGTATTTGCGGTATGCTTTTGGATTTATTGCCAAAGATCATAAGCTATCGTCAATTAGGCCGGTGTGGTGCATAATTGTCGCATGATTGCTTCCTCTTCCGTGGCAGGAACATCCAGAATTGCCATAGAGTGGTTGTCTTTGGGAATATCTCGATCCCTTGAAGGAATCCTGGGTGGTTTCGTTTTATTAATTGCTAATTATAATTCCAATAATTGTTGAGACCGTTGGGTAGACTTTCGCTGTTCCTCTAATATACAGACAGTATGTACAGTGCGGACAGTACCGCAAGGAAACAGCAGCGTCTGAACTGGTTGCATCAGTTGGCATCGTATGCCGCCTTAATTTTTCATATCAATAATAAACGGTCTTAATGTAGATGCAATATTACCTCCTCTTCTTAATGATGCCTTCCTTCTTCAAGTCCTGGTAGGTCAGAGTATCATCATCACCTGGTCGATTTTCCCACTCTATCCTCGCCTTCTCCTCGGGACCGTCTGGACCTTCAAAGTGTCGCGCTTCCGTTACCCTAGGGTATAAAGCATCAGTTACGCTGTGGAGGCTATATACATCGAACTCCTAGCAGCTTACCTGCCACGGGCATCATATTCTCCGCCCTCTTCTGGGAAGATCTTCTTGCGATCACTATTGTAAGCCACTGATCCTGTGCCGTATTTCACATCCGCGGCGTCTGGAAACTTGTTCTTAACCCTTTCGTCCACACCCGACTCGACGGCTGTTTTCAGTCAGCGAACTGAAGTCTCATCATCACTCAGGAGAAACGGTGGTAGAAGACCACATACTAGAGTCGCCTTTTCGACCAACCCCTTGCTTGGCATAGTAACTGTTGAGATCTCTCTCAGCGCGGATTGCTGTTTCAGTGGACATATTGTGTGACAGTGTTGAAGGAGCTGGTCTAGGGAACGAAAAGAGGTGTTTTCAGAGATCAAGAACAATGGAGAGCTTAAAATGCTAAATCTAATGGCTGTTTGAAGCTTAGATGTTCTCGATGTTGCATGTATGGAACTCCCTTTGCTGTTGCATCATGCTGCGTCATGGCTATGTCACTACCTAGATGTTTGTATGTGGAACAGGACAGTCTCAGACCGTCGAATAACCCACATAATACCAAACCTTAGGTAGGTAGATAAAGTTCTGCGCACATCTGAATATCTAGATCTACATCTGTATGTTTTGAAATCTATATCGCCAGTTGTATCAGACTTCGACATTGCCACCAGAATACAGAACCTAGAGTCACCAGGTAGCCTAAAAATATGGTTCGGGATTTGCTAGATGTTTTTCTTCCTCACCATCGCTAAAGATCATTTTGATGAGTTAGACAGTGCGAACAAAACTCGTTTTCAGCCTCCGAACGTAGTTTGATGCCTTCATGCCTGTGCCTCTTACAATGTATGTACTGTACTCCGCACCAAGCAGGAGGATTTAGGTGAACGGTCTTGGTTTTAGAAAACCTAATAGGTTATTCGTGTCAGCACAGTCAATGTATACGATTCAACAGCAACCTGCAACAGACGAAGCAGTCATTTGATAGCCACCCGAAACCAAGCTTTGGCGCGATGGCGATGACTTCACCGCGACAGAGGATAACTTTAATTTGCTCTAAACCGCCAGCCCTAACCCTAGGCCCTAAATTCCATCTGGATCTGGACTAGCGCAGGGTCCAGCCCTAGGGCGGGACGGAGGGGAAGAACGTTGTGCCTTGGAAGGTTCGATCCTTGGCGGCGGGACGATGGCGGGGAGTGACGAGCGTCTGAAAGATTGCTGCGCGTCGTTCCGTGTCAAGCGCCGCAACACAGCTTGCCTGCTGCATTATTTGCTTCCGCTGCCAACGGCAAGCAAGTCCAAGGGGCTTGGAGCTGTCCCGGCGCTCATTCATATGGCCCATTTTTAATTTCCATTTAATTGATTGAAGCTCCGAAGTTCCTCAGTCAACACCACCATGGCTCAGCCGGTCGAGCTGCCTGGCGAGGCCAACCCGTTGACGCTCCAGAATGTTTTCAATGCTCTAGTATCAGCTGCCGGAAATACCCAACAGCAGGTCCAGACAGGTACACAACAACTTCAGAATTGGGAGAAGCGTGAACAGTACTATTCCCTCCTTCAGGTACGCTCCATTTATCCTCTTCCTGCATGCGGGGTATGTGCGTAACTAAGGAAAACACAGGACATCTTCCTTGACTATTCGTTACCCATCGAGGTCCGCTATCTTTCCATTATCCAAATAAAGAATGGGATTGATAAGTACTGGCGGAAAACAGCGACGAAGTATGTCCCAGGTGCCGAGCCACGGTAACTGAGCTTCAGAGCTGACTGAGAACGAAGCGCTATCAAGAAAGAGGAGAAAGAGCGGATAAAGACCAGAGCCCTTGAGGCTGGCATCGTTGAACCGGCCCCTCTGTTGGCTCTCCATAATGGCCTAATGATTGCCAAAATAATGCGTTACGAGTTCCCCCAGGACTGGTATGTTAACGCGTCCCGCGTTTGCTTTGGAACTAATTTGGCTAACTCCCATGTTGTCCAGGCCTGAAGCAATTCCAACGCTCATTAACTCTCTCCGTTCCTCCGTCCAGCCTGGTGCAAATCCATTACAGCTGCCACGAACACTTCTCATCTTCTTGCAAATAATCAAAGAATTGTCGACTGCGCGACTGCAGAAAACGCGAACAAGTCTCCAGTCTGTGTCCCCTGAAATATTCCATCTCTTGGGGGCCATATATGTCGAGAAAGTAAATAAGTGGGGAGCATTCCTGGAGCAGGGTGGCGTTGAGGAAGGTGTAGTGCTGGAGCCCATTGAACAGAGTCTAGTCGCTCTGAAAGTCATTCGTCGACTGATCATCGCTGGCTTCGAGCACCCGAATCGCGATAAAGATGTGCGAGATTTCTGGCAACTTACGCACTCCCATTTCACAAAGTTTTACTCCTTTGTGGAAACGGGCTCCGTTCCTGTAAATGTCCAAAGATTCGTGGAGAAGCACCTTTTACAATTATCGAAGCTCCATGTGGAGATGGCCAAAGTCCATCCATCATCATTTGCCTTGCTTCCTGATAGTGTTCCTCTTGTCAGATCATATTGGCTCTTGGTCATCAAGCTTGGGGAGACCTACGGGTTCGACGTCGCTGACAAGAAGAGGGACAATGAGGGCAAACGCGACGAGGAGAAGACGTTGATGGAGAAAGTTGGTCTCAAGGCACTCCTGCTGATTAGAGCCTGTGCGAAGATGGCATTCAGTCCAGTACAGACTTTTAAATATCAGTATCCGCAGGACAAGGAAGAGAGGAAGGAGTCTGTGGAGCTTATCAAGTCGCAGCTATTTACGCAGGATTTTGTGATAAATGTCATGGAGCTTTTGGTAACTCGATTCTTTAAGTTCCGAAAGAGTGACTTTGAGGAATGGAAGGATGATCCTGAGGAATGGGAGAAGAAAGAAGCGGAGATTTCTGATGCTTGGGAGTTTTCTATCCGCTCCTGCTCCGAGAAACTATTCCTTGACCTTGTGATTCACTTCAAGGAGTTGCTAATCCCACGGCTCCTGAATGTCTTCTATTCCCTCGCAAGTAAGTATAGGGCTGTCAGGGTACAAACTTGTCTAACAGTCTCGCAGCTCCCGACAATCGCGATGTGTTGCTGAAGGATTCATTGTATTCTGCTATTGGATTGGCAGCAGCAAGCTTGGAGCAACACCTCGATTTCAACGCTTTCTTGCAATCGACCCTTGTCGCTGAGGTCCAAATCCAGGATCAGGGATACAACATACTCCGGCGAAGGATAGCAATTCTCCTTGGTCAATGGGTACCGGTAAAACCAAGCGAACTGAACAGGGCTGCCATTTACCAGATCTTTCAACACTTGCTCAATAAGGAAGACCCCCTGAATGACCTGGTCGTTCGCATCACTGCTGGCAGGCAGCTCAAAAACGTCCTTGATCCATATGAATTTTCTCCTACGGCATTCATGCCTTACGCTACTCCCATCCTTCAGGCGCTCATGGCTTTGATCCAAGAAGTCGAGCTATCTGACACTAAGATGGGACTTCTGGAGACGGTCCGGGTTGCCGTTGTGAAGATGGAGAATCATGTATGTTTTCAAGATCCTGTCAAGGAAAACTTAAACATACTGACATTACCAGATCTCTCCTTTCTCGGATCAAATAATGTCGTTACTACCGCCACTATGGGAGCAATCTGGGGAGGAGCACTTGATGAAGCAGGCGATTCTGACCCTACTTTCCTCACTGATCCATTCCTTGAAGGATGAATCAGTGCGATACCATGCGGATATTCTTCCGCTGATTCGAAGTTCGGTAGACCCGGGCTCGGTAAGCTACCCTGAAATCTAAAGTGCCACATGAAGCAATGAGAACTGATCAGGTACAAAAAATCTGCAGGAGACTATAGTTTATCTGCTCGACGAGGCGCTCGAGCTCTGGTCCGCCATCCTCACCCAGACCCCGTCTCCTGCCTCCCCGGACATCCTTTCACTTCTTCCTGCTCTTTTCACGATCTTTGAAGCCGCTACGGACAGCGTCCCCCAGGCCCTGCAAATCGCCGAATCCTACATCCTCCTTGCCCCACAGGAGGTCCTCAGCGACCGGATCCGATTTCAGCTCCTTGTCTCCTTTGAATCACTACTCCGCTCCACCACTCATCAGCGCATCGGTGTCGTCCCTCGCCTTGTGGAGATGCTCATCCGCGCGACGGAAACTATTGATGGTGGAAGCGAAAGTTCGTACAATGTCATTGCAAAATCCCTCGTCGACAGCTCTTTCCTGCCTTCGCTCCTGGAGGGACTCCACTCAGCGTACGAAGCTAGCCAAACAACTGGACCACATAAGAAAACATCACCGGTATACGGGGTAGTGGAGACGGACTACCTTTCCGTGCTTGCTCGACTGGCTCTGGCAAGCCCGAAAGTCTTTGTGTCCGCTGTCACTACCGCCACAGGGACCTCAGATGAGCAGGTGCTCGGTTGGCTTCTAACAGAGTGGTTCTTCCACTATGACAATATTGGCAGCGTGAACCACAAGAAACTACACGCGCTAGCCCTAACACAACTTCTTTATCTCAATGGGCCCAACTCACCTCCCCCAGCTTATCTCCTCAATCACCTACAGTCCTACCTGACCATCTGGACGGACATCATCACCGAGCTCGCCGAGGGCACGGGCGAAGACCCCAACGATCCCCGGTCCGGTGACTACCTCATCTACTGGAATAACGCGCTGACGGAACGGTACGACGAGAAGGAACCGCCCGAGAACACGCGCCGACGGGACTGGGAGAACTCGGACGTCATCCACAGGATCAACATCCGGGACTTTGTCAAGCAGCGCCTCCAGGCCGTGATCGTCGCGTGTGGCGGGGAGAAGCAGTTCCAGGAGGAGTGGCTCATCAACGTCGATCGGGAGGTCGTGGCTGCGTTTGGCGCTTTGGGGCTTCTTTGAGTTTTTGACTCTGGATACCTTAGGTAGGTTAGACAGTGAGCACGCGAGAGAGCGCGAGAGAGAAAGAGGCATCGAAAGCTACAGTAGTACACTGACCGTTGGATGATCCGATCGGTTATTGGATGCCGATCCAATATTCTTTCTTTCTTTGGCATATCCCATGTCTTTTGTCCCAGTTAGCTTAGCTTTAGCATAACATAGCATAGCGCCTCTGGATTGGATTTGCACGCGTGCATCGGATTACAGACATGCATACGTTCATATTCATACCCCCCATCGCATGGTTCTTTTCTGTTTCATTCTATGTTGTTTTTCTGTTCTGTGAGTAAAAACAAAATGGAAAAAGCTGTTATCTTCAGAATTCACGAATTCCAGGACCGGCGTGTATTGACGATGGATGGGCTTGTGTGTACTAGTAGGTAATACTATCCATGATGGAGGTACCCAACCTCTCCAGGAAGAAGAGGTTAGCTAGTACCCATCTGCGAGCTAATCTCCAGCTACGTACGAGTGTGTGCTGTTTAAGCCACCTCAGCCTAGCCTAGCTCAGCCTAACCCAACTAGCCGACTGAATAGAGGACTGACTACGTGTGCATGTTCAAAATAGGGTGAGATAACCCATCCAGTCAGATCTTGTCTCGGGATATAGTAAGTTGATTGCACGGTGTAACCGTCCTTCATCCATCGAGCGCATTCGCCCACGTATGTACTCCCTATGAACTGTTCTGTATGTAGGAGGTCGGGCTACTGGCCGCAGGCTGCAAGTGATAGCGGCAAACCAACAGTAGCAACAATAACTGGGTGCGGGGTAACCAGTCCAGGATCCAAGTGCCAGAGTTGCATCCTTAAACTAGCCACGTATGTAGGAGTACGGAGTAGAAAGAAAGGAAATAAGAACAAGACAGCGCGGAAAGGCATTGCTGGACTAGATGGTTGTTAATCTGTCAACAAAATCCTGGATCTAAATATATTTGAATGCACTTGTGAAAACGGGCTTTCCAAAATAAACGAGGCAATGGTATTCACAGAGAATTTTAATGTCATTTTCTATGGATAGTAGGTATGGATAGGAGAACAGTGCTACCTCAGCAAACTATGTGACATGCAGGAATTGGCTATAATTAGGAATGATCGTAACAATATCAACGGGTTGAATCTGGAACAGACGGTGGCGCGACACGTCTTATACTATATACCCCCTTAGGCGCACTGGTTGGGGAACTGTCTCGACGTCAGAGGCTGAGGGAAGAGGCCTCCGGCAAGGAGCTGTTTCATGTCCCATTCCGGAGCGCCCTCCGTTTTCCAGGTCCAGAAGACCCAACCAGTCTTCATCTCGAATGCGTCCAGCTGCGCCTCGATGAATCGACGGATATTGTACTTGTCCGTTTCAGACAGCCCGGCCACAGTCCCCTGATACTTGCCTGTGCAGTCGCCAATCCGGGCGCTGCCCGGGTACGTGCCGTCGTAACGGGAGCCAAGGCCTCGCCCGTTAAGGTACTTGGCGCAGTCGGTGATAGCTCCAGTCCACTCACCAACGATGGTCCACTTGTCCGTGTGGGCAAGGTGGTCCTTGCCAAACTGACAAGCAGTTGAGACGTGCTGGTCAATATTTTGCGCGAGATACTGGTTTTCGAAGACCTCATAATGATGCGTATCCATCATCACGTACCAAACGTCGGTGTTCGGGCTCATGAAGCCGTTCCACGAGTCAACGGGCTGGAATCCGTCGTGCAAGACAACGGTCGTATCGTTGCTGTAGTCGCGAACAGTCCCCCAGCCGTCATAATAGAACTGTTTTAGAGGGTCGATCTGCACGCCGCCAGGTATGGAGGGCTCGTTGAGCAGCTCAATCGCAGCCACCACATCGGTGAGGGGGGCGTATCTCTCCGCCAGCCCGCGAACAGCAACAAGAGTCTGCTGAACAGTATCACCCTTCTGCCAGTTTATAGGGCCCCTCCTTCCGCTGTTGTCGAATCCGTTCTGTGAACCAGGTGCTGCATGTGACAGTAAGTAGAGAGCCCAAAGCATCACCCCTGTTTGCTACATACCTCCGTGCAGGTCAACGATAACCTTCAAGCCTGCATCTCTGGCCCAGCCAATGGCCCTGTCAAGCACTTCAAGCTGGCCTTGGACGTAAGGCTCACCGTCCAAAGGAGCAGCTGCCCAGTACCCGATGGGAATCCTGACATGGTTCAAGCCCGCAGCAGCTATCTGATGAAAGTCATCCGCAGTGATAAAGGTGTTCCAATGGTTCGACAGCCGTCTCAACGCCTCATCCTTTCCGAGAATTTGACTCAGAGTCCACTCGTCCACAGCCCCTTCACCAGCATCCTCGAAGACTGAAGGTGTAATCCATGGCTCCAGAACAAGCCAGCCACCGAGGTTGACTCCACGGACCTTCTCGTTGTTGTAGTCGAAAGTCAGGGCACGGGATTGTAGACGGCTAGATACAAGAGTGAGAACGTCTTCGGCAACGATATCAAGCACAAATGGCTTACAGTGTAGAAGGAGCTGCCAGTGTTAGAGCACAGAAGGCAGTCAGTGAGAGCAGCACCTTTTGCGCAAACTGCGCGAACATTTTTAACGACCTGATTTCCGAATCAGCGAGGTCGAACTTTCAGAGCTGATAGCTAGCAGGATGAGAAAGAGGTAGGATGAGCATGGAGATCGCAGGTATAAGTAGAAACCTACAGATCCTCTCAGCAACCGACCGGATGCAAACCAAGAAGCCAGGGAGGTTCCGTTCTCCTTTTGAGAGGTCTGCCGGATCGAAGGACTCTAGAAACTGGAAGTTCCCAAGGGCTGCTGGTAACACGAGGTGCTCTGTACGGCAGACTAATTGCAGATATCAGAGCCCGAACCCGGTCGGTTTCGCAGTTCGCTCAGCTGCGAATTGTTCAGAGGCAGAAAATGAAAGGGAGAGTAAGGGGAAAGACTGGAAACGGGATAGAAGATGTTGATCTAATGGACGGTAGAACCTTTTTAGACCGCAAAGGGCTGGAGGAAGCTGTCCCGGACGACGAGTCGACACGGATTAGGCATCACCGGGTGTCGTTGGGACATGGAACCGGGCAGAGCACGCAACCGGAATGCGGGCACGTAATGATGTCGCCCAGTAAAGCGACAGGATGGCCCACGGGATGATCGCTGTAAAGATACCGGTCACGGAATTGGAATTGGAATGTGCTGTTGTATGTATATATATGGAGAACCTCGCAGGTAGGGTGTGTTAGCAGTAGAGAGAATAGTAAACAGTGTCTGTTCTTCAAGGCATGGTGGCTCTTGTATCCGCGGCTCAGAGGAAAGAACCGCTGCTGGAGGCACCTGTATGGCAGTTTCCACAAAACACGATGAGCTTCGAGATCGCCATGGCAGCAATCGGTTTTGATCTCTAGATTCTGCGGGCACCGCAATCCGAACCACTAGCCCATTGACTTGGCTCGACTCCGCGAGGAGCAGCTCCTAGTGGTGTGTTTATCTCCGTCTTGCGGCCATGCCCGCCCTGCGTCCACTGCGTCGATCTGCGGTCGACCAATCGCACGCAGCAATAGCGACTGCCCCGGACGGGGGATAGATGGGATGTGCGAGGGAACCTTTTCCGTCCCGCCACACCAGAGCGCCACAAGCGAGGGCCAAGAGTTCACTCCGCGCAGGGCAATGCCAGGTACACGGCCATACTGGCTTCGGACGGAGGGTCTCTGCCTCAAAAAAAATCCAGCAGAGTTCAAGGACGAAGGTCTGATTCGTCTGCAAAACTTTTTCGTCTTCCATATGGGATTGTATCCTTTGTGTGGTGAGTGTAGGACTGAGTGAGAGGGAAAAAAATCCTCCCAGAGCGGAAAAGGGAACATTGTATAAGAAACGCGGCACAGAAGTCCAATCAGTTATCTCCCTTTGGAGAAGCGGTCTGGACAAGCGCACAGAAACCGCCAAAACTCTGCAGAACAAAAGAGGAGATGATGTTCCATTGGAACCACTGTGATTTGCTCATTCTATCCGGATTCGACAGACCAGTTGCTCAGTAGTAGGCTGTAGAAGTCGACTCCGCCTTGTATGGCAGCTCTCCTGCAAGGCGGCGGGGTCCCATGCGAATTCAAGAAGTTCAACTGCTCCTAGACAACAATAATGTGATTCCGTAAGTGAGTTAAATCCCGGGGGCTGGGCGATCGGCTGGGCTGCGGGCAAAGGAGCACAGAGGCACTGCAATTGTGCGCTGACCGTCTCCCAGCTGCACCGAATAATTCCACAATCCTGCGGCACGACGACGAGCACTCCATGCTGGGACATCAAAACAAAAACAAGGGCTGTCCCCTATGCAGAGGATGATGAACCCTCGCTCGTGGGATGGACGCAGGTAACAAGCAGAGGCAGACGTTGGGGGCCTTTTCAGGCGAGTGCTCCGGGAACGTCTTTAGCCGGCCGGCGCAGGCCTTGGCCCGTGATCAGCGCGCGGGGAAGCCCGACGCATCAACAACAACCAGCCTTTGACATGCAGTGATGTATGGACCCTTCCAGCTTGCGAGGCGTTACGGACAGCCACGCGAGCAAATGCGGGGTCATTAGGCCGGCTGTTTACAGATGCTCGATTCGGCTTCGCGTCTCGGAAGTCATGAGACGCCGTGCAGCCGTGAGGCCTGCACGCTGCCGACGGCATTCATTTCTCAGCCGGCCGTGGCAGTAGCGTGGGCACACTGTCCGAGTCGCTGATCCGAATCGTTTAGTTCGTTTCATATCATATCACGCGACGGGGATGAGGTACCCCAGATGAGGCTTGAGCTTAACTTTGCTCGAGAGATCAAACCGTGTCAGTGGGGAGGCATGGCTTGTGACCTGCTTTCGAGGCCATACCCCAGTTTCCTGATGTCCTACAACGTACCTAACATAGCATGTTTGTATCAAATCAATAATAATCCCATGATACTTGCGTCATTAGCTACTAGCTTCGAGGACTGCCAGTCGCCGTTAGTCATAGTCGTATAGATTTATCCTTCTCCCCTTTCTTCAAACCAGAAGCAGGAGCAGACGCGCTGAACGCGGTAAAAAAACGACAATAGGAGAAGAGTATCAGGGTTCTCATCATGTCAGTTTTCTCAAGCATGTACTCCTCCATAAAAAGTCGATCAAAATAAATGTGAAATCCAAAGGCAGATACCACAACGCCTTGTACATTCAACGCAAATTATTGATTTGGTATAGTTTCAAGTTTTATACCATGTACACAGTACATGTAGAAGGAATTCGCTGGACGTACTGTACAGTGCAATGCTATTGAAATACCCCATGCATCCCTCTCCTCTCCTATCCATCGAGCTTATAATCTATCTGGCCCTGGCCGGAAACGGCAAGCAATCAATCAATGAGTCGAAGAAGGACAACATACTCCCCACCAATTATTACCCAAGGGAGCAGTCCCCTACCTGGGTAGACCAAACTAGAACATCTATAAATGAGAAGATCCTTCATCTATCCAATCTACCCCAAAAATCAATAAAAAACAGAACACCTGATAGCTCCGAAGAGTCAGAATTCTGCTCAAATCCAGCAATCCCAACCTCAGCCATGAAAAAAGGACCTCCTACATGCAGCACACATAGGATCAAATCAAGTGCAAAGATTTTCTTGGCGCTATCGGACTGTTGAATAAATACAACGCTCCCAACCCACTAACCACAACCACTAGTGGAAACTGAAAACACCCACCCCTGGCCTTTGACTGCATGCTAAGTACTCCGTACACCAAGTCTAGCTCCAATAATGCGTCGGAACGCGCCGAGATCCGAGATCTATCTAGATAGATCAAATTTCCTGATCAAGAAGTTGATAAACAAAACCTACTGTATTCCGATGGTACTCACCTTCCAGAATGATAATAATAACGGTCTCCTTCACTATTGCAGATCATCTCACTAGCAGAAGTGAGGTAGGTCCACCTCAGCTACCAAGGTCCAAAGACAAAAGGATATCTGCATTCAACAATAACCATCAAGGATTTTCTATGTCAATGCTTCCCGAATAAAATTCACCCAATTGCTCTCGTGCTCTATATGACTTTAGTACTGTAGTATTTAGCAGTCCCAGCGACTATACTGCTGTCCTGTACTGTAAATCTGTAAGGATGATACTAAAGTCTATCTTGACAGCGAATGGGTAATAGTCGCAACAAAGATATGTATCTAGCTAGCTAGCTACCTGCCTACCTAGGTAGGTATGTAGGCCAGGTACAGTACTTACTCTGCACGGTATGCACATCTTACACATTACCAAGTATCCCAGAAATGCATTGCAAATATGAATGGACAATTACACTCTTCCGATTCCAATCGCTCATTCATTGCTCCCATCCTCCAAAAGGCGTAAAAGTAGAATGCAATGTTTCTTTCTTCATCCTCCGTAGATTGTAATTACCGGAGAATATACACTCATTTTCCTTCTCTTCCCGATATACTCCGTATTAGGTAGGTACCTAGATATAGGTACCACATGACCTCCTCACAGCCTCAGTTGTTCCAGCCTCAGACTCTCCGGCACGTCCCCATCCAATGAATAAGCACTGATTCATCGTGGCGCGAGATAAGACTAAGAGCAGTAAGGTGGGTACTTACATTGGAATCTGAGATAGTATGCAAGTAAGAAGATCAGCTCCGGGAATTCGAGTCAATCGGGTTGGTCTGTCACTGTACACAGTAGCGTGGTGAGGGCCGCGTGGCCGCCATTGCATGATGCCATCCGGCTCGGTCTGGCCCGTGCCGCGCCGGCGCTTCGGCGCCGCGCCGCGTCGCGACAAAAGCGGGAGTCTGCGGGACGAGTCGGGTTTGGCCGGTGAGTGTCGCGTGTAAGCAGCCAGCCAATGGCGGACGAGCCGAAGGTAAGTAGATAGATCGTTTCGACGTTTCGGGTCAGTCGAGATCCATTGACATCAATGTTGCCGTTTCAGCATCATCGTGCACCCGGCATCCATGATCAGGCCACCTGTGGGGGAACGAGGAATACGAACAACAGGACTACGCTTCGGGAAAGGCCTGACTGGCTTGCATTGACGTCGACTGCTATGTATGGAGAACGCATAGTACTTAATTGAATCAGATTTCGGGTTCAAGGTGGGTCGTTTCGGGTGGCGATTTGTGTGCGGAGTTATAACAGCATCATGTATCATGTAGCTGCGCGGGATATATAAGTCCAGCTGCGCTGGGTTGTCGGGGCGCTACACTTCGATTGACGGATATCGAAAATACTGTACGCAGTACAGTCGACATCGAACGTGCCTCGAGGTCGCATACTCTTCCGCCGAAACGAGGGACATCATCGTCGACCATCGTTGCTTTGGAAGAACAAGATGGAGTGGAGACGTCCCATCCAGCACATCGACCGGAAAGACCTGTACACGAACCTCGAAGCCCGGGTCCAGTATCTGCATAGCTTCCTCGACTTCGGCTATGGTATGCATATCCATCATCGCGGCGACTTGGGACGAGACGGGCGCGCAATTGCTGACAGACCGCAGACGACATCGAAGCACTCACCACCGGCTCCAAGTATATCAAGGCCCTGATCCCCGCCGTCGTCAACATCGTCTACAAGAAGCTCCTCCAGTATGACATTACCGCACGGGCGTTCCAGACGCGAAGTACGAGCTTCGAAGGCCCGCTGGACGAGTTCCCGGACGAGAACAGCCCGCAGATCAAGCACCGGAAGATCTTCCTGAGGTGGTATCTGAGCAGGCTGTGCTCCGACCCGAGCAGGATGGAGTTTTGGGAGTATATGGACAAGGTTGGGTGAGTGTGGCAGCAGCCGGTGGCCCTGGAGATATGTTGGTAGAATACGAGGCCGTACTGACTGCTTCTAGGATGATGCATGTCGGTCTTGGCCGGCAACATCCTCTGCGCATCGAATACATTCACATTGGCGTCTGTCTGTCCTTGATCCAGGATGTCTTCACCGAAGCGCTCATGTCGCATCCAACCCTCCCTCTCTCCCGCAAGATCGCCCTCATTAGAGCTCTTTCGAAGCTCATCTGGATCCAGAACGACCTATTTGCGAAGTGGTACGTCAGAGACGGTGAAGAGTTCGCTGAAGATATGGAAACCCGCGAGATCGAGAAAGAGGGCTACCTGCACGGAAAGAAAATAATCAGAAGCGAAAGCAGCGAGTCTGAGAGCGGGAATGAGAGTACTCCTCCTTCTACCGCTGCCACTGCGCCCTCGTCATGTCCGTTCTCGGGTATCGTGAAGGGAATGGCTGGACTGGAGGTCCAGGAGAGTGCCACGGATCAGACAGCAAAACATGGGGATACGCCTGCTGAGACAGGGTCCGGCGCTAAAGACTAGTAGCGAGAAAGCATGATCAAGACGCTGATATGTTTTTCACGACTTGAATGTGTGTTCTGGGAGACGGTCTGCGGGGCGGCGTTAAGGCTGCGTATGTGTAAAATAGAGCTTCGAACGAATGAATTATCTACCCATCTCTCGTGACATGCATGAAGAAACAAAACTTTTTCAAATCTAGATCACCGTCTGCTGTGACATTGTGCGGATTCCCAGTGCTCCACTAATCTGCAAGTCGGAATGGACCGAGAGGGTGTCGAGCCGTGCAGAACATCCCTCGCATAATGTTTTCCCATCGCGTAAGGCTATCAGCAGCGCCCTCGCTGCATCTGCCGCATTGGATGCCGCTGATTGGTGGAAAGCGTTCGATAGTCGCTCGTGCCCCTTGTTGAGCTATGCTTATGTGGAGAAGGCCCCAATAAAGTAATAAACACGACGCCAAGAGGGGGATTCACAGCTCCAAGAGGGGTGGGATGCGCTTCGGGCTCTATTATTTATTATCATATTATTACATCGATCCTGACAAACATGACAAATCATCGCCCGACAATAAGCAGCGACAGCGGCCCCCAGACGTGTCGAAGGACTCGTTTTGGATAATACTCCGTAGAGCCGCTGTTCCATGGAGCAGCGGGCGGGGACAACCCATTATTATTATTGAAGCACGAGAAGCCGAGCACGCGGCTTTGCCGGCAGTCGTGGGCCAGATCATCACCATAATTGCCGAGAATCTCTCCACCACAAATCGCTAGTCTCGCGGATCACTATCAGTATCAGAAAGATGGTGTGCAGAAAGCACGCACTGGACGCGCTGCACACACAGCATTGTTCTGTTTCAGCAGACGGCCCGCAGCTCGACGTCTTCTGCAGGGGAAATTTCCGGTCGGAGTTTATCACACGCGCTTCGTCATCGGATGGATGCTGCCGAACAGGGGTGTGGAAGAACACGAGGTGTCGAACGGGGGGCACGGTGTTCGCATCGTCGCCAATGGCATAAGGCTTGAAGTCTGCAAAAGTCTGCAGAACTGCCAGAACTTGTCAGTGCTCAGCACGAGTAGTAGCAGGGAGAGAAAGAGAGAGGGAGGGAGCAAGAATTAGACCTCGCGGAAGACGCTTCTCACCAGCGTGTGGAGCCCGAGGGGATTTGTTTTTAACGTTTGCGCCGTTGCGGACACTACTGCTGCCACCGAGTACCGACCCTGACAGCCGCTCTCCGCGCCGCAACGTTACCTGCGCCGTTGGCCGAGACATACAAATGCGCAGAGCTGCCCTGCTCCTCCCCTGATGGGGAGCTCTCTGCACGACTGCCATCCTCCGTATAGCATCGACCCTTTGATCTACCTTCTAACGTGCTGAGCCGACCGACAACCTGCTTCCACCATGGCCACCACCGGAGACAAGGCGGGCAACCCCGCAGTCATCCCGCTGATCATCAACAACGAAGATGTCGTGACGGAGACCAGGATTGATGTCCGCAACCCCGCGTCCGGCCAGCTTCTTCATCAGAGCAGTAGCGCCTCCGTCGACGATGCCAAGCGCGCGGTGGACGCGGCGCAGGCTGCGTTTCCGGCCTGGAAGAAGATGAAGCCCTTCGCCCGCCGCGACATCCTGCTCAAGGCGGCCGATCTCATGCTTGCGCGCAAGGAGGAACTGGTCCGCTACCAGGTTGAGGAGACGGGCGCGCAGAGGCTGTTCGCAGAGATTACCATCATGATCGGGGTCAACTTTCTCAAAGACTTCGCGGCCAGGATCCCGACCATCGCGGGCAGGGTGCCCGAGGTTGCCGAGGAAGGGCAGAGCGCAATAGTCTACAAGGAACCCTATGGCGTGATCTTGGGAATTGCTCCATGGTACGAGGCTCCAAGCGAACAGCAACGCAATGGATGGTGCTGACGGCTTCTAGGAATGCTCCGTTTATCCTGGGAACTCGAGCAGTCGCCATCCCGCTTGCTGCGGGCAACACGACGGTCCTTAAGGGCTCCGAGCTCTCTCCAAAATGCTTCTGGGCTCTGGTGGATGTCTTCCGGCAGGCTGGCCTTCCAAAGGGGTGCATCAACCTCGTCTATCACCGGACTTCGGACGCTGCAGAGGTTACAACGGCCCTGATCGCCCATCCGGCGGTCAGGAAGATCAACTTTACGGGTAGCACCCAGGTTGGATCCATTGTCGCCTCTACAGCGGGCAAGTACGTGAAACCCGTCTTGCTCGAGCTGGGAGGCAAGGCAAGTGCCATCGTCCTGGACGACGCAGACTTGAACAAAGCGGCCATGGGTTGCGTCATGGGCGCCTTTATGAACGTGAGTGTGTCTGTCCCTCTTGCTTTCGAGAGGTCGGCTGACAAAGCCTAGGCTGGCCAAGTTTGCATGTCGACGGAACGTATCATTGTGCAACGCTCCATCCTGGAGCCGTTCCGCAGGGTCCTGGTTGAGACGGCTGAGAGGGTGTTCGGCAAGGGGACTCCGGCCCCTGTCCTGATATCCGGCGCGGCAGTCGAGAAGAACAGAAGGCTGGTCGCGGACGCGCTGTCCAAGGGTGCCAGCATCCTCTTCGGTGATCCTGACGCCAGGGAGGAGTCGCCGGCGAGCATGCGCCCTCTGATCGTGGAAAACGTGACCAAGGAAATGGATCTGTACTCGACGGAGTCATTTGGGCCAACCGTGTCGCTCATCGTCGCCGACAGCGAGGAGGAGGCCGTGGCGCTGGCGAACGACACCGAATACGGCCTGACTGCTTCCGTGTACACGGAGAACCTGAGCCGGGGGTTGCGGATCGCCAAGCAAATCGAGTCTGGGTAAGCATTCGTTCTTCTGCGCATATGCGTCTCTGCTTCTATAGTAAGGAAAGTAGAAGTCATCCTCACTGACACCTGCCTAGGGCCGTCCACATCAACTCCCCGACCATCCACGACGAGCCTGTGCTGCCACACGGAGGCGTCAAGGCCAGCGGCTTTGGTCGGTTTGGCGGCTCGTCGGGCCTGGATGAGTTCCTGGTGACAAAGTCTGTCACCTGGCTCGACTAGATGTCCATCTCTGCAGCTGCGGGCACTTGCAGTTTGTCTCGTGGGCGTTTCGTCAGGAGCGTTGTTTTCTGTACAGTGGAACGAATTCGTATATAATACCCTTTGATGGGTGGACACACATGATGATCAAAAGCAGTCTATGACCAGATGTCCAGAATGGTTTCTCGAAACAGCAATGTTATATATATTCTTGTTATTTCTTGGCTGACATCTTCGGGATGTAAATAATGGCGAGTCATGAGTATATACGCTACATTGTGTTGGTTAGCAATTCCTGGAAGACGCATTCCTTGTCTCCAAAGCCCCTCTGGGCAGCCAGATGCCGTCAGTTGACTGCGATTGCAGCATCATCGCGATGCAGACAAGACAGAAGTAGAGTCAGCACCCCGCACGAGGGCCCGCTGGTATTTAAGTCTATGTCCATCCATCCATCCTTTCGGGACCAAGCATCCTCTTATATAAGCTTACCCTTCCTCCTCCAGCAAGTCTCGTCGCTGCCCTGACCTCTCCTGTTCTCGTTTCCGAACTGCCCGAGGGTGTCGAGCGAGCTGCAAGGAGGGCCGCACGGTCGCTCTCGCGATCCACCTCGCGCGCCGCAAACGATGGAGATCTGCCCTGCCGTGCGCGGAGATCGGCGACAGGCAGCCACAGCCCTTTTCATACATGGGAGACATCGATCTCTGATCGTCGGAGCTTCCAATGATCCCGACGTCATTCATCTCTGCCCATGTCTCCGAGAGACGGGTGTGATCCGCGACGAAACACCGACTACTCCTTTCGTCCTCACGGAGATGGCCCGACTGGAACTAGGCGCCTGCCTAGAGTCTGACGCAGGACTTTGTAAGCCGACCACCACCACGCACCGCCACTTCCCCTGAATTTAATGTCGAATATGCTACCTCTGCTAAAATTTAGGAAAAGAAAGCTAATCGTCTTCAGCGAATCGAGGGGCGTTGAACGGGAGCAGACGAGACGGCGGACGGGGGAGCCATGGGTTAGCGCTGCGGTGCCTGGCGCCTCTCGCTGGACCCTGATAAATTATCATCATCGCTTCAAAACTCGCTCGGACGCTTTTTGTCTGATGCTGCACCCCTCCCCTCCGCGCCGTCGAGTTTAGCATCCCTCGCTACCAGCAGCTACCACCACCCGCCTTCATGGCAGCCTAACTTCTAAGGCCAAGGCCAGAAGCCCAGGGGGAGATTGTCCCTCGTTGATAGTTATGCTCTGCAAAATGATGCAGGAGCAGCATAGTCCTGCGCGACGACAGGACAAGGCAAGATGGTCGTTTGTTCTTTGTCCACGACTCCGCCGTTGGGCTGATCAAACCGCCGACCTGGGTCTCGCACGGGTGGTCCCATTCATTTAATTATTATAAAGTTGTCTTGTCTGGTACCCGTGAGGCTAACTGAGTCTAAAGGGCAGCACGAGCAGAAATTTGAACCCTGCGACGCCGCCGTCTGCGCGGCGCACTCCCGAGTGACATCGTCACATCGGACGTTGAACTCGAAACTCTCTTTTCTCCGTTCATCCCACGGCCCCGGTCAGTTTCTGCTGACACATGGTGAGCCTGGCATTATTGGATGCTCTCTGGGTAGCGCAGCTCACTGTCGCTTTAGCAGCAGGCCTTTTCTGTCCTGGGTTCCTGCTGACTGCTGGCTGACGCATGACCCACTGCCGCTGAGGGTTTCATTTCAGTGATTCACAGGCCCTTCCTAGGAAGAGGATGAGGGAACGGGGTCCTTGTCGTACTATGATTTGATTGTCGGTGGATTTGGAGAAACCACGGCGCTACGGGGTACAGTACACCACTGTACCATGCACCTAACCAGGTTACACGGAAGATTCCCGACCGTCTGGAGTAGTCTCCGTACTCCATGTCGCCATCCGGCGCTTGTGCCTGACCACCGTGGCGAGTGGGAGATTGCGGCGGGCCTTCCCCTTTGCTGGCGGCGGACCCTCCCCCCCTCCCCCTCCCCCCCCTCTCTCTCTCTCTCTCAATAAATATTTACCTTCCCCCTCAGGACCTATATTCTGGCCGCTTCGCTTCTTCTCTTTGTTTTCTTTTGCTGTGGGCATCGCACCTCGCGTGTCGTGTCGCAGGCAGTCCTTCGTTCCCACTCCAGTCACTCCTTATCATCACTCCTCGAGTCGGATATACTCTGTCCTGACTCGTGTCACTCGTTCCTTGATATCCAAACCAGATACTAAAATATCTGAGTTTTAAGCTCAATCTCCTTTTTGATCGATACCATTTGAATCCGCAAAGTCAGATCTAGCTCATTAGCCAAAGACAAAATGCGCTTCACCATCATCTCCGCCCTCGCGGCAGGCATCGGCCTCGTCAACGCCTACACCCAACCCAACTACTCCGACCCTCCCACGGGCAACGCGATCATCTACCCTGGCCTGAACGAGCAAGTCCCCGTCGGCAAGCCCTACACCATCACCTGGAAGCCAACCACCCCGGGCAACGTCTCCCTCGTCCTCCTGCGCGGACCTTCCACGAACTGCGTCCCGCTGATGACCATCGTCGAGGACATCCCCAACACGGGCTCCTACGTCTGGACTCCCCCGACGACTCTCGAGCCGGATGTGACCCACTATGGCATGCTGCTCGTCGTCGAGGGCACAGGCCAGTACCAGTACTCGACACAGTTTGGAATCTCAAACCCCAACGCTGCCGCTTCTTCTTCCGCCCCGGCCGTTGCCGTCTCCACGCCCGTTGCTGTCACCTCTACGCCTGTTGCTCCTATTTCTACATCTGTTGCTCCCGTTTCTACACCTGCTGCCACCGACTCTACGCCGGTTGACCTCTTATCTGGGCCACTTGCGATCGTGTCTAGACTGGTTGGGGGCTTGTCTTCGCCTGATGATGCTGTCTCTACACCGGTTGCCGTTGTGTCTACACCCGCTGCTGTTGTCTCTACACCGGTTGCCGTTGTGTCTACACCCGCTGCTGTTGTCTCTACACCG